>Ga0308167_1000508_pt1 | contig 65592 bp, 53 predicted proteins | sample PhyCR1_2_FD_202138 | JGI IMG/M metagenome (GOLD analysis project Ga0308167, IMG submission 202138) | Phyllosphere microbial communities from UC Gill Tract Community Farm, Albany, California, United States - DLSLRC.R1 | ecosystem: Host-associated > Plants > Phyllosphere > Unclassified | place... | reverse complement strand
CCTTCCAGATCGCGGACTCGGGCAGCCCGCGTCGGAGCCACCAGACGACCGCGGCGACGACGAACAGGTGCGCGAAGACGAGCCGGCTGCCGAGCAGGCCGAGCGGTGCGGCGGCGATGGCCAGGGCGAAGCCGATCATCGGCCCGACCGACCAGGCGAGTTGCGCGGTGCCCACGTGGGCGGCTCGCTTGTCGGCGGGTGCCTGCTCGGCGATGTAGGTCCAGCTGGCCGGGACCCCGGCGCCGACGGCGATGCCCGTCAGGATGAAGCCGACGAGCAGCATCCCGTAGCTCCCGGCGAAGACCGCGAGCAGGATCCCGAGCATGTAGAGCAGCAGGTCGTAGGTGTAGATGAACTTCCGCCCGTAGCGGTCACAGAGCGGGCCGCCGATGATCGCGCCCGCCGCCGCCCCGAAGGCGTTGGCGGAGAGGCTCGCGAGGAGCCCCACCTCGAGGTCGCCGATGTGGAACTGCGCCTGCCAGAGACCGAGGCTCGTGGCGATCGCGATGATCGACCCCGACTCGATGTAGTTCGACATGGCGACGGAGATCGTCGCCTTCCAGCCCGTGGTGTTCCGGGCTCCGATGCGGACCGCCATTGGTCCTCCGTTCGCGTGTTCGCCAGTGAATCGTTTCAACGGTGCTGCGAGGACGATACGCGCCCGGCCCGGTCCTGGCAAGCCCCGCATGCACCGGCCGCGGCGATCGCCCCGAACCAGGCCACCGGTGCCAGGATGAGGGCATGGCGGTGAGCGTGCGCGAGGTGGCGGCCCTCGCCGGGGTGTCCCTCGGCACGGTGTCGAACGTGCTCAACCGACCGGACAAGGTCGCCCCCGGCACCGTCGAGCGCGTGCAAGCGGCCATCACCCAGCTCGGCTTCGTCCGCAACGACTCCGCCCGACAGCTCCGGGCGGGCCGCAGCTCGACCGTCGGGCTCATCGTGCTCGACGGCGGCAACCCGTTCTTCACCGATGTCGCTCGCGGTGCCGAGGACGCTGCGATGGCGAAGGGCCTCGCGGTCCTCATCGGCAACTCGGACGAGTCCACCGAGCGCGAACGCACCTACGTCGACCTGTTCGAGGAACGCCGGGTCGCGGGGCTGCTCATCTCCCCCGCCGGCGACGACCTCGGGCGGCTCACCCGCCTGCGCGACCAGGGGACCGCCGTCGTGCTCGTCGACCGGTGTGCCGACGACGGGCACTTCGCGTCGGTGTCGGTCGACGACGTCGCGGGTGGACGGATCGCGGTCGAGCACCTCACGGCGATCGGTCGGCGCCGCATCGCGTTCGTCGGCGGACCGTTCGGGATCCGCCAGGTCGCCGACCGCCACGCCGGTGCCCTGGCCGCCGCGACCGAGGCCGGTGCCACCCTCGAGGTCCTGCCCACCCGTTCACTCTCCGTCCTCGAGGGGCGACGCATCGGCGAGGCCCTCCACGCACGACCGCCGGCGGAACGGCCGGACGCGGTCTTCGCGGCGAACGACCTGCTCGCCGTGGGACTCGAACAGGCCTTCATCATGCGCGGGTCCGTGCGCGTGCCGGACGAGATCGCGATCGTGGGGTACGACGACATCGCCTTCGCCGAGGCTGCGGTCGTCCCGCTCACGTCCGTCCGGCAGCCGGCCCAGGACCTCGGGCGGCGCGCGATCGAGCTGCTCGTGGCGCAGGTCGAGCAGGGGCAGCAGATCGACCTCGAGCACGTGGAGTTCACGCCGGAGCTCGTCGTGCGGCAGTCGACGGTCGACGAGCGCTGAGGGGCGCCGCCGCCGCGTGACCCGGCCGGGCGCGGCCCGTCCGGACGGAGCGTCCGCGGTCTGGAGGCGCGGGTCGGGCCCGCCCCGCGCCTCCAGACCGGCGACGGTCCGGCCAGGTCCGCAGCGCGGCCTACGATCGGACCATGGCGCATGTCCCACGGCGAGACGGCCCGCCCAGCGTGCACCACGTCGCAGCCCGGGCCGGCGTCTCGCTCGCGACCGTCTCGAACGTCCTGAACCACCCGGAACGGGTCGCCGACGCGACCGCCGCTCGTGTGCGCACCGCCATCGCCGACCTCGGGTACACGCCGAACCGGAACGCTCGAGCGCTCGCCTCGGGCAGCACGCGGTCGATCGGCCTCGTCGTGATGTCGCTGCGGAACTCCCTGTTCAGCGACATGGTGCGCGGTGCCCAACTCGAGGCGCGCCGACGCGGACACGCCCTGCTCATCGCGAGCAGCGAGGACGACCTCCAGGCGCAGGGCGACCACCTGGCGTACCTGGAGAGCACGCGCGTGTCCGGGATCCTCCTCGCGACGATGGCGGACTCGCGCGAGCAGGTGGAGACGGCGAGGCGTCACGGGCGCCCCGTCGTCTACGTGAACCACGAACCCTCCGACGTCGAGGCCTGCTCCGTCGTCGTCGACAACGAGCAGGCGGCGTACATCGCGACCACGCACCTGATCGAACGCGGGTGTCGGCGGATCGGGTTCGTCAGTGCGCGGCCGGACCTGCAGCCCGTGCACCGACGACGGGCCGGCGTCCTCCGCGCGATCGCCGACCACCCCGGCGTCGTCCTCGTCGACGTCGACGCCGGTGACATCGACCCGCCGGGCGGCACGGACGCGGGAGCCCGGATCGCGCGGATGCCCGCGGACGAGCGCCCGGACGGGGTCCTCGGTGTGACCGACCTGCTCGCGATGGCGGTCGTGACGGAGCTGCGGGCGGCGGGTCTGCGGGTGCCCGAGGACATCCCGGTGTCCGGGTGCGACCACAACTCGGTGGCGTGGGGCGGTGCGGTGCCGTTGACCTCGGTGACGATGCACGGCGCCGAGATGGGGCGAGCGGCGGTCGGACTCCTGCTCGACGAGCTCAGCGACCCGCCCGCCGAACACGTGCACCGGACGATCGTCATCGGCAGCGAGCTCGTGGCGCGGGAGAGCACGCTGGGCCGGGCGGGTGCGGCTGCTGCGGCGCGGCTGCGGGCCCCGGCGGACCCGCGCGTGCGCGAGGCCTGACGCGGGGCGGCGCGGGCCGGGGCCCGCGCGGGCGGGCGGCCGGCGCGGGCGGGGGCGGGGGCGGTCGGCGCGCGCTCCCCCGAAGTTTCGCGCTGACCGACAGCCCACGCCCGCGCGACCGCGTGAACTGTCGCTGAGCGCGAAAGAACGCGCTCCCCGCGCCGACTGCCTCGCCGCAGGCGCGCGAATGCGCGCGTCACCGAAGTCTCGCGCCGAGCGACAGTTCACGCAGGGGCGAGCACGTGAGGTGTCGCTGGGCGAGAAAGAACACGCTCGCCCGCGCCACGCCGCACTGCGCATGCGTCGCGAGAGCGCTCACTCGGTAACGAAACCGAATTGACGATTGACACGCTTCAATCGAGGTGGTTCGATGCCGATTGAAACGTTCTAAACAGCAGCACCGGCACCCGCACTGACGCGGCGGCCGGGTCCGTTTCACCCGGGGTCCCCCGCCCCGGGCCTTACGAGGAGGTAAGGAATGTCAGCTCGTCCCCTGACCACCAGGATCGTCGCCATCAGCGGCGCCGCGGTCCTCATCGGCAGCATGGCCGCGTGTTCGTCCGGCGGCAGCGCCGACACCGGAAGCAGCGGCAAGGTCGAGATCACCTACCAGGCCGACAACGGCCCCGCGACAGCGGCCACCGCGAAGCCACTCATCGAGGCGTTCGAGAAGGCCAACCCCGACATCACCGTCAAGTTCGACACCCGCCCGCAGGGCACGGACGGCGACAACCTCGTGAAGACGCAGTTGTCGACCGGCGAGATGGCCGACGTGTTCAACTACAACTCCGGTTCGCTGATGCAGGCGCTCAACCCGGACAACACCCTCACGGACCTGTCCGACGAGAGCTGGGCCGGCGACGTCGACCCGCAGTTCACCAAGGTTGTCAGCACCGACAACGGCATGTACGGCGCGCCCTTCGGCACGAGCTTCGGTGGCGCGGTCATGTACAACAAGAAGGTCTACGAGGAGCTCGGGCTGAGCGTCCCGACCACCTGGGACGAATTCATCAGCAACAGCGAGAAGATCAAGGACGCCGGCGACGTCGCCCCGATCATCCAGACCTACGGCGACACCTGGACCAGCCAGCTCTTCGTGCTCGGCGACTTCGCGAACATCACCGCCCAGCAGGACGACTGGGCCACGCAGTACACGAAGAACAAGGAGTCCTACGCGAAGCAGCCGGCCCTGGCCGGGTTCGAGCACCTGGCCGAGGGCAAGGACAAGGACCTGTACAACGAGGACTTCGCGTCGGCCACGCAGGCGAACGGGCTGAAGATGCTCGCGGACGGCACGGGCGCGCAGTACCCGATGCTGACGAACGCGATCTCCGCCCTGGAGCAGGACAGCCCGGACGCCGTCGCCGACATCGGCGCCTTCGCCCTGCCCGCCGAGGACGCCGACGACACGAACCTCACGATCTGGGAGCCGAACGGCCTCTACATCCCGAAGACGACCACGGGCGACAAGCTCGAGGCCGCCAAGAAGTTCATCGCCTTCGCGAACTCGTCCGAGGGCTGCAAGGTCCAGAACGACACCGGCACGCCCGGCGGCCCGTACGTCATCTCGACCTGCTCCCTGCCCGACGACGTCCCGCCGATGATCGACGACCTGCAGAAGTACCTCGACGACGGCAAGGCGAGCCCGGCGCTCGAGTTCCTGTCGCCGATCAAGGGCCCGAACCTCGAGAAGATCTGCGTGCAGGTCGGCTCGGGCATCACGACCGCGGCCAAGGGCGCGGAGCAGTACGACCAGGACGTCGTGCAGCAGGCCCAGCAGCTCGGCATCAAGGGCTGGTGACCGGCGTGACCGCGACCCTCACGACGGCGGTGGCACCGCCGCAGACCCGGAAGGCCGGCCCCGGTCCCGCCCGCAAGCGGATGCGCTCGTTCTACCCGGCGTGGTTCTTCATCCCGGCGATCGCGCTGTACGTCGTGTTCTTCGCGGTCCCGACCTTCGCGGGGTTCTACTTCTCGCTCACCCGCTGGACGTTGTTCGACCAGACCTTCATCGGCTTCGACAACTTCGTCCGGTTCTTCCAGGACCCGCAGCTCGTCTCCGGGTTCGTGCACACGTTCCAGTACGGGTTCGTGACGAGCGCGGCGAAGGTGGTCATCGGACTCGCCCTCGCCCTGCTCCTCACGAGTCCCGTCCTGGGACGCGGGTACCTCCGCGCGGTGGTGTTCTTCCCCGTGCTCGTGTCGACGATCGGCATCGGCATCACCTTCAAGGCGCTGCTCGAGCCGTTCCGCGGCATCGTCAACACGGTGCTCGGATCGGTCGGCCTGCCCACCCCGGGCTGGCTGACCGACCCGGCGCTCGCGCTCTGGAGCGTCGCCGCGGTGGACGTCTGGAAGGGCGTCGGCATCGCGACGCTCATCTTCATCGCCGGCATCGTGGCGATCCCGCAGGAGTACTTCGAGGCGGCCCGTGTCGACGGCGCCAGCTCGTGGACCATCTTCCGGAACATCACGCTGCCGTTGTCCCGCCCGGCGATGGGGACGGTCATCATCCTGTCGCTCATCGGCGGCCTGCGGTCGTTCGACCTCATCTGGGCGATGACCGGGGGCGGACCCGGGTTCACCAGCGACGTCATCGCGAGTGTGATCTACAAGCAGTACCAGGCGGGCTTCTACGGCCTGTCGACGGCCGGGAACGTGGTGCTGTTCGTCGTCGTGACGGCGATCATGCTCCCGATCTCGTGGCTCATCAACCGCAAGGAGGCGGAACTGTGACGGCCCTCACCTCGCCCGCCCGCAGCACCGCGGGTCGCGGACGCCGCCGTGAGACCACCCGCAAGTGGGTGATCGGCAGCATCGCGATCGTCGTGAGCTTCGTGGTGTTCCTCGTCCCGTTCGTGTTCATCCTGCTGCAGGCGGCGAAGAACCCGGCCGAGGCGAACCAGCTCGGCTTCACCCTGCCGACCGAGTGGCAGCTCTGGCAGAACCTGCAGGCGGTGTTCCAGTCGGGCGACGGCGGGATCCTCCGGGCGTTCTGGAACAGCGCGGTCCTGACCGTCGGCAGCGTCACGGTGATGGTCGTGTTCTCCGCGATGGTCGGCTACGTCCTGCAGCGGCGGCCGAGCAGGTGGAACGGCGTGATCAACTTCTTCGTGCTCGCGGGCCTCATCGTCCCGCCCGCGATCGTCCCCACGATCTGGGTGCTGCAGGGCCTCAACCTGTTCAAGACCATGGGCGGGATGATCCTGATCGAGGCGACGTTCGGCCTGTCGTTCTGCATCCTGCTGTTCCGCGCGTTCGTCGCGACCATCCCGAAGGAGCTCGACGAGGCAGCCGTGCTCGACGGCGCCGGCCCGATCCGGTTGTTCTTCGGGGTCGTGCTGCCGCTGCTCAAGCCGGTCATCATCACCGTCGTGCTGGTGCAGTCCGTCACGGTGTTCAACGACTTCACGAACCCGCTGTACTTCCTGCCGGGCTCCGAGAACGCCACCGTCCAGCAGACGCTCTACGCGTTCCAGAGCCAGTCCGTCAGTCAGCTCAACCTGCTGTTCACCGACGTGCTGCTCATCACGATCCCCCCGCTGGTCCTCTACATCTTCTTCAACCGCCAGATCGTCGCCGGCATGACGAGCGGCGCCGTCAAGGGCTGACGCCCACCCGGCCTGGAGGCGCACCTCGCCTCCGCCGGACCGGCCCACCACCCGGCCGGGCCGAGCCACCGACCGCAGCACCGGTCGACGACGACCGGTCGCGTGAAAGGACAGCACGACATGACCACCTGGACCGCATCGTTCATCGCGAGCGACGACGACCTCGGGAGCGCACCGATCCTGCGCCGGGAGTTCACGCTCGACCCCGGCCACGGCGCCGTCACGGGCGCAACCCTCGACGTGAGCGCCCTCGGTGTCGTCGAGGCCTGGCTCGGCGCCCAGCGCGTGTCCGACCACCTGCTCGAGCCGGGGTGGACGAGCTACGAGTGGCGCGTCCGCGTCGTCTCGCACGACGTGACCGCACACCTCGCCGACACCGAGCCCGGCGGCGCTGCCGTCCTCGGCCTGGTCGTCGGCAACGGCTGGGCGGCCGGACGGCTCGCGTGGGGCGGCGGGGGCAGCTGGTACACCGACGAGCGGGCGGGCTTCGCCGAGCTGCACGTCACGTTCGCCGACGGTCACGAGCAGGTGATCGGCACCGGCACTGACTGGCAGGCGCTGCCGAGCGCGATCACCGCGGACCAGCTCTACGACGGGCAGGACGTCGACGCGCGCGTCGACGACACCGCCTGGAAGCAGCCGGGCCTTCCCGACGGCGTCCGGGTCTCCGCGGTGCACACGGTCGACCTCGGGGACCGCGAGCTCGTCGCCGACACCGTCCCGCCCGTCCGACCGCTCGCCGAGATCGCGCCCGTGGACGCCTGGACGAGCCCCTCCGGTGCGACGCTCGTCGACTTCGGCGTGAACCTGGTCGGATGGGTGCGGGTCACCGCGTCCGGGCCGGCCGGGACCGTCCTGACCCTGCGGCACGCCGAGGTCCTCGAGCACGACGAGCTCGGCACCCGACCACTGCGCACCGCGAAGGCGACGGACCACTTCACGCTGAGCGGCGACGGCGAGGACGTCTTCGAGCCGCGATTCACCTTCCACGGGTTCCGGTACGCGTCCGTCGACGGGTGGCCCGGCACGCTCGACGAGCTGCGGAGCGCGCTCACCGCCGTGCAGGTCGGTTCGGACCTGACCCGCACGGGCACCTTCGCGTCGAGCCACGAACTGCTGAACACCTTCCACGACAACGTCGTGCGGGGCATGCAGGGCAACTTCCTCAGCGTCCCCACCGACTGCCCGCAGCGCGACGAGCGGCTCGGGTGGACGGGCGACATCGCCGCCTTCGCGCCGACGGCGTCGTACCTCTTCGACACCAGGGCGTTCCTGGCCGATTGGCTGCGTGACGTGTGGCTCGAACAGCAGCATGCCGAGGGCGTCATCCCCTTCGTCGTCCCGGACGTGCTCAAGTACACCCCCGCCGAGGACTTCGGCAAGCCCGACGCGACCGCCATCTGGTCGGACGCCGGCGTCTGGGTGCCCTGGACGCTCTACCAGGCGTACGGCGACACGGCCGTCCTCGAGGAGCAGTTCGACTCGATGGCCGCGCACCTGCGACGGGTCCGCGACCACCTGTCGCCCGAGGACCTCTGGGACACCGTCTTCCAGTTCGGCGACTGGCTGGACCCGGACGCCCCGCCGGAGGACCCGGCTGCGGCCAAGGCCGACAAGGGCGTCGTCGCGACGATCTGCGCCTACCGGTCGGCGACGATCGTGGCGGACGCGGCCGAGCTGCTCGGCGGGCACGAGGCGGAAGCGAGGGAGTTCCGGGAACTCGCGTCGCGCCTCCAGGCCGGGTTCCGCGCCCACTACCTGCAGGAGGACGGTCGGATCCGCTCCGACGCGACGACGGTGTACACGCTCGCGATCGTGTTCGGGATTCTCGACGCCGAGGGCGAGCAGCGGGCGGGCGACCGCCTGGCGGAGCTCGCCGAGGCGTCCGGCTACCGCATCTCGACGGGCTTCGCCGGGACGCCGTTCATCACGGACGCGCTGACGCGGACCGGCCACCTGGAGGACGCGTACCGCCTGCTGCTGCAGACGGAGTGCCCGTCGTGGCTGTACCCGGTGACCATGGGCGCGACGACCGTGTGGGAGCGGTGGGACTCGATGCTCCCCGACGGCACGATCAACCCGGGCGAGATGACGTCGTTCAACCACTACGCGCTCGGCGCCGTCGCGGACTGGATGCACCGGGTCGTGGGCGGGTTGTCCGCGCTCGAGCCGGGGTACGCGTCCGTGCTCGTGGCGCCGCAGCCGGGCGGGGGGCTGACGTGGGCGTCGACCTCGCTCGAGAGCGTGCACGGGCAGATCGCGGTGCGGTGGGACCTCGTCGACGGGGAGCTCGTCGTGCGGGCGACCGTGCCGGACGGGGTCTCGGCCCTCGTGCGGCTGCCCGGGCTCGAGGACCAGCGCGTCGGAGCGGGCACGCACGAGTTCCGCGCTCCCGCCGCGGTCCCGGCCGCGTAGCGCGGCGACGCCGCGACGCGGCGACGCGGCGACGCGGCGCGGCGGCGCGACCCGTCGACTCCCGCCGATGCCTCGCCGGCCGCGGAACCAGGTTCCGGACACAGCACCACGAAAAGGCACGGTGCGGTGTCCGGAACCTGGTTCCCCCACCGCGGCGCCCGCCCCACCCTTGCGCGGCGAACCCGCACCGCGTACCGTATGAAACGATTCAATCGACACGAGGAAGTGACACGATGACATCGACCCCGAGCTTCGCCGGCATCGCCGACCAGCTTGCCCGGCAGCAGATCGAGCTGCCCAGCTGGGCCTTCGGCAACTCCGGCACCCGCTTCAAGGTGTTCAGCACGCCGGGCACGCCCCGCGACCCCTACGAGAAGATCGCCGACGCCGCCCAGGTGCACCGGCACACGGGTCTCGCGCCGACCGTCGCGCTGCACATCCCGTGGGACCTCGTGGACGACTTCGCCGACCTCCGCCGCCACGCCGAGGAGCACGGCGTCCGGCTCGGCACGATCAACTCGAACACGTTCCAGGACGACGACTACAAGTTCGGCGCGCTCACCCACGTGGACGAGACGATCCGGCAGAAGGCCATCGACCACCACCTCAGGTGCATCGACGTGATGGACGCCACCGGCAGCCGCGACCTGAAGATCTGGCTCGCCGAGGGGTCGAACTACCCGGGGCAGGAGGACATGCGCTCCCGGCAGGACCGACTCCACGAGAGCCTCAGCACGATCTACGACCGGCTCGGCCCCGAGCAGCGCCTGGTGCTCGAGTACAAGTTCTTCGAGCCGTCGTTCTACCACACGGACGTGCCGGACTGGGGCACGAGCTACGTGCAGACCGCGGCGCTCGGCGACAGGGCGATGGTCTGCCTCGACACGGGCCACCACGCCCCGGGCACGAACATCGAGTTCATCGTCATGCAGCTGCTGCGCCTCGGCAAGCTCGGCAGCTTCGACTTCAACTCGCGCTTCTACGCCGACGACGACCTCATCGTCGGCGCGGCCGATCCCTTCCAGCTGTTCCGGATCCTGGTCGAGGTCGTCCGCGGCGGCGGCTACGACAACCCCGACGTGGCGTTCATGCTCGACCAGTGCCACAACGTCGAGGACAAGATCCCCGGCCAGATCCGCTCGGTGCTCAACGTGCAGGAGATGACCGCCCGCGCACTGTTGCTCGACCGGGTCGCCCTGACGGCGGCGCAGGAGGCGCACGACGTCCTCGGCGCCAACGAGGTCTTCATGGACGCGTTCCAGACCGACGTCCGGAAGGACCTCGCCGCCTGGCGCGAGTCCCGCGGGCTGCCCGCGGACCCGATGCGCGCCTACCTCGACTCCGGCTACCAGCAGCGGATCGCCGAGGACCGGGTCGGCGGCGTGCAGGCCGGTTGGGGCGCGTAGACACATGACGAACACAGGACTGGAGGCCCGGGTCATGCCCGCAACGCAGCTGACGGATGCAGACACCACGATCAGCGCCCTGATCGCGCGCTCGAACGCGCTCGGTTCGGATCCGCGGATCACGAACTACGCGGGCGGCAACACGTCCGCCAAGGGCACCGACACCGACCCGGTGACCGGCGAGCCGGTCGAGCTGCTGTGGGTGAAGGGCTCCGGGGGCGACCTCGGCACGCTTACCCCGGCGGGCCTCGCGGTCCTGCGCGTCGACCGTGTCCGCGCCTTGCGGGACGTCTACCCCGGTGTCGAGCGGGAGGACGAGATGGTCGCGGCGTTCGACCACACGCTGTTCGGCAAGGGCGGCGCAGCCCCGTCGATCGACACCGCGATGCACGCCCTCGTCGACGCCGCCCACGTGGACCACCTGCACCCCGACGCCGGCATCGCGATCGCGACCGCCGCCGACGGGCCCGAGCTCACCGAGCGGATCTTCGGCGACCGGGTCGTCTGGGTGCCGTGGCGTCGGCCCGGGTTCCAGCTCGGCCTCGACATCGCGGCCATCAAGGAGCAGCACCCCGAGGCCGTCGGCACGATCCTCGGCGGCCACGGCATCACCGCGTGGGGCGACACCAGCGACGAGGCGCAAGGCAACTCGCGGTGGATCATCGACACCGCGGAAGCGTTCATCCGCGAGCACGGCGCGGACGAGCCGTTCGGCGCCGTCCGCGCCGGGTTCGAGGCCCTGCCCGAGGCCGAACGCCGTGCCCGTGCGGCCGCGCTCGCCCCGACGATCCGCGGCATCGCCGGGTACGACAAGCCCGTCGTCGGCCACTTCACCGACAGCGACGTCGTGCTCGACTTCCTCGCGAGCGAGAAGGCGCCGGAACTCGCGGCGCTCGGCACGAGCTGCCCGGACCACTTCCTCCGCACCAAGGTCAAGCCGCTCGTCCTCGACCTGCCCGCCACCGCGAGCGCGGAGCAGCAGACCGCACGACTGCACGAGCTCCACGAGCAGTACCGCGCGGACTACCAGGCCTACTACGACCGGTACGCCACGGCGGACTCCCCCGCGATCCGCGGCGCCGACCCGCTCATCGTCCTCGTGCCCGGCGTCGGGATGTTCTCGTACGGCAAGGACGCCCAGACCGCCCGTGTCGCCGGTGAGTTCTACGTCAACGCCATCGACGTCATGCGCGGCGCCGAGGCACTGAGCACCTACGCCCCCATCGACGAGGCCGAGAAGTTCCGCATCGAGTACTGGTCCCTCGAGGAGGCCAAGCTCCAGCGCATGCCGGCCCCGAAGCCCCTCGCCACACGGATCGCCCTCGTGACCGGAGCCGCGAGCGGCATCGGCAAGGCGATCGCGAAGCGTCTGGCCGCCGAGGGTGCCGCGGTCGTCATCGCAGACCTCGACCTCGCGAAGGCGCAGGAGGCTGCCGCCGAGATCGGGAACACCGACCGCGCCATCGGGGTCGCGGCGAACGTCACGAGCGCCGACGCGATCCAGCAGGCGATCCAGGAGACCCTGCTCCACTTCGGTGGGCTGGACCTCGTCGTCAACAACGCCGGGTTGTCCCTGTCCAAGTCGCTGCTCGAGACCACCGAGCAGGACTGGGACCTGCAGCACGACGTCATGGCCAAGGGCTCCTTCCTGGTGTCGAAGGCGGCGGCGAAGGTCCTCATCGAGCAGGGACTCGGCGGTGACATCGTCTACATCTCGTCGAAGAACTCGGTGTTCGCCGGTCCGAACAACATCGCCTACTCCGCCACGAAGGCCGACCAGGCGCACCAGGTCCGACTGCTCGCCGCCGAGCTCGGCGAGTACGGCATCCGCGTCAACGGGATCAACCCCGACGGCGTCGTCCGCGGCTCGGGCATCTTCGCCAGCGGTTGGGGCGCGAACCGGGCGAAGACGTACGGCATCGACGAGCAGGACCTCGGGAAGTTCTACGCCCAGCGCACGATCCTGAAGCGCGAGGTGGTGCCGGAGAACGTCGCGAACGCCGTGTACGCCATCTGCACGTCCGACTTCTCCCACACCACCGGCCTGCACGTCCCCGTCGACGCGGGTGTCGCCGCGGCTTTCCTGAGGTAGTGCGATGCACACCAGCGGCAGCGTCGCCGCGGTCGACCTCGGGGCGACCAGCGGGCGGGTCATCGTCGGGCACGTCGACCACGACGGCGTGCGCATGGAGCACGTCGCGCGGTTCCCGAACGGCCCCGTACCGGTGTGGGAGGGCAGTCGTACCGCCCTCCACTGGGATGCCCTCGACCTGCACCGACAGGTGGTCTCGGGGCTCCGCGACGCGTTCGGTCGCCACCCGGACACCGCCAGCATCGGCATCGACTCGTGGGCGGTCGACTACGGCATCCTGCGGGCGGGTCGGATCACGCACGAGCCGTACCACTACCGGGACGAGCGGAACGACGCAGCCTCGCGGTCGTTGCTGCGGAAGGTCGGCAAGGAGGCGCTCTACCGGCGGAACGGCCTGCAGCACCTGCCGTTCAACACCCTGTTCCAGCTCAACGCGGACCTCCGCGACGGCCTGTTGGAGCGTGGCGACCGGATCCTGCTGATGCCGGACCTCTTCGGGTACTGGCTCTCCGGCGTCCAGGTCGCGGAGCGGACGAACGCCTCGACCACCGGGCTGCTCGACGTCGGCACCGGGACGTGGTCCGAGGACCTGCGGTGGTCCCTGGGGCTCCCGGCCGGACTGCTCCCCGACCTCGGCACGCCCGGTGACGCGGTCGGCGGCCTGCTCCCGTCGGTCGTCCACGCCGTCGGCGGTGGAGCATCCACCCCGATCACACTGGTGGGTTCGCACGACACCGCGAGCGCGGTGGTCGCGGTGCCCGCCACCGATCCGGACTTCGCGTACATCTCGTCCGGCACCTGGTCACTCGTCGGCGTCGAGCTCGAGGCGCCCGTCCTGACCGACGCGGCGCGCGAGGCGAACTGCACCAACGAGGGCGGCGTCGACGGGCGGGTCCGGTTCCTCAAGAACGTGTCCGGACTGTGGCTGCTCTCCGAGAGCGTCCGGACCTGGGAACGGGACGGGTCGAGCATCGACCTGGAGGCCCTGCTCGCCTCCGCCGCGGCCGTCACCGCCCCGGTCCCCGTCTTCGACGTCGCCGACGACGTGTTCACGCCACCCGGGGACATGCCGGCCCGGATCGCCGCCTGGTGCACGGAACACGGACTCTCGGCTCCGGCGACCCCGGCCGAGTACGTCCGCTCCATCCTCGAGTCGCTCGCCACGGCCTACGCCGAGACGCTCGACACGCTCGTCGCCGTGACCGGCAAAGACATCCGACAGGTCCACATCGTCGGCGGCGGTTCCCAGAACCGCCTGCTCTGTCAGCTCACTGCCGACCGCACCGGGCTGCCCGTGGTGGCCGGGCCGGTCGAGGCCACGGCGCTCGGCAACATCCTGGTACAAGCGCGGGCGATCGGCGCAGCAGGACTGGGCGGCGCATCCCTCGAGGCGCTCCGCCACGTCGTCGCTCGAACCATCGAACCCGTTCGCTACGAACCCTCGGGCATGCACTCCCTTGCCCACTCCTCCCGCACGAGACATAGGATGTCTGCATGACCACGACCGACGACCAGCACCGAGCCGACCCCGCAACCGGCGCCCCCGCCGCAGCGCCCGGTCCCGCGTCCTCGTCACGGGTCCGGGTGAAGCGGCAGGTTCCGTCGGTCCGGGACCTCGCACCGTTGATGCAGTTCAAGAAGCCCTCACTGCCGGGTCGGCGACAGCGTCTCGAGTCCGCGCTGACGGTCTGGGACCTCCGGGCGATCGCCGCCCGACGCACCCCGAAGGCAGCGTTCGACTACACCGAGGGTGCCGCCGAGGCCGAGATCAGTCTGCAGCGTGCACGGCAGGCGTTCGAGGACATCGAGTTCACCCCGGCGATCCTCCGCGACGTGTCCACGGTCGACACGTCCCGAGACGTGCTCGGCGCGCCCACCGCGTTGCCCTTCGGGATCGCCCCGACCGGGTTCACGCGGATGATGCAGACCGAGGGGGAACGCGCCGGCGCACGGGCAGCAGGGCGAGCCGGCATCCCGTTCTCCCTCTCGACGATGGGCACCACGGCGATCGAGGACGTCCGCGACGCCAACCCCACGGGTCGGAACTGGTTCCAGCTCTACATGTGGAAGGACCGCGACAAGTCGATGGCACTCGTCGACCGGGCGGCGAAGGCCGGGTTCGACACGCTCCTCGTCACCGTCGACGTGCCCGTCGCGGGCGCCCGCCTCCGGGACAAGCGCAACGGGTTCTCGATCCCGCCCCAGCTGACGCCGAAGACGGTGATCAACGCGATCCCGCGGCCGTGGTGGTGGTTCGACTTCCTCACCACCGAACCCCTCGCGTTCGCGTCGCTCGACCGGTGGTCCGGCACAGTCGGTGAGCTCCTCGACCACATGTTCGACCCCACCGTGACCTACGAGGACCTCGAGTGGATCCGGGACCAGTGGCCCGGCAAGGTCGTCGTCAAGGGCGTGCAGTCCCTCGCGGACGCGAAGCGCCTGGCGTCGATGGGCGTGGACGGCATCACCCTGTCGAACCACGGCGGCCGCCAGCTGGACCGCGCTCCGGTCCCGTTCCGCCTGCTGCCGGAGGTCGTCAAGGAGGTCGGGAAGGACACCGAGGTCCACCTCGACACGGGCATCATGTCCGGCGCCGACATCGTCGCCGCCGTCGCCCTCGGGGCGCGGTTCACGATGGTCGGGCGGGCATACCTCTACGGCCTGATGGCGGGCGGGGAAGCCGGTGTGGACCGGATGATCCAGATCCTGTCCGAGCAGATCGAACGCACCATGCGCCTCCTGGGTGTGGCGTCGCTCGACGAGCTCGAGCCGGGCCACGTCACCCAGCTCCAGCGCCTCGTACCGGTCCCCCGCCCGTAGTGGGCGCGTGGCGCTCGCGCACGTCGGCCGCTGCTCGGGGCGCCTAGGGTGGAGTGGTGACGGAGGACCAGCGTGCTCGGACCGCACTCGCCGCGGTGGCAGCACCCGGCGCAGCCCCGCTCGTCCCGTCGCTCCCCGCTCTGCCGGACCCCCGACGGGCCGCGGTCCTCATGCTGTTCGGCGCGCTCGACGCGGTCCCCGCCGCCCACCGTGACGCCGCGGTGCCCGCCGACCTCGACGTCCTGCTGCTCACCCGCGCCGCGACCCTGCGCGCGCACCCGAGCCAGGTCGCCTTCCCCGGCGGCCGGATCGACCCCGGGGACGCCGACGCGGCGGCCGCAGCACTGCGCGAGGCCCGCGAGGAGACCGGCCTGGACCCCGCGGGCGTCGAGGTGCTGGGAGTCCTGCCACCGGTGCCGCTGGAGTTCTCGAACCACCTGGTCGACCCGGTGGTCGGCTGGTGGCGTGCCCCCTCACCGGTGCACGTGGTCGACGAACGCGAGTCGGCGTCCGTCTTCCGTGCACCGGTCGCGGACCTGCTCGCTCCCGGGAACCGAGGGGTCACCGTCATCCGACGAGCCGGTCACGAGTGGCGCGGACCTGCCTTCGCCATCGAGGCCGAGGGGCGGTCCGAGGTCGTGTGGGGCTTCACCGCGATGCTCCTCGACGCGCTGTTCGACCGGTTGGGCTGGTCCGAGCCGTGGGACCGCGAGCGGGTCATCCCGCTGCGACCTCCGGCCTGACGAGCGACACGGGGAGCGGCCCGGCGACGAGCTCCTGGCGCACGACGTCGAGTGCTCGTGCAACGGCCCCGGCGACCACGACGTCGGCGCCGAGGCGCGAGGCCACGACCTCCGGCACGGGGTCGTAGTCCCACGACCGCAGGTGCTCGCGGGCGCGGTCGATGACCGGTGCCGCCACCTCGGCGATCGCCCCGGCGACGACGACCCGGTCGATGTCGAGCAGGCTGGCCAGGAGCACGCACACCCGCGCCAGACGGTCGCCCAGCCGGTCGACGACGTCGAGCGCGACCGGGTCCCCCGCGGCCACCGCGTCGAACAGGCGCTCCGAGCCGTCGGGGCCGGCGAGCAGCGACGCCGGTCCGATCCGCTCCGCTGCCTCGGCGACGAGCACGCGCGCGGTGGCCCCGATGCCGTCGGAGGACTGCACCCCGTCGACGAGGTCGAGCACGCGCATCTCCCCCGCACCGCCTCGGGCACCGCGGAGCAGGACGCCGTCGACGACGATGCCCGCGCCGAACCGCTCGCCGGACAGCAGGGCCGCGAACGAAGCGTCGCCGGAGGACGGGCGCTCCGCCAGAGCCGCGAGGTTGGCGTCGTTCTCGACGACCACACGCCCGTACCCGGCGATCGAACCGAACCCCGGGTTCATCCGGTCCCAGTACCGGCCGTCCGTGGGAGAGACCCCGTGGACGTCGACCGGGGCGGGGACGCCGATCACGACGACGAGCACCGCGGAGTCGTCCGCGGCCGCGTCGGCGAGCGCCGCGGCGATGGTCGACCGCAGCACCCGGAGCCGCACGTCGACGTCGAGCCCGGCATCACCGAGCGACCCGACGGCCCTGCCCAGGACGGTGCCGCGCAGGTCGCCGACCGCGACGGAGATGCGGTGCTGCCCGGCGTCCACGCCGACGACGACCCCGGCCCGGTCGTCCAGTGCGTACCGTCGGGCCGGCCGTCCCTTCCGGTACTCGCCCGCGGCCCGTGCGTCGTCGAGGGCGCGGAGCCAGCCGAGCTGCACCAGCTCGTCGCACGCGGCCAGCACGGTCGAACGGGTGAGTCCGGTCGCGCCGATCGCCTCCGTGGCCGTGAAGGCGGGTGAGTCGAACGCGTACGCCAGGACGGCTTCGGCACTCGATCCACGGGACGGCGGCATGTCGGCACACTACCGTGCGACGAGTTGCTTGCGCGATTAGATTTTCTCGCTAGATTTACTCCTGCGCACCGACACCGGAGACGGCGCGCAGCGCGGAACGGCAGGGACGCCGGGTCCGCGTGGACGGAGACGACGTGCAACCACACGCCACGAAGGGAACGACCGCGGTCAGCCGCAGGTCGTTCCTGCTCGGCGCCGGCGGCATCGCCAGCGGGCTCGCGCTCGCCGGGTGCGCCCCGCTCGGCTCCTCGGGTTCGCGCCCCGAGACGATCACGTTCTACGTGTCGAAGCCCGAGGTCATCGGGTACTTCGACCAGGTGATCGCGGAGTTCCACGACAGCCAGTCGAAGATCCGCGTGGTCCGCGACTCGACCTCGAGCATGTCCGCGAACTTCGTGCGGAACCGACCGCCGGACCTCGGCTGCTGGAACTACAACTTCTCGGTCGCCCCCTTCGTGGAGCACGGAGCGCTGACGGACCTGTCCGACCTGCCGCAGGCGGACACGATCAACCCCGATCTGTGGCCGCTGCTCGAGCAGACCGCCGACTACCCCGGCCGGAAGAGCGCCCTGCCCTACTCCGTGACGGCCGCCTCGGTCATCTACGACAAGCAGCGCTTCGCGCAGCTGGGACTCGACGTCCCGACGACCTGGAGTGAGTTCTCCGAGGTGTGCGAGCGCCTCGAGCGCGCTGGCGTCGCGCCGATCTACGGCACGTTCAAGGACAACTGGACGATCGCGCAGGGCATGTTCGACTACTCGATCGGCGGCATGCTCGACGTCCCGGAGACGTTCGCGGCGCTGCAGCGGGCCGGCACCTCCGTCGGCTCGGGGTCGTCCGTGTCGTTCGCGGAGGACTTCCGCGCACCGATGGAGCGCATGACGCAGCTGCTGCAGTGGCACCAGGACGGTGCTGCGAGCCGCGGCTACGGTGACGGCAACACCGCCTTCGCGAAGGGCCAGGCGGCGATGTACCTGCAGGGCCCGTGGGCGCTCGGCGAGATCGCGAAGACGAACCCGGACATGGACCTCGGCACGTTCCCGCTGCCCGTCACGGACGACGCCCGCGACAACAAGGTGCGGGTGAACGTCGACCTGGCGCTCTGGATCCCCGAGGCGTCGCGCAAGCAGGAGGCGGCACGCGAGTTCCTGACCTTCCTGATGACCTCGAAGGTGAACGACCGGTACAACGCGGACAACAACGGCTTCGGTGTGCGGAAGGACGCTCCCCCGGCCTCGAACCCCGCGCTCCAGGGCATGCAGTCGTACTACGACGACGCCGCCTTCTACCTCGGCGCCTCGCAGCTCATCCCCGCCGAGATCCCCGTCGCGAACTACGCGCAGTCGATCGCCTTCGGCGGCGACGCGCAGCGACAGCTCCGCACCCTCGACGCCGACTGGGCGCGCCTCGCGCTCCGCACGGCCGCGTAAGGAGACGACGCATGGCCACCACGACCACCGAAGCCGTCACGACGGCGGGCCGCCGCCGACGGGGCGGACCCGCACCGCGCCTCCAGGGCGGCCGGAAGCAGCGTGTCGACCCGCTCTTCCTGGTCTTCATCGTCCCCACGCTCGTGCTCTTCACGCTCGCCATCACGCTCCCCGCGGTGATGGGCATCGTGCTGAGCTTCACGAACTCCGTCGGCTTCGGCGAGTTCCGCTTCACCGGCCTGACGAACTACGTCGCGGTGTTCTCCGACCCGGCGATCCTGCACGCCTACCTGTTCACGATCGGGTTCTCGCTCGTCACCGTCGTGGTCGTCAACGCGATCGCGTTCCTGCTGGCGATCGCCCTGACGTCGAAGGTGCGCGGGAAGGTCGCGCTCCGAGCGGTGTTCGTCCTGCCGATGGTGATCTCCGGGATCGTCATCGCGTACGTGTTCTCGTTCCTGTTCGCGAACAGCCTGCCCGCGTTCGCCACGGCGATCGGGTTCGGTCCGCTCGAGCAGAGCATCCTGGCGAACCCGGACCTGGCGTGGATCGCGATCGTGGTCGTCACCGCCTGGCAGGCGATCCCGTCGACGCTGCTCATCTACATCGCCGGGGTGCTCTCCATCCCGGGCGAGGTGTACGAGGCGGCGTCCCTCGACGGAGCCGGCCCGTGGAGGCAGTTGGTCTCGATCACTGCACCGCTCACCGCCGGCTACATCCTGATCAACCTGGTGATCGGCTTCAAGAACTTCCTCAACTCCTACGACATCATCGTCGGCCTCACCGACGGTGGGCCCGGCACGTCGACCACGAGCGTGGCGATGTCGATCTTCAAGGGGTTCAACGGCGGCGACTACGCCTACCAGATGGCGAACGCGACGATCTTCTTCGTCATCGCCGTCGTCATCGCCGTGATCCAGCTGCGGGCGACCCGCGGGAAGGCAGCACTCTGATGAGCATGCAAGCACCCCTGCGACCGGGGACGACGATGACCGGCAGCATCCGGTCGGTGGACGCCGACCGGACCGCCGGCGGACGCGGATCCGGTCGGCGTGAGCGCTCGAACTGGCCCGTCACGATCGTGCTCGTCCTGTGCGCCCTGTCCGTCCTCGTCCCGCTCTACGTGACGGTCTCGATGGCGTTCAAGACGACCGGACAGGCCGTCGACGGCAACGCGTTCTCGCTCCCGGCGCCGTTCAGCGTCGACGGGTTCGTCCAGGCGTGGGAGCTCACCGACTTCCCCCGCGCGTTCGGCATCTCGGTGCTCGTCGCCGCGATCACGGTCGCCGGCACGATCCTGCTCGCCTCGTTCACCGCGTACGCGATCGCGCGCAACTGGGACCGCCGCTTCTTCCGCTGGTCGTTCTTCTACCTGCTCGCCGCGATGTTCCTGCCCTTCCCGGTGCTCGCGCTGTCGCAGGTGAAGCTCACCGGGCTGGCGCACCTCGACAACCCGATCGGGGTGGCGATCCTGCACGTCATGTTCCAGCTGTCGTTCAGCGTGCTGCTGTTCACCGCGTTCCTCCGGTCGATCCCGGCGGAACTGGAGGAGAGTGCACGTATCGACGGTGCGAGCACGGGGCAGGTGTTCTGGCGACTCGTGTTCCCGCTGCTGGCACCGATGAGCGCCACCGTCGGCATCTTCGCGTTCCTCGCGTCGTGGAACGACTTCGTGATGCCGTCCCTGATCACGTCCGACCCCGCACTGCAGACCCTGCCGGTGCTGCAGCAGATGTTCCAGACCCAGTTCAGCAACAACTACAACGTGTCGTTCGCCTCGTACCTGATGGCGATGGCACCGGCGATCATCGTCTACCTCATCACCCAGCGATGGGTGATGGCCGGTGTGACGCAGGGAGCCATCAAGTGACGACCACCACGACCGAGAGGACCCCCACCATGACCGACGTCGCCCTGACCGCCGCACCCGCGACGGAGGACGCGAGCAGCACCTGGTGGCGCCAGGCGAGCGTCTACCAGGTCTACCCGCGCTCCTTCGCCGACGCGAACGGTGACGGGATCGGTGACCTCCGTGGCGTCACGTCCCGGGTGCCGTACCTGGCATCGCTCGGCATCGAGGCCGTGTGGCTGAGCCCGTTCTACCCGTCGGCCCTCGCCGACGGCGGCTACGACGTGGACGACTACCGGGACGTCGACCCGCGCCTCGGGACGCTCGAGGACTTCGACGAGATGGTCGCCGCGCTGCACGGCGCCGGCATCCGCGTCATCGTCGACATCGTGCCGAACCACACGAGTGACCGGCACGAGTGGTTCCGCGAGGCCCTGGCGTCCCCTGCCGGATCCCCGGCGCGAGACCGCTACGTCTTCCGGGACGGCCGTGGCCCGGCGGGCGAGGAGCCGCCGGCGGACTGGGTGTCGATCTTCGGCGGCCCGGCCTGGACCGCCGTGGGCGACGGCCAGTGGTACCTGCACAACTTCGCCTCCGAGCAGCCCGACCTGAACTGGGCGAACCGCGAGGTCCGCGACGACTTCCTGCACACGCTGCGCTTCTGGTCTGACCGCGGGGTCGACGGGTTCCGCATCGACGTCGCCCACGGTCTCGCGAAGGACCTGCCCGAGGAGCTGCCGACCTGGGCCGAGGTCCTCGCCGCACCCAAGGACGGCTCGCACATCCTGTGGGACCGCGACGACGTGCACGAGATCTACGCCGAGTGGCGGAAGGTGTTCGACGAGTACACGCCGGCGCGCACCGCGGTCGCCGAGGCGTGGGTCGCCGCCGACCGCCGTGCCCGCTACGCCAGCGCGGAAGGGCTCGGGCAGGCGTTCAACTTCGACCTGCTCGAGGCCGACTTCGACGCGGCGCAGTTCAAGCAGATCATCGAGTTCAACCTCGGCCTGGCCGAGCAGTCCGGTTCCTCCACGACGTGGGTGTTCTCGAACCACGACGTCGTCCGGCACGCCACGCGGTACGCGCTCCCCGCCCGGAACGGCGCCGAGGAGAAGCAGGGCAGCGCCTGGCTGCTGGCCGGTGGCTCCCAGGACGCGCTCGACCGGGACCTCGGCCTGCGCCGCGCGAAGGCGGCGACGCTCCTCGAGCTCGCCCTGCCCGGTTCGGCCTACCTGTACCAGGGCGAGGAGCTCGGCCTGCAGGAGGTCGGCGACATCCCGGACGCCGACCGGCAGGACCCGGCGTTCTTCCGCAACCCGGGCGTCGACGTCGGCCGTGACGGCTGCCGGGTGCCACTGCCCTGGACGGTCACCGGCGAGAGCTTCGGCTTCGGGCCCGGCGGCTCGCACCTGCCGCAGCCGGCCTGGTTCGGCGCGTTCTCGGTCGAGGCCGAGGACGCCGATCCCGACTCGACGCTCAACCTGTACCGGAAGGCGCTCGGCCTGCGCGGGCAGCTGCAGTCCGAGGAGCGGCTCGAGTGGATCGAGACGGGTCGGGACGACGTGCTCGCGTTCCGTCGGCCGAACGGGTGGACGAGCGTGACGGTGTTCTCGGACGAGCCCTACGAACTCCCCGCCGGCGAGCTGCTGCTCGCCTCCGCGCCGGTGGCAGACGGCGCACTGTCGGGTGTGGGGACCGCCTGGTTGCGTTCCTGACGCGACCGGGTGGCGGTCGGGCGCGCCCGGTGGCGACGCGAAGCGTTGCGCCGGGCGCGCCGACCGAGCCGGCGAGGGAGGCGCGGTGCGGGCAGGCACCGCGCCTCCCGTCCGTCAGGGGCCATGCGCCGTCCGTCAGGGGCCGCGCGGCAAATGCGTGTACTCTGCACGCATGTCATCGCAACAGAACCTCGTCGTCATCGTCATGCTCACCGCACTGCCCGCGTGGCTCACCCTCTCCCGCACGGACCGGCAGCGCGTCGTCGACGCGGAGGTCGACCCGGCCCTCGCCGCGTCCCCCGAGGTCCGCGTGCGCTGGGTCGACGCCGAGGCCATGACCGCGCAGTGCAGTGACGTCCTGCTCGCCGAGACGACCGACCTCCGCGCCTGGAACCACCTGTGGGAGCGGCTCCGCGACAGCGCACTGTTCGCCGAGCCGTACTTCCGGCTCGAAGCAATCGTCCCGGGCGTCGAGGACGGCTACCGCGACTACGAGGCGACCCTCACGCCCGGTGCCGCGGCGTGACCGACGAGACCCGGGTCCTGACCGACACCCTCACCACCATGCTGGTCCGCCGGTTCCGGGCCGCCGTCTACCGCGAGATCGAGTCGGACGTCGGCGTCGAGGTCCGCGACGGGACGTTCCCGGTGCTCACCGGACTGCTCGAGGGCCCGGCCACCGCCACGACGCTCGGGCTGCGCGGCGGGACCGACCGCACCACCACGAGCCGGCAGGTCAGCGCACTCGTGCGCGCCGGGCTCGTCGACCGCAGCACGGACCCGTCCGACCGGAGGAACGAGCGGCTCGCGCTGACGCCGGCCGGGCGGACCGTCGCCGAGGCACTCCGGTCGAACGCCGAGGCGCTGGTCGAAGGGGCGACGGCCCGGTGGACGGACGCCGAGCGCACGGCACTCGCGACCCTCCTGCCCCGTCTCGTGGAGGCGATCGCTCCGCCGCCACGTCGCGACCCCTGACCGGTCTCCCGGTAGGGTCCAGGCATGGGTGGGGCGAGCATCAGCGTGCAGGACTTCGTCATGCGGTTCGGCGATCGGGACGTGGTGGACCGCCTGTCGTTCGACGTCGCCCCGGGCGAGACCTTCGGCCTGCTCGGCAGCAACGGCTCGGGCAAGACCACCACGATCCGCGCTCTCCTGGGGATCTCGGCACCGACGTCCGGCAGCCTGACCATCGACGGCCGGCCCTACCGACCCGCCACCGGTGGGATCGGGTACCTCCCCGAGGAACGCGGCCTGTACCGGAAGGAATCCGTCATCGACGTGATGACGTACTTCGGACGGCTCCGTGGGCTCGGCCGCGCCGAAGCGGTCGCGTGGAGCACGGAGTACCTGGACCGCGTCGGCTTGGCGGACCGGGCCAAGCTGCGCGTCGACAAGCTCTCCGGCGGGCAGCAGCAGAAGGTGCAGCTCGGCATCACGATCATGGACCGGCCGCGCCTGCTCATCCTCGACGAACCGACGAAGGGGCTCGACCCGGTCAACCGTCGGCTGCTGCTCGACCTCGTCGACGAACGCAAGGCGGACGGTGCGACGGTCGTCCTCGTGACCCACCACATGGACGAGGTCGAGCGGCTCTGCGACCGCATCCTGCTCCTCAAGGACGGCCGCGCCGCCGCGTACGGCACCATCCCCGACGTGCAGGACGCGTTCGGCGGGGCCGTGGCCCGCGTGACGCTCACCGGCAGCGTGCCGCCGTCGCCGCTGTACCGCGTCGCCCGGCACGAGGGGCACGTGGCCGACCTGGTGCCCTCGGCGCAGGCCGCCGCGGACGGGTCGGACGTCCTCGCCACGCTCGTCGGTGCCGGCGTGCACGTGACCGGTTTCGAGATGCGCCGCATCCCGCTCGACGAGATCTTCGTCCAGGTGTACGGCCACGACGCCGGTGCGGAGGTCGCCGCGTGAGCCGCTTGGGGACCGTCGTCCGGTTCGAGTTCGTCCGCGCGGTGAAGAAGCCGGCGTTCTGGATCGGCACGCTCGCGCTGCCCGTCGTCATCGTCGTCGTCTCGCTCCTGGTCGGCATCGGGCAGGCAGCCGGTGCGGACTCGGTCACGTCGAGCTCGAGCGCCGCCAAGACCCCGTTCCGCTACGTCGACCACTCCGGGCTGGTGTCGGAGTCGGTCGCCGCCGAGTGGGGCGGGAAGCCGTCCGCGGACGGGGACCCCACCGCGGAACGCGCCGCGGTCCGGGACGGCCGGCTCGACCTGTTCATCGAGTTCCCGGCCGCACCGTCGCGGGACGCGATCCGTGTCGACGCCGCCGACCGCGGGTTGTTCGAGAACGGCGGGTACTCGTCACTGGCGAGTCGGGTGCTGGAACAGAGCGTCGCCGAGTCCGTCGACGACCCCGAGGCCGTCCACCTGCTCCGGGAACCCGCGAGCACCGACCTGACGACCTACGAGGACGGCCGCGTCGCCCCGGGCTGGCTGTCGATCGTCCCGCCCCTCCTGCCGGCCGCGGCGTTCTTCGGGCTCGTGCTGCTGCTCGCGGCCCGCATGGTGACGGTCGTGGTCGAGGAGAAGGAGAACCGCATCTCCGAGATGATCCTCACCACCGTGACCGCGGGCGACCTCATCCGCGGCAAGGTGATCGCCATGCTGCTCGTCGGGCTCGTCCAGGTGGGCGTGTTCGTCGTCCCGGGGCTCGCGGCACTCCTCGTGGCGTTGCCGCTCGTCGCCGCACGCCTCGGCGGCTTCGTGGTCGACCCGTGGCGCATCGTCGTGAGCGTGCTGCTGCTGGTCGGCGGCGTGCTGCTGGCGTCGGGGCTCTTCGTCGCCGTCGGTGCCGCGGTCCCGTCGATCAAGGACGCGTCGACCCTGCAGTCCGCGGCGGTCTTCGCGCTCATCATCCCGCTCTACGCGGTGTTCTTCGTCATGACGACGCCCTCGTCGCCCGTGGCCGCCTTCTTCACGTACTTCCCGACGTTCACGCCGATCACGGCGATGGCACGCAACGCGGTCGGAGCCCTCAGCGTCACGGAGTCGGTCGTGTGCATCGTCGAGGTGTTCGTCGTCGCCGGTCTGCTGCTGTGGTTCGCCGAGTACCTGTTCCGACACTCGGTCGCGCAGTACGGGTCGAAGGTGACGCTCCGGCAGATCGCGTCCTGGCGCCGCCGGCGCTGAGGGCGCCGCCGCCGCTGACGGCGGGGCCGGGGCCGTCCCGGTGCCGGAGCCGCTGCCGGCACCGGTGCCGGGGCCGCTGCCGGTGCCGGCGACGTCAGCCGACGGTGACGGGAGCCGCCGACGGCCTCGTGCGCTGCCGCATCCAGACGAAGAACCCGGTCAGGGTGAACACCCCGTAGAACACGTACATGAGCCCCGACGCGTAGTACCCGGCGGAGAACAACAGCGGCACGCCGACCAGGTCGACGGCGACCCAGATGAGCCAGAACTCGACCCAGCCCTTCGCCATCCCGTACGTCGCGAGCAGCGAGCCGACGAAGATCCACGCGTCGCTCCACACCGGTTCGTAGGACCCGAGGGCGCGGAACAGCGGCGTCAGCAGGGCCGTGCCGCCGACCATCCCGAGGACCAGCAGTCCCCGCGTCCGCCAGGAGGCCCAGTGCGGGTCGATCACGGTCGTCGCCTGGTCGGGTCGGTGCGTCCAGCGGTACCAGCCGTAGACGCTCACGATGATGAACATCACCTGGCGGCCGGCCTGCCCAAGGAGGTTGACGGGGTTCGGGGTGTCGAAGAGCGCACCCATGAAGACGGTGAAGAGGAGGGCGTTGCCGAGGATCCCGACCGGCCAGGCCCAGACCCGGCGCCGCATGCCCCCGAGCGCGCTGAGCAGCCCGAACACGTTGCCGATCACCTCGCGCCACAGCACCTGCTGGTCGCCGATGACGATCTGCGCGTCGAACAACCAGCGCACGATGCCCATGGGGCCCTCCTCGTTTCCGGACGGTGCAACGGTAGGGGACGCACACCCATTCCCCGTGCCGTGCTGCGTCCGGTGACACCCGCGCGGTCTAGGCTCGGGGGTCGTGACGGACGGGGTGCAGCGGGCGCGGGAGCTGCTCGACGACGCCGCCCGACGACTCCGACAGGCCGGCGTCCAGGACGAGGCGCTCGGCGAGTACGTCGAACCGAAGGCCGTCCTCGGCATCCGCCGCGAGCCGACGATGCGCGACCTCGGTCGGGTGTGGCGGATCGGTGCCCTGCTCGTCGGTGCATCGGTGACCACGGGCGGGCGCGTGTGGGCGACCGGGTCGATCACGCGCGTCACCGAGCCCGGGCGCTCCCAGTTCCAGTCGGTCTCCGCCGAGGTACGACGGGCCTACCGCGCTGCGGCGGCGAAGGGGCACTTCACCCCGGGTGACACCGTCAACCACGGCGCGACGCCGATCCCGCTCGACGAGACCCTCGTCGACGGGGACGGCGTGCTGTTCGTGCGTGACGACGTGCCGCTGGTCCGCTGGTCACCGACGGCCGACGTCTCGGTCCCCCTCGCCGACTACCTGCGCGACCGGGTCGGCCTGCTCGTCGACCCACCCCGAGGCGCCACCGACTAGTCAGCCGCTTCGGTCGGCGCCGTGCTCCCGACTGGCATGATCGACGGATGTGCAACGACGCCCTGCCCCGACCGTTCCACCCCGGTGACCACGCCGCGCTCCGGAGCGTCAACACCTTCGGAGCGCGGGGTGAAGCGGTCGCCTTCGCCGTCGCCGGACGGGTCCTGGTCGACGACGCGGAGCTCGCGGTCGTGGCGAGTCCCCTCGGCTCGGCGGTGCGGCGCCGAGCCGGCGTCGGGAGCGGACCGAACGGTCGTCTCGTGCTGCCGGAGGACTGGGACGGCACGTACGTCGAGGACCGTTGGAGCGGAGCCCCGGTCGTCCGCGTCCACGAGAAGGGCACGCGGTGGTCGGTCTGGCGCTGGCACGACGGCAGTGACTGGCTGCCGGACTGGTACGTCAACCTGGAACTGCCGTGGACCCGGAGCCCGGTCGGGTTCGACAGCCAGGACTGGACCCTCGACGTCGTCGCCACCACGGACCCGGACGGCCGGTGGTCGGTGCGCTACAAGGACGAGGACGAGCTCGCGTTCTACGCCACCACGGGGCACTGGTCCGAGGAGATGCGGGCGGTCATCGAGCAGGCCGGGCGCGACGCCACCGCCGCGGCGACGGCGCGGTCGTTCCCGTTCGACGCCGACTGGTCCGCATGGGTCCCGGACCCGACGTGGCCCGCACCCGACATGCCCAGCGGCTGGGACCGGCTCACCGACCGGAGGAGCGACACCGCTCAGTGACCGTCGAGGGCGTGGCACCCGCCGTCGAGCACCCAGCCGCCGACCTCGATCGCCGCTGAGCCCGCTCGCGTCACCGTCCCGATGAGACACCCCGACTCCTCGGCAGCCGTCTCGAAGTGCACCGTCCCGTCGGCGAGGTCGGTCGTGCTCCAGGTGTCCACGGCGCCCGCGTCCGACAGCGCGGTCACGACCGCGTCCTCGGCGACGGGGGCCGGCAGCGCCGACAGCTCCTGGAGCACCCGCGTCCGCGCGCCCTGGAGCTGCGCCTCCGCCTCGGCGGTGAGCTCGGTCCGGTCGTGGTGCCGCTTGTTGAGCGAGTACTGCGGCGGGCTGTCCCCCGCGGCACCGGTCGCGCTGTCCGGCGACGACGACACCGCGGCAGGCGACGGCGTCCCGGTCCCGCCCGGTGCCACGGCGCAGCCCGTGAGCGCGATGCTGAGCGCGGCCGCTCCGATCAACCCGACGAGCGCGCGTCGGGGGTCCCCCTCGGTGATGTCCACGGCGGCAGCCTGACACCGTCACGGCGCCGTGGAGGCACCCGTTACCGAACCGTGCCCCGATGGTCGGCCGACGGACAGGATCTGCTCGGTCACGCGACGCCCGGGTGTCGGTAGGGTCGGCACGTGGCAAGCAACGAGGCATTCGACGACCGCTACGAGCTGCGCGAGTTCGTGCCGGGGACGAACGACGAGGGGGCACCGGACGCGACGACGTCCGCGTGGATGCAGGCCGTGGGCATGGGCTTCCACGAGGCCTACCCCACCGACGAGGTCGCGAAGCTCATGGCCGAGCACTTCATCGCCGACCAGGAGACCTTCCTCGGCGTGTACCGCCGTCACCCGTTCCCCGGCTCCGTGGACGAGACGTGGCCGGCGGGGACCTTCACCTGGTTCCGCAAGGAGCTCAGCTGGGGCGACGGTTCCGGCATCGACACGCAGGCGATCTCCGCGGTCACCGTGCGGCCGACCGAGCGTCGACGCGGGATCCTGAGGCGCATGATGACGCACGCGCTCGAGCGCGGTGTCGCCGAGGGCTACGCGGTGGCGTCGCTCACGGCGTCCGAGGGCACCATCTACCGACGGTTCGGGTTCGGCTGCGCGATCCGGGAGCGTGCCGTGCACGTGCGCCGCGACCGGGCTCTGCCGTTCCTCGCCGCCACCACCGGCGTCGTGACCGTGGTCACCCCGGAGTGGCTCGACGCCGGTCCCGCACGCGACGTCTTCGACCGGTTCCACGCCCGCACCCCGGGCTCGATGGTCCGCAACAGCGGCACCTGGCCGGTGGTCCTGGGCCTGCGCGGCGGCGAGGGTGAGAAGGTCAAGGACGTCCGCGCCGCGGTGCACCGACCGACCGAGGACTCCGACGAGATCGACGGGTACGTCACCTGGCGGGTCAAGGAGCAGCCGGGTGGTGACTCCCGGGTCGAGGTGGTCGACCTCGTCTACACGACGGACGCCGCCTACCTGTCGCTGTGGGAGTTCCTGCTCTCCGTCGACCTCAACGACGTCGTGAAGTACAACCGCTCGCGCCTGGACGACCCGATCGTCGCCGCGCTGGGCGACAACCGTGCGTACGACGTCGACCACGAGGAGGACCACGTCTGGCTGCGTGTCCTCGACGTCCCCGCCGTGCTCGAGTCGCGACCCTACGCCGCCGACGGCTCGCTCACGCTCGCCGTGACCGACGCGCTCGGCTTCGCCACCGGCACGTACCGCCTGGACGTCCAGGAGGGACGGGGGCGGGTCACCCGGACCGCCGACGACGCCGACGTGGCCGGCTCGGACCTGCAGCTCGACGTCGCAGACCTCGGCGCGCTGCTCATCGGTTCGGTGTCGCCGCTGACGCTCGCGGCCGCGGGGCTCGTCCGCTCGGCCGACGACCGCTCACCGGCGCTGCTGCGTGCGATGCTGACGCCCCCGCGCACGCCGCACGGCATCACCTACTTCTGATGCCATCCCGCTGACGACGGGGTCGAACCACGAACCCGACGTCGAACCGGGCGCCTGCCCTGGTTCGACGTCGGGTTCGTGGTTCGACACGCGGCCGGGCTGCGCCGGGGCGCCGCCCGGCGGCTACGCGCGACGGCGCACCCGCGGGTCGACGAACGCGTACACGACGTCGACGATCACGTTCGCGGTGACGATGAGCAGCGCCGAGAACAGTGTGAACCCGACGACGACCTGCAGGTCGAGCGTGTGCACCGCGTCGATGAGGAGCGCCCCGAGGCCCTGCATCGAGAAGACCTTCTCGGTGATCACCGCACCACCGAGCAGCGACCCGAGGTCGAGTCCGAACAGGGTGACCACCGGCAGGATCGCCGTCCGCAGCCCGTGCCGCACCACGACCTGTCGCTCCCGCAGTCCCTTCGCGCGGGCCGTCCGCACGAAGTCCTGCGACATCGACTCGAGCATCTCGCCGCGGGTCAGGCGGGCGTAGATCGCGGCACTGATGAACGCGAGGACGCACCACGGCAGGACCAGGTGCGTCAGCCACCCGACCGGGTCGTCCGAGAACGCGACGTAGCCACTGGTGGGCAGGATCCCCAGCACGAACCCGAACAACAGGATCGCGAGCAGCCCGACCAGGTACGACGGCGCCGAGACCCCGGCGACGGCCACCGTCATGACGGCGCGGTCCACGAAGGTCCCGCGGCGCAACGCCGACACCGCTCCCCCGACGACCCCGGCGACGAGCCAGAGCACGGCGGCGCCGACGGCGATCGACGCGGTGACCGGCAGCCGGGACAGGATGAGGTTCGTGACGCTGTCGTGCAGCTGGAACGAGTACCCGAAGCAGGGGGCGGCGCACTCGATGACGTTCGCACCGGAACCGAAGGTCCGCCCGGCGAAGATCCCGGCCAGGTAGGCGCCGAACTGGGCGAACCACGGCTTGTCCGTGCCGAGGAACGCCTGCACGTCCCGCAACCGGTCGGGCGTGCACGGCTTGTCGCAGATGGCCCGCGCGGGGTTGGTCGGCAGGAGCATGAAGAGCGCGTACGTGATCGCGGCCACGACGAGCAGCACGACGACCGCGCCGAGCACCCGGATCGCGATGAACTTCACGGCGTTCACCGGTCCGCTCCCCGCGGGTCGAGCGCGTCGCGGAGCGCGTCGCCGAGCACGTTGAACGCGAGGGTGATGAGGAACAGGGCCACTCCAGGGAACACGAGGTACATCGGGTCCGTCTGCACCCACCCGACCGCGTCGCCGATGCTCCGACCCCACGACGGGGTCGGCGGATTGACGCCGACGGCGAGGAACGACAGCGCGGCCTCGGCGCCGATCATCGACGGGATCGAGATCGTCGCGTAGACGGTGATGGTGGCCGCGAGGTTCGGCAGCAGCTGCGTGCGGATGACGTGCCAGCGACCGGCACCCATCGCCGTGGAGGCCACGACGTAGTTCCGGGAGACGAGCGACAGGGTCTGCCCACGGACGACCCGGGCCACCGACGGCCAGCCGAAGAACCCGATGACCAGCACGACCAGGACGGGCTTGGGGAACGAGGTCGGGACGATCGCGGTGAGGGCGATCATGAAGACGAGCGACGGGAACCCGAAGATGACGTCGACGACCCGCGACAGCACGCGGTCGTACCAGCCGCCGAAGAACCCGGTCGTGACCCCCACGAGCACACCGATCACGATCGACACGACCGTCGCCGCGAGTCCGATCCCGAGCGAGGTCCGCGCGCCGTAGGTCACGATCGCGAACAGGTCCCGGCCGGTCAGCGGTTCGACGCCGAACCAGTGCGTCCCGCTCACACCCCCCAGCGCACCACGCGGAGCACCGAAGTCGTTGAGCGCGTCGATGTTGTACGCGTACGGGTCCTGGCCGGTCACCGCGCTGATGAGCGGTGCTCCGATCGCCACGACGGCGAACACGGCGATCACGACGGCGGACGCGACGGCCCACCGGTCCCGGCGGACCCGCCGGACGACGGCACGGAAGCCCGTGCTGCGTCCGGTGGCTGCGGCGACCGGACGGTCGACGACGTTGGCGGTCACGAGGCCACCCCTTCCCACGCACGCCAGGCCTCGCGCCGCGCCGCCTGCCGCGCGGGGTCGGCGACGGGCGCCGCCGCGAGGAGCATGCGCGTGTAGTCCTGCTGCGGATCGTCGAGCACGGCCGCGGTGCTCCCCCGCTCGACGACGCGCCCGTCGTGGAGCACGACCACCTGGTCCGCGAGCTGACGGACGACCGCGAGGTCGTGGCTGATGAGGAGCATGCCGAACCCGAACTCCTGCTGGAGCGATGCGAGCAGGTCGAGCACCGCCGCCTGCACGGTCACGTCGAGAGCGCTCGTGGGTTCGTCGGCGATCACGAGCGCGGGCCGGAGCGCGAGCGCCCGCGCGACCGCCACGCGCTGCCGTTGCCCGCCGGAGAGCTGGTGCGGGAACCGCTCGGCCCACGACGGGTCGAGCTGCACCGCGGCGAGCAGGTCGTGCACCCGTGCGGTCCGGTCGGCCGCCGACCCCGCTGCGTGCACGACCATCGGCTCGGCGATGCTCCACCCGATGGTCTGCCGCGGGTTGAGCGAGGACGCCGGGTCCTGGAACACGATCCCGACCCGGCTCCGCAGGTCGCGGAGGCGCTTGCCCCGGGCGGCTCGGAGGTCGACCCCGTCCACCTCCACCGTTCCGTCGACGACGGGCACGAGGCCCGCGAGCGCGCGTCCGATGGTCGACTTCCCCGATCCGGACTCCCCGACCAGGCCGACGGTCCGGCCCTCGTGGAGCTCCAGGTCGATGCCCGACACCGTCGGTCCGCCGCGGCGCGCGTACCGGACGGCGACGTCGCGCAGGCGCGCGACCACCGGACGGGAGGCGTTGCTCGCCTCGTCCGCGCCGGTGGCGGTGACCGACGTGGCGGAGCCGGGCCGGGCCTCCAGGGCGGGGACCGCGGCGAGGAGCGTGCGCGTGTACTCGGCCGAGGGGCGCGCGAACACGTCGGTGACGCTGCCCCGTTCGACGGGCTCGCCCCGGCGCATGACGAGGACCTCGTCCGCGACGTCCGCGACCACGCCCATGTCGTGCGTGATGAGCAGCACGGCGAGCGAGCGTTCGCGGCCGAGCCGTCGGAGCAGGTCGAGGATGCCCGCCTGGACCGTCACGTCCAGGGCGGTGGTCGGCTCGTCGGCGATGAGCGCGACCGGGTCGCCGGCCAGGGCCATGGCGATCATCGCGCGTTGCAGCTGCCCGCCCGACAGCTCGTGCGGGTACGCCTTCCGGATGCGGTCGGGGTCGGGCAGGCCGGCGGAGCGGAGCAGGTCGTCGACCCGTGCCCGGACGCCGGTGCGGTCGAGGCCGGACGGGTGGGCTCGGACGGCCTCGGTGATCTGCGTCCCGATGCTGAGCACGGGAGTGAAGGAGTTCATCGGCTCCTGGAACACCACGCCGATGCCGGCCCCGCGGACGGCACGGAGTTCCTCGGCCGGAGCGCCCACGAGTTCCGCGCCCCGGAACCGGATGCTGCCGGAGACCCGGGCCTCGGGCGGGAGCAGCCCGAGCACGCTCATGGCGCTCACCGACTTGCCCGACCCGGACTCACCGACGAGCGCGAGCACGCGGCCGGGGGTCAGCTCGAAGGAGACGTCACGGACGACGGGCTCCGCGTCGCCGAACGCGACGCGGAGCCCCTCGACCTGCAGCAGCGGGTCGGTCACTTGCCCAACGAGACCTTGAGGTAGTTCGGGTAGGCCGGGAAGTCCGCGATGCGGAAGTTCTCGACGTTCGACCCGGCCAGGAACGACTGCTTCGCGTAGACGAGGGGGACGACGGGCGCGTCCTCCATGATCGTGCGGTCGGCCTCGGCCCAGATCTCCTCGGCGTCCGCCTGGTCGACGGTGGCGCTCGCCTTCGCGATGAGGTCGTCCACCTCGGGGTTGCTGTACTGCGAGATGTTGTAGCCGCCGCCACCGATCTGCGACGAGTCGAAGAGCGGCTGGATGTTCGCGTTCGCGCTCGGGAAGTCCGGCTGCCACGACGACAGCGCGAGGTCGTAGTCACCCTTGTTCGTGACGGTCTGCTGGAACGAGTCGATGTCGAGCGGCTTGATGGTGACGGTGATGCCGGCACGCTTCAGCCCGGCCTGCAGCGCCTGCGCGAGCGCGACGTCCGAGGAGTCGTTCTGTGCGACGAGCGTGAGCCGCAGGTCCTCGGCGCCGGCCTCCTGCAGGAGCTCCTTCGCCTTCGCGACGTCGCCGGTGGCCTTGGTCTCGTAGAGGTCGTAGTCCTTGCGCCCCTCGATGCCGGGGGTGATGAGCGTCGACGCGTACGTGCCGGCGAGGGCACCGCCCGCCGCGATGCGGTACGACTTCTTGTCCACCGCGTACTGGAGCGCCTGGCGGACCTTCAGCTCCTGCAGCTGGGGACGGGAGGTGTTGATGGCCATGTACTGCAGGGGTCCGGCGTCGGACGTGGCGAGGCGGTCCTGCGCGCTCGGGTTGGCGCGCACCTGGTTCAGCTCGGCCGCGCCGAGGTAGCTGGCACCGAACGAGTTCTTCGCGTCGCCGTTGTCGGCGATGAGGGTCTGCGTGACCGTCGAGGGGTCCTGGCTCTCCTTGAAGACGACCTTCGACGGGCCGGCGGTGCGCACGTCGTCGGTCTCCTGATTCCACGCCTCGTTGCGCACGAGGGTGATCTGCGAGCCCTGCGTGTTCGACTCGACCTGGTACGGACCGGAGGCGACGGGCTTCGCGTCGTACGCACCGGTGTCGGTGCCCTCGCCCTCGGGGACCGGGGCGAACGCCGGCATCGAGACGAGCCACGGCCAGTCGCCGTACGCCTTGTTGAGCTTGAAGACGATGGTGTCGTCGTCCGGGGTCTCGATGCTGTCGAGGGTCTTGCCGTCGAACGGCCCCTGGTACGAGTCACCACCCACGAGCAGCGACTTGTGGTAGCTCAGGCCGCCGGTGAGGGTCGGCGCGAACGAGCGCTCGATGCCCCACTTGATGTCCTTGGTGGTGATCGGGGTGCCGTCCTGGAACTCCAGCCCGTCCTTGAGGTGGTAGGTCCAGGTCTTCCCACCGTCGCTCGAGTCACCGGTGTTCGTCGCCAGGTCCGGGACGACCTTGGCGGTCTTGCCGGGCTCGACGTCCCACGCGGTGAGGCGGCGGAGGACCAGGCCGAGCGTGGTGATGTTGAGGTTCTGGCTCGTCGCCGGGTCGAGGTGGACCGCGGTCGCCGTCGTGAGGATGTTGAGCGTGCCGCCCTTGCTGGTGCCGGACGCGTCGTCGTCCGAGCTGCCCCCACCCGAGCACGCGGTCAGGGCGAGGGCCGTCGCGACGGCGACCGCCGCGGTGGTGAACAAGCGCTTGGAACGTCTCATGACGGTCGTGCTCCTCGTGGGGTGTGGTGGTGGCGCGGTCGTGGGGTGGCCGCGGCGGGTGCTCGGTCCGGGTCCGCCGAGCGGCGTCCATCCTGACACCGCGGTGAGGAGCCGGGCCAATCCCGCGTGCGACGGACGTCGCACGACGCAACAATCCAAGTCCTCGGTGACGCCCCGCTATTCCCGATGGGTCGGCCGCATGCGGATGATCACCCCGGACGGGAGGCGCGGCGCGGCTCCGTCAGGCCGCGACCGGGGTCTGCGCGGCCCGTCGCGCGATCGCCGCCGTGCCGAGCGCCGCGCCGAGGAACACCACCGCGAGGACAGCCCATCCCGGGGTGCCGAGGTCCACCGCCGTCGCCGTGACGACCGTGGGGGCTGCCATCGCACCGACCGCGAACCCCGTGCCGTAGACGCCCTGGTAGGCGCCGATGCGGTCCGCGGGCGCGAGCTCGAAGCTCAGGGCCCACCCGGCGGCGCTCGAGGTGATCTCGGCCAAGGAGTGTGTGATCGCGGCCACGACGAGGAGCACCACCGCGAGTGTGACGGCTCCCAACCCGGCGCCGGTGACCCATCCCGCGGCGGCCCACAGCGCACAGGCCGCGACCATCACCCAACCCGCGTGCCGCATGACCCGTGCGGCTCCCGCGACGGTGTCCGTCCCGCGGCTCATGCGCACCTGGAACAGGACGACGACGATCGTGTTCACGAGGAGCAGGGGCGAGACGAGGACGTCCGGGGCGACGGTGTGCCCGACGACCCAGAGCGGGACGGCGACCTCGTACAGGCCGAACTGCATGCCGAACACGCCGGTCAGCGCCGTGACGGCGAGGAAGCGGGCGTCCCGGTAGGGACTGGTGCCGCCGAGCACCGGCCGGACGATGGTGCCGGTGTCGGTCCGGTCCGCGGGAGCCGCGTCGAGCCGCACCGCCGACAGCCCGAGGACGATGACCGCGGCGACGAGGAACAGCGCCCCGGCCAGGACCATCGTGACGCGGTACGCCTCGCCGGTGCCGATCGCCAGGGGGACGGCGGCGAGCGCGGTGCCGAGCCCGATCCCGATGTTCGTCACGGTCCGCATGGTCGCCCGGACGCGGACCCGCTCCCCGCCCGGGAACGCCCGGCCGACCGCTGCGCCCCGGACGGAGCCACCGCCCTGCTGGGCGAGGGTCACGACCGATGCGGTCGCGACGAGCGTCGGCAGGTCGTGCACGAGCACGTAGCTGATGAGTGCGAGCCCCTGCACGACGTGCAGCCAGAAGAGCATCCGCCGGGCGCTCCACCGGTCGGCGAGGTGCCCGAAGAGCAGCGAGCTCGCGACACCGACGGCACCGGCGATCGTCAGGGCCAGCCCGACCGCCACGGCGGAGATGCCGACGATCGTGGTGAGGTACAGCGCCGTCAGCGTGAAGAAGGCGCCACGGCCGAGCGTGTCGACGAACGTCACGGTGAGCAGCCGTCGCAGGGTGCTGTCCTGCCGGACGAGGGTCATGATCGGCGTCTGCTGCGCGGTGGTGCTCACGGCTCCGTTCTCCCAGGCCCGCACCGTCTGCGCGAACGGATGTAGCGTCTGGCTTCATGATCCGCTACCGCCTGGAGCCCGCCGACCTCTCGGCGGTGCGGTTCGGCATCTCGCCGCTCTCGGAGCTCGGCCTGGGGCTACGGTCCTTCCGCGCCCCCGAGCGCTACCCGTTGCAGCGGCCGTGGCTCGACCGCATCGCCGCCGTCGTGCCGCTCCTGGACACCGAGGTCCTGCTCGGCCTGGTCGATGAGCGCCGGTGGGTCGCCGACTTCGTCAACCCACGACCCACGTCCCCGCTGACCTCGATCGACGACGAGCTCCGTGCGATCGGGCAGCTCTCCCCCGAGCGGTTCCGCGGTGACCTCGAGCGGGTGCACGGCGAGGTCCCGAAGGTGTTCCGCGGGCGGCACGAGACCGTCGTCGCACGGGTGCAGCAGGCGCTCGCCCGGACCTGGGAGCTGTGCTTCGCCCCCTCGTGGCCACGGATGCGTGCGGTGATGCAGGCCGACATCGCACACCGGGGCCGCGTGGCTGCGAACCGGGGGCTCGGGGCCGTGCTCGACGGGCTGTCCGACGCGGTGCGGTTCGACGGACGCGACCTCGAGGTGCGCTTGACGAGCCCGATCACGCGCGACCGACCCGTGCGGGGTGAGGGCCTGACACTCGTGCCGTCGGTGTTCGTGGTGCGGGCGTCGACCCAGATCGACGACGAGCTGCCGCCGACCGTGATGTACCCGGCACGGGGGCAGGGCGCGATGTGGTCCACGTCGTCGCACCCGGACGCCGGTGCCGTGCGGGACCTGCTCGGCGGGACCCGTGCGGCGCTCCTCGACGCGCTCGGCGAGCCGGCGTCGTCGACCGACCTGGCGCTCCGCTTCGGGGTCTCGACCTCGGCGGTCAACCAGCACCTGCGCGTGATGGAGCGGAGCGGTCTGCTCAACCGCACGCGGTACGGGCGGGCCGTCCTGTACTACCGCAGCGATCTCGGCGAGGCGCTGACCCGGACCGACTGACCGGGGTCAGCGGTCGAAGAGTCCGCCGAGGAACTGGTCGCCGAGGCCCTGCACCTGCTCGCCGAGCCCCGACGCCTGCTCGCCGAGCCCGGAGACCTGCTCGCCGACACCGCCGAGGAGTTGCTCCCCCTCGGCGGCGAACCCCTCGACCCCGCTGCCGAGGTCTGCCAGGCCGAGGTCGCCGATGCCCGAGGCGATGCCCTCGAAGTCGACACCGAGGTCCGCGGCACCCGCGAGGAGCGGTGCCGCCGCCGCACTGACGACCGCGCCACCGGCGACCGCCACGGCGAGCCCGCCGAGGGCCATCGCGCCGGCACCGACGGCAGCGCCACCGGCCACCGCCCCTGCCCGGCCACCCGAGCCACCGAGCACGCGGCGGATGAGACCGGGACGCGAGAGCTCGCCGCGCGTCATCGCGCGGGCCATCCCGCCGGCCGAGGCGTCGGAGGGACGCTCCTGCGGCGGCAGCTCGGTGTTCATCCGGGTCAGGACCTGCTGGCGCTGCTCCGGGGTGAGGCGGGCGAAGGCGTCGTGGTGGACCTGCTCGAGCTGGTCCGGCGACGAGGTGCGGAGGAGGTAGTCGTACTTCGCGAGCGCGACCTTGTCCGGGTCGGCAGCGCCCCGCGGCTGCGGTCGGCCGGTCTGTTGCGGGGCCCCGTACTGCCGCGGGGCACCGTGCTGCTGCTGCCCGCCGTACTGCTGCTGCGGCTGCTGCGGCTGCTGCGGCTGCTGCGGCTGCTGCGGCTGCTGGTTCCGGTCGTCGCCCGTGAGCTTGTCCGCCGCGGACCGGACGACGTCGCGCCAGTCGGTCCCGCCCTGCCGCGGCGAACCCTGCCCGCCGCCGCGCTGCTGCATCTGCTTGTCGATGACCTTCGAGGCCATGCCGATCAGTCGAGAGAGGTTCGCCATGTGCCAACCTTTGTGTTCGCACATGTGAGCGCACAGCGACGACCCGGTGCGCCACCCCGGGAACGCATCCGGATCTCCTGTGAGCGCCGGGGGCGTCAGGCGAGGACGCGGGCCAGGAACGCGTTCCGGAAGCGCCCCGTCGGGTCGAGGTCGCGGGCGAGCGCCGCGAAGTCCGCCAGGCGCGGGTACGCCTGTCGCAGGCGTTCCACGCTCGCCACGGAGACCTTGCCCCAGTGCGGCCGGGGGTCGAACGGAGCCAGGACCTCCTCGATCCGCTCGACCGCCGCCGAGACGGCCTCGGGCTCGCGGCGGAAGGTGAAGTGGATCCCGACCGAGGCCCGCCCGGTGGACGGCGCCAGCCACGCGGAGTCCGCCGCGACGGTCCGGACCTCGGCGGCGATGAGGATCGGCGCGAACAGGTCGGCGAGGGGCCGCAGCGCCCGGAGCGCCTCGACCGCGGACCCGGCCGGCAGCAGGTACTCGGCCTGGATCTCGGCACCGGTCGACGGCGTGAACGCGGACCGGAAGTGGGGCAGCCGCTCGGACCACGGCCCCGGCACCCCGCCCTGCTCCGTGACACCGGCGGGGTCGTTCTCCCCCGGGTGCACGGGGGCGGACGCGGGCCGTGCCCCGAGTGCGACGAGGTCGACCACCGGGGCCGGATCACCCGACCGGTGCTTCACCCACACCTGGCGGGCACCGCGGTCGTCGAACGACGTGAAGAGCGACACGGAGTACGCGTCCGACACGATCTCCGTGAACGAGGACTCCACAGCGTCCCACGGCAGGTCGAGGTGCACGGTCGTCGCCACCTGGAAGCTCGGCACGATCCGGAGCTCGACCGCGGTGACGACGCCGAGCGCGCCCAGCGCCACCCGGTGCGCGTCGAGCGCGCCGTCCGGGGACGACGCGTCCACCCACGCGAGGGATCCGTCGGCACGGACGATCTCGACCCCGACGACAGCCTGCGCCAACGACGGGTTCCGGACACCCGAGCCGTGCGTGCCGGTCGAGACCGCGCCGGCGACCGAGATGTGCGGCAGGGAGGCGAGGTTCTCGAGGGCCCAGCCCCGCGCCTCCAGGCCGGCCGCGACCTGCGCGTGCGTCATGCCGGCCGCGACCCGGACGACGCGCCGGTCACCGTCGACCTCGAGGACGCTGGGCAGGTCCCCCAGGCTGATCTGCGCTCCGTCGGTGTCGGCGATGCGGTTGAACGAGTGCCGGGAACCGAGCGCCGTCAGGCGCGGGGTCGCGGCGACGAGCCGCTGGACCTCGTCCACGGACGTCGGCCGCAGGAGCGCCGACGCACCGTAGGTGACGTTGCCGGCCCAGTTGGTGCGCGTCGCTGCGATCACGGACACGAGCCTAGAACCCCCGGTCGAGGCGGTGCCAGGCCTGCTGACCCCGCAGTTCGTCCCGGAAACCACGGGCGGTGGTGTGCTCGTCGATCACCAGGAACTCGGTACCGAGCATCGTCGCGAAGTCCTCGACGACCTGCAGGCCGACGGCGGTCGTCATCACCGTGTGGTGGGCGGCGCCGGCCGTGAGCCAGGCCTCTGCGGCGACCGGGAACGACGGACGCGGCTCCCAGACGGCACGGCCGACGGGGAGCTTCGGCAGCGCCTCGGTCGGGGGCACCACGTCGACGACGTTCGCGGTCAGGCGGAAGCCGTCACGGGTGTCGGACAGGGCGACGACGACCGCCTCGCCCGCGTCCGCCGTGAAGACCAGGCGCACCGGGTCGTCCTTGCCGCCGATGCCGAGCGGGTGGATCTCGAGCGTCGGTGTCGTCGTGGTGAGCGTCGGCGAGACCTCGAGCATGTGCGCGCCGAGGATCTTCTCGGCCCCGGGCGTGAGGTCGTACGTGTAGTCCTCCATGAGCGACGCCCCGCCGGGCAGTCCGGCGCCGGCGACGTTCATCGCGCGGACCAGGACGGCGGTCTTCCAGTCGCCCTCGGCGCCGAAGCCGTACCCGTCGGCCATGAGCCGCTGCACCGCGAGGCCGGGCAGCTGCTTGAGCGTGCCGAGGTCCTCGAAGTTCGTGGTGAACGCTGCGCTGTCGTTCTGCGACAGGAGCGCGCGGAGACCGAGCTCGATCGCGGCGCCGTCGCGGAGCGCCTGGTGGCGGTCGCCGCCGTCGCGTCGGAGCGACGGGTCCACGTCGTAGTCGCGCTCGTAGACGGCGACGAGCTCGTCGACCGCCGCCGTGTCCGCTTCCGCCTCGGCGACCGCCGCCGCGAGCTCGTTCACGGCCCAGGTGTTCACCTGCACGCCGAGCTCGATCTCCGCCTCGGTCTTGTCGCCCTCGGTGACGGCGACGTAGCGCATGTTGTCACCGAAGCGGGTCAGCTTGAGCTCGCGCACCGCCGCCGCGCCGGCTGCGGCTCGCGTCCAGTCGGCGACCCGCTGCTGCACGCGGGGGTCCGAGACGTGCCCGACCGCGGTCGCGTGCCGGACGCCCAGACGGGCCAGGGCGTAGCCGAACTCCCGGTCCCCGTGCGCCGCCTGGTTGAGGTTCATGAAGTCGAAGTCGATGTCGCCCCACGGCAGCGTGACGTTCGCCTGCGTGTGCAGGTGCAGCAGCGGCTTCGTCAGCGCCTGCAGCCCGCCGATCCACATCTTCGCGGGGCTGAACGTGTGCATCCACGTCGTGACGCCGATGACCTTGTCGTCAGCGCTGGCCTCGATGAGGGCGCGTCGGATGCCGTCGGCGTCCTTGAGGACGGGCTTCCAGACGAGCTTCACCGGCACGTTCGGCGCGAGCTCTGCGTGCACGGCACGCGACTGCTCCTCGACCTGGCGCAGGGTCTCCTCGCCGTAGAGGCCCTGGGACCCGGTGAGGAACCAGACCTCGTAGCTGTCGAGGGTGGCCTGGGGGTTCACCTGCGTCATCGCATGGCTCCTTCGGGGTTCTGTCCGTAGACGTTCTGGTAGCGATCGAAGAGTCGATCGATGTCGTCGGCGGCGATCGGCACGAGCTCGCCGCCCTGCTTCGCGATGTGCACGGTGCGCGCGACGTCCTCGCACATGACCGCAGCCTTCACGGCGTCCTTCGCGTCCTTGCCGATCGTGAACACGCCGTGGTTCTGCATGAGCACCGCACGGGAGCGGTGGCCGGCGAGCGTGTCGACGATGCCGTGGCCGATCGAGTCGTCGCCGATGATCGCGAACGGGCCGACCGGGATCGGTCCGCCGAACTCGTCCGCCATCGCCGTGATGACGCACGGGATCTCCTCGGCACGCGCGGCCCACGCGGTCGCGTACGTCGAGTGCGTGTGCACGACGCCGCCGACCTCGGGCATGTGCCGGTACACGTAGGCGTGCGCCGCGGTGTCGGAGGACGGGCCGTGCTCGTTGCCCCACCCCTCGGCCGGCACCCCGTCGAGCGTGCACACGACCTGGTTCTCCGGTCGGAGCTCGTCGCTCGACACGCCGCTCGGCTTGATCACGAACAGGTCCGTGCCCGGCACCCGCTCGGAGACGTTGCCGCCGGTCCAGATCACCAGGCCGTAGCGCACCAGCTCACCGTGCAGGGTCGCGACGCGTTCGCGCGCGGCGGCCACCGCCTCCTGGACGCTTGCTTCCGTCATCGGGTGGGCTCCTTCTCGGTCGGGAGGCGCGGCTCGGCCGCATCGGCCGGCTCGCCGTCGTGGGTGGTCGCGGTGCGGGTGGCCGCTGCCGCCACGGCCTGCACGGGCAGGGCCGCGCGGTACCGGGCGAGGTAGGTCTGGAACCCGTCGACGTCCGACGGCTCCGGCTCGGCGACGTGCACGGCGTCGCCGCCGAACACGGTGTCCGCGAGGAAGTCGGCGAGGTGCTGGTCGGTGTGCTCCAGGTAGGCCGCGAGGACGGCGATCCCCCACGCACCGCCCTCGCCGGCGGTCTCCTCGAGGGCGACCGGGACCCGCAGTGCGGCCGCGAGCAGCCGCTGGGGTGCGCCCGGCGTGCGGAACAGTCCGCCGTGCGCCGTCATGCGGTCGACCTGCACCCGCTCGTCGTGCAGCACCTCCATGCCGATGGCGAGGGTCGCGAACGCGCCGTGCACCTCGGCACGCACGAGGTTGCCCAGCGTGAAGCGCGCGTCCGGGGTGCGCAGCAGCAGGGGTCGGCCGTCCTCGACGTGGGTGACCGGCTCGCCCGCGAGGTAGTTGTAGGAGAGCAGCCCGCCGGCGTCGGCGTCGGCGTGCTCCGCCTCGGCCAGCAGCGTGGCGTAGACGTCGTCGATCGGGACGGCCGGGCCGCCGGTGCGCTCGCTCGAGGCCTCGGCGAACCGGCCGAACACCCGCGCCCAGCTGGCGATCTCGCTCGCGCCGTTGTTGCAGTGCACCATCGCGACGGCGTCGCCGGAGGGCGTCGTGACGACGTCGAGCTCCTCGTGGGCGGTACCGAGCGGGCGCTCGAGGACGACCATCGCGAAGATGCTCGTGCCCACGCTGACGTTGCCGGTCCGGGGTGCGACGGCGTTCGTCGCGACCATACCGGTTCCGGCGTCCCCCTCGGGCGGGCAGAACGGGACACCCGGTTCGAGGGTTCCCGTCGGGTCGAGCCACGCGGCACCCTCGGGTGTGAGGGCCCCGGCGTCGTCGCCGGCGACGAGCACCTCCGGCAGCAGCCCGCGCAGGTCGGCGACGCGGTCCCCGAGCAGCTCCTGCGTGGTGGCGAGCATGGCGGCGTCGTAGTCGCGGTGACCGGGGTCGCCGGGCGCGGTCTCGACGGGGCTGGTGTCGATCGGGAACATGCCGCTCGCGTCGCCCACGCCGAGGACGTCCCGCCCCGTCAGCCGTCGGTGGACGTAGCCGGCGAGCGTCGTGATGCCCGTGAGCTCGGCGACGTGCGGCTCGTCGTCGAGGACGGCCTGGTACAGGTGGGCCACCGACCAACGGAGCGGGATGTTGAACCCGAGCGCCGCGCTGAGTCGTTCGGCCGCGGGCCCGGTCGACGTGTTGCGCCAGGTGCGGAAGGGGACGAGGAGATCCCCGTCGGCGTCGAACGCGAGGTAGCCGTGCATCATCGCGGAGACACCGACGGCGCGGTAGCTCGTCGGGGTGACGCCGTACTGCCGCTCGACGTCGGCGACGAGGGCGGCGTACGCGGCTCGGAGCCCGGTCTCGACGGCGTCGAGGGAGTAGGTCCAGCGGCCGTCGACGTACTCGTTCTCCCACTCGTACGAGCCGGCGGCGATCGGGACGAGGTCCTCGTCGACCAGGCACGCCTTGATGCGGGTCGAGCCGAGTTCGATCCCGAGGGTGGTGCGGCCGTCCACCACCTGCTGTCGGCGGTCGTCGCTCATGCGTGTCCTCCAGAACCTCGTCGTCCTCCGTGAGCGCTCACATCCTGTCACGTGAGCGCTCACTCCCGCAATCCCGCGAACCCGAGCGCCCGAGCCCCCGAGCCCCCGAGCCCCCGAGCCCCCGAGCCCCCGAGCCCCCGAGCGGGCATTTTCTGTCACAGTCGCCGGGTCCGACCGGCCTGTTCCGCCCACTCGACGACACCCGCGCGGCATGTCGTGCCCGTTCGGCGGTGCACACTCCCGCGTTCGCACGAGTTCCAACCCCGCTCCGGTCGCACAACACGCCGCTCAACTCCGCCGAGGTCGCAGGACGCGCCGCTCAACTCCGCCCACAACGGCGCGTCGTGCGACCCGAACGACCGCAGGCGGCGCGTCGTGCGACCCGAACGGAGGACCGGAGCGCCCTGGCGCCTGTCCGTTCCGGTCGCACAACGCGCCGCTCACCTCCGCCGAGGTCGCAGGACGCGCCGCTCAACTCCACCCACAACGGCGCGTCGTGCGACCCGAGCGACCGCAGGCGGCGCGTCGTGCGACCCGAACGACCGCAGGCGGCGCGTCGTGCGACCGGAGCGGACGCACGCGGTGCGGCGCGGCACGTCGTGCGACCCGAGCGGGCACGACCCGACGCGCTACGCGCCGAGCGTGCTCTCGCGGATGACGAGGGACGGGGTCACGACCGCCGACTCGGCAGCACCCCCGTCGACGAGGTCGAGCAACGCCCGTCCCGCCACACGCCCGAGTTCCTCGAGCCGCAGGTCCACGGTCGTCAGCGGCGGCCGGCTCGCCAGCGCCATCACGTCCCAGTCGTCGAAGCCCGTGACCGCGACGTCGTCCGGCACGCGGCGCCCGAGTTCCCGGAGGCGGTCGCACACCCCGCGGGCGATCTGGTCGCTCCCGCACAGGACCGCGTCGACGTCGGCGCCACCCCGGTCGAGCACGTCGACGGCCTGGCGCCCCCACCGCTCCGACCACTCGCCGAACAGCGGCGGCTCGACCAGGCGGTCGCCGAGCACGCCCGATGCCCCCACCGCGCGGCGGACCGCGGACCGGTGCCGCTCGGGTCCGGTGACGATCGCCACCCGCGACCGGCCGAGTGTCACGAGGTGCGCGGCGACCTCGGCGGCACCTGCAGCGTCGTCGAGGGTGATCGACACGTCGTCCGGCGAGGTGGACGGCGTGAACGCGTAGACGACGGGCATCGGCACGTCGATCGGCGGGCGTGGGTCGGCGGAGCGCCCTGTGACGATGATGCCGTCGACGCCTCGGGCAGCCAGGGACCGGAGGTAGTGGGACTCACGCACGTGGTCGTCGCGGGTGTCGCAGAGGAGCACCGCCATCTGTCCGGCGGAGAGCGCGTCCTCGGCACCGAGCAGCACCGGGATGGAGAACCGACCGAAGGAGTCGGTGGTGATCATGCCGACGGTGTAGGTCCGACCCGAGGACAGCGCGCGGGCCCGAGCGTCCCCGACGAACCCGAGCTTCTCGGCGGCGTCCTTCACGCGGGCCCGCGTGGCGTCCCGGAGCTGCCCCGTCCCGTTGAGGGCCTTCGAGGCCGTGCCGATCGACACCCCGGCGAGCGCCGCCACGTCGGTGATCCGGACGGGGTGCCCAACACGATCGAGTGTCACGGCAAGCTCCTTTCCGACCGTCGGACGTGCCCACGATCATACGCATGCATTTCCCGATCGCTCTTGCGCGCCTCCCGATCGTGTCGTAGCGTCCACCGCAGAAACCGTTTTCCGAAACGGGACCGTCACATCGCAAGGAGGCGACATGACCACCACGCTCGCGACCGACCGTCGGGCGCGCACCGCGACCCCGGTCCTCCCCACGGCCGATGCGCACCTCGCGCTCCGGCCGCTCCCGACCGGTGACGCTCGCATCACCGGCGGCTTCTGGGCGCTCCGACAGGAGCGCAACGGACGGGACGCCGTGCGCAGCGGGTACCACCAGCTCGAAGCAGCCGGCAACTTCCGCAACCTGCGCATCGCCGCGGGGGACGAGGAGGGCGAGGCCGTCGGCCCGATCTTCATGGACTCCGACGTGACGAAGTGGCTCGAGGCGGTGGCGTGGGAGTACGGGCGCGCGCCCTCGGACGACCTGCTCGACCTCCAGCGCGAGGTCACGGCGCTGTACGCCCGGGCACAGGCCGACGACGGGTACCTCGACTCCGTCCAGCAGGTCCGGGGGAACGGCGAGCGGTACACGGACCTCAAGTGGAGCCACGAGCTCTACTGCGCCGGGCACCTGTACCAGGCGGCGGTCGCCCAGCACCGTGCGACCGGCGACACGGGTCTGCTCGAGGTCGCGACGAAGAACGCCGACCACCTCGTCGCCACCTTCGGCGACGGCGACGGCAAGACCAGGGACGTCGACGGCCACCCGGTGGTCGAGATGGGGCTCGTCGAGCTCTACCGCGAGACCGGCACCCGCGCCTACCTGGACCTGGCGCACTGGTTCGTCGACGCCCGCGGGCACGGCATCATCGAGCGTGCGGGCGGCGAGCCGACGTACTTCTCCGACCGGGTCCCGGCGCGCGAGGCGACGACGGTCGAGGGCCACGCGGTCCGCGCCGTGTACCTGGCCGCCGGAGCCGTCGACGTCGCGATCGAGACCGGCGACGCCGAGCTCCTCGCGGCGAGCGAGCGGCAGTTCGCGGACATGATGGCGACGAAGGCGTTCATCACCGGCGGGCTCGGCGCCCGCTGGGACTGGGAGGCGTTCGGCGACCCGTACGAGCTCCCGACCGACCGCGGCTACGCCGAGACCTGCGCCGCGATCGGCGGCGTCCAGTGGGCGTGGCGGCTGCTCCTGGCGACCGGGAACCCCGTCTACGCGGACGCGATCGAGCGCCTGCTGTACAACGCGTTCCTCGCCGGCGTCAGCCTGGCGGGCACCGAGTACTTCTACGTGAACCCCCTGCAGCACCGCGACCAGGCGCACCAGGACGAGAACCGCTCGCCGGCGCACGGCCGCCGTGGCTGGTTCGACTGCGCCTGCTGCCCGCCGAACATCATGCGGACCTTCGCGAGCCTCGACGGCTACCTCGCGACGTCGACCGACGGCGGCCTGCAGGTCCACCAGTACGCGACCGCCGACCTCGGCGCGATCAGCGTCAGCACCGGGTACCCGCACGACGGCCGGGTGGTCGTCACGGTCACCGAGGACGGCCCGCTCGCACTCGGCCTGCGCATCCCCGCCTGGTCGGACACGACGACCGTCTCCGGTCCGGAGGGCACCGCGTCCCCGGCGCCGGGCACGCTCCACGTCGTCGACCGGGTGTGGACCGCCGGCGACACCGTCGAGCTCGTCTTCGACACGACCCCGCACCGCTACGTCGCCGATCCCCGGATCGACGCCGCCCGCGGGCAGGTCGCGATCGAACGGGGCCCGCTCGTCTACGCCGTCGAGCAGGCGGACCAGCAGGGGTTCACCGTCGACGACCTGACCGTCGACGCGGACGCACCCGTCACCGAGGAACGCCGTGACGACCTGCTCGACGGCGTCGTCACGCTCCGCGTGCCCGGTCACGCACCCGCCACGCACGAGCAGGCGGCGTGGCCGTACCGACGGCTCCCCCGGCCGGGAGGCGCGGAGCACGCCACCGACGCGACCAGCGTCGACGACGCGGCCGGGTCCGACGGGGGCGGGTCGCGCCTCCAGACCGGGGACGCCGTCACCGCGACCGCGATCCCGTACTACGCCTGGGCCAACCGCGGAGCCGCGCCGATGCGCGTGTGGCTCCCGATCGCGCGGTGACGTCGTGGACCGGAGAGCGTTCCTCGCCGGCGGTGTCGCCGGTGCTGCCGCCCTCGCCCTGGCGGGGTGCTCCGGCACGCTGCCGAAGGTCGATGCCCGGGTCGCGTCCTTCGGCCAGGGTGCGACCGGCACCGTGCAGGTGTGGTGCCGGTCGGCGACCCAGGCGGGCCTGACCGCCGTCGTCGCCGGGTTCAACAAGGAGCACCCCGACCTGCGGGTCGAGCTGACCCCGGTGCCGGACGCCCAGTACGTCACGAAGCTCGCGACCGCGATCCGCGGTGGTGAGCCGCCGGACGTCGTGGACATCGACGACATCAACTCGCAGCTGTTCATCTTCCGCGAGGCGTTCGCCGACCTCACCGACGTCGTGCGGGGCCTCGACCACTTCGACGCCCTCTCCCCCGGACACCTGCGGCTGCTCGAGTACCGGGACCGGTACTACGGGCTGCCCTACCTGGCGGACAACTCGCAGCTGTTCGTCAACACCGAGCTGTTCGACCGTGCCGGGCTCGACGTCGAGGAGTCCACGAAGGACCTCGACTCCCTGCTCGCGGCGGCGAAGGCGATCCGGGCGCTCGGCGACGACGTGTACGGGTGGTCGATCTCGGGGAACGCCGCGGGCATCATCGGCTTCGTCACCCAGCCGCACGTGTGGGCGACCGGCGTCGACATGATGTCGGGCGAGGTCGGCTCGCAGCAGGCGTCGATCACCGGCAACGAGGCGCTTGAGCGCATGCTCGAGTTCTACCGGCAGCTCTGGAAGGACGGCGTGCTGTCGAAGGCGACCTACTCCGACGCCGGCACGACGTGGGGTGCGGACTTCCGTGCGGGCGCGGTCGGCATCTTCCCGACGTCGTACGGAGCGACCGTCCCGGCGGCGACGAAGGCGATGCGGGCGAAGATGCGGACGGTGCTCATCCCGTCGTGGGACGGCAAGCGGTCGTTCTTCGACGGCGGGGACAACATGTGCATCCCGAACGGCGCGGCGAACCCGTCGGGCGGGTGGGCGTTCATGCAGTACGCCAACGGACTCCAGCAGCAGCAGGCGTTGCCCGACGGTGGGTACTTCCCCGTCCGCTCGGACGCCGCGACACCGGCGTACCGGGCACGCTTCCCGCTCGCTGCCGGACCACTCGACGCCATCGACCGGGGGTACGCGCCGCGGACGCTCGCGTACAACCTGCTCAACAACCAGCCCTCGTCGCCGTACTTCGCGATGTTCCGCGAGGCAGTGTTCGGCTCGGGGACCGCCGCGGCCATGCGGACGGCGCAGTCCGAGTACCAGCGCATCCTCGACCAGGTCCAGGCCTGACCCGTTCGTCCGTCTCGATGCACAGAGAGGTGCACGTCATGTCGACCATCTCCACCCGGCGGCCCGGTGACGGCCGTGCCGGTGCCGGTCGGACCGGCCCGGGCCGCGCCCGGACCGGTGCCGGCAGACCAACCGTGGGTCGAAGCGGGCGTCGTCCCGCGGCGCCCCGCAACTCGCTCACGCACCCGCCGCGGACCGGCGCCGTGCTCGTCACCCCGGCGATCCTGTTCGTCGCGGTGTTCGTCCTCGCCCCGCTCGTGTTCGCGCTGTACATCTCGTTCACGAACTGGCCCCTGATCGGGCCGTACCGGTTCATCGGCCTGCAGAACTACCTGACCCTGTTCCAGGACCCCGTGTTCGTCCACGCGATCGGGTACACACTCCTGTACACGGCGATCGTGACCGTGCCGATCCTGGCGCTGGGGTACTTCCTCGCCGTGCTCGTCCGCGCCCGCCGACGCGGGAGCACCTTCCTGCGCACGGTGTTCTTCCTGCCCTACGTCGTCGGGCTCACCACGCTGTCGTTCATGCTCGTGCTCGAGGCGCAGCCCGGTTCCGGCGCCGTCAACATGGTGCTCCGTTGGCTCGGGATCACGGACGGCAGCACGGCGTGGCTCGTCAACGGTCCGCTCGCGACCGTGCTGATCTGCGTGCTGGTGGTGTGGGCGGTGTCCGGTCTGACCATGGTGCTGCTCATGTCGGCGATGCAGGGGATCCCGGACGAGGTCTACGAGTCCGCCCAGCTCGAGGGTGCCTCCTGGTGGCAGACGGAACGGATGATCACGTTCCCGATGATCCGGTCCACGGTGGCGCTCAGCGTGATCATCTCGGTGATCGGCTCGCTGCTCGCGTTCAACCAGTTCTACATCCTGACGCAGGGCGGCCCGGGGACCGAGACCACCACCATCGTCAACGCCATCTACAACCGCGGGTTCGTGAACCTGCAGCTCGGGGCCGCCACCGCGGAGTCGATCGCCCTCGTCGTCGTCATCGCAGCCGTCACGGTGTTCCAGTTCTGGGCGCTGCGGGAGAAGGACTGAAGCCATGAGCACCACGACCTCGCGTGCGGCCCTCGCGGCCCCGGACCTGTCCACCCGCACACTGACCACGGCCGGTGACGGACGCCGCCGCCGGCACCAGGGCAGCGTGCGGCACCCCCGTGACACGGCGGTCAAGCGGACGCTCTACGTCATCGCCGGCGTCGGCTCGGTCCTCGTCTTCGGTGTCCCGCTCATCTGGTCGGTCCTGCGGGCCTTCCAGTCCGAGGCCGTCATCACCCAGGCACCGGACCCGGCGACGTTCTTCCAGTTGGGGTGGCAGAACTTCGCCGCCGTCTTCAGCTCGTCGTCGCACCTGCTGACGGGCGTCGTCAACTCGCTCGTGGTGTCGATCTCGACCGCGGTCCTCACCGCTGTGATCGCGACGATGGCCGGGTACGGCTTCGCGCGGTTCCGGTTCCGCGGGTCCGGGGTCGTGTTCGGTCTCGTGCTGCTGACGATGATGGTGCCGTTCCAGGCGATCCTGACGCCGCTGTACCTCGAGATGAACGCGATGGGGCTGACGAACTCGCTCGTCGGGCTCGTGCTGTTCTACACGACGGTGAACCTGCCGTTCGGGGTCTTCGTGATGCGGAACGCGTTCGAGTCCATCCCGACCGAGCTCGAGGACTCGGCCTTCGTCGACGGCGCCTCACGCTTCCGGGTCGTGGTGTCCGTGCTCCGTCCGCTGCTCCTGCCCGGGGCCGCGACCGCTGCACTGTACGCGTTCCTGGCGTCGTGGACGGAGTTCCTCGGCGCGCTCACGTTCCTCACGAAGGACTCGCTCTACACGCTGCCCGTCGCACTGCTCAACCTGCAGACGGGCGCGTACGGACAGGTGTCGTACGGGAACCTCGTCGCCGGGTCGGTGGTGGCGATGATCCCGTGCATCGCGCTCTACGTCGGCCTGCAGCGGTTCTACGTGGCGGGGCTGTCGTCGGGAGCGCTGAAGGGCTGACGCGGCCCGACGACGGACGGGAGGCGCGGGTCGGGTCGGTCCCGTGCCTCCCGTCCGTCGCGCGGTCGTGCGGGCAGGCCGCGCGGGCAGGCCGCGCTCCCCGAGTGGGCGAAATACGTCACGCTCGGTACTCGCGTCCGACGGGTTCTGCCCACTCGACGGTCGCCGCACGGCGCGTCTTGCCCGCTCGGCGTCGGGGGGGGCGCCACCGCGGCCGGTGGGCGCACCGCCGCGCCGCGACGCTACGCGCTGCGGCGGACGACGAGCTCGGGAGCGAGGAGCGCCTCGTCGCGGGGCTGCCCCTCGACGAGTGCCCGCACCGAGGCGAGCACCCGCTCCCCCATCGCCACGAAGTCCTGCCGCACCGTCGTCAGCGGCGGCGTGAAGTGCGCCGCCTCCGGGATGTCGTCGAAGCCCACGACCGCGATGTCGTCCGGGACCCGCAGGCCTTCCTCGGCGAAGGCGTGCAGCACGCCGAGCGCCATCTGGTCGTTCCCCGCGAAGACCGCGTCGACCGTGTGCACGTCGATCCCCTGCCCCGCCGCGAACCCGCTCGCGGGCGTCCAGTCCCCGGCGAGCACGACGGGTTCGAGCCCGCGCTCCCGCATGATCCGCTCGTAGGTGGCCCGGCGGACCTCGGACTCCTGTGACACGGCGGGCCCGGCGATGTGCACGATCCGCCGGTGTCCCCGTGCGAAGAGGTGCTCCATCGCGAGCGTCGCTCCCGCTGCCTGGTCGATCGCCACAGCGGCGACGTTCGGGGCCGCCCCGGTCCGTTCGGCGTCGCGCTGCACCGCGTTCGACACCACGACGGGCACCGTCACGGGGACCGTCAGCGACGCGAGGGCGTCGAGCACGCGGTTGTCGGCGGCGACGAGGACGACCGCGGCGACGTCCTGCGCCAGGAGCATCGCGAGGGCGCCGGAGAGGTCGGCCGGCACCGGGTCCTCGGGCAGGGTCGAGAGCAGCACGTGGTAGCCGGCGGTGCGGGCCGCGCGTTCGAAACCGACTGCGGTGCTCGAGGGTCCGTAGAGCGCGTCGCCGGCGGTGACGAGCCCGAGCGCTCGGCTGCGTCCGCCCGCCAATGCGCGGGCCGCGGCGCGGGGCCGGTACCCGAGGTCGGCGACCGCCGCGGCCACCTGGGCCCGGTACTGCTCGCGGACCGTCGGGTCGCCGTTGATGACGCGCGAGACGGTCTGGTGCGAGACCCCGGCGCGCTCGGCGACGTCGAAGATCGTCGGCGCCTTGCGGCCCTTGCCCCCGCGGGTCGTGGTGGTCGTCACGAGGGCAACCGTACCCCTCGATCCGCTCCGCGACGGAAGATCGCGAAATGATCACGACGAGTTGACACCCCGTCACACAACCCACATGATGTGAGCGCTCACCCGAGCAGCACCCCGCGGGGCAGAGCCGCCCCGCACCCGAGCGCGTCGACGTCGACGCGAGAGGAACAGAGGTACCCCGATGATGAAGCGCAGGATCGTCGCGGGCGTCGCCGCCCTCGGCATCGCCATCGCACTGGCCGGATGCTCGGCCGGCGGACGCGCCTCCACCGACGACGGTGGTGGCAGCAACGACAACAAGGGCGCCCTCGTCGGCGTCGCCATGCCGACCAAGGTGTCCGAACGGTGGATCAAGGACGGCGACGCCGTCAAGAGCGACCTCGAGAAGGCCGGCTACAAGGTCGACCTCGAGTACGCGGACAACAAGATCCCGCAGCAGGTGCAGCAGGTCAGCAACATGATCACGAAGGGCGCGAAGGTCCTGATCATCGCGTCGATCGACGGCGGGTCGCTCTCCGACCAGCTCGACGCGGCCGCGAAGGCCGGCATCAAGGTGATCTCCTACGACCGCCTGCTCACCGGCAACGAGAACGTCGACTACTACGTCTCGTTCGACAACTACAAGGTGGGCGTCGACCAGGCGACGTCGCTGCTCACGGGCCTCGGGCTCGTCGACGCCGACGGGAAGAAGACGGACGAGAAGGGTCCGTTCACCATCGAGGTCTTCGCCGGCTCGCCCGACGACAACAACGCCACGTTCTTCTTCAACGGCGCGATGGACACCCTGAAGCCCTACCTCGAGGACGGCACGCTGACGATCGGCTCCGGCCAGGACGGCTTCACCCAGGCCGCGACGCAGCAGTGGGACCCGGCGACCGCCAAGGCCCGCATGCAGAACCTCGTCGCGAAGTCGTACTCCGGCGGCACGAAGCTCGACGGCGTGCTGTCCCCGTACGACGGCATGTCGATCGGCATCATCTCGGCCCTCCAGGGCGCCGGCTACGGCTCCGGCGACCGTCCGCTGCCCGTCATCACCGGCCAGGACGCCGAGCAGGCCAGCGTGAAGTCGATCATCGCCGGGCAGCAGTACTCGACGATCTACAAGGACACCCGCAAGCTCGCCAAGCAGTCCGCGACCATGGCCGAGGACCTGCTCTCCGGCAAGGAGCCCGAGGTCAACGACACGAAGACCTACGACAACAAGGTCAAGGTCGTCCCGACCTTCCTGTTCCAGCCGACCGTCGTCACGAAGGACAACTACGAGAAGGTCCTCGTCGACAGCGGGTACTACTCCGAGGCCGACCTGAAGTAGTCGCCACCCATCTCACGGACAGGAGGCGCGGTGCAAGACCGCACCGCGCCTCCCGTCCGTCTCCACCAGCGCGCCCACGCGCGCACGACGGAAAGGGGTCCCATGGCGGACACCATCCTCGAGATGCGGGACATCACGAAGACGTTCCCCGGTGTGAAGGCGCTGCAGGGCGTCTCGATCGAGGTCGAACGCGGCCAGGTCCACGCGATCTGCGGCGAGAACGGCGCCGGCAAGTCCACCCTGATGAAGGTGCTGTCCGGGGTGTACCCGCACGGATCGTTCGAGGGCGAGATCCTGCTCGACGGCCGGCCGGTGCAGTTCGGCGACATCAACGACTCCGAAGCAGCCGGGGTCGTGATCATCCACCAGGAGCTCGCGCTCAGCCCGTTCCTGTCGATCGCCGAGAACATCTTCCTCGGCAACGAGCGCTCCCGCGCCGGCTTCATCGACTGGAACCGGACGAACCTGGCCGCCGCGGAGTTGCTGCAGCGGGTCGGCCTCAAGGACAACCCGGTCACGAAGATCGTCGACATCGGTGTCGGCAAGCAGCAGCTCGTCGAGATCGCGAAGGCGCTGTCGAAGGAGGTCAAGCTCCTCATCCTCGACGAGCCGACCGCGGCGCTCAACGACGACGACTCGGCGCACCTGCTCGACCTCATCCGGTCCCTGCAGGCCGAGGGCATGACGGCGATCATCATCAGCCACAAGCTCAACGAGATCAAGGCGATCGCCGACAAGGTCACGATCATCCGCGACGGCAGGACCATCGAGACGCTCGACATGCACGCCGACGACGTGTCCGAGGACCGGATCATCCGTGGGATGGTCGGTCGGGACCTGTCGAACCGGTACCCCGTGCGTGAGGACCCGCAGATCGGTGAGGAGCTCCTGCGGATCGAGGACTGGACGGTGCACCACCCGCTCGACTCGTCGCGCGAGATCATCCACCAGGCCGACCTGAACGTGCGAGCGGGCGAGATCGTCGGCATCGCGGGTCTCATGGGCGCCGGTCGGACGGAACTCGCGATGAGCGTCTTCGGCCACTCCTACGGCACCGGGATCAGCGGCACCGTGTACAAGCGCGGCGTCCCGATCAGGACCAACACCGTGTCGCAGGCGATCGACAACGGCATCGCGTACGTGACCGAGGACCGGAAGCGCTACGGGCTCAACCTCATCGACGACATCAAACGGAACATCTCCGGGTCGGCGCTGGGGAAGCTCGCCGAGTGGGGCTTCGTGAACGGTTCGAAGGAGACCACGGTCGCGCGGCAGTTCCTCAAGAACCTCAACATCAAGGCGCCGAACGTCGACGTCGTCACCGGCAAGCTCTCCGGCGGCAACCAGCAGAAGGTCGTCCTGTCGAAGTGGATGTACGCCGACCCCGACGTGCTCATCCTCGACGAGCCCACCCGCGGCATCGACGTCGGCGCGAAGTACGAGATCTACACGATCATCAACCAGCTCGCGGACCAGGGGAAGGGCATCGTCGTCATCTCCTCCGAGCTGCCCGAGCTGCTCGGCATCTGCGACCGCATCTACACGCTCTCCGAGGGCACCATCACCGCCGATGTGCCCCGCTCCGAGGCCACGCCCGAGGTCCTCATGCAGTACATGACCCAGGAACGGGAGACCCCTGTCAATGAACGCGCTTAAGTCCGCCGCCGGCTACCTGACCGGGCAGCTCCGACAGATCGGCCTGTTCATCGCGCTGATCGTCATCGTCATCTTCTTCCAGGTGACCACGAACGGCATCACGCTCGCCCCGATCAACGTCTCGAACCTGATCGTCCAGAACAGCTACATCCTCATCCTCGCCATCGGCATGGTGATGGTCATCATCGCCGGGCACATCGACCTGTCCGTCGGTTCGGTCGTGGCGTTCACCGGTGCCATGGCGGGCGTGATGATCACGCAGTGGGGCCTGCCCTGGCCCGTCGCGGTGGTCCTCTGCCTGGTCATCGGCGCGCTCGTCGGTGCCTGGCAGGGCTTCTGGATCGCGTACTTCGGGATCCCGGCGTTCATCGTGACGCTCGCGGGCATGCTCGCCTTCCGCGGGGCCGCCCAGATCGCCCTGCAGAACCAGCAGATCTCGCCGTTCCCGGACGGGTTCCGCTCGCTCGGCTCGGGCTTCCTGCCCGCCTTCGGCACCTCCGGGTACGAGCCGCTCACGATGATCCTCGGGCTCGCAGCGGCGGCGATCCTGGTGATCACGGCGTTCCGGGGCCGCGCCACCCGCCGGAAGTACCAGCTCGAGGACGAGCCGTTCGCCTGGTTCATCACGAAGCTGGCGTTCACCGTCGCGCTCGTGATCTACATCGCGCTGCTGCTGGCGAGCTACAACGGGACGCCGATCGTCCTGGTCGTCCTGGGTGTCCTGGTCGTCGCGTACTCGCTCGTGATGCGGAGCGCGGTCTTCGGCCGGCACATCTACGCCCTCGGCGGCAACGCGCTCGCCGCGCAGCTGTCCGGCGTCAAGACGAAGCGCGTCACCTTCCTGCTGTTCGTGAACATGGGCGTCATCTCGGCCCTGGCCGGCGTGGTGTTCACCGGTCAGCTCAACCTCGCCTCGCCGAGCGCCGGCAACGGCTTCGAGCTCGACGCGATCGCCGCCGTGTTCATCGGCGGTGCGGCGGTCACGGGTGGCATCGGTACCGTCCCGGGCGCCATCGTCGGTGGTCTCATCATCGGCATCCTGAACAACGGCATGTCGATCCTCGGCGTCGGCACCGAGTTCCAGTCGCTCATCAAGGGCCTGGTGCTGCTCGCCGCGGTCGCGTTCGACGTGTTCAACAAGCGCCGGGCCGCGTCCGCACGCAAGTAGCGGTCGCTCCCGCTCAGCCGAGCCTCGGCCCGGCGGACACGTTCGTGGCGATCACGCCGCGGAACTGTCCGCCGGGCCGAGACTCGTTGTGTCAGCTGGTCGCGGTCAACACGGCCCACCCGGCGGCCGGGAGGCGCAGGGTCCCGTCCCACAGCTCGCCCACGCCCGCCTCGACCCGCGTCGCGTCGGCCGCGGGCACCTCGACCAGGTCGTCCGCCAGGTTCAGGGCGGTCACCACCGCCGCGTCCGCGGTCGCGGTCCGCAGCACGAGAGCCGTGTTCGTCAGGTGGACGACGTCGGTGTGCGCCCGGTGCAGCCACGGGTTCCGCCGCCGGAGCGCGATGAGTGCCCGGTGGTCACGGGTCGGTCCGGACGGTGCGGGCGGCACGTCCGGGAACACCGGGCGGACCGCGTCGTCACCGCCCTCGCGCTCCTCCTTCACGGCGGCCCAGCCGTACTCGTCACCGGCGTACACGACCGGGGTCCCGGCGACGGTGAACAGCACCGCCGCGGCGTGCCCGGCGAACCGCTCCCCCACGGCGCTCGCGATCCGCGTGACGTCGTGGTTGCCGACGAAGGTGGTGGGCACGAAGGTGTCGAGCAGCGCGTCGTGCCGCTCGACCGCGTGCGCCAGCTCGAAGCAGTTCCGGTCCGCGATGCCGTGCCAGATCCCCTGCCAGAGCTCGTACTGCGTGGTCGAGTCCATCGTCGACGCCCGCACGATCGCGGCCGCGTCGCCGTGGATCACCTCGCCGCTGAACCACGCGTCCGGGAACCGCTCCCGCACGCGCGGCAGCACCCGTGCCCAGAACGCCGGCGGCACCGCGTAGGCCGCGTCGAGGCGCCAGCCGTCCACGCCCCGTCCCAGCCAGTGCGTCATGACCTCGACCACCAGGTCCTCCGTCGCACGGCTGCCGTGGTCGAGCGCCACGAGGATGTCGTGCCCCTCGAAGTCCCGCACCGGAACGGGCTGTCCCGGCTCCCAGTCCGACCAGTCGACGGCGAACAGGTCGGCGGTCGGCGCTCCCGGGCCCTGTTCCTCGACCGCGCGGAAGGCCGGGTGCTGCCGTCCGACGTGGTTGAACACACCGTCGAGCAGCACCCGGACGCCGCGCTCACGCGCCGCCGCCACGAGCCGGTCGAAGTCCTCGTCGTCGCCGAGCCGCGGGTCGATCCGGAAGTGGTCGACGGTGTCGTACCCGTGCGTCGACGCGGCGAACACCGGTCCGAGCAGCAGGCCGTTGAGCCCGAGGTCCACGACGTGGTCGAGCCAGTGGGTGATCCGGTCGAGGCGGTGTTCCACGGGTCGGTCCGCCACGTCGGTCCCGGGGCGGACGTCCGCGCCGACGAACCCGAGCGGGTAGACGTGCCACCACATCACGTGCGTGACCCACGCGGGCTCGTGCGGGCGGGCGGCATCGGGTTCGGGGTTCACCGACCCGATGCTGCCAGCCGTGCCTGGGCTGGGTACCGGACCGGACAGCGGGGACAGGATGGGCACATGGGACGGGCGATCAGGACCGAGGCGGACGCGGCGGCGAACCAGGCGGCGCACACCGAGCGCACGTGTGCGTCGTGCGGTCGTCGGATGCCGTCGTCAGCTGCCCCGGACGCGAAGACCTGTTCGGCCGCCTGCCGCAAGCACGGCGTCGACGCCACCGACCGGGCACTCGAACAGCGCATCGACGAACTGCTCGCCGCACGCCCCCGCACGTCGAGCATCTGCCCGTCCGAGGTCGCCAGGTCCGTCGCGCCGGACGACTGGCGGCCGCTCATGGAACCGGCACGGCGAGCTGCCCGCCGCATGGTCGCCCGCGGGGAGGTCGAGATCACCCAGCACGGCAGCGTCGTCGACCCCTCGACGGCGAAGGGGCCCATCCGCATCCGTCGGCCCCGCTGAGGTCCGGTCTCAGAAGGCGTAGCGGATGCGGCAGCTCGGCAGGTGCTCCGCCACGAGCTCGCGGAACCGCTCGACCAGCTGGCCCTTCATGCCCGAGCGGTAGCGGACGTTCACGGCGCCGTTCTGCGACACCTTCTGCTCCTGCAGGTCCGGGCGCCAGAGCAGGTCCTCGGCCTTCGGGTGCCAGCCGAGGTTGACCTCGTGCAGGGGCTGGTTGTGGGTGAGGAAGATGACCTCGGCCGCGAGCTGTGCCTTCGCCGCGGGCGACAGGACGTCGTCGACCTGCCGCAGGAGCGCTGCCCAGTCCGTCTCCCACGTCGGGGTCAGGATGACCGGCGAGAAGTTGAGGTGGACCTCGTACCCGGCGTCGACGAAGTCGTTCACCGCCGCGATCCGGTCGGCGATCGGCGAGGTGCGGATGTCGGTGACCTTCGCCGTCTCGTGCGGCATGAGCGAGAACCGGATCCGGGTCCGTCCCATCGGGTCCCACTCGAGCAGGTCCCGGTTGACGTACTTCGTCGCGAAGGATGCCTTGGCCGTCGGGCTCATGCGGAACAGGTCGCAGAGGTCGCGCACGTTGTCGCTGATCATCGCGTCGACCGAGCAGTCGCTGTTCTCGCCGATGTCGTAGACCCACGCGTCGGGGTCGCACTGGTTCGGCTCGGTCTTCGGTCCCTGCTTGGCGATGTTGCGGGCGACGTGCTTCGTGATCTGGTCGATGTTGGCGAACACCGTCACCGGGTTCGAGTACCCCTTGCGCCGCGGCACGTAGCAGTACGCGCAGGCCATCGCGCAGCCGTTCGCCGTCGACGGGGCGATGAAGTCCGCGGAACGCCCGTTCGGCCGGGTGACGAGCGACTTCTTCACGCCGAGGACGAGCGCCTCGGTCTTGATCCGCACCCAGCGCTGCACGTTGCGCTCGTCGCCGTGGACCTCCGGGATGTTCCAGTGCGAGGCGACGGGGACGATCTCGGCGTCCGGCCAACGCCCCACGATCTCCTGCCCGCGGGGCAGCTCGAGCGCAGCGGCCTCGGCGTAGATGCGGCGGACGTCGAGCATCGGACGGGTGCGCGCTTCGGTCATCGGGACCTGTCTACCCCGGGCCACTGACGGTGCAGACTCGGGAGCATGACCGCCGAACCCGACGACCACTTCTTCGTCGTCGACGGCCGCCGCTGGCGCCGGACGGACCCGGCGCTCCCCGAGGACCTCGCCGCCGCGCTCCGGTCCCACCTGGGACGTGGCCGCAACGCCGTCAAGCAGGCGAAGCACACCGGTGACGACGAGGCGCTGGCCGCTGCCCGGCGCCGGAACGGACTGGCGAAGCAGGGCCTGGGCGAACGTGGTCCGGAGTGGTGGACGCGTCCGGAGGCCGATCGCGTCGCGGACGCCCGTCGGGCCCTGGCGGACCTCGACGCCCTCGACGCCTGACGCCCCGTGTCTGACACCTGGTCGGCGGGCCGCTGCGCCCGTCAACGCCCGGCCGAGCCTCGGCTCCGCGGACACTCTGCGCGCCCCCGCGCCGCGAAACTGTCCGCCGGGCCGAGCCTCGGCACCGCGAGGGCCGGCCGAGCCTCGGCAACGCGGACATCGGCCGAGCCTCGGCAGACGGCCGAAGGCGTCGGCGTCAGCCCTCGGTGTGACCGAGGTCGGGCTCGGCGAGCAGGCACACGGTGCGGGACGCAGCGGCGTGGAGCTCGAACACGACGACCTCGTTCCGACCGGCGCGGAGCACGGGGCCCGGGACGGCCAGGGTCTTCTGCGGCCCGCGCGACCAGTACCGTCCGAGGCAGAACCCGTTCACCCAGGCCACGCCCTTCCGGAACCCGTCGAGCGACAGGTACCGGTCCCCCGGCGTCGCCAGGTCGAACGACCCCGCGGCGACCACCGGTCCGGCCAGCACGTCACCCTCGATCGGCTCCCGCGCGGCGAGGACTGCGAGCGCTGCGGGGGCGATCGGGTCGAGGGCGAGCGGCGACACGGTCCACCGCGCGAGCGGGACGCCGTCGACCGCCACTCCCCCGATCAGGCCCTTCGGCTCGCCGATGCGGGGGCCGTAGTCGACCCTGCCCTGGTCCTCGACGAGGAGCTCCAGCGTGCCGGTGACCGGCGGCAGCGCGATCGCGCGGTCGTGGTGCTCTCGCTCGAGGACGCCGACGACGACCCCGTCCACCGAGACGACCGCGCGGTCGCGGACCTCGGTGCCGACGGTCAGGACGCCGCCGTCGGGCAGGTCGACCTCGGTCCGGTGGAGGACGAAGCCGCTGGCCGCCCCGAGTGCGTCGAAGGTCGGCGGCTCGTCGTGCGTCGACCAGTCGGTGAGCGCGGGCAGCAGGGAACCCAGCGACGCGACCCGGTCGAGCCGGACGGCGACGTCCGTGGCGGGCGCGACCCGTGCCTCCAGGCCGGACGCGCCGGAAGCACCGAACGCACCGGAAGCACCGGAAGCACCGGAAGCACCGGCCAGCACACCGGACCCGCCCGGCCGCATCGAGGCGGGCAGGGGCGGGACGGGCGCGTAACGCTCGATCACGGCGCGGAAGGCGTGGAACTTCGCGGTGGGCCGACCCGCTTCGTCGAGCGGGGCGTCGTAGTCGTACGACGTCGCGATCGGGCGGTACACGCCCTTGTCGTTCGCCCCGTTCGTGAAGCCGAAGTTCGTGCCGCCATGGAACATGTAGATGTTCACGGAGCCGCCGGCGGCGAGCAGGTCGTCGAGGTCCGCGGCGGAGGCCGAGGCCGGCGTGGTGTGGTGGTGCTCGCCCCAGCTGTCGAACCAGCCGTCCCAGAACTCGGAGCACATGAGCGGGCCGGTGGGCTGTGCCTGCCGCAGTCGCGCCAGGCGTTCCGTGGACCGGGACCCGAACGAGCCGGTCTTGTGGAGCGAGGGCAGCGAGCCGTCCTCGAGCATGGTGCCCATCGGCTGGTCGACGCTCGTGAAGGGGACGGTGAGTCCGATCGCCCGGTGCATCTCCTCGAGCTTCGTCAGGTAGACGGGGTCGGAGCCGTACGCGCCGTACTCGTTCTCGACCTGCACGAGCACGATGGGTCCGCCCTGGTCGATCTGCCGCGGGACGAGCACGGGTGCGAGCTGCTCGAGGTAGTCCTCGACGGCGGCGAGGAAGCCGGGCTCGTCCCGGCGCACCCCGACGGTGCCGTCGGTGAAGAGCCAGTAGGGCAGGCCGCCGTTCGTCCACTCGGCGCAGATGTAGGGGCCGGGCCGGACGATGGCGTGCATGCCCTCCTCGGCGACGAGGTCGAGGAAGCGGCCGAGGTCGAGGCCGCCCTCGAAGCTGAAGGTGCCGGGCCGCGGCGCGTGGGCGTTCCAGGCGACGTAGGTCTCGATGGTGTTGAGGCCCATCAGCTTCGCCTTGCGGATCCGGTCCTGCCAGAGGTCCGGGTGGACGCGGAAGTAGTGGATCGCGCCGGACAGGATCCGGTGCGGCTCGCCGTCGAGCAGGAAGTCGGTGTCGCCGATGGCGAAGCGCATGGTGTGACTCTTTCAGGAGACGGGGCCGTGCGGACGCATCCGCACGGCCCCGGTCGAACGCGGGGCGGGCTACTTGGACGAGACCGTGAAGCCCTGGTCCTCGCCGTACTTGACGAGGGCCTTCTGCCAGGCCTCGAGGCCGCTCTCGAGCGAGGTGCCGTTCTCGTACGACTGGCCCACGGTGTCCGCGTACACGCTGTTCGCGTACACCTGGTACGGCAGGTAGGTGAAGTCGTTGTCGGACGACTTCGACGCGTCGACGAGGACCTTGTTGATCTGCTGGCCGCCGAAGTACTCCGGCTTCTCGTCCAGGAACGCGGACGACTCGAGGTCGGCGGTGGTCGACGGGAACCCGCCGGACTCCGTGAAGACCTTCGTGGACTGCTCCGACGAGTTCAGCCACTTGAGGAAGCCCGCGGCGAGTGCTGGGTTCTTGGTCTGCTTCATGACCGCCTCGGCGCTGCCGCCGTTGTTCGCGGTCTGCGCGGTGCCGCCGTCGTAGGTCGGCATCGGGGCGACGCGCCAGTCACCCGAGGCGTCCGCGACGCTGGCCTCGAGGTTGCCGGGCATCCACGCGCCCGTGATGAGCGTGGCGATCTGCCCGTTGCCGAGCTGCTTGTACCAGTCGTCGGTCCAGCCGACGGTCTTGGCGAGGAGGCCCTGCTCGATGAGCTGGTCCCAGGTCTTCGTCCACTTCTTCGTGCCCTCGTCGGCGAGGTCGATGGTCACCTTGTCGCCGTCGGTCGTGAAGGGTGTGCCGCCGGCCTGGGCGATCATGCTCGTGGTGAAGCCGGCGTCACCGGAGTCCGCCGCGATGTACTTCGACGGGTCGGCCTCGTGCAGCTTCTTCGCCGCGGCGACGTACTCGTCCCACGTCTTCGGGACGGCGATGCCGTACTGGTCGAAGACCTTCTTGTTGTAGAACAGCGCCATGGGCCCGGAGTCCTGCGGCAGCCCGTAGATCTTGCCGTCCATCGAGACGGAGCTCCAGGTGCTCTTGGCGAAGTCGCTCTCGAGGTCACCGAAGCCGTACGACGACAGGTCGAGCAGCGAGTCCGACAGGGCGAACTGCGGCAGCGCGTAGTACTCGACCTGCGCGACGTCGGGAGCGCCGGAGCCCGCCTTGATCGTGTTCTGCAGCTTCGTGTACTGGTCGGCACCGGTGCCCGCGTTGACGAGCTTGACCTTCACCTTCGGGTACTGCTTCTCGAACGCGGCGACCTGGTCCTTCGCCGAGGGGGTCCAGGACCAGTAGGTCAGCGTGCCGCCGTCCTGCAGGGCCTTGTCGATGTCGTCCGCCGAGCCGCCGGCGGAGCTGCCGGAGGCGCAGGCGGTCATCGCGATGGCGGCGGTGACGCCGATGGCGAGGGCGCTGAGCCCGCGCCGGATGCTCTTGTGCATGGGGTTGCCTTCCACTTCTTCGTGATTCGGGTCGTGCGGTGGTGCTGCTGCGTGCCGGTCGGGAGGCGCGGTGCGGGACCCGCCGCGTGCCTCCCGTCCGGCGGGTCAGGCCTTGACGGAGCCGGCCGCGAGGCCGGACTGCCAGAAGCGCTGGAGGAAGAGGAACGCGACCACGATCGGGATGATCGTGAGGAGCGATCCGGTGACGACGAGGTTGTAGATCGGCTGCGCGCCGGAGCCGGTGGCCTGCGCGTTCCACTGGTTGAGGCCGACCGTGAGCGGGTACCACTTCGGGTCGCTCAGCATGATGAGCGGCAGGAAGTAGTTGTTCCAGGTGGCGACGACCGCGAAGAGCAGGACCGTCACGACACCGGGCGTGAGGAGCTTCAGCGCGATGGTGAAGAAGATCCGGAACTCGCCGGCGCCGTCCATGCGGGCGGCCTCGATGAGCTCGGTCGGGATCGCGTCGATCGCGTACGTCCAGATGAGGTACATGCCGAACGGGCTGATGAGCGACGGCAGGATGATCGCCCACGGGGTGTTCGTCAGACCGACCTGCGAGAACAGCAGGAACGTCGGGACGGCGAGCGCGGTGCCCGGGACCGCGATCGCACCGAGGACCACGGCGAACACCGCACGGCGGCCCGGGAACTGGAACTTTGCCATGCCGTAGCCGGCCACGGTGGCGAGGAGCGTCGCGCCGCCGGCTCCGACCACGACGTAGAGCAGCGTGTTGCCGAGCCACTGCACGAAGATGCCGTCGTTGTAGGTGAGGGTGTCGACGATGTTCTGCCAGAGGTGGAAGTCGCCGCCGAACCACAGGCCGAACGTCGACAGGAGCGACGCCTGGGTCTTCGTGCTGTTCACCAGCAGGTAGAACAGCGGCGCGAACGAGTAGACGACGAAGACGACCATCACGGCGGTGAGGAGGCCGGAGCGCTTCACCTTGCGGCCGTCGACTGGCTTGCCGGCACGGCGCGGCCGGGAGGCACGGGTCGCGCGGTCGCGCGGGTCGCGCTGGGTGGTGGTCACCTCGGTGACCGTGGCTGGTCCGGTCCCACCGGCGGGGCCGGTCGCGGGCTGCTGCAGGGTGCTCATCGGTTCTCCTGGCGGGTTCCGCGGACCTGGACGACGTAGGCGATCACGGCGGTGATGACGCCCATGACGATGGCGACGGTGGCGGAGTAGTTGAACTGCTGGCCACTGAAGGACAGCGAGTAGGCGTACATGTTCGGGGTGAAGGCGCTGCCGATGACGTTCGGGGCGAGGGTCTTCAGCAGGTTCGGCTCGTTGAAGAGCTGGAAGCTGCCGATGATCGAGAAGATCGTCGCGATGACCATCGGGCCGCGGAGCGCCGGGAGCTTGATCGAGAAGACGGTGCGCAGCGGACCGGCGCCGTCGAGCTCGGCAGCCTCGTACAGCTCGCCGGGGACGACGCGGAGTGCGGCGTAGAAGATGAGCATGTTGTAGCCGAGGAACTCCCACGTGACGACGTTGCCGATCGACGTGAGCACCCAGTCCGGGCTGAACGGCTGCAGCAGGTCGATGCCGAGCGCGTGGTTCGCGGCGCCGGTGAGTCCGAACTGGTTGCCGTAGATGAAGCCCCAGATGAGTGCTGCGACGACGCCCGGGACCGCGTAGGGCAGGAACACGGCGATGCGGAAGAACCCGGTGCCCCAGAGCCGCGCGCTGTCGAGTGCCAGGGCGGCGACCAGCGCCAGGCCGAGCATGATCGGGACCTGCACGACGAGGAAGAGCGCGACGCGGCCGAGTCCCTCCCAGAACTTCGCGTCCTGGAAGAGCTGCACGTAGTTGGCGAACCAGACGAACTGGTTGCCGCCGATGAGCTGGTCGCGGAACAGGCTGAGCCAGAGCGCGTAGCCGATCGGGACGATGAGCATCGCCACGAGGACCACGACGAAGGGGCCGACGAACAGCCAGCCGGTGAACCGTCCCCGGGGCTTCGGTCGGCGAGCGGTCGGCCGCGCCGGCGGCGCCGTCTCGGCCGGGCGCGCTGCGAGCGTGCTCATGTGACTCCTTCGTCATGCTGCGTTCGGGTTGCCGATGTTGACGTCAACATCGAGCAGGGGAACCGTAGCATGGCAACGTCAACATGCACTAGCGTTCGAGGAAGCCGAACGGGAAGGACGCGTGTGACGACCGATCTGGGCGCCGCTCGACGGGCGCCGTCGATGGCCGCCGTGGCCGAGGCCGCCGGCGTCTCCATGCAGACGGTCTCCCGCGTCGCCCGCGGCTTCGACAACGTCTCCCCGGAGACCCGCGACCGCGTGCAGCGCGTCATGGACGACCTGGGCTACCGCCCGAACCGCGCCGCCCGCGCGCTCCGCTCCGGCCGGTTCCGGACCATCGGCGTGATCATGTTCACGCTCGCGTCCTTCGGGAACATGCGCACGCTCGAGGCGATCGCGGACGCGGCCGGTGCGGCGGACTTCACGATCACCCTGCTGCCGATGGCGTCGCGGACCGAAGAGGGGGTGCGGTCGGCCTTCTCGCGGCTGCACGAACAGGCCGTCGACGGCGTCGTCATCATCATCGAGTCGCACATCATCGACACCGCCGAGGTCGTCCTGCCCGACGGCGTCCCGATGGTCGTGGTCGACTCCACGGGCACGACGCAGCACCCCGCCATCGACACCGACCAGGCCGACGGAGCTCGGCAGGCCACGCAGCACCTGCTCGACCTGGGTCACGACACCGTCTGGCACGTCGCGGGTCCGGAGTCGTCGTACTCCGCCGCACGGCGC
>Ga0308167_1000503_pt1 | contig 65786 bp, 50 predicted proteins | sample PhyCR1_2_FD_202138 | JGI IMG/M metagenome (GOLD analysis project Ga0308167, IMG submission 202138) | Phyllosphere microbial communities from UC Gill Tract Community Farm, Albany, California, United States - DLSLRC.R1 | ecosystem: Host-associated > Plants > Phyllosphere > Unclassified | place... | reverse complement strand
CGCATCGCCGGATGTGGCCGCGTGGTGCTGTGCTCGCCACCGCCGATTGCCGATGAAATTCTCTATGCCGCTAAGCTGTGCGGCGTGCAGGAAGTGTTTCAGGTTGGCGGGGCGCAGGCGATTGCCGCCCTCGCCCTCGGCACTGAATCAGTACCGAAGGTCGACAAAATCTTTGGCCCGGGCAATGCGTATGTGACCGAGGCCAAGCGCCAGGTCAGCCAGCGCCTGGACGGTGCAGCAATTGATATGCCGGCAGGGCCTTCCGAAGTGCTGGTGATTGCCGATGAGGGCGCCACGCCGGACTTCGTCGCTTCCGACCTGCTGTCACAGGCAGAGCACGGCCCTGATTCACAGGTGATCCTGCTGACCCCTTCCCTCCCGATGGCAGAAGCGGTGGCGCAGGCCGTCGAGCGCCAGCTGGCAGAACTGCCACGCGCCGCCACCGCGGCTAAGGCGCTGGAGAGCAGCCGCCTGATTGTGGCACGCGATCTGCAGCAGTGCGTCGAGATCAGCAACCGCTACGGGCCGGAGCACCTGATTATTCAGACGCGCCGCGCACGGGATCTGGTCGACAGCATTACCAGCGCCGGTTCGGTATTTCTTGGTGACTGGTCACCGGAATCCGCTGGCGACTATGCCTCCGGCACCAACCACGTGCTGCCGACCTATGGCTATACCGCCACCTGCTCAAGCCTGGGGCTGGCTGATTTCCAGAAGCGCATGACGGTGCAGGAGCTGACGCCTGCCGGCTTTATGGGGCTGGCGGCAACCATTGAGACGCTGGCCGCGGCCGAACAGTTAACCGCCCACAAAAATGCCGTCACCCTGCGCGTGGCTGCACTGAAGGAGAAGCCATGAGCAGCACAATTCAAGACCTGGCTCGCGCCAACGTGCGCGCCCTCACCCCTTACCAGTCGGCGCGCCGCCTTGGCGGTAACGGCGACGTGTGGCTGAACGCCAATGAATATCCGCTGGCCGTGCCGTTTGAGCTTAGCCAGCAGACGCTGAACCGCTACCCTGAGTGCCAGCCAAAGTTGGTGATTGAACGCTACGCCGCCTATGCCGGACTGACGCCTGAGCAGGTGTTGGTGAGCCGCGGCGCGGATGAAGGCATCGAACTGCTGATGCGCGCCTTCTGCGAGCCTGGCCAGGACGCGGTACTGTTCTGCCCGCCGACTTACGGTATGTACAGTGTCAGCGCGGAAACCATCGGCATTGAATATCGCACGGTGGAAGCAGGCGAGGACTGGCAGTTGAACCTGCCTGCGATTGCCGACCAGCTGGACGGCGTCAAGCTGGTGTACGTTTGCAGCCCAAACAACCCAACCGGTAACCTCATCAACCCGGACGATCTGCGTCAGCTACTGGAGATGACCCAGGGCAAAGCGCTGGTGGTGGCGGATGAAGCCTATATCGAGTTCTGCCCGCAGGCGTCACTCGCTGGCTGGCTGAAGGATTACCCGCACCTGGTTATTCTGCGCACGCTGTCGAAAGCCTTCGCGCTCGCCGGGCTGCGCTGCGGTTTCACCCTCGCCAGCGCAGAGGTGATCGCGCTGCTGATGAAGGTGATCGCGCCTTATCCGCTCTCTACTCCTGTCGCCGATATCGCCGGTCAGGCCTTAAGCGACCAGGGTATCGCCCTGATGCGCCAGCACGTTGCCGAGCTCATCGCCACCCGCGAACAGCTGATAGCCGACCTGCGCAGCCTCGACTGCGTTGAGCAGGTCTATGAGAGTGACACCAACTATATTCTGGCGCGCTTTACCGCTTCCAGTCAGGTCTTTAAAACGCTGTGGGACCAGGGCATTATTCTGCGTGACCAGAATAAGCAGCCCGGCCTGGCCGGCTGCCTGCGCATCTCTATCGGCACCCGTGAAGAGTGCCAGCGCGCCGTTGCCGCATTGAAATCATTACCCGGTACCCCCGTTTCTCAGGAGCAAGCATGAGTCAGAAAGTCCTCTTTATCGATCGCGATGGCACCCTTATTTCTGAGCCGCCGGAAGATTATCAGGTCGACCGCATGGACAAACTGGCCTTCGAGCCGGACGTGATCCCGGCCCTGCTGTCGTTACAAAAGGCGGGCTATCAGCTGGTGATGATCACCAATCAGGATGGTCTGGGCACCCGCAGCTTCCCGCAGGCGGATTTCGACGGCCCGCATAACCTGATGATGCAGATCCTCAGCTCCCAGGGCGTGAAGTTCGACGATATTCTGATCTGCCCGCATCTGCCGGAAGATAACTGCGACTGCCGCAAGCCGAAAACCAAAATGGTGGAAGCCTGGCTGGCCGAAGGGGCAATTGACACCGCCAACAGCTATGTGATTGGCGACCGTGCCACCGACGTGCAGCTGGCGCAGAATATGGGCATTACCGGCCTGCTGTACGGAAAGGACCTTAACTGGAAGGCTATCGAACAGCAGCTAACCAAACGCGACCGCTATGCGCTGGTGCAGCGCAACACCAAAGAGACGCAGATTAAAGTCGAAGTGTGGCTGGACCGCGAAGGCGAGAGCAAAATCAACACCGGCGTTGGCTTCTTCGATCATATGCTTGACCAGATCTCCACCCACGGCGGCTTCCGTATGAACATTGATGTGAAGGGCGACCTGTACATTGATGACCATCACACCGTAGAAGATACCGGCCTGGCGCTGGGCGAAGCGCTGCTGAAAGCGCTGGGCGACAAACGTGGCATCGGCCGTTTCGGCTTTGTACTGCCAATGGACGAGTGCCTGGCACGCTGCGCGCTGGATATCTCCGGCCGCCCGCACCTTGAATATAAAGCTGAGTTCAGCTATCAGCGCGTGGGGGACCTGAGCACCGAGATGGTCGAACACTTCTTCAGCTCGCTCTCTTACACCATGGCCAGCACCCTGCACCTGCGCACCAAAGGCAAAAACGACCATCACCGCGTTGAAAGCCTGTTTAAAGCCTTTGGCCGCACGCTGCGCCAGGCGATCCGCGTGGAAGGCAATACCCTGCCAAGCTCGAAAGGAGTGCTGTGATGGATGTGGTGATCCTCGATACCGGCTGCGCCAACCTCTCTTCAGTGAAGTGGGCGGTGCAGCGCCTTGGCTACCAGCCGCATGTCAGTAAGGAAGCCGATATCGTACTTAATGCCGACAAGCTGTTTTTGCCGGGCGTCGGCACCGCGCAGGCGGCGATGGACCAGCTGCGCGAGCGCGAGCTGATTGAGCTGATCAAAGCCTGTACCCAGCCCGTGCTGGGTATCTGCCTCGGCATGCAGCTGCTCGGCTCACAGAGCGACGAGAGCGGCGGCATCTCTACGCTGAATATTATTGAACACCCGGTTGAGCGTATGCAGGATCTCGGCCTGCCGCTGCCGCATATGGGCTGGAACCAGATTGCCTCGCAGGCGGGCAACCATCTGTTTCGCGGCATCGACGACGGCGCCTACTTCTACTTTGTGCACGGCTACGCCATGCCGGTGAATGAATTCACCATTGCGCAGTGTCACTACGGCGCAGCGTTTACCGCAGCGGTGCAGAAAGATAACTTCTTCGGCGTACAGTTCCACCCCGAGCGTTCCGGTGCCGCTGGCGCGCAGCTGTTGAAAAATTTCCTGGAGATGTAACGGATGATTATCCCGGCGTTAGATTTAATTGATGGCAAGGTAGTACGCCTGCATCAGGGCGATTACGGCCAGCAGCGCGACTACGGGAGCGATCCGCTGCCGCGCCTGCAGGATTATCAGGCCCAGGGCGCGCAAGTGCTGCACCTGGTTGACCTGACCGGTGCGAAAGATCCGGCTGCGCGCCAGATCCCCCTGCTCACTAAGCTGCTGGCAGGCGTATCCGTGCCGGTCCAGGTTGGCGGCGGCATTCGCACTCAAGACGATGTGGAAGCCCTGCTGAAAGCTGGCGCCACGCGCGTGGTAGTAGGTTCTACCGCGGTGAAACAGCCGCAAGAGGTGCAGCAGTGGTTTAAGCAGTACGGCGCGGAAGCGATTGTACTGGCGCTGGACGTGCGCATTGATGCGGATAACCGCAAAGAAGTGGCGATCAGCGGCTGGCAGGAAGCCAGCGGCATCACGCTGGAAGAAGTGATCGAACAGTTTCTGCCGTTCGGCCTGAAGCACGTGCTGTGTACCGATATTTCCCGCGATGGCACGCTGAGCGGCTCTAATGTTGCGCTGTATCGTGAAGTCTCCGCGCGCTATCCGCAGATTGCCTTCCAGTCCTCCGGCGGCATCGGCTCGCTGGATGATATTGCGGCCCTGCGCGGCTGCGGCGCACAGGGGGTGATTGTCGGTCGCGCCCTGCTGGAAGATAAATTTACCGTATCGGAGGCGATTACATGCTGGCAAAACGGATAATCCCCTGCCTTGACGTGCGTGACGGCCAGGTGGTCAAAGGCGTACATTTCCGCAACCACGAGATTATCGGTGACATCGTGCCGCTGGCGCAGCGCTATGCGCAGGAAGGCGCCGACGAGCTAGTGTTTTATGATATCACCGCCTCCAGCGATGGCCGCGTGGTGGACAAAAGCTGGATCTCGCGCGTGGCAGAAGTGATTGATATCCCCTTCTGCGTGGCGGGCGGTATCAGGTCGGTGGAAGACGCCGCCCTGCTGCTCTCCTACGGCGCAGATAAGATCTCCATTAACTCCCCGGCGCTTGCCGACCCGGAGCTGATCACCCGCCTGGCGGATCGCTTTGGCGTGCAGTGCATCGTGGTGGGCATCGATACCTGGTATGACAGCGAAAGCGGCAAATACCACGTTAACCAGTACACCGGCGATGAGAGCCGCACCAAAGTGACCACCTGGGAAACCCTCGACTGGGTGGACGAAGTGCAGAAGCGCGGCGCAGGCGAGATCGTCCTCAACATGATGAACCAGGACGGGGTGCGTAACGGCTACGACCTGGTGCAGCTGCAAAAGGTGCGCGCGCGCTGTAAGGTGCCGCTGATTGCCTCCGGCGGCGCGGGCACCATGGAACATTTCCATCAAGCCTTCCGGGATGCGGACGTTGATGGCGCGCTGGCCGCCTCGGTGTTCCATAAACAGATTATTAATATCGGCGAACTGAAAACGTTCCTGATTGAAAAAGGTGTGGAGATTCGCGTGTGTTAACAGAACAACAGCTCGCCCAGCTGGACTGGGTAAAAACCGACGGTATGATGCCGGCAATAGTCCAGCACGCCGTTTCTGGCGAAGTGCTGATGCACGGCTATATGAACCAGCAAGCGCTGGATAAGACGCTGGCAACGGGTAAGGTGACCTTCTGGTCGCGCACCAAACAGCGCCTGTGGACCAAGGGGGAAAGCTCTGAGCACTTCCTTAACGTGGTCAGCATCACCCCTGACTGTGATAACGACACGCTGCTGGTGCTGGCCAACCCGGTTGGCCCGACCTGCCACCTTGGCACCTCCAGCTGCTTCTCACCTGCCGCTTCTGACTGGACATTCCTCTATCAGCTGGAGCAGGTGCTGGCAGAGCGTAAGCACGCCGACCCAAAAAGCTCCTATACCGCCAGCCTGTATGCCAGCGGCACTAAGCGCATTGCGCAGAAAGTCGGTGAGGAAGGCGTTGAGGTTGCGCTGGCCGCCACCGTCAACGATCGCCACGAGCTGACCAACGAAGCGTCGGACCTGGTCTATCATCTTCTGGTGCTGCTGCAGGACCAGGATCTTAACCTGTCGACGGTAATTGAGAACCTGCGCCAGCGCCATAAGTAGGCTGCCGCAGTTCTGACGCTAATAAAAAAGGCCGGGAATTCCCGGCCTTCTGTTAGATATTTAAGAGTTAGCTGCTTTTTCGCAAGCGATAGCTGGCGCTGACATTGCGGCCAATCACTATCGCTGAACCCACTACCCCACCAAGAATAATTGCCAGCAGCATCACCAGCGTCTTTTTCGGGCTATCGCGGCGGATAGGCAAATCGGCGGTAGCGATGTAGCGGTAAGACTGCAGATGCGACAGGTCGATTTTCATATGTGTCACGGCCAGCAAGGCGCTCTGCGTATCATAGTAGGACTGATCGTAAATTAACGGTTTAGTCGCCTCGTTCTGGATCATTGACTGCAGCGCGCTGCTGCCTAGCAGGTAGAGGGTATCGTCAGAGAGACGTTCAGCCTGATTCAGCTGCGCACTCTTCACCCCGGAGGCTTCTGCAATCGTCAGCGCCTGTTTGATGGCATCCATACGCTGCGCTTTTTTATCAATTGCCACCTGCTTCAGCGTATCCAGCGCGCTGGAAAGCTCATTGGTTTTCACACTCAGCGTGCGCCTGAGATCGGCGGTGTAGCCGTCGACAATTTTATCGTTGATCTGTTCGATATACTTGGTCAGCTGCGCCTGCGCATCTTTGGCAGTAGGCGCGGTGTAAGCAATGCTGAGCTGGTCATTACTGCCCTTCACCACCTGATCCACTTTCAGCATCTGGGGCTCTTCCAGATTTTGCAGCGCAGAGGACAGGGCATACATGGATGCGCCAAATCGGCCAAAGAACTGGTTTTGCAGATCGGGAAGCGAAGGTTTATCTGCCGGGGTTTGCGTATACAGCACGCTGAGAGAAGCGTTGTAGTTTGCAATCATCCCTGACGTTGGGGTGGCAACAATCGCGGTGGAGGTCCATTTTTCTTTCGCGACAAACAGGTAGATGCCTGCCAGCACCATGGCCACGATCACACTGATGATAATGGTTTTTTTGCCGTTCCATAGCTGAGCAATAACTTCCAGTAAATCGATTTCATCGGCTGTGTTGGAAAAGTTCTGGTGACGCGAGGACAGCTCAACATTTTTATTATCGGGGTTCATATAGTCAGTAAACTCTGCGCAAAAGAAAATAAGATAAAACTCAGGCGATAGCTGACTAAATGTAGAGGAGTTTGGCGGGAAACGCTATGGATAGATTCTTAAAACGAGGTAAGAAACCTCCCGCATTGCGGGAGGTTAGAGGGGGAGTTAGTCGAGCCACTCGGTGTGGAACACACCCTCTTTATCAGTGCGCTTGTAAGTGTGCGCGCCAAAGTAGTCACGCTGAGCCTGGATCAGGTTAGCTGGCAGTACCGCTGAACGGTAGCTGTCATAGTAGGCGATAGCCGCAGAGAAGGTCGGCGTTGGGATACCGTTCTGCACGGCATAAGCCACCACGTCACGCAGCGCCTGCTGATACTCATCCGCGATGTTCTTGAAGTACGGTGCCAGCAGCAGGTTCGCGATGTCAGCATCGTCAGCATAGGCATCGGTGATTTTCTGCAGGAACTGGGCACGGATGATACAGCCGGCACGGAAGATTTTAGCAATCTCACCGTAGTGCAGGTTCCAGTTGTTCTCGGTAGACGCCGCTTTCAGCTGGGAGAAGCCCTGAGCGTAAGAGACGATTTTACCCAGATACAGGGCGCGACGTACCTTCTCAACGAACTCCGCTTTATCACCGCTTACCGCCTGAACTTTCGGACCGCTCAGTACTTTGGAAGCCGCAACGCGCTGGGTTTTCAGGGAAGAGAGGTAACGGGCAAATACCGATTCGGTGATCAGTGACAGCGGTTCGCCGAGGTCCAGAGAGCTCTGGCTGGTCCACTTACCGGTCCCTTTATTCGCTGCTTCATCCAGAATCACGTCAACCAGGTAGTTACCTTCTTCATCTTTCTTGGTGAAGATATCTTTGGTGATGTCGATCAGGTAGCTGCTCAGCTCGCCTTCGTTCCACTCGCTGAAGGTCTTAGCCAGCTCTTCGTTGCTCAGGTTCAGCGCGCCTTTCAGCAGTGAATAGGCTTCAGCAATCAGCTGCATGTCGCCGTATTCGATACCGTTGTGCACCATTTTCACATAGTGACCAGCACCGTCCGGGCCCATGTAAGCGACGCAGGCTTCACCTTCTGCAACTGCCGCGATTTCGGTCAGGATTGGCGCAACCAGTTCGTAAGCTTCTTTCTGACCACCAGGCATGATGGAAGGGCCTTTCAGAGCGCCCTCTTCACCACCTGAAACGCCGGTACCGATGAAGTTGAAGCCCTGCTCAGACAGTTCGCGGTTACGGCGAATGGTGTCTTTATAGAAGGTGTTACCACCATCAATCAGGATGTCACCTTTATCGAGGTGCGGAGTCAGGGAGGCGATGGTTTTGTCGGTGGCTTCACCGGCCTGCACCATCAGAAGGATACGACGAGGTTTTTCCAGAGAGTCAACAAACTCTTCGATGCTGTAGTGCGGAACCAGTTTCTTACCTGGGTTCTCTGCCACGACTTCATCGGTTTTTTCACGCGAGCGGTTGAAGATAGAAACTGTGTAGCCACGGCTCTCAATGTTGAGTGCCAGATTACGGCCCATCACAGCCATACCTACAACGCCGATCTGTTGCTTGGACATACCTACTCCTGTCTAGGTGAGAAAACCAGCAGTTCTGTGACTGCGGTCAATGTTCTGAACATGTTAACTCAGGTTTAGGGGGTGAGGGTAGTGATTGGTGCGATAGCTTACTAAGGGTTGTCCTAAAAGAAATTCAGGACCATTAAAGCTATTTTAAATTGTTAGTGACTGAAGATAATTTCAAAAATCACTTACCAAAAAGTTGCTTTAGCGTTTTGCCAGATTGATCTTTCGCCGAAAGGACAGGAGCCTGACAAGGCCACTCGATTCCAACATCTAAATCATTCCATATCAAAGAAGCTTCGAATTCAGGATGATAATAATCCGTGCATTTATATTCAAAATCTGCAACGTCGCTTAAAACAACAAAACCATGGGCCAAACCAGGTGGAATCCAGAACTGTTTTTTATTGTTTTCATTGAGTATGACACCATACCATTCGCCAAAGGTTTTTGAGTCAGGACGTATATCAACTGCAACATCAAAAACCTCGCCCCGAACAACTCTGACTAACTTTCCTTGCGGGTGTGAGGTTTGAAAGTGCATACCCCGCAAGACATTTTGGCGAGATCTTGAGGAGTTGTCCTGTACAAAATCAAAATCAATTTCCAACATGTCTCGATAACGTGTTTTTTCAAACGTTTCGAAAAAAAAACCTCGTTCATCGCCATAAACTTTAGGCTCGATAATTTTTAAACCACTAATTGAAGTGTTATGCACCTTCATAAATCTTTTCTCCATCTTTAAGATTCAATCGACTCCACAGCAATTGAAACTTGCAGACAATACAAATTGTAATTAGAAACTCCGTTAGGATCACTGACCAAATAAGTCCATCATAGCTATAAAAGTAAACTAAAGGAACAGCATAGCAAAGATGTAGGAGTGAAAAACAGACATAGAGTTTTGTTAAAAAACTTGCATACCCTAATGTAATTAGCCCCCAATTGCCAAAGCAAACAGCGACACAAACAATAAATACCAGTAAAGACATTTCTTTGAAGATGTGACCCGAAACTGTGAATTCTTTTCCGAGATACATTATCGCCAATTGTTGACCAAAGAAAAAAATGAAAAGCGATACCAGGAATGCGAGAGACAAGTACAGAATGGTATATATTTTAAAACGATGCTTGAAATTTTTAATCTCTTTATTTATTCTCGGGAAAACAACCTGCTGAATAGGTACAAAGCAAGATTGAACGGCAGCCCTCATCCTTTCAGCCGCTGAGAAATAACCGACAACTGCAGGGGGATAGAAAAAACCAAGAAGAATAACGTTAAATGTAGTATAGAAACTAATTGAAATTTGGGATATGAAAATTGCACTCCCTCTTTTCAATGAAGTTCTTACTTGTGACAAAGGGGCCAGCTCAAATGAAACTAACTTACGAGAATAAATATAGACAAATGAAAATATTGATGGTAAAAGCGCATTTAAACCATAGAAATAAGCCGCATTAAATACATCACCACTATCTTTGACCATCGTGAAAAGCCAGACGGTGCATAAAAACTTTGAAAGTATACTTAGCGTAGCTATTACTTTCATCTTTTCTATTGCCTGAAAGAAAAAAAGCGGGAAATAACAGTTACCTATGATGACCAAAGCAAAAGAAAAAGTTACCCACGAATTACCTTCCCTGGCGAAAAAAATACAATATATAGAATAAAGCACTAAGCTAATAACTAATAACAAAGTTTTTGCAAGTATCGTCCTTGAAAATAGAGAGTTAATTTCCTTTTTACTCTTCGCGATAGCTATCTCCCTTGTTGCTGAATAGTTAAATCCGTAGTCAACTACGAGAGAAAAGTACTGTACTATTGCAAGGCTAAGCATAATGCTTCCGTAATCAGACACACCCAGAGTACGTACAAGATAAGGAAGTGTTATCACAGGAAAAACAAAATTACTAACCTGAACAAGAGCAAGATATGCTATATTTTTAAACATTGTGCTTTTTGATGGCTTCGAGAAGTTTTCTTCCATATACAGTGTCCGGTTCAACAGTGTTACCTTCCGCCCACTCATTCCATGATTTTAAGAACACATATTGGCTTTTTTTATTAAAATCCATTGCTTCTTTAACACTGGCGGTAAAAAGGTTCTCATCGAAACCTTCGTAAATAACACCGAGCCGTTTATGTCTTGGCGTGGTATCCCAGCCAGATATAATTACCGGAATCTCCTTTTCATGCGGATTTCTTTTCTTATTCCACAGACCGACTATGTAATTTTTGTAACTGTATTTAACAGGCCCCAACCACTTCCAACGATGACGTCTAACTAAGCGTTCGCGGACTTTATCCCAAAAACCTCTTTTAGAATACATTAAAGAAGAATCTAAAAAAGCATCAACCTTTTTTACATATTCATATTCTGGCTTTGTATACTCAGTAATCAGGTAGATTCCCGGAAAGCCATTTTCTTGAGCTTTACGGTTGAATGTACTGATAAATACTTCAAAATCTGGAATTGCGCGTGCTTCAAACACAACAACTATTGGACGTCCGTTATCTTTGATATATTGCTCACGTTTAAAGTGTGGAAGCATATAATCAAAAAAATCTTCGTAGTCTTTCTCACCAAGATATTTCTGTTCCTGAAGTAAAATACCTTTGGTTTTATTTAGCCAACTATGGTTTGCCCATGCAACACAATAATCAACTGCTAAATCCTTTTCAAGCATCCAGCGCAGTGGAGCGTCCAGAAGTTTTTTACCTTCTCCGAACCAGTATGTCCATAAACAAAATCCGCTAATATTATGTTCTTTTGCCAGATTAAACTGCCTTTCCATAATATCGCAAGAACTCAAATCATAATAACCCAACTCGGTTGGTTTCCTGATAGTTTGCTTTCTAGAATATCGAACGGCATTCTTAATATTTGTCCATTCAGTGAATCCTTGCCCCCACCATTTGTTATTTTCCGGCGTTTCATGATATTGAGGCAAGTAATAAGCTATAATTTTCTTCATAATCAGGGTTTATACTTCTCATTTAAATTAAAATTCTTTGAAACACCATCTTTGAAGGATGAAATTAGAGTCTTTAAGTTTTTTAAATCTAAGGTGCATATTTGGTAAAGAGCTGCTCCGATAAGGACACCGTACATACGCAGCCATATTAATGAATTTTCTTTATACATTTTTTGAACACGGAAATAATTTCTAAACATAAAATAAGACTTCCATGTTTTTAAAGCCAAGCTTTGTTCAAACTTAATTTTTCTGATGATTTTAGCATCTGCCAGACACTCTATACCAAAGCCTGCTTTCAGCGCTCTAATTGAAAAATCAAGATCGTCATTAAAAATAAAGAACCTTTCGTCCGGGAAACCAATTTTTTTAAATATTTCGGCAGGTATTACTGGCCCCTCAAAGGGAATAGAAACGATATCATATTTTTTCTTCGATTCAGTGTAAATATCTGCGACGGTTTGACGCTTTGGTCGAAGAAAGAATGGATTTGATAAATTATATACTGTTGCAGAAATTTCAGCACATGAACCGTCTGTATTAAAACGCATTGGTTGTGTGATTTTATTCTGAGAAAGCTGGGGTACCAAACGCTCAAGACAGTATTTGTCGAAGGCGATATCATCGTCCGCCATCCATATATATTCATAGCCAGCAGCAACAGCCATTTTTGATCCAATCGCAAATCCACCTGCCCCACCTGAATTATAACCGGTATTATAGTATTCAAAAAGAGTTTCGTTCTTGCTTACGAAACCATCAACAATTTTCTTTGTATCATCCTGACTGTTATTATCTATAACAAATATCTTTTCAGGCGTAAGCGTCATTTTGAGAACAGAATCAATCATCTCAGAAAGCAAATGACATCGATTGAAAGTAACTATCACCAAAGCTATTCTTTTCACATTAAACCTTAACGAATTTCATCTTAAATAAATTAGAAAGAGTTTTTTTAGGCATTAACCTGTAAGTTTTTATTAAAATAAAAGTATATAAGCCAAATTTATTGAATGGATATTCTATTTTTGACTTTAAAATAATATCATGTCTAAGCAACTCATCAATAACAGCAGTACTTTTGGCTTTGTTTTTTATCAATGATAAAAACATGAGGATATAAATAGTCGCAAAGAAAAAATTAAATTTATTCACAAGAACATTCCTGCCTAGAAATTCATTCCCCGCTAATTTTTTGAGCCCGTGGATTTTAGTCAAATGCTTTAAATCCAGGGGGGAATTGACTGCAGAACCGGCCCTTTTCCTGTAATTAAAACCCATAATGGAATCGTAGCTTACTGATTGAGATGCACAAAGAGCATCGATAATGAATGCAATATCTTCACAATGATGAAGACTTTCATTGAACAACACATTTTTCTTTCTTAGAGTCTCTAACCTGTAAAATCCCGCACAGATATTAAGGTTTATTTTCTTTTCAAACATCAACCTTAACATATTACAGCCGTCTGTTTTGGTTATATCTTTCTTTTTAATATTATAGCTTTTTATAACACTATCATTGTAAGTAATAGTTCTTAGATTAAAAAAATAAATATCATTCAACTTATTTAGTTTAGCAAAAAAAATCCATGTTTCATCATTATAATCATCATCGCTATCGTGGAACAGGATATATTCTCCAGAGGCATTATTTATGCCTAAGTTCCTTGCTGCCGATACCCCTGTATTTTCCTGCCTCAACACTTTTATTGATTGATAGTGGATGTTAGAAGGTAGTGAATAAGGTATTTCAGAACCATCATCAACTATAATTATTTCAACACTTATTTGCTTATGAATGCCCTGCTTATTCAAAAGTATGTCGAGGGCTCTATCAACGTAGTTTGATGAATTAAAGCATGGGATTACGATTGATAATTCATAACTCATTATAAAATACTCGTGTAAGGAGATATTCCCAGACCACTATTCAATGATTTATCTGAGACCGCTATATTTTTCTCGAAAGTCGCAGCGCACACTAATATCATTAGTGAGATTATTATAATTCTATTCGACTGTTTATTTATCGCCGCTGCTAGATACATAGCTAAAAAAGCGGGAACAAAAGAAAATAAATCGACTAATCTATTGAAAATTTGTATCTGAGAAGAGAATATTAGTGAAATAACATAACATAAACATAAAGCGTTAAGGATCCTTCTTTTACGAGAATCCACAATCTTTCCTTGTAAGAAAATATATAGTATGGGTATGCACATCCTTAAAATTATACCTACGCCAGAACCTTCTGTCACTTCAACGTTAAATTTGTTTGTGGCATAAGCTGCATATTTCGTTTCTAGGAAAAATGAGTTATTAAAGATGATATTGATAAGCCCAAGCTGTGTTATTAAGATGTAAAATATAATTATTACAGATAACGATATATACCTGTTTAGCTTAATTCTATCTGAATAATAGAAAGGTATAAGAAGTAAACTCGATACGTGGAATCCTGCAGCTAATAAAGTTATCAATAAGAAAGACTTTTTTTTGCTATTGAGCAGTTGGTACACAGCAATAATAAGCAGTGACACTGCTGTATATTGTCTAATGGAGGAGTATCCATTTAAATAACAAGAGAAGATAAATATACTAATGAAAACCCAATAAAAACTTTCTTTAGAGAGCTTTAGTAGACACAAATACATTACAAAGCTTGTTGCCACAAAGATCCATTGATATGATATATCTGTTCCAATTACGAGATAGTTTAACCCTAAATAGAATGGCTCTAGCCTTTCGCTGCCTCCGCTTCTCAGTATATTATATATTTCTAAATAGTTTTTATAATCAGTGCCAATGTCATATCGCAATGCAGCAGGCAAAAACATTGTTAAAAACATTGCTGATAAGGCTACTAACCTAATTCCAGTATGGTTGCGCTTGCAATGAGTGCTGCTAATGCTAGCTAATAGAGCACATAAAAAAGCGATCAAGTTATATATTACAAATGGATTAAACGTCAAAATTAAACCTCGAAATTGCTTTTTTCAGGAAAGCGAGTGTCGAGAGCGTCTATTATTTCTTTCTTGCACTTAGCAAAATCAATAATATTTCCGCTATCATTTAAACAAAGCAATTTATATTTATTGTTATCCTTTATTATTGAAATTGCTAAGTCCATATTTTCGTCTTTCAAAGAAATAAAACAGGTGAATTTCTTGTTGTTCTTGTTAAAGAATTCCCCTGAGCACAACCTCCAGTATCGGAATAAATATTGATTAACATCAGATAGTTCACGATGCTTTGTAATACAGCTACTATTAAGAGTAGAATACTCTGAGTCCCAAACTTCCTTAAATGTCTTTTTTTTATAAGGAAGTGGAGAGTGGGGGTCATAAAAACCTGTATACTTTTTCCATGGCATTAATGCCAAGTTGCGCATAAAATCCGTACCGTAATCTAATCTAAAAAGATTCTTTAATGTTTTAAAGTAATATTTATTATTAAACCTCTTATTAATAACACAGATATTTCTTAATAAATGATGTTCAATACCGCCACCATAAATGGGATTCATTATCATGTAATCTACTGGCAGGTTTTTCTTAAAAAAATATTCTCTTTCGATGCAGTTTAATGCAAAAGTGTCGTCATTAAAATAAATAAAATTTTCGGATAAACCAGCTATTCTATGAAAGTTTAATTCTATAGTATGTGAGTTAAATGTTGGAAGATATTCCTCTGGGATATAATCCGCATGTTTAACATGCACTAACTTACTGCAGTTGAGATTTAAGAAGTCAGGAATATGGCCAGCAGTGACAAAATATACTTTTCGAACCCACGGCATATTTTTTTCTATAGATCTAAAGACATATTTTAAATTATCCCAGTCTCTAAATCTTTCAATATCAATTTTTTTTCCATTAGAGTGCTTCTGGTAATCGAGCTGCCATAAGTTATCAGAACCGTCCACCCAGGGTAATACCACGTCAATAGGACTTTCGCCGCTTTTAGTTTCCATTTATTTCTTGCTCTACAGTATACAGCGCAGATTTTATAACCTGATGCATATCATAATATTTATACTCAGCCAAGCGTCCGCCAAAAACAATGGAATCTATTTTTTTTGATAAATCTCTATATTTTTTGAACAATTCCATGTTTTTATCATCATTGATAGGATAATAGGGTTCATTATCTTCGTCAGCGGAAGCTGGATATTCTTTGGTGATAATTGTAAAAGCTGTTTTATTATCATCAAAATGTTTATGCTCGATTATTCTGGTGTAAGGAACCGATGATTCAGTATAATTAACAACCGCATTACCTTGATAATCTTTAATTGCTATTCTTTCACTCTTAAACTTTAATGAGCGATAATCAAGTTTACCTAAACAAAAACCAAAATATTCGTCAATTGCACCCGTGTAAATTGTTCTATTCGCACTTTGCGACCATTTTTCTTTGTTATTTAAGTAATCGACATTCAAAATTACATCTATACCATCAAGCATTTTTTCAATTATTTGAGTGTAACCACCAATAGGAATCCCTTGGTAATTATCGTCGAAATAATTGTTATCGAAAGTAAATCGTACAGGTATGCGTTTTATAATATCAGCGGGTAACTCTTTTGCAGAACGCCCCCATTGCTTTTCAGTGTAGCCTTTAATAAAAATCTCATATACATCTCTACCAACTAAAGAAACTGCTTGCTCTTCTAAATTAGTAGGTAGCTTGCCTTCTACTTCTTTGCGCTGAGATTCAATTCTCAATTTTGCTTCTTCAGGTCGGGCTGTTCCCCATAGCTGATAGAACGTATTCATATTAAAAGGGAGATTGTAAAGTTTACCTCTGTAATTAGCCAATGGAGAGTTTGTGAAGCGATTGAATTCAGCAAACTTATTTATATATTCCCAAATTTTTTTATCATTCGTATGGAATATATGCGCACCATACTTGTGCACATGAATACCATCTTCATTCTTCGTATATATGTTTCCTGCTATGTGATTTCTCTTTTCAAGAACTAATACTGAGAATCCCTTATTCTTAAGCTCATACGCACACACAGAACCAAACAACCCTGCACCTACGATTATATAGTCATATTTTTTTTTAGTGTTCATTTTTATTTTGCACCTTGTTACAACTTCAAAATATAGAGTACATTTAACAATCTATCACTAGTAGAGTACAAAAACTTTCTTCTAGGAAAAATTCTTATTAGGATATCTATACTCAGTATCCTTTCACCATCTTGAGCAGATACTGCCCGTACTCATTCTTCGATAAAGGTGCAGCCAGTTTCTTGACCTGTTCCGCATCGATAAAACCTTTACGATAGGCAATCTCTTCCGGGCAAGAGACTTTTAGTCCCTGTCGCTGTTCAATAGTCTGAATAAAATTACTGGCTTCAATCAGGCTGTGATGCGTACCGGTATCCAGCCACGCATAGCCGCGCCCCATCATCGCCACAGAGAGACTGCCCTGCTCCATATACAGGCGGTTGATATCGGTGATTTCTAACTCGCCGCGCGGTGAGGGTTTCAGGCTTTTAGCCATATTCACCACGCTGTTATCGTAGAAATAAAGCCCGGTCACCGCATAGTTACTCTTCGGCTCCAGCGGTTTTTCTTCAAGAGAGACAGCAATGCCCTCTTTGTCGAATTCCACCACGCCGTAACGTTCAGGATCGTTAACGTGGTAAGCAAAAACCGTAGCACCCGATTTCTGGTTTACCGCAGCTTCCAGCTCTTTCGGCAGGTCATGGCCGTAGAAAATGTTATCGCCCAATACCAGCGCAACGTTATCATCACCGATAAACTCTTCACCAATAATAAAGGCCTGCGCCAGTCCGTCCGGGCTTTCCTGCACTTTGTACTGCAGGTTCAGGCCCCACTGGCTGCCATCGCCCAGCAGCTGCTCAAAGCGCGGTGTATCCTGCGGGGTACTGATAATCAATATATCGCGAATTCCCGCCAGCATCAGAGTACTGATTGGGTAATAGATCATCGGCTTGTCGTAGATAGGTAGCAGCTGCTTACTGACGGCCATCGTTACCGGGTACAGGCGGGTACCGGAACCGCCCGCCAGAATAATTCCTTTACGCATTGGGTATCTCTAATCTGTCATTCTGAGCAAATATCAGAATCTGAATGTAGGGTCAAATTGCCTGTAACGCTGCAAGCTCTTCGAGCATGCGCCGAACGCCTGCCTGCCATTCTGGCAGGTTAAGTACAAAAGTTTGCTGAAACTTTGCGTTATCAAGGCGAGAGTTTAATGGCCGCTGAGCCGGAGTGGGATAGCTGCTGGTCGGCAGAGGTTTCGCGTCTGTGAGCGCCAGCGCAACACCAGTCTTTCTTGCCTGAGTAAACACCAGGCTGGCGTAGTCGAACCACGTGGTGGTTCCTGAAGCAACCAGATGATAAAGACCAGCAACCGAAGAGTCACGCTGGGCTGCAGTAATGGCATGAGCAGTACAATCAGCCAACAGATCTGCACCGGTTGGTGCTCCGAACTGATCGTTTATAATCCCCAGTTCAGCCCGCTCTTTCGCCAGTCGTAACATTGTCTTAGCGAAATTATTACCTTTAGTGGCGTAAACCCAGCTGGTGCGGAAGATAAGATGCTTGTGGCAGTGCTGCTTAATTGCCTGCTCACCTGCCAGCTTGCTTGCGCCATAAACATTGAGCGGCCCGGTGGCATCTTCTTCTGCCCACGCCTGCTCTCCGTTACCGGGAAAAACGTAGTCAGTGGAGTAATGCACCAGCCATGCACCCAGCGCCTGAGCTTCTTTAGCGATGGCCTCGACGGTGACGGCATTAATTAAGCGTGCCTGTTCCGGCTCACTTTCCGCTTTATCAACGGCAGTGTAAGCGGCTGCATTTACGATGACGTCAGGTCGAAGGGCGCGGATGGTGGCAATGATGCCTGCAGTGTTAGTGAAGTCACCACAGTAGTCAGTAGAGGATGTTGCCAGCGCGGTGACGTTACCCAGCGGCGCCAGGGAACGTTGTAACTCCCAGCCCACCTGTCCATTTTTCCCGAACAGCAGAATATTCATGGCTGACGTTCACTATAGTTCTGCTCAATCCACGACTGGTAGGCCCCGCTCTTCACATTGCTCACCCACTCACTGTGAGTCAGATACCACTGCACCGTCTTGCGGATCCCGCTCTCAAAGGTTTCCTGCGGTTGCCAGTTAAGTTCTGCTGCAATCTTGGCGGCATCAATGGCGTAGCGGCGATCGTGGCCCGGGCGGTCGGCAACATAGTTAATCTGCTGGCGGTAGCTGCACTCTTTAGGCACCAGTTCGTCCAGCAGGTCACAGATGGTTTCAACTACCTGCAGATTCTGCTTCTCATTGTGGCCGCCGATGTTATAGGTCTCACCTGTCTGCCCCTGCGTCACCACGGTATAGAGCGCGCGCGCGTGGTCTTCTACATACAGCCAGTCGCGGATTTGATCGCCTTTACCGTATACCGGCAGCGCTTTGCCCTCCAGCGCGTTAAGGATCACCAGCGGGATCAGTTTTTCCGGGAAGTGGTATGGGCCATAATTATTGGAACAGTTGGTGACGATTGTCGGGAATCCGTAAGTTCGCAGCCAGGCGCGCACCAGATGGTCGCTGGATGCTTTTGACGCGGAGTAAGGGCTGCTGGGTGCATACGGCGTGGTTTCAGTAAACAATGGCAGTGCAGCACCCGCAGGCTCTTCATCAGGATGCGGCAGGTCGCCATACACTTCATCCGTCGAGATATGGTGGAAGCGAAACGCCGCTTTACGGTCTGAATCTAATCCATTCCAGTAGCTACGCGCGGCTTCAAGCAGCACATAGGTACCGACAATATTGGTTTCAATAAATGCTGCCGGGCCGCTGATTGAGCGGTCGACGTGGCTCTCCGCCGCCAGGTGCATTACCGCATCAGGCTGATGCTGGCTGAAAATGGCACTCATTGCCGCGCTATCGCAGATGTCGGCCTGCACAAAGGCATAACGTTCACTGCTGCTGACATCCGCCACAGATTCCAGATTGCCGGCGTAGGTTAATTTATCGACATTGATGACGCTGTCAGAGGTGCTGTTAATAATATGGCGAACCACGGCCGAGCCGATAAATCCGGCTCCGCCCGTCACTAGAATTTTCACGCTTCTATTCTCTCTGTATTCAATTTTATTTCTGCATCAGATGAATTTCTATTTCACCGTCATAATAGTGTCAGCAGTGAGCTTTATTCTCGCCACCATGCGTACGCCATAAATAAACGCGATAAAACTCAGGCAGAAGATAGCAAACTGCCAGTTATCCGGCACGTGGCAACCTTCGAGGATAATACCGAGCATGCCGCTAAACAGCTGGCCTGACGTCATCAACGCCAGGGTCATACGCCCGCTGAATCCGGCGCGCATCAGAATGTGGTGCAGGTGCTCGCGATCGGGGCGGAACGGGCTGCTGCCGCGGCGTACGCGGGAGATCATCACGCGGATCATATCCATCAACGGCAGAGCGATAATCCATAATGCGGTCACCGGTGCCATCACCGCGTCTTCGCCCTGAGAGGCAAGGATAAGTAACCAGATTACGGTGAAGCCGATCAGCATGCTGCCGGCATCACCCATAAATATTTTGAATTTCCGCCCCCACGGCACCCCGAGGTTGAGCAGAATGTACGGCATGCAGGCCACCACCAGCGCCAGGCACCACATACCCAGCTCCGTCTGTCCACCGAAGAAGAACAGCATGCTCAGGGTGGCAAAGGCCACGCTGGCCAGGGCACCAAGTAAGCCGTCGATACCGTCAACCATATTAAAGGCATTGATCGAACCGATCACGGCAAACAGCGTTACCAGATATCCGAGCGCCCCCAACATCAGCGGGTAGCCAAACAGGAAGGTGCCCAGCGAGTCAATCGCCAGCCCCTGCCACATCATAATCCCCGCTACCCCGGCCTGTACCAGCATGCGCGGCATCACCGGCAGGTCAAAGCGGTCGTCAATCACGCCGACCAGTAGCAGCAGCGTGATGCACAGCATGTAGACTGGAAAACCCGGCAGCCAGCCAGGCTGCAGACTATACAGTAGCCATAACGAAAAATAGATAGAAACCCCACCCACCAGCGGGATGTGTCCGGAGTGATGCTTGCGCGCGTTCGGCTTGTCGACCAGGCCAACCCGACGGGCAATTTTTCGCGCGGCGAACAGCAGCGCCAGTGCGCCTACAAAGACAACAATGATATCTAGCATATGTTTACCCGTGCCCACAAAATTTAAGCATCCTGACTAAATTTGACCACGCTACCGCCCCTGGCTATAGCTACCAGTTGGCTGTCACTGATTCACCTACAAGCATAGCCAGTGAATTCCGGCCAGCTTTGTTTTTTTTTATTGGATTTATCCTGGAAACAAATCCACATGTCGCGTTACAAAATTGTGCGACAATTCTTATACTATTGGCGCGGTCACACAAGCTTAATCTACTGTCTTTTTTATGTAATTTACCATTCTCAACCACGTTGAACAATTAAGTATCACTGACCGGTTATTTTTTGACACGCCACTACCGTCATGACGCCAGCGCTTATCGGTTGCAGTCTCGTGCAAAATTTCGCTGCCCGCAGAAATGAAAAAACTCCCAAATCAGGGAGTTTTTTTAATCAATGCCAGTCATGTCTGAACTATCGGTAACCGTTAGGATTGTTCGACTGCCAGTTCCAGGTATCGCGCATCATCTCATCAATACCGCGAGAGACGCGCCAGTTCAGCTCTTTGTCCGCCAGCGAGGCATCCGCCCAGAATGCCGGCAGGTCGCCAGCGCGGCGCGGTGAAATCTGATACGGCACCGGTTTACCCGCCGCTTTCTCAAAGGCTTTCACCATCTCCAGCACCGAGTAGCCAACGCCGGCACCGAGGTTATAGGCTTTATAGCCGTCAACCGCCGCGATATGGTCCAGCGCCTTCAGATGCCCTTCTGCCAGATCCATAACGTGGATATAGTCACGTTCACCCGTGCCGTCTTTTGTTGGGTAATCGCCACCAAAGATGCCGAGCTTTTCCAGGCGACCGATAGCGACCTGCGCAATATATGGCAGCAGGTTGTTCGGGATACCGTTCGGGTCTTCGCCAATCTGGCCAGACTCATGCGCGCCAACCGGGTTAAAGTAGCGCAGCGCGATGGTTTTGAACTCCGGGTTGGCTTTAGCGTAATCGCGCAGGATCAGCTCAACCATCAGCTTGGAGGTGCCGTAAGGGCTGGTGGTGCCGCCGATTGGCGTGGTTTCCACGTAGGGAACCGGGGCATCAGCGCCGTACACAGTGGCGGAGGAGCTGAAGATAAACCGGTTCACACCGGCACTGCGCATCTCTTCCAACAGCACCAGCGTACCGGTGACGTTGTTCTGGTAATACTCCAGCGGCATGCGGGTTGACTCCCCTACCGCCTTCAGGCCGGCAAAGTGGATCACCGCGCTGATGCTGTTACTGGCGAAGATATCACGCAGGCAGGCGCGATCGAGGATATCACCTTCGCAGAACACCGCTTTCCTGCCGGTCAGCTTCTCAACCCGGCTGATTGATTCACGTGATGCGTTGCTCAGGTTATCCAGTACTACAACGTCGTCGCCGCGCTCAAGCAGCGCCAGCACCGTGTGGGAACCGATGTAGCCAGCTCCGCCCGTTACTAAAATAGCCATGTTGACTCCTTGCAACCACGCCGGGCGTGGCCACGTTCGGGTTAAGGTTGTTTCGCTAAAATCTTCTGAATTTCTTCGCGGAAATCGCGGCCCTGGTCATGGTTACGCAGGCCCCAGGTCACGAAGGCTTTCATGTAACCCAGCTTACGACCACAGTCAAAGCTGTCGCCGCTCAGCAGGTGCGCGTCAACCGGCTGTTTTTTATTCAGGTTGGCAATGGCGTCGGTCAGCTGATAACGGCCCCAGGCACCCGGCTCAAGGTTTTCCAGCTCGGTCCAGATATCCGCAGACAGCACGTAGCGACCTACCGCAGCCAGATCGGAGTTCAGCGTCTGTGGGTTTTCAGGTTTCTCGACGAACTCAACAATAGAGGCCACTTTACCGGCAAAATCCAGCGGCTCGTCGGTGGTGATCACCGAGTATTCGGAGAGATCGGCTTCCGGCATGTGGTGTGCCAGTACCTGGCTGCGGCCGGTCTCTTCGAAACGTGCCACCATGGCAGCCAGGTTATAGCGCAGTGGGTCGGCGCTGGCGTTGTCCAGCAACACGTCCGGCAGTACCACAACAAACGCTTCGTCATGCAGCATCGGGCGCGCGCACAGCAGCGCATTCGCCAGGCCCAGCGGCTGAGGCTGGCGCACGTTCATAATGGTCACGCCCGGTGGGCAGATAGATTTCACTTCGCTCAGCAGGGAACGCTTGACGCGCGCTTCGAGCAGGGCTTCCAGTTCGTAGGAAGTATCAAAATGGTTTTCGACCGCATTCTTGGACGCGTGGGTGACCAGAACAATTTCCTTGATACCTGCTGCCACGCACTCGTCGATGATGTACTGAATCATCGGCTTATCGACTACCGGCAACATCTCTTTAGGAATGGCTTTTGTAGCAGGGAGCATATGCATACCGAGACCCGCAACCGGGATAACTGCTTTAAGCTTGGTCATATTTTTTCCATATAAATGAAGTAAAAAACGTTCACTCATTATGCATTAAAGGGATGATTCACAAGTATAATCTTAATCTGAAAAAATAGCGCCAGGGCCAGCTATAAAATGCCACCGCCAGGGTGACCTTATATTTATTACCGGGTTACAGGATGCCGCTGAACCATTCGGGCATCACAAATAAATTATAATAACTGACCAGCGCCATGATTCCGACGAACACCACCGACACCGACACCCACTGGCGGGCGTACGGAATGAAGCGGATCCCAATCACTGGCTTAATAAAGAACGGATGCGCGAAGCCAGAAATCAGCACCTGGGAAATCGACAGCGTCAGCGCCACGTAAGCGACATTTGGCCAGATCCAGGTTGTCGCCAGCACCGCAACCACGATCAGACTGGCAACAATATTCCAGTAGAACTCGACGTTGGTGCGGCCATTGGCCTGCGAGATCGCGCCGGTCAGCCCGCCCATCGGGCGCAGCATGCCGAACAGCAGCATCAGTGGGATCAGGTGCCCTACCGCCTCATGAGCCGTACCGTAAAGCACGCGAACAATCACCGGGGAGAGAATACCAATCGCCAGATACATCAGGCTGCTGAACAGCATAATCGCCAGCGTGCCCTTGAGGAACAGCTTCTGCAGCTGCGCAGGCTCATGCTGTTTTTCAGCAAAGCGTGGCAGTGCCAGGCGGTTAATGACCGGCGTCACCAGCTTCAGCGGTTGCAGCACCAGCTCTTTTGCCAGCGAGTAAACCCCGAGCATCTCGGCGCCCATCACCTTGCCGACGATAAGGGAGTCGGCCTGAGTGCGCAGCTGGTTAATGGTCTGCGAGCCGAGCTGATACACGCCGTACTTCATCGAACTGAAGAAGGTGCCTTTATCAAACTCAAAGGTTGGACGCCACGACTTCTCACCAAACCAGATCATGCAGAGAATACGCATGGCGGCATTGGCGAACAGGCCGAGGATCACCGCCGAAACGTTAAGCGGCGTGAGGTACAGCAGCGCGACCGTCAGAGCGAAAGCGAGGAACTTAGTCACCATCTCTATCTTCGCCAGCAGCACCATGCGCTTGGCTTTAATAAAGTGCGCCTGATACTGCGACAGCGAGCCGAGCACCAGGAAGTTCAGGCTGGTCAGCATGATCAACCCGGTGAGCTGCGGCAGATGATAAAAGTACGCAATCGGCCAGGCAATGGCGATTAGCAGCAGCCCGGTCAGCAGGCTGAGCAGCACGTTCACCCAATAGATGGTGCTTTGCTCTTTGCGGGTTATGTTCTGGCGATGCACGATATAGCTGCTCATCCCCATATCCTGCAACACCATGGCCACCGCGAGGATGGCATTGATAATTGCCAGAATACCCAGTTCATGCGCTTCCAGTTTGCGCGCCAGTACGCCCAGCTGAACCACTTGCAGTACCGCAGCAAAACAGGTACCACCAAACAGCCATACGGCCTGGTTTTTTAAACTACTCACGCTAATTGCTCCAGAATTTCGGCCAGCCTGCGGTAGGCAATATGCTGGTTAAACTCGGTTTCAACCTTAAGACGGGCTGCGGCCACCACCGGGGCTACATCGGCTTCGCCCTTCGACAATTTCAGCAGGATGTCGGCCAGCGCACCGGCGTCGCCCTCTGGCGCCAGCCAGCCGGAGACATTGTGCTCGATCAGCTCAGGAATACCGCTGTGCTCGCTCGACACCACCGGCAGCCCGACGGCCATCGCCTCCATCAGCGCGACAGGGATCCCTTCCATATCGCCATCGGCAGCGGTCAGCGACGGCAGCAGGAAGATATCGGCTTCATCCAGATAGCGTTTAATCTCCTCCTGCGGTTTGAAGCCAACCATCTTCACGCACTCTTCCAACTTGGCGTTGGTGATGGTGGCACGCAGCTCATCTTCAAGGTCGCCGTTACCGACGATGGTGTACTCGAAGTGACCGCCCTGCGCTTTCAGGATTTTGCAGGCATCAATCGCCACGCCCAGCCCTTTTTTCTCGGTCAGGCGAGCTACGGAGAGAATGCGCAGCGGCTGGTGAAGCGAATCACGGGCCTGCAGATTAAATTTCTCCGGCTCGATCCCCATGCGCGTCACGTGGATCTTCTCCGGCGGGCAGCCCATCTCGATCAGCTTGCGCTCCCACAGATGACTGATCGGCAACAGCAGTTCGCTCTGGGTAAACAGGCGCGCGTAATCCTCTTTGTGCTCTTCAAGGATATGGCGGCGGGAGATATCCGCCCCGTGGAATACGGTGGCCTGCTTGCCCTGCAGTACGCCAAGCTCGCGCAGCTTGTTCGCCAGCGCCCCGGCGTAGCCGAAGTGCACCAGGAACACGTCCGCGACAAACGGCGTCTTGTTGGCGGCAACAATCGCCGGCAACAGCAGCTTGCTCGACTGCGCGCCGTAGCGCCCGATATTGAATGATTTCAGGGTGGCGGAGCTAAGAATTTTCGGCAACACGATCTGCAGACGCTGCTTCAGCTTGTCCGCATTGGTCACCTTCTCTTCCGGCAGCAGATAGTGGGTTTTTTCCGCCAGATTATAGCGGTCAAAGGCCCCGTGCCGGTTTACCAGATCGCCCGGGAACACCGAGATAATCTCAACGTCATAGCCGATATCAATAAAATGCGTCACCTGGTTCAGCACGAAAGTTTCAGAGCTGACCGGAAAACGCATCGTGAAAAATGTTAATTTCATTGGTTCACCCTAAGAGTTTAACCACGTCGTCAGTGATCCGGTTACCCAGCATCCGTTCCTGTTCCACAGCGCTGTCTACCTGCTGTTTCACCGCATCGTAGTTATCCAGTACGGTATTCACTTTCGTGATAATGCTGCCGTCCATCAGGCTCTTCACATCGCTGGCCATCTCTGGCAGACCCAGCTGGTTCATCACCCCAAGGGATTTGTGCTCATAGTTAATCGCCACGGCTGGCGTACCAAAGTTCATTGAGATAATCGCCGAGTGCAGGCGTGTACCAATCGTCAGGTGGCACTGACCCAGCAGGATACCCAGCTCAAGGTCGTTAAACTCATCCATGATGACGTGGTACTTATCTTTCTGTTCGATATGGTCGCTCAGGGTCATCGCCACCATACGGTCATCTTTGTTGTAGCTGTCGATGCCGGTACAGGTCGAGAACGCCACCACCTGGTAGCCGCGGGCGATCATGGCGTTGATCACTTTGCCAAAGGCTTCTTCATACTGCTGCTGCGTAACGCCCAGTCGCTTGTCGAACGGGGCCAGTTCACGCACGGTGATGGCAATGGTCTTTTGCTGGCCGATAACCTGCTGCCAGTGCAGCAGGTTATGGCCCGGCTCCGCCACTTCACGTGCGCGCACCAGAAAGGCGGTATCAGCACCTTTTACCACTTTCCCGGTGGTGATACCGCCCTGCTTCATCATCTCCAGGCTGACGCTTTCACGCAGCACCAGGCTGTTTACGCGGTCAAAGACAAAATTGGCGATTTCATTAAAGCGCGGCTTCTGGAAAGGACCCACGCTGTGCCCAATCATATGAATCGGCTTGCCGGCCAGCAGCGCACAGAGCGAGTGTTCAAACTGCAGCGGGCCGTAAAGGTCAACGAAGAACGAGCCACCGACCTGAATAATCGCGTCATACTGCTTCAAGTTGTCGCTGAACTCCTGCAGATACTGCGGCACAGGAAACAGCTTAAACACGCCGCGTTTGGCGATATGCGCCATCATGATTTTCGGCATCAGACGGCGCTTAATTTTATCTACCAGCTTGTTTTTGCCTTTTTTAGTCTGCAAAAAGAGCGCATCTGGCAGAATATCTTGCTGGAGCAGGTAACCAGAACTGGTTGGATAACGGCTAATAACGTCAATATCGAGGTCGTTCCTTGCCAGGTTTAACGAATCAATAATCCCGCGTAAAATAGCGCCATCACCACGATTTCCACATGTATGATTGCCAACTAACAAAATCTTCATAACTACTCCAGAAAAAATTTTATAATTCTTACAGGCCTAAATGACCTTAAGTGGTTAATTAATAAGTCTTATTGTTTAAAAACTGCCAAACACCCATCAATACGTCTTAACCGCTTAAAACAGGCTGCCTTTCCAGGCATCAGAAAAACAGCCTGATAACTCTGAAAAACCGTGGTCTTAACGAAAAACTGACACTATTTCAGTGCGAAATAGGGAATAGCTACCTGCTTGCCGTTAAGAACAATCGAGACAAACCCCTCGGGATGGTCGGTATTAACCTGATCGGCGCTCAGCGGGCGGGAAGCCATCAGCAAATCGCCATTTTCATTAGCGCCGATGCCCGCTTTACCGTTGTGCAGGCTGAAGCGCTGCACCGCACGGCTGGCGTCTTTGCCCGTTGGCGCCGCGCCAAATTTCATGCTGCTGTCGAAGCGCGCGCAGCGTCCGGTCTTGAAGCGGTCTTTAGCCGTGGTTTTGATCAGCACCCCGGCAGAAGCAACCCAGCCGTCAATTTTGACGAAGACCCGCACATCGGTGTCGTGCGGCGTCACGATCATCACGTCGAGCACCGGACTGGCACCTTCCGCATGCCATGAGGCTTCAAACTTGTGGGTTTTGCGCTGCAGGCTGACGATCGCCCGCCCGCCGGTAGTCTTATCGCCGACCACCTTATTAAGCGGCGCGCTGCTGCTGCCGTTACTGAATGAGGACTGGCCGAAGATTTCAATCTCCCACGCATCGCCGACATCCGGGGTATAGATGTTGCCCAGCTCAACCCATTTCTGCTGATTGCTGTTGTTTTCGATGCGGAAACGCGAAGTCAGGTAGTTGTACTTCATGCTGCCGTCGACCGCGATACCGTAGGATTCCACGCGGGTTGAACCGCGCTCCCAGGCGCCCAGCCACTCACCTTCCGCCAGCGAGTTATCGATCCAGCTGCCGGCCTGCAGATTCGTCTGGCGCGTATTCAGGCGCGAGTTATGGGCGATCAGCGGGTTCTTACAGGTTTCCAGGCTCAGGGCATCGATAATCCACTGGCCGTTGGAGATGTCGCCGGGGAATTCGGTATGCTCGATCCAGCCGTTGTGGATCAGCGACTGACCGCAGCGCTGCAGGTTAAGGACTTTCCCTTCGGTGCAGTACTGCGCGTTAAAGTTAGACAGCTCGATGGCGGTGCTGTGGTCCCACTTGCCCTGCGGCGCGTTCGACCAGACGGATTTGATTACGTCACCGCTGCAGCGCAGCGCATACCACTGGTCAATTTTACAGTCGAGGGTGTCCATCAGGCTGAGCGAGGTGCCGCCAACGCGCACGAAGCGCAGGCAGGCGCCGCGGAAATACTGGCCGCCGGCGCATTTATTGTCGAAGAAGCCCTGCCTGTTCGGGCGCTCGTCGGTACGGCCGTTGAACTGCAGGTTGCTGACTTCCACCCAGCGGGTATTCACCTTAAAGACAAAGTCTGAATCGCCGTCGGAAACAATGGTGGTGGCCGGGAAGTAGCCAAAGTTGACCATCGCACCAGAGATGCGGAAGAAGCGCGTTTGCTGTGCAGAGAAATCGCAGGCGCTGACGAAGAACGTCCCCGCCGGGAACTGCAGGCAGATTTGCTGATTGGCATCCTGCGCCCACTGGTACATGGCCTTGATTGCCGGTGCGCTGTCGGTTTTGCCATCGTCAATCGCCCCGAAGTCAAACAGGGTCAGGCGGTTGAAGTCCTCAACCACGCGGCGCCAGTGGAAGTCGCCGTTGCCTGCGATAATCACCCCGCCATCATCTTTGGCGGCGCTGAGGTTACCGACAAACTCGCCGCCGCCGACCTCCAGCCCTTCATGCCAGCTCTTCAGCTTGATCTTGGCACCGCTGAACAGCGGGCGGGTTTTACGCAAGTCATCCACCGAGGCAATTTCACCGATCAGCTGGTAACCGGCGGGCTGAGCCAGGCGCTGGCTGAAGTTGTTACTGCCGCGCGTCACGTCAGGGATGTTAAACAGCGTTTGTCCGCCGTCATCCACCACCGCCATCGAGTGCGACGGGTCAGCAATCAGCGCGGCATTATCGGCAATAAACTGTTCGAAGCTGCCTTTATTCAGCGCCACCGGCTGCTGCACTTCAGACACGTTGCCTTTGGCATCGCGCAGGTAGAGGCTAATCAGATTGCCCGCTTGGGTCGGGTCGCTGCCGGCTTTACCGATATAGAGTTTGCCGCTGAAATTTTTCCAGAACTGATCCGGCATGGTAAAGACATTTTCCGGCGTCAGAATAGGCACATCACTCTTCGGCAGATCGCCAGGATTGACACTTTTCAGGGCCAGTGTGGGGTTACTTTTGGCCGCATTAGCGGTGAATGAGCTTACAGTGAACCCTGCAAGAATCGATGAGAACGCAGTGAGTAATTCTCTTCTTTTCATGATGTTGTCCCGTGGTCAATTTTTGGTCCTGCAGCACAGCAGGTATGAAACAGACTTCCAGAGGTCATGCGCGAGCCCGTGCCGTCATTAAATCAGCGACAGCCAGGCTTCTTTGATGACCTTGCCGTCAAACTTGAGGGCGGTCGTTTGGGTACTGGCGCTCATGGCGTAAAACAGCTCATCGTCATGGGCAAGCTGATTCATGCTTTCGATAAAGCGCGCTTTATCGTTCATCGCCACCAGGAATCCATCCTGCTGATGATTAACGATCTCCTGCGGCCCGGTCGGGCAGTCATACGCCACCACCGGCAGGGACCAGGATTTCGCTTCCAGCAGCACCAGCGGCAAGCCTTCATAGCGCGAGGTCATCAGCGCCATATCGCTGTCGCGATAGTAGTCGTTGATATTGCTGACGCGGCCGACAAAATTGACGCTGTTGCTGATATTCAGACGCGCCGCCTGGGCTATCAGCTGCTCTTTCAACTCACCGTCACCGGCAATCACCAGCTTCCAGTCAGGATTGGTCGCCACAAAGCCCTGCCAGACATCCAGCAGCAGATCGAAACCTTTCTGATGATCCAGACGGCCGACGGCCAGCGCCTGGTAGTGGCGCTGAGTGCGGTGATGATTTTTGTACACCACAGGATTGGGGATGGTTTTGCTGGCGATATTCCAGCCGTTGAACACCTGATGGTCTTTATCCGTCAGCACAATTACGCGGTCGTAATAGCGCAGCATCAGGTACTTGAGGAGTTTGATCGGTTTACTGAAGGAGTTAATCGCCACGTGCTCGCAGGCGTACACTTTGGCCGTTTTCTTTTTCAGCGTCATCATGCTGTACAGGGCAAACATCACGCTGAGGCGCCCCATGCTGATCAAAAACACTGCGTCAAACTGCTCCTGATGAATGCGTTTCACCACGCTTTTCAGCGGCTGCTTTTCACCGGCAAAACTGACAATTTGCTGCACATGCTCAAAGGGATAGAACGGCTGCCCCGAGCCTTCCAGCGAATAGACGGTAACCTCATGCTGCGGGCCTAAACACTCCGACATAAAGTTACAGATGTTCTCCGTTCCGGCATAGGAATAGGCATCTTTGATAACCAGCACGATTTTTTTCATGATTAAAACCACCTCAAGAACTGCCAAATTTATCTGTGTTTCAAAGTGAACAACACGCCATTAACCATGTACCAGACATAGTAGTAATAGACTTTCAGCGGGTTATTTTTAAAAATGAACTTCAACAGGTCGAGATGCCATTTGGCCGCTTTATTTTTATTGCGCGACAGCGAGTCACCCATCTCGTAATAGGTCACCAGATTTTTATCGATCACCCGCGCCTGCTTATATTGTTCAAACAGCTCGTACAGGAACAGGAAGTCTTCGTGGCCCTTTTTCTTAAACAGCACCGTTTTTGCCGGGCGGCGATAGCAGACGGAAGAGAAGCAGATACGGAACTGCTTTTTCACGAAGCTATCCTGCATCAGATAGGGTTTGCCGTAGCGCACGTCATAGGATTTGGTGCGCGAACGGTAGCTGTAATCGCTGATCACCAGATCGTCGCCGGAGGCCAGCGCCCGCGTTTGCAGCATCAGCTTGTCACTGAACCACTCATCATCACTGTCGAGGAAAGCAATAAACGGTTCGCGCGCCGCTTTCAGGCCGACATTGCGGGTTTCCGCCGCGCCGAGGTTGACCTCATTGCTGAGGATCGTGATGCGCTCGTCGGTGCAGTGCTGGCGCACGAACTCCAGTGAATCATCGGTAGATTTATCGTTAATCAGGTAGATCCGCCAGTCAGTATAGGTCTGATCAATCACCGACTGCACCGCCCGCAAAATGGTCGCGCGCGCGTTGTACATGGGGATAATAATCCCGACCGTGCCGATTTGATTATTCATCTGATACCCTGAATCTGAGGTTTATAAATTATTAAATTTTCAGGGCCGGGTATGCCCGGCCGCGACGTTAATTAAAACAATCTGAATATTGGCGCGATGCTGTAACCGTTAATCGACTGCACCGACAGGATGGTGTTGTAAGCCAGGTAATAAGACGTCATGGCAAACAGCAGCCCAAAGTTCAGCAGCACGTTACGGATGCGCATCATCAGGAAGGCCAGCAGCAACGGCTCGCAGTGCAGGAACAGGTTACCTACGCGCCCACCCAGGATTGAGAAGTCTGAGAAGACGATACGCACCGCCGCACCCGCCGAATAGGCGATAAACAGAATATAGGCGATGCGATCTTCTTCTTTAATCGGCTGGCGGAAGTAGACCACGGTGAAGAAGGCAATAAAGGCGATGTTTTTCAGGTTCGCCAGGCCAAACACCGGCGAGGCAGCATCAAACACCGTACCGCTATAGCCCATGGCGCGGTCGCCGATCACCGGCACAATACCCAGCGAGTCAAGGAACAGCTTTTTACCGCCGACCAGGCCTAATGGGATAGCGGCAAACACCATCGCCAGACCGAAGTACTTACGCTCTTTCAGGAACAGGAACGGCAGCACCATCAGCACCGCATAGCCAGTGGAGTGCGACTGGGTACTGAATGCCAGGAAGACAAACGCCATGAAGTACTTGCGCCCGGCCGCCGAACAGATACAGGCCACGGCGAAAGCACTCGACAGGCCGAAACGGATCTGGTTCATATCCTTGTTGATAAACAGGTGCGCTGAGTACAGGCACAGCGAACAGAGGATCAACGGCGAATACTTCTTATAAATCCAGGCGTTGGTCGATACGGCAATAAATGCGACAAACAGCAGGAAGTAGTAGCTTTCATGCGTGAACCAGCCCAGCACCCATGCCAGCAGCATAAACAGGTTTTCATAGCGGTAGATATCCGCCACGGTGGCGTAGCCACTGATAGTGGTCTGCCGCGAGAAATCGTGGAAGAAGCCAAGATACTGCCAGTCATCGATACCCGAATTTGGCCCCCTGAAACCGGCAAACATGATCAGCGCCACCGTACCAATAAAGAAGAAGTAGGTCAGCACGCGCTTCATTTTTGGTTCATTGGCCTGGTTAATCGATGCCAGTTCAAAAAAACAGAAAACGAGAATGGTGTAGCTAATTATCCAATATATTGCCATGTTCTAATCCGCCCGTTCTTTATAATTCTTATAGTGCTACTTCCCCCCTAAACGCGCCCTGAATTTATCTTTCAGACGATTAAGGAAGTAAGTGCGGTTATCTTTATTGGTTAAGAAAAAGTAGCGGGCAAAGCTGAGGCTGGCCTGAAATGACTTGCCATCCATCTTATAACGTAACGGCAGCTTGTACGCTTTATAGGTGTGGATATCACGGCGCGTCAGGTACGGCTTCATATTATCGAGCCAGAAGTAAGAGTACTTCACCGACTCACCCTTATGCTTGGAGCCAAACTTGGTCACCAGATGATAGTTCGCCAGCGGCTGCGCAATCATCACGAACTCATAGCCAAGGCGATCGGCGCGGATGCAGAAATCGTAATCCTGATGGCGGATGTACTTCTGATCAAAGCGGATCTCCTGCGCATATTCGCGCTTCAGCACAATGGTGCTGGTCTGGATAAAGCCGTAGCAGCCAAACAGATATTCGGCCACGGTTTCAGTGCGCGACACCTGCTGTAGCGGCAGCACTTTCAGGAAGTGACCGTCCTGAATAATGTTAACCTGGCTATAGATAATAAACTTCTGCTTACCCTGCCCTTCCAGCTGCCGGATGAGCTTCAGGCTCTCCTGCAGCTTGTCCTTGTGCCATTCGTCATCGGCATCGAGGAAGCTGATATAGTCGCCGGTCGCCAGTTCGATGCCTTTATTGCGCGCGCCGGAGCCGTTGAGCTTCTCCTGCGACAGCACCAGGTTGATCTTCAGCTGCGCGTAACGCTCTGACTGCACCACCGCAGCCAGCTGTTCGGCATCGGCGGATTTATCATCAATGATGATCACTTCAAAATTCTGGTAACTCTGCGCTGCCACACAATCCAGGGTGGTCACGATAGATTCGGATGCATTATATGCAGGAATGACGATGGAAAATAAAATATCCTTCATTGTCAGGCACCTTTTAATCGTCCAAAACAACATTCTAAAAAATAAAGGAACCTTCAAAGAAGGTTCCTCAGGGTTTACTTAGCTTTTCGCATCCTGCTTGTAGCTGTAGTCGTAGTAGTCATAGCCGTAACCATGAGAATTAGCGGCCTTACGCACTACGGCATTGAGGATCACCCCTTTAATATCGATACCATTCTGGGCGAAGCGCTTGTAGCTGAACTCGACCTCTTTCACGGTGTTGGTTTCGAAACGCGCCACCATCAGTGAAGTCCCTGCCATCTTGCCGATGATCGAGGCATCGGTCACAGCCAGAATCGGTGGCGTATCGATCAGCACCAGATCGTAGTTCTTGCTGGCCCAGTCGAGCAGCTCGCTCATGCGGTTATGCATCAACAGTTCGGACGGATTCGGTGGCACCTGGCCGCGGGCGATAAAGTCAAAGCCGTACGGACCGTGCTTCACCAGTTCACTGCTGAGCGGTGTTTTACCGGACAGGATGTTCGACAAACCGCTTTTGGTTTCCGCACCCAGCAGGTCGTGGGTGTATCCACGGCGCATATCACCATCGATGAACAGCACTTTCTGACCGGCCTGAGCCACCAGTGTTGCCAGGTTGGTACTGATAAAGGTTTTACCAATCCCCGGGCTGGCACCGGTAATCATCAGAATGTTGTTTTTCGCTTCCATCATCGCAAAGTGCAGGCTGGTACGCAGGCTGCGGATCGCTTCAATAGAGAGGTCGGTCGGGTTACCCAGCGCCAGCAGCGTATTGTGCGGGTCAGCTTTGGCTTTCAGGCCGCGTTTGGCCAGCGCTTCAGCATCCTTCTTACGCTGCCAGTCGGAGAGCGGCACGCTGGCGTAAACGCTCAGGCCCAGCTCTTCCAGCTGCTCAGGGTTGTCGATACCGTGGTGGAACAGTGCCTTCAGCAGAATCACGCCTACGGAGACCACCAGGCCAACAATCAGGCTGGCGGCAATCAGCAGCAGTTTCTTCGGTGCCACAGGCGTACCGGCAGTTTCCGCATGGTCGATAATACGCACATCACCGACGGTGCTGGCTTTGCTGATGTTCAGCTCCTGCTGACGGTTCAGCAGCTGCATGTAGATCTCCTGCCCGGCCTGCACATCACGCGTCAGACGCACGATTTCCTGCTGGGTTTGCGGCATCTGGCTGATTTTGCCGTTCAGCTTTTTCTGCTGATCTTCCAGCGTCTGGCGTTTTTCCAGCAGCGCACGGTAGGTTGGGTGATCTTTCTTGAACAGCTGGGACACTTCTGCTTCACGGAAGGTCAGCTCGTTCAGCTGGCTCTGGATGCTGACGGAAGAGTCGAGCGCCGACTTGGCTTCCAGCGACATATCCACCGAGTCATTCTGGCGACGGTAGCTGTTGAGCTTATCTTCAGCCTGGTCCAGCTTAGCGCGCACTTCCGGCAGCTGGTGCTTAAGGAACTCGAGGCTCTTCTCGGCTTCTTCAGATTTACGCTCAACGTTCTGATACAGATAGTTGTTAATAATCTGGTTCAGGACCATGCTGATCTGCTGCGGATCTTCACCGTTATAGGTCAGGCCCAGCACGCCGGTGTCTTTACCCATATCGGCCACGGTCAGGTTGCTGCTGACCAGTTTGATCGCCTGCAGGTCGCTGAGTTTGGTCACGGTGAAGCTGGTACCCTCATCCGCTTTAATGTCGCTGACCAGCATGGTGACATCGCCGTGCTGCTCGAACTGACCCACTTTACCTTTAAACAGCTCATCACCATCTTTGCTGACGGTGTAGCTGTCCGGGCCATCGACTTCAACGGTCAGCTGACGCTTTTCCCACACCGCCGGCACTTTCATGCGCGAGATGGCGATCTGCGCCGGTTTGTTGCCCATCATGCGCGACAAACCTTTACCGATCAGCGGGAAGAAGTCTTCCTGCACCAGCACGTCGAGGCCAAGGTCCTGAACCGTTTTGCCCAGCACCATACGCGAGGTCACGATTTCCACTTCGGTCGCGGAGGCCGGCTGTGAATTCGGCATCATCTGCGTCAAATCATTCAGGACGGTGTTGGCGTTTTTCGACTCCACCTGCACCATCGCATCGGCGCTATAAATCGGTGTTGCGAACAGGCTGTACAGCGTGCCCATCAGCATAAACAGCGCTGTGACAGCCACAATGATCCAGCGATGGTCAATAAGTTGTCCCACAAGGTGCGCCAGATCGAATCCGCTAGAATCGTCTTTAGGCGCTGACGGTGCCTTACTTTTTATTTTCATGGAGGTCCCAACTATCGGCTTAATGCGTTGACCCATTTCTGGGCAGCGTTTTCAAGGATTCCGTACACGGCTTCAAAGGCATCGCGGCTTTTCTTATACGGGTCCGCTATTTCCTGCTGATTGATCCAGTGTCCAAACAGCATGGTTTTGCCACGTACGGAGGGGTTGATGCGGCACACCTGGTCGACATGTTTTTTTTCCATCACCAGGATCAGGTCATAATCCCGGCACATGTTCGAGGTGAGCTGCTGTGCCGCATGACCTTCCAGCGACACACCATGCTCACTGGCCACGCTGCTGGCGGTTTCGTCAGCAGCGTGATCAACCAGAGCGCCCAGCCCTGCGGAAGCGATATTCTTCTCAGGCAGTGCGGTTTTCAGCAGCCGTTCCCCGGTCGGGGAGCGGCAGATGTTGCCTACACAAACGACTAAGATTGAATTAATCATAATGATCCCCGAGGGTTACCAGTTATGAAGCGTCTGCACGGTTCGTGTCGCATCGTAAACACCACTGATGGTTGGGACCAGCTGTGAAATCACGCGGTTCCAACGTGCCAGAGGCGTCGAGGTGACATAAACGATGTCATAAGGTTCTAGCTGGAACTCAGTTCCCATTACCATCGCGGCGGCATCTTTAGTATTAAGCTGATAGATGTTGGCGATTTTACTGCGGTTTTGTCCACGAATCGGACGGATAACGAAGACGCCCGTTGCATCTGCCACGGTCTGGTCCATACCCTGTGCATTACCCAGCGCTTCCGACAGCGTCATACCGCTGCGGTCCATTTTCAGCGTGGCCTGCTGCTTGACTTCACCCATCACAAACACTTTGAGATCGTCATTACGCGGCACATAGAGAATGTCGCCCGGGTAGAGCAGATGGTTTTGCGACAGGTCGCCATTCTGCATCAGCGCCTGCAGCGAGATCGGCTGCTCCTGGCCGTTGTGCGTCAGCACCACGTTGCGCCAGTCGGCGTTGGCAGTCAGACCGCCCGCGGCATTGATCGCATCCAGAATCGTCAACGGCACGTTAGTGATTGGCTGCTGGCCAGAGGTGGTCACTTCCCCGGTCACGTAAGTTTTTTGCGATTTGAACGAGGCGATGCTGACATCCACCTGCGGGCTTTCGATGTACTGCGCCAGACGGCGGGCAATCTCATCGCGCACTTCCTGCACGGTACGGCCGGCAACGCGCACGCGGCCGATGTACGGATAGAAGATGGTGCCGTCGGAATGTACCCAGTTACCGGTGTCGCTGGCGCTACGATACTGACCGGCTGGCGTGGTCAGTTCCGGGTGATCCCAGACGGTCACGGTCAGGACATCGCCCACACCAACGCGGTATTCATAGTTCTGCACCTCGCGCTGCAGACCGGCATTGGCCTGCGCCACAACGGGCTTCGGCTTCATGCGTTCTACCAGGCTTGGCGTCAGCGGGTAGACATTGACGTATTTATCAATGTCGAAGTCGCTGTCCTGTTGCTTGACGACATCTTTCCCCATGGTGGAGAGATGACTGCCCGGCTCGATAGTACAGCCGGAAAGGAGTGCTGCCGATACCAGCAGGGGTATCAATTTAGTTTTGATTGTAATCATCTAGTTCATCGCTATCAGTAATTTGAATGATAGTGGCGAGACCGCCGCTGTGTAGCGTCTAAAAGTAGCTAATTGCTCAAATCAGGCACTGGTACTGTTGGTCATTATCTTTAGCCCCCTGGCTTCGTTTTAATAAGCCCCATCGCGTTTCAACACCACGCCGACGGTTTTAAATAAGATGGCGATATCGTTCCACAGTGACCAGTTCTTCACGTACCAGGAGTCGAAGTAAACACGGGTTTCATAGTCCACGTCGTTACGCCCACTCACCTGCCACAATCCAGTCATGCCTGGTTTAGCCATAAAGTAGTAATCAACATCCCCCGCATAACGCTCCAGTTCGGCTTCGATCACCGGACGTGGACCCACCAGGCTCATCTCACCGCGCACCACGTTCCACAGCTGCGGCAGTTCATCAAGGCTGGTTTTGCGGATGAAATGGCCGACGCGGGTAATGCGCGGGTCATTTTTCAGCTTAAAGTCTTTATCCCATTCTTCACGCGCTGCCGGGTCGGTTCGCAGCACCTCCTCCAGAACCTCCTTGGAGTTCACTACCATTGAGCGGAACTTCAGACATTTGAATTTGCGGCCGTTAAGGCCCACGCGTTCGTGACCGTAGATAGGCGCCCCACCATCGCGGGAGACCATGAAGATCAGGACAGCCAATGCGGGCATCAGCATGGTGATAATGCTCAGCGCACCCACAATATCGAAGCTGCGTTTCAGGAAACGCGAAGTGCGCTTAGCGAGATTGTTATTTACGCGCAGGATCATCACTTCATGACTGAAGATATATGCCATATCCGTGCCATAAAGCGGAACGCCGCGTAAAGAAGGGATGACCGAAACAGAACGGCAGTTATGTTTAGCCAGATTTTTCAGCCACAGATCGCGCGACTGGCTCTGCTCATATTCCACGGCCACGATAAACTGCGTTTCGCTGTTTACCAGTGACCATAGCTGCTGCTCATCTTTGAGTACCGGAATACCAAACAGCTCCAGAGCAGGCTGGCTACCGTCAACATCAAAGAATGCCACCACGTCGAAGCCCATCACTTCTTCGCTTTGCAGCGCTTTATACGCCTCTTCCGCATTCTTACCGCTGCCAAGAATAATGGACTGTTTCTTCCATAACTTGTTGCGGTTAAGCACGCGTTTCACTACCGAGCGCCCGATTGGAATCATCACCATCGCCAGCAGCCAGGTTAATACCCAGATCCAGCGGGAGAGTTCCCATTTGGACAGTGCGCTAATCGACAGATCAACAATGGAGAACACCAGAATTGTTCTGAAGACTTCTTTTAACTCAAACCAGAACGGCTTGCGGTAAGTGTAATGGCGTAATCTCACCCAGAACCAGCCAACACAAACTACAGAGAGTAAAATATGTGTTGCTATTTTCAGGTTTAGATCGTGAGCCGGTATTTCTGACAGAATATCACCAGGCAAACTATTAATCAGCATAATGGCAATTGCCAATGCTGCATTAAAACAGATGAGATCTGAAAGAGCCAATGACAGTTTTATTAACAACCCTTTAAAGGTAAATTCAATATCGCGCATAGTTAACTCGTAATTTTTATCTTAGGAAGCCTGTGTTTTATTGGTTTCAAACCTGAAGATGCGTGTCTTAGCAACACGGCGGTTATTACACAGGAAACTTATTTAGGGAGTCTGGCAAAAAGGTCATTATAGCTGCATAGCGGCAAGAGATTTTGGCAATAAAATCAACATAAACGTTTACTGTCCGCGGCGCTTCCTGAACAGTCTCAAGACTCGTCAGGACACGCTACCGCCCCTGGCTTGTAGCTGCCAATGCGCTGTAAATGTTTCCGTATCATGTTGTTCCCCCGTCATCTCTTACGGCAGGCTTTAGCGTTTATCAGCAAGTTGCGTGTCGAATCACATAAATCAACATCCAACCGCTCAGCACTGCGCTAAATACAACATCCACGCAGACATTCAGTAACACGTTGCTATACTAGTTATAACTGGCCTGTTTACAAGAGGCTCCCTGCGCCCGTACCTTCTTTTAGGAATAAGACTACCCTACGACTGTGTCAGTACCACTCATAGCCCCACCCCTTACACAGTAAAATTCGGAATTAGCCCATATAGCAATTTAAGACTAATCCTGCTCGGTGCGTTATTACCCGTTAAGTATCACGCTTTAATCAGATAGCCCCTATACGATTATTCCTGAAAGCCATCAGATTAAGAATTTCGGAAGTAATGGGTTAATAACACAGCGTGATTGCTGTTTTTTTGTTCGCCAGCCTGCTAAGCAAAAGGCGCAGAAATGCCGTTGCAGGTTGAAATGCCCGGCAAAGCGTCCCATCATTGAAATATTGCAAATGCTGTTCAGGTGAAAACAATGTTCGAATGGATCGCCGACCCGTCAATATGGGCTGGCCTGGTCACGTTAGTGGTACTGGAACTGGTGCTGGGCATTGACAACCTGGTGTTCATTGCCATTCTGGCGGAAAAACTCCCCCCTGCCCTGCGCGACCGGGCGCGCGTAACCGGATTACTGCTGGCGCTGGTGATGCGCCTGCTGCTGCTGGCTTCAATTTCCTGGCTCTCTTCACTGACCGCACCATTATTCAGCGTGGGCGCGCACCCCGTTAGTGCACGCGATCTGATCATGCTGGTCGGCGGATTATTCCTGCTTTTTAAGGCCACCATGGAGTTGAATGAGCGGCTGGAAGGCAAGGATGATGAAGAGGGGCCGCAGAAGCGTGGCGCACGTTTCTGGCCAGTGGTGGCGCAAATCGTGGTGCTGGATGCGGTATTCTCACTCGACTCGGTGATTACTGCCGTCGGAATGGTGGACCACCTGGCCGTGATGATGGCCGCAGTGATTATCGCGATCCTGCTGATGCTGCTGGCCAGTAAACCGCTCACCCGCTTCGTCAACGGCCACCCCACGATTATTATTCTCTGCCTGAGCTTCCTGCTGATGATTGGCTTTAGCCTGGTGGCTGACGGCTTTGGCTACGCGATCCCGAAAGGCTATCTGTACGCGGCGATTGGCTTCTCGGTAATTATTGAAGCGCTTAACCAGCTGGCGCACTTTAACCGCCGACGCTTCCTGTCAGGCAATGCCCCGCTGCGCAAACGCACCGCAGAAGCCGTTCTGCGCCTGCTGCGCGGGCATCATGAAGAGTCAGAGCTGGATGCTGAAACCGCCTCGCTGGTGGCCGATAATCCGGGGCGTAAAGCGATCTTTAATAAGCAGGAGCGCATGATGATTGCACGCGTGCTGGCCATGGGCCAGCGCAGCGTCAGCAGCATTATGACTTCACGCCACGATATTGAGCATATTGATCTCGCCGAAACGCCGCAGCAAATCATGGCGTTGCTGGATAATAACCAGCACACGCGATTGATTATTACCGAGGGCAATGACGACCCGCTCGGCGTGGTACATGTCATTGACCTGCTGAAGCAGGCGCTGCACGGCAACGATCTCGACCTGCGGGGGTTAATTCGCCAGCCGCTGGTGTTCCCGGAGCAGCTCTCCCTGCTGCCCGCGCTGGAGCAGTTTCGCAACGCGCGTACCCACTTTGCCTTTGTGGTCGATGAGTTTGGTTCGGTCGAGGGCGTGGTCACGCTGAGTGACGTCATGGAAACCATTGCCGGTAATCTGCCCAATGAGGGGGAGAAAACCGACCCGCGCTATGATATTGAGCAGCACAGCGACGGCAGCTGGACCGCCAACGGCCATATGCCGCTGGATGATTTAGCCATGCATCTGCCGCTGGAACTGGATGATAAGCGTGAGTACCACACCCTGGCGGGCCTGCTGATGGAACATTTGCAGCACGTGCCGCAGGAGGGAGAAGAGGTGGAGGTCGGCCAGTATCTGTTCCGTACCCTGCAGGTGGACAGCCACCGGGTGCAGAAAGTGCAGATCGTTCCGTTAAATATCACCCCATAATGCTAACTGTAGGGGCGGACCCTCTTTTTCGGTCCGCCCGGTGCAAACATCCGCACGGGTCGACCGCAAAAAATGGTCGACCCCTACAGCTTTTACATATCCTTGAGTAACTTTTTCGCATCGCTGTTTTTGTCACTGTCCGGGTTGCGGCCAATCCACTCTTTCAGGCGTTGGCGCGCTTCGTCACGCAGCTGCTGGCGCAGCACATCATCCACCTTCAGGTTGTAGTTAATGGCTGACCACGGACCGTAAATGCGCAGCGGCACCGGCGTTTGCTGCAGGCGTTTAACCAGCGTGTCGTCGCCGCTCCAGCCCGCCGTCACCGTGACGCCAAAGCGCACATCCAGCGCCCGCTTAACTAAATCAACGCTGCCCGCACCGGTATAGTTCAGCAGGTTCGAGCGGGCATCCAGCGTGCCGAAATCAATCACCCCATTGTTCAGGGTGGCGCTGCCGGTAATTGACTGCAGGTCCGGAATATTCTCATCGCCCTGGCCGTGCACTTTGCTGCTGCTATTTTCCACCGCACGTTGAATCAGCTGTTGGAAATTCAGCCCGGCGAACTGGGCATTCTCCACACTGAGCTGGGCTTTGCCCCGCCACTTGCGTTTAAAGTCATCCACGCTCAGGCCGCTGCCGGTAAAATTGCCGTTGAGTGACAGAACGCCGCTGACGGTGTCCGGCATGGCGAAACTTTTCAGCAGCGGTGGCAGATTGATTTGATGCAGTTCAGGAGCCAGCGTCACGCGCGTCGTGGCGGTACGCACATCAACGGTCCCGGGCAACGAGAAACTGCCGTTTTCAGACTGCCCTTTAAAGTTGTCCACCGTCAGCAGCCCGTCTTTACTCACGCCATGCACCGCAACCTTACTGAACGGCATACCGCGCCAGCGCAGCTGATCTACCGCCAGCGTCAGTTCACCGTCCATCGCGTTCAGCACCGAATCGGCATTATCAGATTCAGGAGTGCTGGAGATCACCGGCCCGCGCCCGCTGCGCTGATCTGACCCGCTGGTGCTGTCCTCGGCATCGGCGACAAATCCGAACAGCGAGTCAAGATTCAGGCTGGGCGAGTGCAGATCGGCCAACAGCTGCGGCCGCTGGCCGAGGGTGCCCGAAAGGGTACCGGCCAGCGTGCTGTCGTTGGCGCTGAGGCTGAAATCGCTCAGTTCGAAACGCTGAGCGGTTGCCGCCCAGCGCGCTTTCATCTGCCCTTTACCCTTGATGCCCTCCTGCGGCAGATCGGCCCCTTTCAGCTGGTAATCAAGCTGGTTAACCAACGCGCTGAGGTGCTTCGGGTAATCGGTGATATCGAGATCGGCATCAAAGTGCAGCTGCAGTTCACGCTGATCGCGGTTGATGCGGCTGCTGAATTCAATGTGTGCCTGGCGCGGCTGAGTTTGATCGAGCGACAGATTAAAATCGCGCACGTTAAGCTGCTCGCCGTTATTTTGCTGCCAGACCAGCAGGCTGTCGTTGATACGCAGGCGGGAGATATCAAAGCGCCAGCCGCGCGTCACCTCATCCACCGACAGCTCGCTGTTGTCGCTGGCCGGGCCAATCGGTGCATCTGCCGGGCGCTGGCTTTCGCTGTCCGGCGTCAGGCGCACCACCGCCCCTTTCAGCATCACCTGCTTAACGGAAAGCTGATGGGAGAGCAGCGGCAGTAAGTTGACGTCGAGGCGCATATTGTCTGCGTGGACAATCGGCTGGGCCGCACCGGGTGCGGTCAGGGTGATCGGGCCGGAAAGAATGCTGAGCTGCGGCCAGACGTGCCAGCGCAGCTCACCGTTCAGCGCCAGCTGATAGCCGCTGCGCTGCTCGACCTGACGGATCATATAGGCGCGAAAATCATTCGGATTGACCAGCATCACTAACGCAGTCATTCCTGCCACCATCACCACCAGGAGGATGGCCAGTGTGGTTATCAATCTTTTCATGCCTACTCCTTAAACCCTTCATCTTTCAAATTGCAGGTGTGTTGGCTGCCTTCCTGCAACCTGAAATCTTTTGGGCCTGACATCTGTCCGCTAGTCTTTATCTATCCGGCTGGCGTCGGCACCCTGCTGACCCTTGTACTTGGCATCCTGGCGGCTGTTATAAGGACGAGCAGCCGGCCCGGAAAGTGGCTCAAAACTGAGTGCGCCAATCAGCATCCCGGGGCGCAGCGCCAGCGGTAGCTTACCTGAATTATAGAACTCCAGCACGATGCGTCCCTGCCAGCCAGGGTCGATGCGGTGCGCCGTAACATGCACCATCAGGCCGAGGCGCGCCAGCGAAGAGCGCCCGTCCAGCCAGCCGACTAAATCGTCAGGCAGCGTGACGGATTCAAACGTCACCGCCAGCGCCAGCTCGCCAGGATGAAGATAAAAAGCATCCCCTTCCGGCAGCACAATCTCGTCGCTCATCACGCGGTCAAGCGCTGCGCTGACTTCATCCTTAGGACCGCTTAAATCGATAAAGGGGGCTGTATGGCCGCGAAAGGTGCGGAACTGGTTGCCCAGACGCACATCAACGGTTGCGCCATTGATACGCTCAACCGGCGGGCGCGGCTCAATGCCCAGCTTGCCATTGTCGAGCCAGGCTTCTATATCGCGGTCACATAATCTCATTGCGCTACTCCAGCTGACGCTTCGTTCATTCGAAGAACTGATTAATTTTTGCTTTCAGGATATCGATAGCAATGCGGTTTTTACCGCCGCGCGGCACGATGATATCGGCGTACTGTTTGGACGGTTCGATAAACTGCAGGAACATCGGGCGCACTGTCTTCTGATACTGTGCCATAACCGAATCCATCGAGCGCCCGCGTTCGTTAACATCACGCTTCATACGACGCATCAGGCAGATATCCAGCGGCGTGTCGACGAAGATGGAGAAGTTCATCTCCTGGCGCAGGCGCGCATCGGTCAGCAGCAGAATGCCTTCAAGAATAATCACTTTCTTCGGTTTGAGAATAATCGTTTGCGAGGTGCGGGTATGCTCAACGTAGCTGTAGACCGGCAGTTCAATCTGCTGCCCTGCTTTCAGCATCTGCAGATGTTGCAGCAGGAGGCTGTGATCCATGGCGCTCGGGTGGTCGTAGTTGGTTTTGACCCGCTCTTCCATGGTTAAATGGCTTTGGTCTTTGTAATAGGCATCCTCTGGGATAACGCCGATGTTTTCATCACCTACCCGATCGCGCACTTCACGATACAGCGTACTGGCAATAAGACTTTTTCCCGAGGCAGATGCGCCCGCGATACCTACGATGACGCACTGGTGTGACTTGTCAGTCATATATTAAAGACCTGATTTTGAGACGATATTAAAAAGTATGAATACACCTGGATGGAACGCCGCAATTATAGGGAGTTAGCCGCTCTGATGCCAGAGAAAAGCGCCCTTGCTGTTTTCGGACTTTCCCGTTAGGCGACAAATGCTTTCACCGTTAAACTGGACAGCAGAAAAACAGCAAAAGGAAACAGCGTGTCCTGGCATCTCATTCATCTCCTGACTTACTTTGGCGACAGCATGTTGCTGATCCCGACCGCCATTATTATGGCGCTGCTGCTGCACTGGAAAAGTGACGATAAGCGCACCGCGTGGTACTGGGTGCTGGCGTTTTGCGCGGCGGGAGCAGTAGTTAGTCTGTCTAAAATTGCCTTTCTCGGATTTGGCATCGGCAGCGCACGCTTTAATTTTACCGGGTTCAGCGGCCACAGCGCGATGTCTGCCACCCTGTGGCCGGTGATGCTGTGGCTGCTGAGCGGCCGTCTTAGCAACTTCTGGCGCGGGCTGGCGCTGGTTGTCGGCTATCTGATCCCGCTGATGGTGGGGATTTCACGCCTGGTGCTTAACTACCACTCCACCAGCGAAGTCATCTGCGGCCTGATCCTCGGTTTCACCCTCAGCACCGCCTTCCTCGTCAGCCAGCGCCGCATCCGCCCGCACGGATTCTCCCCCGTCCAGCTGTGCATTGCCCTGCTGCTGCCGCTGTTGCTGATTGGTCATGGGCGCATCGCCACCACTCAGCAGTTTTTACAGCGTCTGTCGGTGCAGATAGCCGGCATCGACCATGCCTGGACGCGCGAAGAGCTGCTGAAGCTGCGCCAGTAACAGGATTCACTGGCCGCCCCGCGCGGCCACAATCGCCTGTCAATCGTCCGAATACAGGCATCTTTGTATTTCGCACGCTGCATCGCTTATTTCTTATGCTAGCATGGCAAAAGTTATTAAGATTACGCCTATATCGGCGCCGTGCTGGATGTGTGATGACGACAGAAACTTTGCCCCGCCCCGAGACCTCTCCCCAACCCTGGCTTAACGTCGGGCTGCTGGGGGTATTGAGTTTTGTCGTCACGTTTTACTGCCTGGAACTGATTAAGGTCAGCGGGCAGATCTCCCCGCTCTGGTTCTCTACCGCCCTGATGACCATCGTGGTGTTCCGCAACCCACGCCGCACGCTGCCGCTTCTGTTACTCGGCTGCGTGCTGGGCGTTGCCTGCGCCAATGCGCTGGTGATTGGCCCGGCTCTGTCTAACCTTCTCTTCCCGCTGATCAACCTGATCCAGGCGCTGCTCGGCGGCGCTCTGCTGCGCCTGCTGCTCGATCGCCATGCGCCGCTTAGCTCGTTATTAAGCTGGAGTAAAATGTTGGCGGCCGTGGGGATTTTCACCCCGCTGGTCGGCGGGCTGCTGGCCAGCTGGCTGCTGGACATTCATGGTCATGCCTCGCTGCGCTTCTTTACGACCTGGGTCATGTCTGAAGTGGTCGGCATGCTGGCAATCGGACCGGTCTGCCTGCTGTGGCAGCGCGATTATGTGCGCCGCCACCTGCGTCAAAATGTGCTGTTTGAAGCCCTGCTGACGCTGACCGCCACGCTGGCGCTGTGTTGGGTCACGCTGCGCTATGCGCCCTGGCCATTTACCTTCGTGATTGTGATCCTGTTCTACAGCGCGGTTCGCCTGCCGCGCCTGGAAGCTTTTGTGGTCTATCTCGCCACCGTATCGATGATGTCGCTGATGCTGGTGTTCCAGCTGATCCCCACCGACACCACCGCGCGCCAGCTGCTCTCCATGCCCTGGGTCCCCTTCCTGCTGGCGCTGATCCCCAGCCATATGATGACGCTGGTGATGCACTCCTTCCGCGAAGAGCGCAAACATATCTCGGAGAGCGAAACGCGTTTCCGCCATGCCATGGAGTTTTCCGCCATCGGCATGGCGCTGGTTTCCCCCTCCGGCCAGTGGTTACAGGTCAATAAATCCCTGTGCAAACTGCTGGGGTACACCCCGAAAGAGCTGCTGTCGCTTAACTTCCAGCAGCTGACCCATCCGGACGACCTCAACGCCGACCTGACGCAGCTGCATGCGCTGCTGACGGCAGAGGTCGACAACTACAGCATGGAAAAACGCTATCTGCGCAAGGACGGCGAGATTGTCTGGACGCTGCTGGCGGTGTCGCTGGTGCGCGACAGCGAGCACACTCCGCTGTATCTCATCGCACAGATCGAAGATATCACCGGCCTGAAGCAGACCGAAAAGGTCAACCAGCGCCTGATGGAACGCATCACGCTGGCGAATGAGGCGGGCGGGATTGGCGTCTGGGAGTGGGATTTTAATAGCGGCACCATGAGCTGGGATAAGCGCATGTTCCAGATCTATCAGTTACCCAGTGCGATGCAGGCCAGTTATCTGACATGGGTAAACAGCCTGCACCCCGCCGACCGGGAGATGGCGATTAAAGTCTTTGATGATGCTGCCAGAAATGGCACCCCGGCGGACGTGGAATTTCGTATTGAAACCGCCACTGGCATTCGCTACATCCGCAGCCAGGGCAGCATCGTGCTGGATGAGAAAGGCAATGTCGAACGCATGCTGGGTATTAACCAGGATGTCACCGCTATGCGCCTGCTGACCGACGCGCTGTATCAGGAAAAAGAGCGGATGCACATCACGCTCGACGCCATCGGCGAAGCGGTGATCAGCACCGATGAAGAGATGCGGGTCATCTTTATGAACCCGGTGGCCGAGAAGATGAGCGGCTGGCTGCAGCATCAGGCTTCCGGCAGGCCGCTAAGTGATATTCTGCGCATCACCCACGGCAGCCATGGCCCCCGCATGGATAATCTGCTGCAGTGCGATGTGCCGCAGGAAAAAACGCCGGGCGACTTTGACGCCGAGCTGGTGCTGCATAACCGCTCCGGCGAGCAGTACGCCATTCACTACAGCCTGTCGCCGTTGAGCACACTGCAAGGCGAGCAAATCGGCAGCGTGATGGTAATTCAGGACGTCAGCGAGTCGCGGGAGATGATGAAGCGCCTGAGCTACAGCGCCTCGCACGATATGCTGACGCGCCTGCCGAACCGGGTCAGCTTCGAGCGTCAGCTAAAACGCCTGATCGCCAGCGCCAGCGAGCATCAGGTGCAGCATGCGCTGGTGTTTATCGACCTCGACCGCTTTAAGGCGGTGAACGATACCGCAGGCCACGCGGCGGGCGATGCGCTGCTGCGCGAAATCTCCGGGGTGATGCAGCATCACCTGCGCGGCACGGATTTCCTTGCCCGCCTCGGCGGCGACGAATTCGGCGTGCTGCTGGCGGAGTGCAGCATGGAGAAAGCCAGTGAGGCAGTCGGCCGCATCGTTGATGCCGTTAACCAGCATCGCTTTCTTTGGGAGGGCCGCCTGCACCGCGTCGGGGCCAGCGCCGGATTAACCGTGATTACCCGGGAGAATGCCAGCGCCAGCGAGCTGATGGCCCAGGCCGACCTCGCCTGCTATAACGCTAAGCATAACGGCCGGGGTCAGCTGTCGGTGTATGAAAATCACCTGCACCAGCGCCTGAAGCCAGTGATGAGCCGCATTGAAAATGAGCAGATTATCACCCAGCAGCCGATGCGCCTGCAAATCCGCGCCGCCGCCCCGCCGCGCAAAATTCATGCGGTCAGCTTCTGGCTGGCGGAGATGCAGCTGTTTACCCCGGAAGGTTATGAGATTGATGAGGCCAGCTTCCGCGCAGGCTTACAGGATGGTGAGCTGTTCGTTGCGCTCGACCGCAAGCTGATGAGTGAGTTTTTCCAGCACTATGCGCAGGGAGTGATCGGCAAGTCGCTGACGCTGGCCCTGCCGCTTTCCGGCTTCGGGCTGCGTGAGGATGCCTTTATCAGTGACGCGCTGGCGATGATAGGGCGCTATAACGTTCCGGATCATCTGCTGTGGTTCACCATCAATGCCGATGTGCTCAGCCAGCCGGACGAGCGCCTGCATGCTAATATCGGCCGCCTGCGCGCTGCCGGCTGCCGCATCGTGCTGCGCGATTTTGGCCGCAATCTTGATGCCTTCAATCAGCTGCCCGCTGATGAGATTGATTACCTGATCCTCGCCCCGGAACTGGTCAGTAACGTCCACTGTAATCTGATGGACGAAATGATGGTGTCAATTATTCACGGTCACGCCCAGCGCCAGGGGATCCTGACGCTGGCCGGACCGGTCGACCTGCCCGCCGCGCTTAATACTCTGTCATCAATCGGTATTGATGCCGTGTGGGGCGATGCCATCGCCGCACCCCAGCCATTATCTACGCTGCTGGTGAACAGCTATTTTGCGATTAAGTAGGGGCAGAACACCGCTGCGCAATCCGCTGACGAGCGCGAATATCGTTGTCATCCTCTTTCAGCAGCGCGCTGACGGAGAGCAGTCGGGAGCACGGCAGCCCCGCCTCGATCAGCATCGCCAGCGTTACCCCCTGCTCGTCGTAGCGTAAAATATCTGCCAGCTGCGCTGCTGGCAGCGTGGCACGCTGGCGCACCGCGCTGACCAGCACCTGCTGCAGCACCGTGGGGTTTTCATCGCGAAAACGCCAGTTCCCGCGCGCCTCATTCACCAGCGTATTCTCTACTTTCCCGTCAGCTGACGCGTGCTGAAAGCGATCCCACGCTATCAGGTTGCTCTCCAGTACGGCCTGACGGGTGGGTTGAGCGGCGTATTTAATCAGCCACTCCATCAAACTCATACTGCGCCCCTCACCCTCCGTCAAGGTTTCTTCGAGCTGCGCCGGCTGCTGGTGCAGCGCAGTCATCAGCGGCTGCGTTTGACCATTTAACGCCAGCAGCGCCAGCTGCCAGACCCCCTGCGGGGCGGGCAGCCACGCCAGTAAAAAGTTGGCACTTTCGGTGTAGCCGTTAAAGATGGCGGTGGTGAAATAAGATGGCGAAGAGCCACTGCGCGGATGGATCCAGTCCGGACGTGCCTTCAGTAACAGCGCCATGCTGCGGTAAAACTTTTTCCTTACGGCATCGTGATAAGGCGGTTCGAGGCGCAGGTCGCGCAGCGGATCGTGATCGAAGGTGAGCGCCTGAATCTGCGCCGGAGTCATCAATGTTAAGAACAGATCAAGGGCGACCGGATTATGGTGTTCAATCGCATTACTGAACGGCGTGAAGCCAAACTCCTGCCGATCGAGGGGGGAAATCCCCTGACGAATAAAGTAGTGGTAGCTCTCAACCGGATAATCCTGCTCGACTGCACGGAAAAACAGCTCGCGCTGTTGCCCGCTCGGCAGGCGGTCGAGATCTGCCCATGCCTGTCGCTGCAGCAGACCCAGATTATGCTGCACCTGCTGCTGATGGCGCGCCCATTCCATGGCGCTCTGATGCTGTGGGTAGAACCAGAATGCCGCCGCCAGCAGGATAAACAGCGCCCAGCCGCTCACCAGAGCCTGGGGCCACGCTTGCGGTCGCCAGCGGCCAAACAGCAACGTCAGCAGCGCGCAGAACAGCACCAGCCAGGCCATCATCGGCAGCGCCAGCCCGACAGCATTCAGGCCCTGCCACAGCATCACCGCGGCAATCAGGCACTGCGGCAAGAGCAGCAAGAGAAGGAGCCGCCGCGACGCAGGCCGCTGCCATTTGACGGCCAGAACCAGTGCGCCGATAGCCAGCAACAGCGGCCCCAGCATGATAATCAGCAACAGCAGCGCCACTGACAGCGTTAAGTGCACAATATGCCCCCTGCAAAATAATAAAGAACGATTCCGTTCAGCGCTGCCGATTCTATATGCAGTCGGTTGATATTTGAAAGCCGCGATATTCAAAGCGGGATTTGCCGCTTGCGCCGCCCCCGCACACAGGCTAAAGTCGCCCCCTTTTTTCACACTCAGCGGAGGAAACGATGTTTATCGGTTTCGACTACGGTACGGCAAACTGCTCGGTTGCCATCATGGAAAACGGCGCACCAAAGCTGCTGCCGTTAGAGCAGGGCTCGCCTTATTTACCTTCAATGCTGTGTGCGCCGACCCGCGATGCCGTCAGTGAATGGCTGTTCCGTCACCACCAGGTGCCGACTCCGCAGGCGGAAAACCAGGCGCTGCTGCGCCGTGCCCTCGCCTTTAACCGTGAGGAAGATATCGAAGTGCTGCCGGGCAGCGTGAAATTCGGGCTGGCGTCGCTGGCGCAATATATGGATGACCCGGAGGAGGTGTGGTTTGTTAAATCACCAAAATCCTTCCTCGGTGCCAGCGGCCTGAAACCTCAGCAGGTGGCCTTCTTTGAGGACCTGGTGTGCGCGATGATGCTGCAAATTCGCCATTCTGCGCAAAGCGCGCTGAATGACAGCGTGACGCAGGCCGTGATTGGCCGCCCGGTCAACTTCCAGGGGTTGGGCGGCGATGATGCCAACCAGCAGGCTGAAGGTATTCTGGCACGCGCTGCCAGCCGCGCCGGGTTTAGCGATGTGGTATTCCAGTTTGAACCGGTCGCTGCCGGGCTGGATTTTGAAGCCACGCTGAGCAAAGAGACGCGCGTGCTGGTGGTGGATATCGGCGGGGGAACCACCGACTGCTCGATGCTGCTAATGGGGCCGCAGTGGCATGATAAAGCCGACCGTAAGCAGAGCCTGCTGGGCCACAGCGGCTGCCGCGTTGGCGGAAACGATCTCGACATTATGCTGGCATTTAAAGAGCTGATGCCGCTGCTGGGCCTTGGTGGGGAAACCGTGAAGGGCACCGGCCTGCCCGCGCTACCGTGGTGGAATGCCGTGGCGATTAACGACGTTCCGGCGCAGAGTGATTTTTACGCCGCAGCTTCGCGCAAGCTGCTGCAGGACCTGATCCGCGACGCGGCCGAGCCGCAAAAGGTGCAGCGTCTGCTGAAAGTGTGGCAACAGCATCTCGGCTATCGCCTGGTGCGCGCGGCGGAAGAGAGCAAAATTGCCCTGTCGCAGCAGAGCGAGGTGCTGACCGCGCTGGACTTTATCGAGAGCGGGCTGGAAACCGGGATTAGCGTGGCGGGATTAGAGACGGCTATCAGCCAGCCGTTAGAGCGGATCCAGGAGCAGGTGACGCTGGCGTTAAATACCAGCGGCACCCGTCCTGACGTCATTTATCTCACCGGCGGCAGCGCCAAATCCCCGGTACTGCGTGCCGCACTGCAGCAGCAATTGCCGGATATCCCGCTGGCCAGCGGCGATGATTTCGGCTCGGTCACCGCCGGGCTGGCACGCTGGGCGCAGGTGATGTTCCGCTGATTTCAGCCCTTGAAATCCCTCGTAGGGGTCGGGCATGCCCGACCCGTTTTTTTAATAACTGCTCACTTCCGACAGCAGGCGCAAATCGTCATCCTTCAGCTTCAGCACCGCCGCTTTGCTTAGCTCTTCAACCTGTGCCAGGGATGTTGCGCTGACGATCGGGGCGGTGATGCTCGGGCGGGCAATCTGCCATGCCAGTGCCACCTGCGTCGGCGTAGCGCGATGTTTCTCCGCCACCTCTACCAGCGCTTTCACAATCTTCAGCCCGCGATCGTTAAGATACTTCTCGACCACGCCCTGCCCGCGCGCGCTTTTCGCAGCGTCCTCTTTACTCAGGTATTTCCCGCTGAGAAAACCGCTGGCCAGCGAATAGTAGTTAATCACCCCCAGCCCGTGATCTTTCGCGACTTTCTCCAGCCCGCTCTCATAGCCTTCACGGTCGTAAAGGTTATATTCCGGCTGCAGAGTCTCGTAGCGCGCTAGGCCATTGTCGCTGCTGACTTTCAGCGCCTCCTCCAGACGTTCATCGGAGTAGTTAGAGGCACCAATCACCCGCACCTTGCCCTCTTTAATCAGCGCATCAAACGCCGCCAGCGTCTCCTGCAACGGCGTATCGACATCGTCACGGTGCGCCTGATAGAGGTCGATATAGTCGGTTTGCAGGCGCTTGAGCGATGCCTCAACCGCCTGACGAATATAGTGCGGCGCGAGGCCGGTTTTGCCATCACCGAGGTCCATGCCAACCTTGGTGGCGAGAATAATTTTGTCGCGCTTGCCGCTCTGCTTCAGCCAGTTACCAATAATCACCTCTGACTCGCCGCCCTTGTTGCCCGGCGCCCAGCGTGAATAGACATCGGCGGTATCAATAAAATTGAGTCCCTTTTCCACCAGCGCGTCGAGCAGCGAAAACGAGGTCTTTTCGTCGACGGTCCAGCCAAATACGTTGCCACCAAAAGTCAGCACCGGAACCTGAAGCTTGCTGCGGCCCAGCTGGCGATGTTCTAAATTACTCATGATCATTCTCCTGATATGAAGGATGCAACAGCCTGTAAGCTTAGCAAACTAAGCTTTTCGCGCTGCGCTAATTTGTGGCAAAAGATTTGCGTATTCGGCCCGATGAACGCGGGACAGAACAAAACTAACCCGTTATCCTTATTTCCTTCATTTTTCAGCGCTTGAAATCCGCTATTGTGACTATATTCGGGATACTGTTTTGTCCCGCCTGGGCTTCAGGCCCTGCTACCGGAGAGCAAAAAAACCATGAAATCGCAGCGCCGCGTTCCGCTAATTCCCCTGATTATCCTCGTTGCCCTGATCGGTGGTGGCGCTTACTGGTGGCACAGCCACAGCGCCTCATCCACTGCTGAGCCAAAAGCCGGCACTCAGCAACCGCGTGGCAAAGGTGGGCGACACGGCGGCGCGGGTGCAGCGATGGCTCCCGTGCAGGCGTCAGAGGCGGTACGTCAGAGCGTGCCGCAGTACCTTTCCGGATTAGGGACCGTCACCGCGGCCAATACCGTGACGCTGCGTAGCCGGGTGGACGGCGATTTAATGGCGATTCACTTCACCGAAGGGCAGGAAGTCAAAGCCGGTGAGCTGCTGGCCGAAATCGATCCGCGCCCGTACCAGGTCGCGCTGATGCAGGCTCAGGGACAGCTGGCGAAGGATCAGGCGACATTAGCCAACGCCCGCCGCGACCTGGCGCGCTATGAAAAGCTGGCGAAAACCAGCCTGGTGTCAAAACAGGAGTTGGATACGCAGCGCTCGCTGGTCAGTGAAACCCTCGGCACCCTTAAAGCCGACGAAGGCAGCGTGGCCAGCGCCCAGCTCAACCTGAGCTACAGCCGCGTCACCGCGCCCATCTCCGGCCGCGTCGGGCTGAAACAGGTCGATATCGGCAATTACATCACCAGTGGCGATACCAACGGTATTGTCGTGATCACCCAGACGCACCCGATTGACCTGGTGTTCAGCCTGCCGGAAAACGATATTTCCAGCATTCTCAGCGCGCAGAAAAGCGGCGCGGTGCCGGTCGAAGCCTGGGATCGCAACAACAAAAACCTGCTCACCACCGGCCAGCTGCTGAGCATGGACAATCAGATTGATACCACTACCGGCACCGTCAAGCTGAAGGCGCGCTTTACCAATGAAGACGATCGGCTGTTCCCCAATCAGTTTGTTAATGCGCGTCTGAAGGTCAGCACGCTGCAGGATGCGATTGTTATCCCGACCGCCGCGCTGCAGATGGGCAACGAAGGCAGCTTCGTCTGGGTGGTCAACAGCGACAGTAAAGTCAGCAAGAAAATTGTCAGCGTAGGCTTCCAGGACAGTGAAAAAGTCGTGGTTAAGGCCGGGCTGGAAGCCGGGGAGAAAGTGGTCACCGACGGGATTGACCGCCTGACCGAAGGCGCGCAGGTGGAGGTGGTGGCTGCGCAGGCCACGCCGCTGACCTCAGGGAAAAGCGCCCTGCCAAGCAAGGGAGCCAGCGACTGATGCAGGTGATGCCCCCAACGCCAGGCGGCGGACCGTCCCGCCTGTTTATTCTGCGCCCGGTCGCCACCACCCTGCTGATGATCGCTATCCTGCTGGCGGGGATTATTGGCTACCGCTCGCTGCCGGTTTCGGCCCTGCCGGAAGTCGACTACCCCACCATTCAGGTCGTCACGCTCTATCCGGGCGCCAGCCCGGACGTGGTGACCTCGGCGATTACCGCCCCGCTGGAGCGCCAGTTCGGGCAGATGTCCGGGCTGAAGCAGATGGCCTCGCAGAGTGCGGGCGGTGCATCGGTAGTCACGCTGCAGTTCCAGCTGGCGCTGCCGCTCGACGTTGCCGAGCAGGAAGTGCAGGCGGCGATCAATGCCGCCACCAACCTGCTGCCTAACGATCTGCCCAATCCGCCGGTTTACAGCAAGGTTAACCCGGCCGACCCGCCGATTATGACCCTTGCCGTCACCACCTCCAGCATGCCAATGACCCAGGTGCAGGATATGGTGGAGAACCGCGTGGCGCAGAAAATTTCCCAGGTGTCCGGCGTCGGGCTGGTGACGCTCTCCGGTGGCCAGCGGCCCGCGGTGCGGGTGAAGCTCAACGCGCAGGCGCTGGCGGCGCTCGGTATCACCAGTGAAACGGTGCGCACCGCCATCAGCAACGCCAACGTCAACTCGGCCAAAGGCAGCCTGGATGGCCCTGACCGCTCGATTACCCTCTCCGCCAACGACCAGATTAAAACCGCCGAAGGCTACCGCCAGCTGATCGTCAGCTACAGCAACGGTGCACCGGTGCGCCTGGGCGATGTGGCATCGGTTGAACAGGGGGCGGAAAACAGCTGGCTCGGCGCCTGGGCTAACCGCCAGCAGGCCATTGTGCTGAACGTGCAGCGCCAGCCGGGCGCCAATATTATTGCCACCGCTGACAATATCCGCCAGATGCTGCCTGCCCTCACCGCATCGCTGCCAAAGTCGGTCAACGTGCAGCTGCTGAGCGACCGCACCACCAATATTCGCGCTTCGGTGCACGACGTGCAGTTTGAGCTGCTGCTGGCGATTGCGCTGGTGGTGATGATCATCTATCTGTTCCTGCGCAACGTGGCGGCGACCATAATCCCGGCGGTGGCGGTACCGCTGTCGCTGGTCGGCACCTTCGCGGTGATGTACTTCCTCGGCTTTTCGGTGAATAACCTGACGCTGATGGCGCTGACCATCGCCACCGGCTTTGTGGTCGATGACGCTATCGTGGTCATTGAAAACATCACTCGCTACATCGAGAAAGGCGAAAAGCCGCTGACGGCGGCGCTGAAAGGGGCGGGTGAGATCGGCTTTACCATTATCTCGCTGACCTTCTCGCTGATTGCCGTGCTGATCCCGCTGCTGTTTATGGGCGACATCGTCGGCCGCCTGTTCCGCGAGTTTGCGGTAACGCTGGCGGTGGCTATCCTGATCTCCGCGCTGGTGTCGCTGACGCTAACGCCGATGATGTGCGCGCGCATGCTGAAGGCCGAGTCGCTGCGCAAACAGAACCGGTTCTCCCGCGCCAGCGAAGCCTTTTTTGAGCGCGTGATTGCGCGCTACGGCATCATGCTGCAAAAGGTGCTCAGCCATCCGTGGCTGACGCTGGGCGTGGCGCTCAGCACCATGGCAATCACCGTGCTGCTGTGGCTGGCGATCCCGAAAGGCTTCTTCCCGCTGCAGGATAACGGCATTATTCAGGGCACCGTTCAGGCGCCGCAGTCGGTTTCCTACAGCAATATGGCGCAGCGCCAGCAGGAAGTGGCCTCGATCATTATGAAAGATCCGGCGGTGCAGAGCCTGACCTCCTTCGTCGGCGTGGACGGCACCAACCAGGCGCTGAACAGCGGCCGCCTGCAGATCAACCTCAAGCCGCTTGACCAGCGTGACGACCGTATTCCGGTGGTGATCGCCCGCCTGCAGCAGGAGGTGGCGAAGCTGCCGGGCATTAACCTCTATCTGCAGCCGGTGCAGGACCTGACGATTGATACCCAGGCCAGCCGCACGCAGTATCAGTTCAGCCTGCAGGCAGGTTCGCTCGATTCGCTCAGCCTGTGGGTGCCGAAACTGCAGGCCGAGCTGAACAAATTACCGCAGCTGAAAGAGGTAAGCAGCGACTGGCAGGACCAGGGGCTGGAAGCCTATATCCGCGTCGATCGCGACAATGCCAGCCGGTTGGGCATCTCCCTGTCTGACGTCGATAACGCGCTGTATAACGCCTTCGGGCAGCGGCTGATCTCAACGATTTATACCCAGGCCAGCCAGTATCGCGTGGTGCTGGAGCACGACACCGCCGCCACGCCGGGGCTGGCTGCGCTGCAAAGCATCCGGCTGAAGAGCACCGATGGCGGCAGCGTGCCGCTCAGCGCCATTGCCAGCATCGAACAGCGCCACGGCGCGCTGAGCATTAACCACCTCGATCAGTTCCCGTCGACCACCTTCTCGTTTAACGTCAGCGACGGTTATTCGCTGGAGCAGGCAGTGAATGCGATAACCCAGGCGGAACAGGATCTGGCCATGCCGACGGAGATCATTACCCAGTTCCAGGGCAGCACCCTCGCCTTCCAGGCGGCACTCTCCAGTACCGTGTGGCTGATTGTTGCGGCGGTTGTGGCGATGTATATCGTGCTCGGCGTGCTGTACGAGAGCTTTATTCACCCGGTCACCATTCTCTCGACGCTGCCGACCGCCGGGGTGGGTGCGCTACTGGCGCTGCTGATCAGCGGCAGCGAGCTGGACGTGATTGCCATTATCGGCATTATTCTGCTGATCGGCATCGTCAAGAAGAACGCCATCATGATGATCGACTTTGCGCTGGCGGCCGAGCGTGAACAGGGCATGACGCCGTATGAGGCGATTTATCAGGCCTGTCTGCTGCGCTTCCGTCCGATCCTGATGACCACGCTGGCGGCACTGCTCGGTGCGCTGCCGCTGATGCTGAGCACCGGCGTCGGTGCCGAACTGCGCCGCCCGCTGGGCACCGCGATGGTGGGCGGCCTGATCGTCAGCCAGGTACTGACGCTGTTCACCACGCCAGTGATCTACCTGCTGTTTGACCGTCTGGCGCTCGCCACGCGCCGCCGCTTCAGCAAGCAGGAGGCAGAGTGAAATTTTTCGCGCTGTTTATTCATCGCCCGGTCGCCACCATTCTGCTGACGGTGGCGATCCTGCTGGCGGGCATGCTCGGCTTTCGCCTGCTGCCGGTGGCCTCGCTGCCGCAGGTCGATTTCCCGGTGATTGTGGTCAGCGCCTCGCTGCCCGGTGCCTCGCCGGAAACCATGGCCTCCTCGGTTGCTACCCCGCTGGAACGGGCGCTGGGACGCATTGCCGGGGTGAGTGAAATGACCTCTACCAGCTCGCTCGGCAGCACGCGGGTGATACTGGTATTCGACTTCGAGCGCGATATCAACGGCGCGGCACGTGACGTGCAGGGCGCGATTAACGCCGCCCAGAGCCTGCTGCCAACCGGGATGCCAAGCCGCCCGACCTATCGCAAAGTGAATCCGTCCGATGCGCCGATCATGATTATGACGCTAACCTCGGACACTTACTCCCCCGGCCAGCTGTACGACTATGCCTCAACGCAGCTGGCGCAGAAGCTGGCGCAAATTGATGGCGTAGGCGATGTCACCATTGGCGGCAGCTCGCTGCCTGCGGTGCGCGTAGACCTCAATCCGCAGGCGCTGTTTAATCAGGGCGTGTCGCTGGACGCGGTGCGTACCGCCATTGCCGACGCCAACGTGCGTAAACCACAGGGTGCGATCGAGGATCAGCAGCAGCGCTGGTGGCTCAAAACCAATGACGAGCTGCAAACCGCTGCCGAGTATCAGCCGCTGATCGTGCATTACAACAATGGCGCGGCGGTGCGGTTGCAGGATGTCGCTACCGTCTCGGACTCGGTGCAGGACGTGCGCAACGCCGGGATGTCCAACGCCCGCCCGGCTATTCTGGCGCTGATCCGCAAAGCGCCGGAAGCCAATATCATTGATACCGTCGACCGGATTAACGCCCAGCTGCCCGAACTGCGCAAAGTCATTCCAGCGTCGATCAAACTGGAGGTGGCGCAGGACCGTTCACCGACCATCCGCGCATCGCTGCATGAGGTCGAGCAGTCGCTGGCGATCTCGGTCGGGCTGGTTATTCTGGTGGTGTTTGCTTTCCTGCGCTCCGGGCGCGCCACGCTGATCCCGGCAGTCGCCGTGCCCGTCTCGCTGATCGGCACCTTCGCCGCGATGTACCTGTGCGGCTTCAGCCTCAATAACCTGTCGCTGATGGCGCTGACCGTGGCGACCGGCTTTGTTGTCGATGATGCAATTGTGGTGCTGGAAAATATCTCGCGCCACGTCGAAGCGGGGATGAAACCGCTGGCGGCGGCGCTGCAGGGGGTGCGTGAAGTCGGCTTTACCGTGGTCTCAATGAGTATTTCTCTGGTGGCGGTATTTATTCCGCTGCTGATGCTCGGCGGGCTGATAGGCCGCTTCTTCCGCGAGTTTGCCGTCACGCTGTCGGTATCGATCGCCATATCGCTGCTGGTGTCGATTACCCTGACGCCGATGATGTGTGCCTACCTGCTGCGCAACAAGCCGCGCCACCAGCAGCCGCGCATTCGCGGTTTTGGTAAGCTGCTGCTGGCCGTACAGCAGGGCTACGGCCGCACCCTCAATCTGGTGCTGAATCATGCACGCTATACCTTGCTGCTTTTTCTCGCCACCATCGGCCTGACCCTCTACCTCTACGTCTCGATCCCGAAAACCTTTATGCCGGAGCAGGATACCGGGCGGCTGATGGGCTTTATCCAGGCCGACCAGAGCATCTCCTTCCAGTCGATGCGCGGCAAGCTGGAAGACTTTATGCGCATCGTCCATGCCGACCCGGCGGTTGACAGCGTGGTGGGCTTTACCGGCGGGTCACGCACCAACAGCGGCTCGATGTTTATCGCCCTGAAACCGCTGAGCGAGCGCACGGAAACCGCCCAGCAGGTGATTGCCCGCCTGCGCGGCAAGCTGGCGAAAGAGCCGGGCGCCAATCTCTACCTGATGGCCGAGCAGGATCTGCGCGTCGGCGGGCGCGAGTCCAACGCCGGCTATCAGTACACGCTGCTGTCCGACAGCCTCGACGACCTGCGCGAGTGGGAGCCGAAAATCCGCCGCGCCTTTGCCGCACTACCGGAGCTGGCCGACGTCAACTCCGACCAGGAGGACAAAGGCTCGGAGATGGCGCTGACCTACGACCGTGAGACTATGGCGCGGCTAGGGATTGACGTGGCGGACGCCAACGGCCTGCTAAATAACGCCTTCGGCCAGCGCCAGATCTCCACCATCTATCAGCCGCTCAACCAGTACAAAGTGGTCATGGAGGTTGACCCGCGCTACACCCAGGATATCAGCGCGCTTAACCAGATGTACGTGATCAACAGTGAGGGGCAGTCCATTCCGCTCTCCTCCTTCGCCAAATGGCAGCCGCAGAACTCACCGCTGTCGGTGAATCATCAGGGGCTTTCTGCGGCTTCAACCGTGTCCTTTAACCTGCCGGAAGGGGTATCGCTGTCCGAGGCTTCCGCCGCGATTGACCGCAGCATGACCTCGCTGGGTGTGCCTTCCAGCGTGCGCGGCAGCTTTGCCGGTACCGCGGCGGTGTTTGAGCAGACGCAGAGCAGCCAGCTGTGGATGATCCTTGCCGCTATCGCCACGGTGTATATCGTGCTGGGGATCCTGTATGAGAGCTACGTCCACCCGCTGACTATTCTCTCTACCCTGCCCTCGGCGGGCGTCGGCGCGCTGCTGGCGCTGGAGCTGTTCTCCGCGCCGTTCAGCCTGATTGCGCTGATAGGGATCCTGCTGCTGATCGGGATCGTCAAGAAGAACGCCATTATGATGGTCGACTTTGCGCTCGAAGCGCAGCGAAGCGGCAATCTCACGGCGCGTGAGGCGATCTTCCAGGCCAGCCTGCTGCGCTTCCGCCCGATTATGATGACCACGCTGGCAGCCCTGCTGGGTGCACTGCCGCTGGTGCTGACTAGCGGTGACGGGGCCGAACTGCGCCAGCCGCTGGGGATCACCATCGTCGGGGGACTGGTCATGAGTCAGCTGCTGACGCTCTACACCACTCCGGTGGTGTATCTGTATATGGATAAACTGCGGCGTAAAGCTAAGCCGCAACCGGCACACGAAGGAGCCTGAGATGGCTAACGCGCCCCCCGCTTCGGTACGCTGGCAGCTGTGGATTGTTGCCTTCGGCTTTTTTATGCAGGCGCTGGATACGACCATCGTGAATACCGCGCTGCCGTCGATGGCCGCCAGCCTCAACGTCAGCCCGCTGCATATGCATTCGGTGATTGTCTCCTACGTGCTGACGGTGGCGGTGATGCTGCCGGTCAGCGGCTGGCTGGCCGACCGCTTCGGGGTACGCAACGTCTTCTTTAGCGCGATTATCCTGTTCAGCATCGGGTCGCTGTGCTGCGCGATCTCCGCCACGCTGGATCAGCTGCTGCTGTCGCGCGTGGTACAGGGCATCGGCGGGGCAATGATGGTGCCGGTCGGGCGGCTGACGGTGATGAAGCTGGTGCCGCGCGCGCAATATATGGCGGCGATGACCTTTGTCACGCTGCCGGGGCAGATTGGCCCGCTGCTCGGCCCGGCGCTTGGCGGCGTGCTGGTCGAGTACGCCAGCTGGCACTGGATCTTTCTGATTAATATTCCGGTGGGCATTGTTGGCGCGATCGCCACGCTGATGCTGCTGCCCAACTTCACGCTGCAAACCCGGCGCTTCGACTTTAGCGGCTTTTTTCTGCTCGCGGCGGGGATGGCCACGCTGACGTTGGCGCTTGACGGCCAGCGCGGCTTAGGTATTTCACCGCTGCTGCTGTGCCTGCTGATCCTCGCCGGAGTATTCGCCCTGCTGTTCTATCTGCTGCATGCGCGCAATAACGAGCGCGCACTGTTCAGCCTGAAGCTGTTTGACAACCGCATCTACTCAATTGGGCTGCTCGGCAGCCTGACCGGGCGCATTGGCAGTGGGATGCTGCCGTTTATGACGCCGATTTTCCTGCAGATCGGCATGGGCTACAGCCCGTTTCACGCCGGGCTGATGATGATCCCGATGGTGCTCGGCAATATGGGCATGAAGCGCATTATCGTGCAGATCGTTAATCGCTTCGGCTATCGCAACGTGCTGGTCGGATCCACCCTCGGGCTGGCGCTGGTGGTGCTGCTGTTCCCCGCCGTAGCGCTGCTGGGCTGGAACCTGCTGCTGCCGCTGGTGCTGTTGTTACAGGGCATGGTCAACGCTATCCGCTTCTCGGCGATGAACACCCTGACGCTGAAAGAGCTGCCCGATGAGCTGGCCAGCAGCGGCAACAGCCTGCTGTCGATGGTGATGCAGCTGTCGATGAGTATCGGCGTGACCATCGCCGGGCTGCTGCTCGGCACCTTTGCCCACCAGGCGGTGACCGACAGCCCGACGGTGCACCAGGCCTTTATTAACACTTATTTCTGCATGGCGCTGGTTATCGCCCTGCCCGCGCTGGTGTTCTGGCGCGTGCCTGCGGAAACTGGCCCTAATGCGCTGCTGGCGCGCAGGAGAAAGCATTAAATGTTGGCAAAATTACGTATCGGCATCACCGCCAAGCTGTTCGCGGCGATCTTCTCCACCTGCATGCTGGTGCTGATCACCATGCACTGGGGGGTGCGCCTCAGCTTTGAGCACGGCTTTATCGATTACATTAAACGCGGCAACGAGCAGCGGCTGATGATGCTGAGCGATGCGCTGGCGGACCAGTACGAACAGCACGGCAACTGGGACTTCCTACGCAACAACAATAAGCTGGTGTTTAATATTCTGCGCTCGCTGGAGCAGAATCCCGACGCCAGTAATCAGCTGCCGCCGCACGGCTGGCGCACGCAATTCTGGATTATCGACCAGCAGTATCACGTGATGATGGGGCCGCGCGCGCCAGTGCCGCCGGAAGGTTCGCGGCGCAATATCACCACCAGCAGTGGCAAAGTGGTCGGCTGGGTGATTAGCTCGCCGCCCGAGCGCCTGACGCGCAGCGCCGATATCAACTTTGACCAGCAGCAGAAGCGCACCAGCTGGATGATCGTCGGGCTGACGATGCTGCTGGCCGCAGCGGTAACCTGGCTAATGTCGCGCGGCCTGTTGGCCCCGGTAAAACGGCTGGTCGACGGTACCCATCACCTCGCCGCCGGGGATTTCGCCACCCGGGTTGAGTCCTCCAGCCGCGATGAGCTTGGGCGGCTGGCACAGGACTTTAACCGCCTTGCCAGCACGCTGGAGAAAAACGAAAGCATGCGCCGCGCCTTTATGGCCGATATCTCGCACGAGCTGCGCACGCCGCTGGCGATCCTGCGCGGCGAGCTGGAAGCGATTCAGGACGGGGTGCGCAAGCTGACGCCGGAGTCGATTGTCTCACTTCAGGGTGAAGTCGCGACGCTGACCAAGCTGGTCGACGATGTGCACCAGCTCTCGTTGTCCGACGAGGGGGCGCTGGCTTACCGCAAAAGCCAGATCGATCTGGCGTCGCTGCTGGAGCTGGTTTCCGGTAACTTCTCCCACCGCTTTGCCCGCCATCCGCTGGCCCTGACGCTGAATTTGCCGGCGACCGCGCCGCAGTTTGGCGATCCGGACCGCCTGATACAGCTCTTTACCAATCTGATGGAGAACAGCCTGCGCTATACCGACCCCGGCGGCACGCTGCATATCAGTTTGCAACCCCTGCCGGACGGCAATTTACTTCATTTTGACGACAGCGCGCCCGGTATTAGCGATGAGCAGCGGAGCCAGATTTTTGAGCGTTTTTATCGCGCGGAAGGATCGCGTAATCGAGCCAGCGGCGGTTCTGGTCTTGGGCTGGCTATCTGCCAGAACATTGTCGAAGCCCACGACGGCACCATCGTTGCGGAGCACTCCGATGCCGGCGGCGTGAGAATTACGGTACACTTACCGTATAAGACTCACTGATATGGACTCATTTAATGCTTCCGGACAACGCTGCTCCGCTGATCTTAATCGTTGAAGATGAACCGAAACTTGGCCAGCTGATGGTGGATTATCTGCAGGCCGCCAACTATCGCACCCACCATCTGATGCGCGGTGATGAAGCCATCGACTGGATTAAGCAGCATGCGCCGGACCTGGTGCTGCTCGATCTGATGCTGCCGGGGCTGGATGGTCTGTCAGTGTGCCGCGAGCTGCGCCGCTTCTCCGAGCTGCCGGTGATGATGGTTACGGCAAAAATTGAAGAGATTGATCGCCTGCTGGGGCTGGAGATTGGCGCGGATGATTACATCTGTAAGCCTTTCAGCCCGCGGGAAGTGGTGGCGCGGGTGAAAACCATTCTGAAACGCTGCCAGCGAACGCCGGAAGAAGCACAGGCAGTCTCGCTGCTGAAGGTTGATGAAAACCGCTTTCAGGCCAGCTGGGACGAAAAACCTCTCGACCTCACTCCGGCGGAGTTCCGCCTGCTGAAAACGCTGGCGCAGGAGCCGGGCAAGGTATTTTCCCGCGAACAGCTGCTAAACCACCTGTACGACGATTATCGCGTGGTGACCGACCGCACCATCGACAGCCATATTAAAAATCTGCGCCGCAAGCTGGAGTCGCTCGACGCCGACCAGCCCTTTATCCGCGCCGTGTACGGCATGGGCTATCGCTGGGAAGCCGATGTCTGTCGTTTGATTTAGATCAAATCCCGCCGCGATTCCCGCCAGTACAATCCCCCGCCGGGCAACACATCGGGCGAGGCATGCCTCGCCGCTGCGATTACGCAGACCTGCGTCAGCCCGTAGGGGTCAGGCATGCCTGACCCGCACCTAAATCACTTAATTGCAATTTCTGACCTGACATCAGACTGAGACATCATGCATAAACCGGAACTGCTTTCTCCGGCCGGCACCCTGAAAAATATGCGTTACGCTTTTGCGTATGGCGCAGACGCAGTGTATGCCGGTCAGCCTCGCTATAGCCTGCGCGTGCGCAATAATGAATTTAATCATCACAACCTCGCCATCGGCATCAATGAAGCCCACGCGCTCGGTAAAAAATTCTACGTGGTGGTGAACATCGCCCCGCATAACGCCAAGCTAAAAACGTTTATTCGCGACCTGCAGCCAGTGGTGGCGATGGGGCCGGATGCGCTGATTATGTCCGATCCCGGGCTGATTATGCTGGTGCGCGAAGCCTTCCCGCAGATGGATATCCACCTGTCGGTGCAGGCCAACGCCGTCAACTGGGCAACGGTGAAATTCTGGCAGCAGATGGGGCTGACGCGGGCAATCCTGTCGCGCGAACTGTCGCTGGAAGAGATTGGCGAGATCCGCCAGCAGGTGCCGGAGATGGAGCTGGAGATCTTCGTACATGGCGCACTGTGTATGGCTTATTCCGGCCGCTGCCTGCTCTCCGGCTACATCAACAAGCGTGACCCGAACCAGGGAACCTGCACCAACGCCTGCCGCTGGGAATACAACGTGCAGGAAGGTAAAGAGGATGCCGTCGGCAATATCGTTCATCGCCAGCAGCCGATTGCGGTGCGCAACGCTGAACCCACGCTGGGCGTCGGTGAGCCAACCGATAAAGTGTTTATGATCGAAGAAGCGATGCGCCCCGGCGAATATATGACCGCCTTCGAAGATGAGCACGGCACCTATATTATGAACTCAAAGGATCTGCGCGCGGTGGCGCACGTTGAGCGCCTGACGCGGATGGGCGTCCACTCGCTAAAGATCGAGGGGCGCACCAAGTCGTTCTACTACTGCGCCCGCACCGCTCAGGTTTATCGCCGGGCGATTGATGACGCAGCCGCCGGAAAACCGTTCGACCCTGCCCTGCTGGAAACGCTGGAAGGGCTGGCGCACCGCGGCTATACCGAAGGGTTTCTGCGCCGCCACACGCACGATAGCTACCAAAGCTATGATGCCGGGTACTCCGTCTCCGACCGTCAGCAGTTTGTCGGGGAATTTACCGGCGAGCGGCGCGGTGCGCTGGCCCAGGTCGATGTGAAGAACAAATTCAGCGTGGGCGATAGCCTGGAACTGATGACCCCGGCGGGCAATATCAATTTCACCCTGGCACAGATGGAAAACGGCAAGGCGCAGCCGATTGAGGTTGCTCCGGGCAACGGTCATCTGGTGTGGCTGCCGCTTCCGGAGGCGGTGGATCTGCAATACGCCCTGCTGATGCGCAATCTGTCAGGCACCACTACCCGCTCCCCCCATGCGGTCGACTTGGCAAAAGAAGTCACATAATGTTACTGATATTAGAATCTGGTCACATAACCTCAGGACATTCCTGGTTATGATGCTCCCGCTCCTAACGAACAAATCCAAATAGCACCCTCTGACCCAGAGATTTCCAGTTGCAGGAAGGCAGCAAGCGAACGCATCCCCCGGAGCTTACACCAGTAAGTGACTGGGATGAGAGAACGCCGCTAACGCCTCTGCGGCTTGAAAGATAGTGGTCAGAAACCACCTCATTTGGCTCGCCCGGCTCCCCCGTGCGGGCCATTTCTTTTTTTCATGCCCAAATTTTTCAGACGTTGTCCCCCTGCGTTACCCCCAGGCGCCAGGATATGCTATATCTTGATGCAAACTGCAAACGCCATCAGGAATTAAAAATGGAAAAACATTCACTTACCCTGGCGATCCTCAACGGTAAAAGCGC
>Ga0308167_1000501_pt1 | contig 66599 bp, 57 predicted proteins | sample PhyCR1_2_FD_202138 | JGI IMG/M metagenome (GOLD analysis project Ga0308167, IMG submission 202138) | Phyllosphere microbial communities from UC Gill Tract Community Farm, Albany, California, United States - DLSLRC.R1 | ecosystem: Host-associated > Plants > Phyllosphere > Unclassified | place... | reverse complement strand
CGAGGAATACATCCTCGCGCGGGACGATAGTTAACAACGTATCGATGGTAGATCAGACGATCTACCTTAGGAGCACAGCATGACTAACAAAATCATCCTTGCACTCGAAGCAGAGCAGATGACTAAAGAGATCCCTCCTTTTGCCCCGGGCGACACCATCGTCGTTCAGGTGAAAGTGAAGGAAGGCGATCGTTCGCGTCTGCAAGCTTTCGAAGGTGTAGTGATTGCCAAGCGTAACCGTGGCGTGAACAGTGCTTTCACTGTTCGTAAAATCTCCAACGGTGTTGGCGTAGAGCGTACTTTCCAGACCTACAGCCCGCAAATCGACAGCATGGCTGTTAAGCGTCGCGGTGACGTTCGTAAAGCCAAGCTGTACTACCTGCGTGACCTGTCCGGTAAAGCAGCTCGCATCAAGGAAAAACTGGCTTAAGTCCAGCGTTCCGATGCAGAAAAAAGCAGCCTTCGGGCTGCTTTTTTGTTGCCTGAAATTTGTCAGACCTTTGTCCAGTTGTAGGTAGTAGAAATATGTTTTCCCGTGAGCAAGAGATTCAACGTCGCACTGAACTGTCCGTCACTCGTATCACCAAGGCGGTATTTCCCTCGACGACCAACCATCACAACACGCTGTTCGGTGGCACTGCGCTGGCCTGGATGGATGAAGTGTCGTTTATCGCGGCCACGCGTTTTTGTCGCTTGCCGTTGGTCACCGTTTCGACAGATCGCATCGATTTCAATCATCCAATAGCTGCCGGCTGCATTGTTGAGCTGATTGGGCGTGTGGTTAAAGTCGGCAACACCAGCCTCAAAGTTGAAGTTGAGGTGTATGTCGAAAGCATGAGTTGTGACGGCCGTGAATTGGCAATCCAGGGCTTGTTCAGTTTTGTTGCGATTGATGATGACAAGCGGCCGGTACCCGTTCTGCCGAATAATCCGTAACGGCAGCGTCTGTGGTTGATAACGGGTGTTTATGATACGGCCCGGCTATGAAAGACTATCGGCTCATTTTTTATGCGCGGCCTCTAAGCTGTGCTTTCGAGCCCCAATGACCGCCATCGACAACCCGCTGATCGACCGATTTCTGGATGCCCTGTGGCTGGAAAAAGGCCTGTCGGATAATACCCGTGACGCTTATCGCAGTGATTTGACACTGTTTAATGGCTGGTTGCAGGAACGGGGTATTGAGTTGGTGAGCGCCGGGCGTGAGCTGATGCTTGACCATTTGGCGTGGCGCCTTGAACAAGGCTACAAGCCTAGATCCACTGCACGTTTTCTTTCTGGGGTGCGTGGCTTTTATCGTTATTTGTTGCGTGAACACCTTATCGGCGTTGATCCGACCCTGCAGGTAGAAATGCCGCAACTGGGCCGGCCATTGCCCAAGTCTTTATCGGAAGCAGACGTAGAGGCGCTGCTCGCCGCACCGGATCTGAGTGAGGCCATTGGTCAGCGCGACAGAGCCATGCTCGAAGTGTTGTATGCCTGCGGCTTGCGCGTGACAGAACTGATCAGTCTGACGCTGGAGCAGGTCAACCTGCGTCAGGGGGTGCTGCGCGTCATGGGTAAGGGCAGCAAGGAGCGACTGGTGCCGATGGGGGAAGAGGCGATCGTGCGGGTTGAGCGTTACCTGCGCGATGCCCGCCATGAGCTGCTCAATGGGCGCCCCAGTGATGTGTTGTTCCCCAGCCTGCGCGGCGAGCAAATGACGCGCCAGACATTTTGGCATCGCATCAAGCATCAAGCCGCAGTGGCTGGCATCGATAAATCGCTGTCGCCTCATACCTTGCGACATGCGTTCGCCACGCATTTGCTTAATCACGGGGCCGACTTGCGCGTTGTTCAAATGCTGCTGGGCCACAGTGATCTGTCAACCACCCAGATTTATACCCATGTCGCCCGCGCCCGGCTGCAAGACCTGCATGCGCGGCATCATCCGCGGGGCTGAGCTAACGGTGTTCGCTTGTGTCGGCTGGAGTCGGCCGCGCAGGTCATCTGTGGTAGGCTCTGTCGGTTTATAAAGCGACCCGCCCAATCCCAGTGTCCGGAGCGGGGGTTTTAGCGGTGGTCGTTTGCCTGCCTTCCAGGAGTTCTCATGCGCTTGATCCCAATTTTAGCCGCCGCAGCCATTGCGTTGGTCAGTACGTTCTCGTTCGCCGATCCCGGCGCTGAGCAAGCCATTCGCAAAAGCCTTGAAACGCTGCAACTGGATGTTCCGGTCGAGAGCATCAGTGCCAGCCCGCTGGCAGGGCTTTACGAAGTCAAACTCAAGGGCAGCCGCGTGTTGTATGCCAGCGCAGACGGGCAGTTCATCGTGCAGGGCTACCTGTTTCAGCTCAAGGACGGTAAGCCGGTCAACCTGACCGAGAAAACCGAGCGTTTGGGGGTGGCTAAATTGATCAATGGCATTCCGGTTGCTGAAACCGTCGTTTACCCTGCTATCGGTGAAACCAAGTCGCACATTACCGTTTTCACCGACACGACCTGCCCGTATTGCCATAAATTGCACGCCGAGGTCCCGGAATTGAACAAGATGGGGATCGAAGTGCGCTATGTTGCATTCCCTCGCCAGGGTTTGGGTTCGCCGGGTGATCAACAGTTGCAGGCAGTCTGGTGTTCTGCGGACAAGAAAACGGCGATGGACAAAATGACAGATGGCAAAACGGTCGAGGCGCCCAAATGCGCGAACCCGGTTGCCAAGCAGTTCGCATTGGGCCAGTCGATCGGTGTCAATGGTACGCCAGCCATTGTTTTGGCCGATGGCCAAGTCATTCCGGGTTATCAGCCTGCTGCACAGGTTGGCAAGCTGGCACTCAGTGTTAAATAATCCTGCGTCGTCATGGTAAACCCTTGACGATCATGGTCGGGCAGTTCAAATGCCGGGCCATTAATAGAGAACCGTGGCAATCCACGGTTGTTTTCCACGGCCGGCCTTGAGTCGGCCGTTTTATGGGGAGTTCAGCGTGAATCCGGTCAAAGTAGGTATCTGTGGGCTCGGGACCGTCGGTGGCGGCACCTTTAACGTACTGAAGCGTAACGCCGAGGAGATTGCCCGCCGTGCCGGGCGTGGTATCCAGGTTGCGCAAATTGCCATGCGTACGCCAAACCCTCAGTGCGACATTACCGGTACCCCCATTACCAACGATGTTTTCGCCGTGGCAACCAACCCTGAGATCGATATCGTGATCGAGCTGATCGGTGGCTACACCATCGCTCGTGAACTGGTACTCAAGGCCATTGAAAACGGTAAGCACGTGGTCACTGCCAACAAGGCGCTGATTGCCGTTCATGGGAACGAAATTTTTGCCAAGGCCCAGGAAAAAGGCGTGATTGTCGCGTTTGAAGCGGCAGTGGCCGGTGGCATTCCGGTGATCAAGGCGATTCGTGAAGGCCTGTCGGCTAACCGTATCAACTGGGTCGCGGGCATCATCAACGGCACTGGCAACTTTATTCTGACCGAGATGCGTGAAAAGGGCCGCACGTTCGAAGACGTGCTGGCAGAAGCTCAAGCGTTGGGTTACGCCGAAGCCGACCCGACGTTCGACGTTGAAGGCATTGATGCGGCGCACAAGTTGACCATTCTGGCGTCCATTGCCTTTGGTATTCCGCTGCAATTCGATAAAGCCTACACCGAGGGCATCACCAAGCTGACCACGGCTGATGTGAATTACGCAGAAGCGTTGGGCTATCGCATCAAGCACCTGGGCGTAGCACGCAGCACCGCCAATGGCATTGAACTGCGAGTCCACCCGACACTGATCCCGGCGGACCGTCTGATTGCCAACGTCAATGGCGTCATGAACGCCGTCATGGTCAATGGTGATGCAGCGGGCTCCACTCTGTTCTACGGCGCGGGCGCAGGCATGGAGCCCACGGCGTCGTCAGTGGTTGCAGACCTGGTGGACGTGGTGCGGGCGATGACGTCCGATCCTGAAAACCGTGTGCCGCACCTGGCCTTCCAGCCAGACTCGCTGTCTGCGCACCCGATTCTGCCGATTGAAGCCTGCGAAAGTGCTTACTACCTGCGCATTCAGGCCAAGGACCATCCGGGTGTATTGGCTCAAGTGGCCAGCATTCTGTCCGAGCGCGGTATCAATATCGAATCGATCATGCAGAAAGAAGTTGAAGAGCATGACGGCCTGGTGCCAATGATCCTGCTGACCCACCGTGTGATCGAGCAGCACATCAACGATGCCATTACTGCGCTGGAAGCATTGCAAGGCGTAGTGGGCCCAGTGGTTCGTATCCGCGTAGAAAGTCTCAATTAATTGAGAGCGGCAAGTTTAAGCTACAAGCTGCAAGCTAAAAGCAACTCTGTTTTTACTTGCGGCTTGTGGCTAAACCGCTTGCCGCTCAAACCGAAGGTTTGAATACATGCGTTATATCAGCACCCGTGGCCAGGCACCGGCCCTGAATTTTGAAGATGTCCTGCTGGCCGGTCTGGCCAGCGATGGCGGTTTATACGTGCCGGAAAACTTGCCGCGGTTCACCCAGGAAGAAATTGCTTCCTGGGCGGGCCTGCCTTATCACGAGCTGGCTTTTCGGGTGATGCGCCCGTTTGTCACCGGCAGTATTCCGGATGCCGACTTCAAGAAAATCCTTGAAGAAACCTACGGCGCTTTTGCCCATTCGGCTGTAGCGCCTTTGCGTCAGCTCAATGGCAACGAGTGGGTACTTGAGCTGTTTCACGGGCCTACGCTGGCGTTCAAGGACTTTGCTCTGCAATTGCTGGGCCGCCTGCTTGATTACGTGCTGGAGAAGCGTGGCGAGCGTGTGGTGATCGTTGGGGCAACCTCGGGTGATACAGGTTCGGCGGCGATTGAAGGCTGCAAGCACTGTGAAAACGTTGACATCTTTATCCTGCACCCGAATAACCGGGTTTCGGAAGTTCAGCGTCGCCAAATGACGACGCTGTTCGGTGACAATATTCACAACCTCGCCATTGAAGGTAACTTCGACGACTGCCAGGAAATGGTCAAGGCCAGCTTCGCTGACCAGGGTTTCCTCAAGGGCACACGCCTGGTTGCCGTGAACTCGATCAACTGGGCGCGAATCATGGCCCAGATCGTTTACTACTTCCATGCGGCCCTGCAGTTGGGCGGCCCGCATCGTTCCGTGTCGTTCTCCGTGCCGACCGGCAACTTCGGTGACATTTTTGCGGGCTATCTGGCGCGCAATATGGGCTTGCCGATTAACCAACTGATCGTGGCCACTAACCGTAACGACATTCTGCACCGTTTCATGAGCGGCAATCAGTACGCCAAAGAGACGCTGCATGCGACGCTGTCTCCGTCGATGGATATTATGGTGTCCTCGAATTTTGAGCGGCTGTTGTTCGACCTTCATGGTCGCAATGGCGCGGCCGTGGCTGGCCTGATGGAGAGCTTCAAAAAAACCGGCAATTTCAGCGTGGAAGATGACCGCTGGGTTGAGGCGCGTCGCTTGTTTGATTCATTGGCTGTCGACGATGAACAGACCTGTGAAACCATTGCTCAGGTGTTTGCCGAGACCGGCGAGGTGCTTGATCCGCACACGGCGATTGGCGTCAAGGCAGCTCGAGAGTGCCGCCGTAGCCTGGATACACCCATGGTGATTCTGGGTACTGCACACCCGGTCAAGTTCCCTGACGCAGTTGAGAAAGCTGGCGTAGGAAAGGCACTGGAATTACCTGCTCACCTTTCTGATTTGTTCGAGCGAGAAGAGCGCTACACCGTATTGGCCAATGATCTGAAGGCCGTACAAGCCTTTGTAAGTCAGCATGGTAATCGAGGCAAGCCGCTGTAAAGGTATTTATCTTACGCACTGTTAAGCCCGTCATCTGACGGGCTTTTTTGTGGGTGCATGGCAAACTTGACGGGTTTTCGCCTCTGTATGCTGGCGAGTCAAGGAGGCTGTCATGTCACGTTTCAATTACGTGCTGAGATCATGGGTGTTTAGCGTACTTCTCTTGGCCTGTGCGGGCTTCTCCTCAGCGGCCAACGACTCGCAGCAAGCGGTGTTCAAGCTGCCCAAAAGCTTTCTAGAATCCAGACCTTTGACGCTCGACCCCGTGCACCGGCAATGGCTGAGTGATCGCGCAAACCTGCGCGTGGGCGTCTTCACGGGGGACTACGCGCCGATGGATATTGCGACTGACAATAATATCTATCAGGGCATCAGTGCTGACTACCTTAGCCTCGTGTGTGAAAAGTTAGGCATTGGCGTTCATGTGCAGGGGTTCAGTAAGCGTGAACAGGCCGTAGCGGCTCTGCTCTCAGGGGAGGTCGATATGCTGACCAGTGCCAATGGCTATGAGCGGGGTATTGAAGGCCTGGCTTTCTCCGAGAACTACATGGAGGACCGCTCCGTGATTCTGGGGCGCGACAGTGACCTGGCTGTGAACGAGAGCCGAGAGGGCAAAAAGATCGGCTTTCTGGAGGGGGACGTCGATGTTCTGGTTGCTGATGCGTTTTACCCCAAGAGCGATATCGTACTGTTACCCGATTTGCGCAGTGCCGTAGAAGCACTTTCCGAGGGCGAGATTGATGCGCTGATTGGCAATGAAGTGATTGTGCGATCGTTCAAGACCTATCGACCCTATTCCGGGTTACGCCTGGTGGGGGATAGCGCGCTGCCCATGTCGGGATTTGCCTTTGCCACACGGCGTAATGACCGACAGTTAATTGCGTTGATTGATCAGGCGTTGAACAGTCTGGATGCCTCGACGACCCAACTCATCCTTGCGCGGTGGACAACTGGTGTGGGCGGCGGTGTGGGTTATCAGCACATCAAATTGCTGCCCCACGAACTGGACTGGATCAAGCGCAACCCCGTTGTGACGGTAGCCACCCAGCAGTACCCGTTGTATGCCTTCAAAAATGGGGACGTGCGTTGGGAAGGTCTGAGTGTGGACATCCTTAACCGGATCTCACGCATGACCGGTCTTCAGTTTGTGCATCGCGAGAGCCTGACCACTGAGCAAACACTGGAGATGCTCAAGAGCGGAAAGGCGCAGATGAACACCACCTTGTCAAAGAACTCCGAGCGCAAGGGCTACCTGAATTTCACGCACTCTTTTGGCGGTGCTCCGTGGGTTTTTGTGGTCCGTATCAACAACTCTCGTCTGGGCTCGCTGAGCCAGCTGTCCGGCAAAGTATTGGCGCTGCCAGCCAAGCATGCGCTTGAGTCGATGATTCTGAGGGAATACCCAGAGATCAAATTGAAGAGTGTGGGCGACTATGCTCAGGCCCGGCACCTGGTTGAGCTTGGCGATGCCGATGCGACCATCCAGAATGAAACACAAGCTTACCTTTATCCTCCCGGACGTTTGAGAGTCGGGCGCAGTGTTGACGGGCGCTGGTCTACGGATAATTTTGCCGTATCGGTTCACTACCCAGAATTACTCGACATATTGAACAAGGGGCTGGAAGCACTGCCGATGGCGGATGTGCAGGCTTTACGAATCAAGTGGCTGCGAGCTGGCAGGCAGCCTGTGATCCATTCGGGGCGGTCACAGACGTGGTGGAGGTATTGGTTCACGGCCGGTCTCGTGGCTGTAGGGGTGATACTTGTCATGTGGAACCGGCGGCTTGCCAAGCAGTTCAGGCTCCGGCAGTTGACCGATAATAAAATGCGAGAGCGCCTGGCTTTCCAGGCACGTTTTTTTGATGCCGTTCCCTATCCGGTTTTTGTGAATGGGTGTGAAGGACAAATCATCACCTGCAATCGTGCTTTTGAAGAATGCTTTTCTACGCGGGCCGAACTTATACGAGGAAGAAGCGTGACTGAGGTGGGTTTTCTTTCTGCAGAGGCTGCTGAACACCTGCATGCAGAACTCATGCAGGTGTTGCAAAGCCGAAAACCGTCGTATCAAAAGCGCTTGGATGAAAGCCCGAAAGCCAACCTTGAAATGTATCGCTGGATTGTCCCTTTTTACTCGGATTCCGGACAATTAGAGGGCGTGGTGGGCGGTTTTTTTGAGGTGTCAGCGCCCAAAAAATGGGGCTGATATATCGCTTTGCCTATTTTGCTTAGTGAAATTTCCTGCATTTCTTTCAGATCGATCTTATGTTGTTTCTTAAGAAATCAAACTAGAGTCGAGCCCCCCAAGTCAACACGCGTTACGTCCCAAAGGCCCCTGATGCGCTCCCTGAAAGTTTTAATTCTTGAAGACAACCCCTTTCAGCTCATGGTGTTGCACCAGATGCTGAATGCTTTTCATATTTTTGATGTTCTGGTGGCCGAAAGCGTTGAGTCGGCTCGCAGCTCGCTGGCCAAGCGCGGGGCTATTGATGTGGCTATATGTGATCTTTTTCTGGAGGGGGTGTCCGGCTTGGAACTCATTCACGAACTGGCGCTCAAGCGGGAGGCGCAGGCGTTGATTATTCTGAGCTGTGCCGCCCCTCATATCCTGGAGAAAGCTGCCTATGCTGCCCGCCAGGAGGGGCTCGAGGTGTTGGGGTGCCTGAGCAAGCCAGTGACATTGGCCGGGCTGGAGCTATTGCTCAATGGTTATCAGCGAGCTAAGCCCGATAGTGCGAATTGATTGCACCTGTCGGGAACCATTTATAGGGAATCAGTGTCAGAGATTTCATCAGCAGCCTTAAGCATTTTGCTCCGATGCTTGTAGGTTGTTGAGCAGGTCATCGTGACCTTGTTAAACCCCGAGTTGTCTCCCCACTGCTCGGGGTTTTTTTTGTGCTTTTTAATTTAAACCACTCCCCTCCAGCGACGGTTGAACCTCAGTGTGTTCGTTGCGCAATTGTTCTGTGTTGAACGTCTGCGCTTCCACATTCATCAAGGTGTCCAGGTTGATGTTGGTCAACACGGTATTGATGCCGCGAATGATCTCGCGGCCCTCATGTGTGTTCGAACACCCGATGTAAATGGGCTGGTAGGTCGGAGCCCCTTTGATGGGATAAAAAACCAGATCTTCCGGTAACAATCCCAGTTGGTTGGCCTTGGACTGTATCTCAGGCCAATACCCCAGCATTGTTTGCAGTCGCCCCGCTTTCAGCATTTGCAACAGGTTGCCTGACGCGTCATTGCCGTAATGCGTAACAATTTGGCTCTCGGTACCCTGCATCAATTGTTCGTCGATCCACTCCCCGTAGCTGCGTTTGGCGACGATGCCGAGCTTCAAGGTCTGGGCGTTCAGCAAGGCCGGCAAATCCACGGAGCCTTCGTGGATAAAGGCCTCAATCCGTGGTTGGTCTTGGCGGCGAATGACCAGGCCGTTGCTGTGTAAACCGATAATCGGGTTGGAGTAGGCAATCCGGTTGGCGCGCCTGGCGTTCCATAACAAAAGCGGGTCACAGGTCAGTGTCGGGCTTTCGAGCATCTGGGAGGCGCGTGCCCGGTTAACCCGCAGCATAATGTGTTCATAGTGCGGCAAGCTGGCAATCAACATGGGCATCAGTTGGTCGATGACGCCTTGACCTTTCTTTGGCCCCTCATGCACCGACAGGGGCGGGAGGTCGCGCATCAGCCAGACAAGTTTTTCTGCTGACAGGCTGTCAGGAGCCCACATCACACACATTGACGTGATCAGCGCCGTACAAATGCCTCGCCACTTCCAGCGGTTAGTCATTGTGCTGATTTCCTTTCGCAGCCACTTATTAAAAGAGGTGAGCCGTGCGGCCTAAATGGCACCCGTCTGTTTCAGGTTCGCAATGGCGTCAGCGTCGTAACCCAGCTCACTCAGCACTTCATGGTTGTGCGCCCCCAACTCGGGCCCTACCCAGTCAGCAGTGCCGGGTGTGTCTGACAGTTTGGGCACGATGCCGGGCATTTTGAATGCTTTGCCATCGGGTAAATTGGCCTGCAAAAACATCTCGCGGGCGAGGAATTGTGGGTCAGTGAACATGTCCTGTGCCGAGAAAATACGGCTGGCCGGGACTTGGGCTGCGTTCAGGTGCCCAAGCACCGCCTCCAGCGGCAGTGCGCCGACCCAGCGGTCAATGACGCCATACAGCTCATCACGTCGACTGTCGCGGCCATCATTGCTGGCCAAAAGGGGGTCATTGGCCAGGTCATCGCGCCCGATCTCCAGCATAAAGCGCTTGAAGATAGCGTCGCCATTGGCCCCGATCTGTACGTGCTTGCCGTCAAGGCTGGTATGAATGGAGGACGGTGTGATCCCCGGCATGATGTTGCCCGTGCGCTCGCGAATAAAACCGAACACTTCGAACTCGGGCACCATGCTTTCCATCATGGCGAAAATCGCTTCGTAGAGCGCGACATCAACCACTTGGCCCTGCCCGCCATTCACCTCACGATGCCGTAAAGCCATCAGCGCGCCAATCACGCCCCACAGCGCGGCAATGGAGTCGCCAATCGAGATGCCCGTGCGTACCGGCGGGCGATCCTCAAAGCCCGTAATGTAGCGCAGCCCGCCCATTGATTCACCGACGGCACCAAAGCCCGGCTGGTCCTTCATCGGCCCGGTCTGGCCAAAGCCCGACAGGCGTACCATCACCAGTTTTGGGTTCAGCGCGTGCAGCGTTTCCCAACTCAGGCCGAGTTTTTCGAGTACGCCAGGACGGAAGTTCTCGATCAGTATATCGGCATCCGCCAGCAACGCTTTGAGGATAGCCAAGCCATCCGGGTGCTTAAGGTTCAGGGTCAGGGATTTCTTGTTGCGCGCCTGCACAAACCACCACAGGGAGGTGCCTTCGTACAGCTTGCGCCACTTGCGTAACGGGTCGCCGCCATCGGGGGATTCGACCTTGATCACATGGGCACCAAATTCGGCGCAGATACGTGATGCGAAGGGGCCCGCGATCAAGGTGCCGAGTTCGACGACCTTAAGGCCCGAAAGTGGTTTGGCGGCGAGCGGCATGAGTAGTCCTTGTCCTGTACGTGCGAGTAGAGCCTTTTAACATAGGTGACCGCACAAATCCTGCCGCTGCTTTTGAATATGAGGCCTGGCTCGCGTGCCGTGCTGTCAGGGATTCGTTGATTGATGGCGTATCGGTTAGACTTGGCTCCTTATTCCGTATCAAGAAGCCCGTTCATGGCCCAGCCGTCCACGACCTACAAGTTTGAACTCAACCTCACCGACCTTGACCGTGGGGTTTATGAAAGCGTCAAGCAGACCATCGCACGTCACCCTTCGGAAACCGAAGAACGCATGACTGTGCGCCTTCTGGCCTATGCCCTCTGGTACAGCGAACAGTTGTCTTTTGGTCGTGGTCTTTCAGATGTAGATGAGCCTGCACTGTGGGAAAAAAGCCTTGATGACCGCGTGCTGCACTGGATCGAAGTGGGCCAGCCTGATGTCGACCGCCTGACCTGGTGTTCACGCCGTACCGAACGCACCAGCTTACTGGCCTATGGCAGCCTGCGTGTGTGGGAAGGGAAGGTGGTGCCTGCGGTCAAAAACCTGAAGAACGTCAACATTGCAGCCGTCCCGCAAGACGTACTGGAAGTGCTCGCCAAAGACATGCCGCGGGTGATCAAGTGGGATGTGATGATCAGCGAAGGCACGATTTTTGTGACCGACGACCGTGGCCAGCATGAAGTTCAGTTGCAATGGCTGCTGGGCGAACGCGGTTAACCCACCGCATTCTTCATACCTCAAGAGATTCCCCTTTCGTTTATGCGCATCGAACCCCGCCCATTACCCGAGACGCTGCCTTTTTTGGGCGAAATGCCAACCCTGTTGACCCGCTTGTATGCGGCGCGCGGCGTACAGTCGCAAGCCGAGCTGGACAAGAGCCTGGCACGGCTGATTCCGTACCAGCAGCTCAAGGGTATCGATGCTGCTGTGGATTTACTGGTGATCGCGCTGGAGCAGCGCCAACGCATTCTCATCGTCGGCGACTTTGATGCGGACGGTGCAACCGCCAGTACGGTGGGTTTGCTTGGCCTGCGCTTGCTGGGGGCGGCGCATGTTGATTACCTGGTCCCCAACCGTTTTGAGTACGGCTACGGCCTGACGCCTGAAATCGTCGAAGTGGCCCTGACCCGGCAGCCGCAGTTGCTGATCACCGTCGACAACGGCATCTCCAGCGTTGAAGGTGTGGCGGCCGCAAAAAAAGCAGGGCTGAGTGTGCTGGTCACCGACCACCATTTGCCGGGCACTGAGTTGCCGGCGGCCGATGCCATCGTCAACCCCAACCAGCCCGGTTGTGACTTTCCGAGCAAGGCGCTGGCGGGCGTTGGGGTGATTTTCTATGTCCTGATCGCCCTGCGTGCGCGCTTGAATAGCCTCGGTTGGTATCAACACAGCAAGGCACCGAATATTGCCGAGCTGTTGGACCTGGTCGCACTGGGCAGTGTGGCAGACGTTGTGCCACTGGACGCCAACAACCGTATTCTGGTGCATCAGGGGCTTGAGCGTATTCGTGCAGGGCGTGCGCGGCCGGGGCTCAAGGCTATTTTGGAGGTGGCCAAGCGCGATCACTCACGTATCACGTCGACGGACCTGGGCTTTATTCTCGGCCCACGCCTGAACGCCGCCGGGCGTTTGGACGACATGAGCCTGGGCATCGAATGCCTGCTCACCGATGATGCGAACGCGGCCCGTGAGATGGCCGTGCAACTGGACGAAATGAACCAGGACCGCAAATCCATCGAACAGGGCATGCAGCGTGAAGCGCTGGCGCAGCTCAAGGACCTGACCGTAGACAACTTGCCGTTCGGCTTGAGCCTCTTCGACCCGCAATGGCACCAAGGGGTAATCGGAATTTTGGCCTCGCGCCTTAAAGAGCGTTACTTCCGCCCAACCTTTGCATTTGCCGATGCCGGTGACGGCATGCTTAAAGGCTCCGGGCGTTCGGTACCCGGCTTTCATATTCGTGATGCGTTGAGCGTGGTTGCCTCCCAGCACCCCGAATTGATCAGCAAATACGGGGGGCATGCCATGGCTGCGGGGCTGACCTTGCCTGAGGCCAATTTTGCGGTGTTTTGCGAAGCGTTTGATGCCGAAGTCCGTCGCCAACTGACTGAAGAAGACCTGACCGGGCGCCTGTTGTCTGACGGCAGCTTGGCTGTCGAAGAGTTCCATCTGGAGTTGGCGCGGGCGTTGCGAAATGCGGGGCCGTGGGGGCAACATTTTCCTGAGCCACTGTTTCACGGGGTGTTCCAATTGGTGGAGCAGCGCATCGTGGGCGAGCGTCATTTGAAGGTGGTGCTCAAGACCGAATGCGGCAGCGTCAAGTTGGACGGCATTGCCTTTGGCGTCGACCGGGAAGTGTGGCCTAACCCGACCATCCGCTGGGTTGAGCTGGCCTACAAACTCGACCTCAACGAGTTCCGGGGCAATGAAACCGTGCAACTGATGATTGCCCACATCGAGCCGCGCTGAAAAGATCGCGAGCAATCGAGCGTCGACCGGCTGCTCCTGCGGATGGCAGCGTTTGTAGGAACGAGCTTGCTCGTGATCTGTTGATCTGGCTTTTGATCTAAAGGGCCCCCTTGAGCCACGCGGGTCTCGCGCCGGTTTTACGCAGCGGGACCACGAAGCAAGACCTGTAGGAACGAGCTTGCTCGTGATCTTTTGATCTGGTTTTTGATCTAAAAGGGCCCCCTTAAACCACGCTGGCCGATCGCGGCGGCCCACGGAGCAAAGCCTGTGGTGAGGGCATGCCGAGCCACAGCGAGGCACCGAGTGGTAGGGGCATAAGCGTTTGGCCACTTTGCGCTTTTCAAAGTGGCACGGCGTAAGGCCGGAACCTTAAGTGGCCGTGACCGCAGCAATGGACAGGATTGCTGAACGACAGCGCAGCGTCATCGCGCTTTTAAAGATCACAAGATCGCGAGCAATCGAGCGTCGACCGGCTGCTCCTACGCGTGAGAGGCTACCCCCTTAAACCACGCTGGCCGATCGGGATGCTGCCGACTCTCTGGCCTGTTGTTTGCGGTTCTTTCCTTCAACAGCTCATCTTGAACCCTCCCTCATCCAGTGTTGTCGACTAGTCTCTTAGCAGTGCTTGGAGCCTGCCCACTAAAATGAGAGGTGACCCATGAGTCTGTTGCTCGAACCCTATACGCTGCGCCAATTGACCCTTAACAACCGCATTGCGGTCTCACCCATGTGCCAGTACTCCAGCGTCGACGGGCTGGCCAACGATTGGCATCTTGTTCATTTGGGCAGCCGCGCCGTGGGCGGTGCGGGCCTGATCTTCACCGAGGCCACCGCCGTCACGCCTGACGGGCGTATCACTGCCCACGACCTGGGGCTGTGGAGCGACGAGCAGATTGAGCCGCTGCAGCGTATTACGCGCTTTATCCGCGCTCAAGGTGCCGTTGCCGGTATTCAACTGGCCCATGCTGGGCGCAAAGCCAGCACTCACCGGCCGTGGCTGGGCAAGCCAGGCAGCGTCACAGTGGAAGAGGGCGGCTGGGTGCCGGTTGGCCCCTCACCCATTGCCTTTGACCCGCAGCACACTGCTCCGACGCCACTGAGCGAAGCGCAAATCAGTGCTCTTATTCAGGCATTTGTCGACGCGGCCCAGCGTGCATTGGAGGCCGGATTCTCTGTGGTCGAGGTGCACGCGGCTCACGGTTACTTGTTGCATCAATTTCTCTCGCCGATCAGTAATCAGCGTCGTGATCAGTATGGAGGTTCCTTCGAAAACCGCATTCGCCTGGTGCTGCAAGTGACCGAGGCCGTGCGCGAGGTCTGGCCACAAGAGCTGCCGATGTTTGTCCGCGTGTCGGCTACCGACTGGGTAGAAGACGGCTGGAACCCTGACGAAACGGTTGAGCTGGCGCGGCGTCTTAAAACACTGGGAGTGGACCTGATTGACGTGTCCTCGGGCGGCACGTCCGCCAGCGCCGAAATTCCGGTGGGGCCGGGTTATCAAACGCGTTTCGCCGAGCGTGTGCGCAAAGAAGCGTGCATTGCTACCGGCACTGTCGGCATGATTACCGAGCCCGCTCAGGCAGAACACATTCTGCGTACAGGGCAGGCGAACCTGATTCTGCTGGCCCGTGAACTGTTACGCGACCCTTACTGGCCGCTGCATGCCGATGATGACCTGGGAGGTAAAAAGGCGACCTGGCCGGCTCAGTACCACCGTGCCACCCATCGCGATCAACCGCTTCATGAATCGGATCTGCGCGATTGATACATTTCTTGAACCCTATGAAGAGAGGCTGCTTATGAATACCCGTGGATTGCTCGACCAGTTACTGAAATCCGGCCAGGACATGCTGGCGAAGAAAACCGGCACTCAAACCGGCGGTGCCGGCAGCCAAGGCGGTTTGGGCAATGTGCTGGGTTCCGGCGGGTTGGGCGGCCTGCTCTCGGGGGCGGGGGGCGGAGTGATGGCTGGCAGCGTGCTGGGCTTGTTGCTGGGCAGCAAAAAGGGGCGCAAGTTTGGCGGCCAAGCGTTGACTTACGGTGGTTTGGCGGCGTTGGGCGTGCTGGCCTATAAAGCGTATGGCAATTGGCAGGCCAACCAGGGCACAGCCCCGCAAATGGAACCCCAAACCATTGACCGCGTGCCTGCACCGCAAGTGGAACAACACAGTCAGGCGATCCTCAAGGCGTTGGTGGCCGCGGCCAAGGCTGATGGCCATATCGATGAGCGTGAGCGTCAGTTGATCGATGGCGAAGTCAGTAAATTGAGTGGCGACCCAGGTTTGCAGCGCTGGCTGCAAGCCGAACTCAACAAGCCGCTTGATCCCGCCGAAGTGGCCCGCTCCGCCAGCACCCCGGAAATTGCGGCAGAAATGTACATCGCCAGTGTGATTCTGGTGGATGAGGAACATTTTATGGAGCGAGCGTACCTGAATGAATTGGCCAAGCAACTGAACCTGGACCCAGGCCTTAAGGCGGAGTTGGAAGCTCAGGTTAAAAACGCCGCCGGTCAACTGGCCTGAAGGAAACCGAATTGCAAAAATAGTTCATTCGAATTGTAGGTTTTTTTACTTGTAGCTGTGAGATCGATCGCAAAGGTCTTACGAATCATCGCGTACCCTCGGCTATACTCCGCTTCATTTGAATGGCCCCCCGAGGATTGACTGTGAAGAACTGGACGTTACGCCAACGCATTTTGGCGAGCTTTGCGGTAATCATCGCCATCATGTTGTTGATGGTGGTTGCGGCGTACTCGCGGTTGCTGTCGGTGGAAAACAGTGAAGAGACGGTTCGCACCGACTCGATCCCCGGGGTTTATTACAGCTCGATGGTTCGCAGTGCCTGGGTCGACAGCTACATTTTGACCTTGCAGTTGGTGGGCTCGTCCGACCACCGCCCGCTGACCAACGAAGATCGCAAACAGTACGCCAGCTTCGAAGAGCGCCTGGACAAAGAGCTGGCGAACTACCGCACCACTATTTTTGATGGTGAGGACCGCAGTTCTTTCGATGAGTTTGAGCGCCTGCACACTGAGTACGGCCACCGCTTGGCCAATGTGCTTGAGCTTTATGAAAATCAGGAATACGACAAGGCACAGGTCCTGGTTGCCGAGCAGTTGGCACCGATCTGGATGTCGGGTCGCAAGCAACTCAACGCGCTGATTGATGCCAACAGTACGGCTGCCCGTGATGCGGCTGAGTCCATTGCCGAAGCCGTGTTCGCGGCCAAGATCAGTATGTTGATCTCTCTGGTGATTGCCGTGCTTGCTGCCGGGCTGTGCGGCTACCTGCTGCTGCAGGCGATCATGTCGCCGATGAAGCGCATCGTTTCCATCCTTGAAGTCATGCGTTCCGGCGACCTGAGTCGGCGCTTGAACCTGGAGCGCAAGGATGAGTTTGGTGCCGTGGAAACGGGTTTTAACGACATGATGACCGAGCTGACGTCGCTGGTGTCTCAGGCCCAACGGTCGTCTGTTCAGGTCACGACCTCGGTCACGGAAATTGCCGCCACTTCCAAGCAGCAACAAGCCACGGCCACCGAAACGGCGGCCACCACCACCGAGATTGGCGCCACCTCCCGTGAAATTGCAGCCACGTCCCGCGACCTGGTACGCACCATGACCGAAGTGACTTCGGCTGCCGATCAGGCTTCCATCCTGGCGGGCTCCGGCCAGCAAGGCCTGGCCCGCATGGAAGAGACCATGCACTCGGTAATGGGCGCTGCCGACCTGGTAAACGCCAAGCTGGCGATTCTCAACGAGAAGGCCGGCAACATTAACCAGGTGGTCGTGACCATCGTTAAGGTGGCCGACCAGACCAACCTGTTGTCCCTCAACGCCGCCATTGAGGCCGAAAAGGCAGGCGAATATGGCCGTGGTTTTGCCGTGGTTGCCACTGAAGTCCGGCGATTGGCGGACCAAACGGCCGTGGCCACTTATGACATTGAGCAGATGGTGCGCGAAATCCAGTCAGCGGTATCGGCGGGTGTGATGGGCATGGACAAGTTCTCTGAAGAAGTACGCCGTGGCATGTCCGAAGTGCAGCAAGTGGGTGAGCAATTGTCGCAAATCATCCATCAGGTTCAGGCGTTGGCCCCACGGGTACTGATGGTTAATGAGGGCATGCAGGCCCAGGCCACGGGCGCTGAACAGATCAACCATGCATTGGTGCAACTGGGGGATGCCAGCAGTCAGACAGTTGAGTCCTTGCGTCAGGCCAGTTTTGCAATCGACGAACTGAGTCAGGTTGCAGTCGGGCTGCGCAGTGGCGTGTCGCGTTTTAAAGTCTGATGAGTGCTCCTCAAGCCTTGAACGCGGCCGGGACAGTGCCAAGCAAGCGCCTGTTCCTGGTGTTCTATATCGGTGACGAGCGTTATGCCTTGCCGGCCACCGATGTTGTGGAGGTGTTGCCACGTTTACCGCTCAAGCCCATTGCCCAGGCCCCTGCGTGGGTCGCGGGTGTGTTTTCGCACCGAGGGCAAATGGTGCCAGTGATCGACATCAGCGCCATGACGTTTGGTAATACGGCCGTCGAACGCACCAGCACGCGCCTCGTGCTGGTCAACTATCGCGGGCGTTTGCTGGGGCTGATGCTTGAGCAGGCCACCGACACGCTGCGGTGTAGCGCGGATGATTTTCAACCGTATGGCCTGGACAACCGCAACGCACCTTATCTGGGGCCGGTGCGCAAAGATGAGCGCGGCCTGGTGCAGTGGATCACGATCAGTGACTTGCTGACACCTTCCGTGTGTGCGCTGATCTTCCCGCCGGACACTGATGCCGACCAAGGGCAGGTGTTTGCATGAGCGCCGACCAACGTTTTTTCGATTACCTGAAACAGCACATTGGCCTGGATGTGGCCTCTGTCGGCCCGGCGATCATTGAACGCGCCGTGCGCCAGCGCTGCGCGGCATTGAACATGACGGATAACGAGCACTATTGGCAGCGTTTGCTCAGTTCGCAGGATGAGCAGCAAGCGCTGATTGAATCGGTGATCGTGCCCGAGACCTGGTTTTTCCGCTATCCCGAATCGTTTGCCACACTGGGCCGACTGGCTCGCCAGCGTCTGGCGGACATCGGCAACCGGCGGGCGTTACGAATTTTGAGCTTGCCGTGTTCCACCGGCGAAGAACCTTATTCGATTGCAATGGCGCTGTTCGATGCTGGCCTGGCCGGGCATCAATTCAAGGTCGATGCACTGGATGTCAGCCCGCTGTCGGTGCAGCGCGCCGAACACGCGCTGTATGGCAAAAACTCCTTTCGCGGCGACCAGACCGATTTTCGCGAACGTTACTTTAGCCTTGAGCCTGACGGCTATCACCTGGTGAACCGGGTACGCGAGCAAATCCGTTTTTACGTGGGTAACGTGCTGGCCCCGACACTGTTGGCCAGCCACGAGCCGTACGACTTTGTATTTTGCCGCAACCTGTTGATCTACTTTGACCTGAACACCCAGCAGCAGGCACTGCACGTACTTAAACGGCTGACCCGCAATGATGGCGTGCTGTTTATCGGCCCGGCGGAAGGCAGCCTGCTGGGGCGTATGGGCATGCGTTCGATGGGGGCACCGCAGTCGTTTGCCTTTTGCCACAGCACCGACCCGTTGCCGGTGATACCGCCCGTTCAACCCGTTGCCGTGGCACCGCCACCCTCAGTGCGCCCGGTGGCACCTGCCATAGCACCGAGCATCCGTCCTTTTGCTTCGCGCGCGCCCACTTCTGTGCCTGCACCGGTTGCCGAGCTGCGGTCGATGCCCGATGAACCTGCGGTGTTGCTCAAGCAGATTGCCGCCTTGGCCAATGAAGGTAACAGCAGCGCTGCCCGCGCGGTCTGTGAACAGTCCTTGCAGCGTTATGGCCCACAGGCCCAAGTGTTTTACTGGTTGGGTTTGCTCAGTGAGGTCGATATGCAGGCGGCTCAAGCCCAAGGGTTTTATCGCAAAGCGTTGTACCTGCAACCCCAGCACGCTGAGGCCCTGGCGCAGTTGGCCGCCTTGCTGGCTTCCCAGGGCGACACCGCAGGTGCCCAGCGTTTGCAGGCCCGTGCAGCCCGTCATGAGCGGGCCGTTCACAGTGAGCGTAAACAATGAGCGGTTTAGCAGCCCAACGTTTGATCCACACCGAAGCCCAGGCCATTGATGACTGCTGGAACCGCATCGGAATCTACGGCGATAAGTCCTGCGCGTTGCTGCCCGAGCACATCCACTGCCGCAACTGTGCGGTGTATTCGGCCGCTGCCACGCGTTTGCTTGATCGCTATGCGTTTGCGCAGGCGCAACAGGACCACTATGCCCCGCAAGTGCTTGAGCGAAAAATCGCCACGCGTTCGCTGGTGGTCTTTCGCCTGGGGGGCGAATGGCTGGGGTTGGCCACGCGCTGCCTGGATGAGGTCGCGCCGATGCAGTTGATTCATTCGCTGCCTCACCAGCGCTCGCGGGCCTTGCTGGGCGTGGCCAACGTGCGTGGAGCGCTGGTGCCGTGCCTGTCGCTGGTGGACCTGCTGGCGCTTGACGCCAGCGTGACCGGGGTGACAACGGCACGGGTGATGCCGCGCATGTTGATCCTCGCGGCCCACGGCGGGCCCGTGGTGGTACCAGTGGATGAGGTCGATGGGGTTCATAACATTGAAGAACAGGTGTTAGGCACGGCTTCGCTTTCGGGCGAACACGCCAGTGCCAAGTACACGCAAGGCGTACTGCAATGGAAGGGCCGGAGCCTGCGTTGGCTGAATGAAGAGCAATTGCTCAGCGCTATCACCCGGAGCCTCACATGACCCCCGAGCAAATGCGCGATGCTTCGTTGCTGGAGCTGTTCAGCCTTGAAGCAGACGCTCAGACCCAAGTGCTGAACAGCGGTTTGCTGGCCCTGGAGCGTAACCCGCGCCAGGCCGACCAGCTTGAAGCCTGCATGCGCGCGGCGCACTCACTCAAAGGCGCAGCCCGCATTGTCGGGGTGGATGCCGGGGTCAGTGTCGCCCATGTGATGGAAGACTGTCTGGTCAGTGCCCAGGAAGGGCGTTTGTACCTACAACCCGAGCATATTGATGCCTTGTTGCAGGGCACCGACTTGTTGATGCGTATCGCCACCCCTGAGGCCAAGGTGGGCCCGGCGGATATTGACGCTTATGTCGCGCTGCTGGAGCGGTTGCTGGACCCATCAGCGGCGAATGTGCGCACGGTCTGCGCGCCCCCTGCGTTCGATGTGTCGCAGTTGTTGTTGGCAGAGCCTCTACCCGAGGCTGTCATTGAGCCTGTGGCTGTGCCGGTCGAGCCGCCGGTGATGGCCGAGCCTGAACTGGCACGCCGGCCCCAGCGCCTGACTGAAAGTGGCGAGCGCGTGTTGCGTGTCACGGCGCAACGGCTCAATAGCTTGCTGGATCTGTCCAGCAAATCGCTGGTCGAAACCCAGCGGCTCAAACCTTACCTGGTTGCGCTTCAGCGCCTCAAACGCATGCAGAGCGCCAGTTTGCGTGCCCTGGACACCCTCAGCGAACACCTCAAAATTGTCGGCTTGCACCATGAGGCCGAAGAAGCCCTGGTGGATGCCCGGCGCCTGCTGGCCGAGTCACAACATGTGCTGAGCGAACAGGCCGCCGAGCTGGATGAGTTCGGCTGGCAGGCGGGCCAGCGGGCGCAATTGTTGTATGACACCGCATTGTCATGCCGCATGCGTCCGTTTGCCGATGTTCTGGTTGGGCAAGAGCGCATGGTGCGCGACCTGGGGCGTGCGCTGGGCAAGCAGATCCGTCTGGACATCGAAGGCGAAAAAACCCAGGTGGATCGTGACGTCCTGGAAAAACTCGAGGCCCCCCTCACGCATTTACTGCGCAATGCCGCCGACCACGGCATTGAGCCGCCTGAACAGCGTTTGCTGGCGGGCAAATCGCCGGAGGGCCAGATTCGCCTGCGTATTTCCCATCAGGCCGGGTTGTTGGTGCTGGAACTGAGCGATGACGGTGCGGGTGTAGACCTGGACCGCTTGCGCCACACCATTGTTGAACGTCAGTTGTCGACGGCCGCTACGGTGGCGCAGTTGAGTGAAGAGGAACTGCTCAGCTTCCTGTTTCTGCCGGGTTTTAGCTTGCGTGACACGGTGACGGAAGTGTCCGGGCGTGGTGTCGGGCTGGATGCCGTGCACCATATGGTGCGCTTGCTGCGGGGCTCGATTGTGCTGGAGCAAACCTCGGGCAAGGGCAGCCGGTTCCAATTGGAAGTGCCATTGACCTTGTCTGTGGTGCGCAGCCTGGTGGTTGAAGTGGCTGATGAGGCCTACGCCTTCCCGTTGGCGCACATCGAGCGTATGCGCGACCTGGCCCCGGACGACATCGTGCAACTGGAAGGCCGTCAGCATTTCTGGCATGAAGGCCGGCACGTCGGGCTGGTGGCTGCCAGCCAATTGCTGCAGCGCCCCCCCAGCCAAAGTGATGACGAAACCCTTAAGGTGGTGGTGATCCGTGAACGCGAGGCCGTTTACGGGGTGGCGGTAGAACGTTTTATCGGTGAGCGCACCCTGGTGGTCTTGCCGCTGGATCCGCGGCTGGGCAAAGTGCAAGACATCTCGGCCGGTGCCTTGCTCGATGACGGTTCGCCGGTGTTGATTGTGGATGTCGAAGACATGCTGCGCTCCGTCGACAAACTGCTCAACACCGGGCGTCTTGAACGAATCGATCGGCGTAACCGGCACACCGCCGAATTGGCGCGCAAGCGCATTTTGGTGGTGGATGACTCACTGACAGTGCGAGAGCTGCAACGCAAACTGCTGATCAATCGCGGTTATGAAGTGGCTGTGGCGGTTGACGGCATGGATGGCTGGAATGCCTTGCGCGCCGAGCACTTTGACTTGCTGATCACCGACATCGACATGCCGCGCATGGACGGTATTGAACTGGTGACATTGCTGCGCCGGGACAGCCGCCTGCAATCGATGCCAGTCATGGTCGTTTCCTATAAAGATCGAGAAGAAGACCGTCGGCGTGGTCTGGATGCTGGCGCTGACTATTATCTAGCCAAAGCCAGTTTCCATGACGATGCGTTGCTTGATGCTGTGGTTGAACTCATCGGGGGAGCACAGACATGAATATCGCCATTGTGAATGATATGCCCTTGGCCGTTGAGGCCTTGCGTCGCGCCTTGGCCTTCGAACCGGCGCACGAATTGCTGTGGGTCGCCGGTAATGGTGAAGAGGCCGTGAGGTTGTGTGCCGAGCAGACCCCCGACGTGATTCTGATGGACTTGATCATGCCGGTGATGGATGGCGTTGAGGCCACGCGCCGGATCATGGCCGAAAGCCCGTGTGCAATTGTCATTGTCACCGTTGACCGTCAGCAAAATATGCACCGCGTATTTGAAGCCATGGGCTTTGGCGCACTGGACGTGGTGGACACGCCGGCGCTGGGCGCGGGCAATGCCAAAGAGGCTGCCGCGCCGCTGCTGCGAAAAATCCTCAATATTGGCTGGTTGATGGGCCAGACAGACAAACGGGTCAAACCGACGGCGACGCACACCCGGGCTCCGAGCCGCTGCGGTGGCCTGGTGGCCATTGGCTCATCGGCCGGCGGCCCGGCCGCCCTTGAAACCCTGCTCAAAGGCTTGCCGAGACATTTTTCGGCGGCCATTGTGCTGGTTCAACACGTGGATCAAGTGTTTGCCGCCGGCATGGCGGAATGGCTGAGCACCTCGTGCGGGCTCGACGTGCGCCTGGCGCGTGATGGGGAAACGCCCCAGCCGGGTTCTGTGTTACTGGCCGGCACTAATCATCATATTCGTTTGCTAAAAAACGGCACGTTGGCTTACACCGCGGAGCCGGTGAATGAAATATATCGACCCTCGATTGATGTGTTTTTCGAAAGCATCGCCCATTTCTGGAATGGCGATGCGGTAGGGGTGTTGTTAACCGGTATGGGGCGCGATGGGGCTCAAGGGCTCAAACTTATGCGCCAGCAAGGTTTTCTCACCATTGCCCAGGATCAACACAGCAGCTCGGTCTATGGCATGCCCAAAGCCGCGGCAAGTATTAATGCCGCCGTAGAAGTCCGGGCCTTGAACACGATTGCGCCACGCTTGCTGGAGATATTTGCCAAATGAATGACAAAACCCGGCAGGACTGGCTTGAAGGCAGTAATTCAGGTGAACGCGCATGAACGACTTACAGTTGGACGACGTTAGAACAGATGAAAATGCCGCCATGGTATTGCTGGTAGACGATCAGGCCATGATCGGCGAAGCCGTACGCCGGGGTCTGGCACTGGAACAGAATATTGACTTTCATTTTTGTGCCGACCCGCATGAGGCCATTGCCCAGGCGATTCGCATCAAGCCAACAGTTATCCTGCAAGACCTGGTGATGCCGGGCCTGGACGGGTTGACCCTGGTGCGCGAGTACCGCAACCACCCGGCCACCCAGAACATCCCGATCATCGTGCTTTCCACCAAAGAAGATCCGCTGATCAAAAGCGCCGCGTTTTCGGCGGGGGCCAACGATTACCTGGTGAAATTGCCGGATAACATCGAGTTGGTGGCGCGTATTCGCTACCACTCGCGCTCCTACATGACCCTGCTGCAACGCGATGCTGCCTACCGCGCATTGCGCGTCAGCCAGCAGCAGTTACTGGACACCAACCTGGTGCTGCAACGGTTGATGAACTCTGACGGCCTGACGGGGCTGTCCAACCGCCGGCATTTTGATGAATACCTGGAGCTGGAGTGGCGTCGTGCCTTGCGTGAGCAAACCCAGTTATCGTTGCTGATGATCGATGTGGATTACTTCAAGTCCTACAACGACACCTTTGGGCACTTGGACGGCGATGAAGCCTTGCGCAAAGTAGCGGCCACCATCCGCGATGCCAGCAGCCGGCCCTCTGACTTGCCAGCCCGTTATGGCGGAGAAGAATTCGCCATTGTGCTACCCAACACCTCGCAGGGCGGTGCCCGACTGGTGGCTGAAAAACTGCGCCAGGCTGTTGAAGCCTTGAAAATCCCGCATATTGCGCCGGGCGAAGGCAGCAGCCTGACCATCAGCATCGGCCTGTCCACCTTGACCCCACAGCAGAGCGGCAACTGCCGCCAACTGATCTCGGCGGCGGACAAAGGCCTGTACCTGGCCAAGAACAATGGGCGTAACCAGGTGGGGATCGAGTAACGCAGCACACCTTGTCTCGCGATCTTTTGATCTTTAAAAAATCCCGAGCAATTGAGCGTCGACCGGCGGCTCCTGCGCGCGTTTGATCTAAGAGGCTCCATAAAACCACGCTGGCCGAATACAGGTTTTGCGCAGTGCGTAACCCGGCAAAACGCCGGGTTGGCCGTGGCAGGCTCAGGGATGGTTGATCCCCCGCCAGGCGGGCTGCTGCCAACCCATGTTTACGGTATACTCCCCGGCTTTGTAAAAATCGCCTACGAGTGCCGCCAGCCATGGAAATCAACCCAATCCTTAACAGCATCAAGGACCTGTCAGAGCGCTCCGAAACCATTCGGGGGTATCTTTGACTACGATCAAAAGCATGAGCGTCTGACCGAAGTCAATCGCGAGCTTGAAGATCCGAGTGTCTGGAACAACCCGTCCTATGCCCAGGAACTGGGGCGCGAGCGCTCCTTGCTGGCGCAGATCGTAGAAACCCTCGACGAGATGCACTCCGGCCTGGCCGATGCCAAGGACCTGCTGTTGATGGCCGCCGAGGAAGAAGACCAGGCGGCGGCGGATGACGTTGCCGAGGAAGTCGAACGCCTGCGCGAGTCTCTTGAAAAACTCGAATTTCGCCGCATGTTCAGCGGTGAGATGGACGCCAACAACGCTTACCTGGACATTCAGGCGGGCTCCGGCGGCACCGAAGCCCAAGACTGGGCCAATATCCTGTTGCGGATGTATTTGCGCTGGGCCGACAAGCGCGGCTTTGATGCCACCATCATGGAGCTGTCCGCCGGCGAAGTGGCGGGTATCAAGGGTGCAACCTTACACATCAAAGGCGAATACGCGTTTGGCTGGTTGCGTACCGAGATTGGCGTCCACCGCCTGGTGCGTAAAAGCCCGTATGACTCGGGTAACCGCCGTCATACCTCGTTCTCGGCCGTTTTCGTTTCGCCAGAAATCGACGACAACATTGAAATCGATATCAACCCGTCAGACCTGCGGATCGATACCTACCGTTCCTCCGGTGCGGGCGGTCAGCACGTAAACACCACCGACTCGGCCGTGCGAATTACCCACGTCCCGAGCAACACCGTGGTGAGCTGCCAGAACGAACGCTCGCAGCATGCGAACAAAGACACCGCCATGAAAATGTTGCGGGCACGTCTTTACGAGCAGGAAATACAAAAGCGCAACGCCGCCTCCCAAGCGCTGGAAGACACCAAGTCCGATATCGGCTGGGGTCATCAGATCCGTTCGTATGTGCTTGATGCCTCGCGTATCAAGGACTTGCGTACCGGCATCGAGCGCAGCGATTGCGACAAGGTGCTGGACGGCGATATCGACGAATACCTGGTGGCCAGCCTGAAACAAGGGCTGTAAGTCACGCTACATCCGTAAAGTGCGCAGCTGACGCGATGCCTTGAAGGCGTGCTTAAGCCCGCTTCCCCCTGCCGCAAGGCGGGGGCAACGAACCTGTGATGGAATTTTTTAAGACATGAGCGACCAACAACTCGACCCGCAAGCCGTGCAACAGGAAGAAAATGCCCTGATTGCTCAGCGCAAGGAAAAACTGGCGGCCCTGCGCGCCCAAGGCAATGCCTTCCCGAATGACTTCCGTCGTGACCACTACTGCGCTGACCTGCAGAAGCAGTTCGCCGACAAGACCAAGGAAGAACTGGCTGAAGCGGCAATTGCGGTCAAGGTCGCTGGTCGCATCATGCTTAACCGTGGCTCGTTCATGGTGATTCAGGACATGACCGGTCGCATTCAGGTCTACGTCAACCGTAAAACCCTGCCGGAAGAAACCCTGGCCGCCGTGAAAACCTGGGACCTGGGTGACATCATCGCCGCCGAAGGTACCCTGGCCCGCTCCGGCAAGGGTGACCTGTACGTTGAAATGACCAACGTGCGCCTGCTCACCAAGTCCCTGCGCCCGTTGCCCGACAAGCACCACGGCCTGACCGACACCGAGCAGCGTTATCGCCAGCGCTACGTTGACCTGATCGTCAACGAAGACGTGCGTCACACGTTCCGTGTACGTTCGCAAGTGATCGCTCACATCCGTAACTTCCTGATGGCCCGTGACTTCCTCGAAGTCGAAACGCCCATGCTGCAAACCATTCCGGGTGGCGCGGCGGCCAAGCCGTTCGAAACCCACCACAACGCGCTGGACATGGAAATGTTCCTGCGTATCGCGCCGGAGCTGTACCTCAAACGTCTGGTCGTGGGCGGCTTCGAGAAGGTGTTCGAGATCAACCGCAACTTCCGTAACGAAGGCGTGTCGACCCGTCACAATCCTGAATTCACCATGCTTGAGTTCTACCAGGCGTACGCCGACTACGAAGACAACATGGACCTGACCGAGGAGCTGTTCCGCGAACTGGCTCAATTGGTTCTCGGTACCACCGACGTGCCGTACGGCGACAAGGTGTTCCACTTCGGTGAGCCGTTTGTGCGTCTGTCCGTGTTCGACTCGATCCTCAAGTACAACCCTGAGCTGACCGCTGACGACCTGAACGATATCGACAAGGCGCGTGCCATCGCCAAGAAAGCCGGCGCGAAAGTGCTGGGCTTCGAAGGTCTGGGCAAGTTGCAGGTGATGATTTTCGAAGAGTTGGTCGAGCACAAGCTGGAGCAGCCACACTTCATCACGCAGTACCCGTTCGAAGTGTCGCCGCTGGCCCGTCGTAACGACGACAACCCGAACGTGACCGATCGTTTTGAACTGTTTATCGGTGGCCGTGAAATCGCCAACGCTTACTCCGAGCTGAACGACGCAGAAGACCAGGCGGAGCGCTTTATGGCGCAGGTGGCCGACAAGGACGCAGGCGACGACGAAGCCATGCACTACGACGCCGACTTCGTGCGTGCCCTGGAATATGGCATGCCACCGACTGCTGGTGAAGGCATCGGCATCGACCGCCTGGTGATGCTGCTGACCAACTCGCCGTCGATTCGTGACGTGATTCTGTTCCCGCACATGCGCCCACAAGCGTAATGATGCAGACTAAAAAACCGCCGACTGCCGGCGGTTTTTTATTGCCCGGTGATTGAGGCTACGCGCTTGTAGCCGCTGCCGCAGGCTGCGATGGGCTGCATCGAAAACCTCTGCCTCAGCCAAGAGCATGCGCCTGCGGACCTTATCGCAGCCTGCGGCAGCGACGACAGAGGAGGGGGTGCTCTTCAACAACACTGGCCAAGTGTTGACGACTATTGTCAGTCGGATGGAAGATCAGGCCCTACTCAATAAGTGCTGTCCGCTCTATAGAAGGATGCAGGCATGAAAGTTTGGCGCGTAATGCTGCTGGCATTGTCGTTTTTACTGTTGAACGGTTGTCTTGTCACGTTTACCCAAGCCCCCCTTGAACCACACAAGGCACCCAAGACATTGCTGGGTCAATGGGTCAGCCAGGATGCCTGGGGGCAGGCGCGTCATTTGAATATTCGAGCGATCGATAAAACGCGCTACCAAGCCGAGGTCTACCCCAAAGGTGAACTCAAGGCCCGCAAACGCTATACCTTCATCGTCGCCCGCCACGGTAACCGCTGGTATGCCTCGGCGGCGATGCCCGCTGCGCAGGGTGGCAACTACACGCTCAATGGTTTTGAAGTAACCCCTACGGGGGAACTGGTGGTCTACGACCTGGACCTCGAACAGGTCCGCCAGGCGATCGGCCAGTCGGCGTTGACCGGCGAGCCGGTGGAAACCGCTGAGGGCACGGGCGTACAAATCGACAGCCCTTCAGCTAAAGTCTTTGCTTATCTGGATGATCCGGCGAACTCCGATGTGTTCGTTGAAATCGCCCGTTATCAGCGTGTGGCCAAATAACGGCTTTTTATAAGGAGCACCGGGTGGACGATTATCAGCGCACGATTCGCACGTTGTCAGACCGCATCGTAGTCGCGCAAACCCCGATCCGCGTGCTGGATGCGGTGAAATGGGATGACAGCATCCGTCAGGGCTTTCTCAAGGCCAAAGGCAAGGAAATGCCTGCGGTCAGCCGTGAGTATTATCAGGGGCGAGCGCTGTCCTTTGATTCGGGCGCGGTGAAGCTGGAGTTCCAGAACATTGAGCGCGATATCACCCGTCAGCTGGGGCAGTTCAACCCGGTCGGGCAGATCATGCGGCGCATGTGCAAAGAGTACCGAATGGTGGTGCGCATGCTGGAGGCGCGCGGCACCGAAGACTTCGGGCTGATCTCCCAGGAGCTCTATGGTGCCGCTTCAGATGCCTTCCATGCCGGCGACCCCACGCTGGCCGACCTGGGGCTGATGATGTCCGACTATCTGGACAAAATCGACGATCGCGGTGCACTCAAGGACGAAGCCAAGACCTTAACGGCCAAGGATGCGGTCAATTTGCTGCAAGGCCGTCTGAACAAGGTGTTTGGCGAGGCGGAAGAAACCATTCGGGTCTTCGAGTCTGACGGTATTGTGGCCGACGCGGCAGCGGGCGCTGATTACATCAAGATCCGGGCGGATGCGATGTTCAACGAGCGTGACGTGCGTGCGCTGGAAGTGCACGAAGGGTTGGTGCATGTGGGCACAACGCTCAACGGGCTGAACCAGCCGATTTGCACTTTCCTGGCCAAGGGGCCGCCGTCTTCGACCGTGACCCAGGAAGGCCTGGCGATCCTGATGGAAATCATCACCTTTGCCTCCTACCCCAGCCGCCTGCGCAAGCTCACCAACCGCACGCGCGCCATTCATATGGTGGAAGAGGGCGCAGACTTCATGCAGGTCTATCAGTTCTTCCGGGAGCAGGGCTTTGAAATGTCGGAGAGCTACGGCAATGCGAGCCGCGTTTTCCGGGGTTCGGTGCCTAATGGTCTGCCGTTTACCAAAGACTTGTCCTACCTCAAGGGTTTTATCATGGTTTACAACTACATTCAGTTGGCCGTGCGCAAAGGCAAGCTGGAGCAAGTGCCACTGTTGTTTTGCGGTAAAACCACCCTTGAAGACATGCGGACCTTGCGCCAGTTGGTGGATGAAGGCCTGGTGGTTGCGCCGAAGTTCTTGCCTGACCAGTTCCGTGACATGAACGCGCTGGCGGCCTGGATGTGTTTCTCCAACTTTCTCAACCACCTGAGCCTGGACCGCATAGAAGCGGACTACTCCAATATTCTGTAAATCAGGTATCTGACGCAATGAAAACCCTGGCTGCACTCTGCCTGCTGTTCACCCTCAGTGGATGCAGCTCCGTGCTGTTCTATCCCGAACCGGGTCAGCCGATCACGCCCACGGCGGCCGGGCTTGCGTACCGTGATGTCAATTTAAAGGCTGCTGATGGTACGCGCCTGCATGGCTGGTGGCTGCCGGCCAAGCCGGGTGTTCCGGTCAAAGGCACGGTGCTGCACCTGCACGGCAATGGCGGCAACCTTGCCTATCATCTGGGGGCCACCGCCTGGTTGCCCGAACAGGGTTATCAGGTGTTGATGCTCGACTACCGTGGCTACGGCCTGTCGCAAGGCACGCCCGGTTTGCCGGCGGTGTATCAGGACATTGACGCCGCCTTCGACTGGTTGCAGCAACAGCCCGACACGCAAGGCCCGCCGCTGATCGTGTTGGGCCAGAGCTTGGGTGGGGCGATGGGGGTGTATTATCTGAGCCAGCACCCTGAGCGCCGTGAGCAGGTCAAAGCGCTGGTGCTTGATGGTGTGCCGGCGAGCTACCGCGAGGTGGGGCAATTTGCTTTGAGCACATCGTGGCTGACCTGGCCCTTGCAAGTGCCGTTGTCCTGGTTCGTGCCGGATGGCGACAGCGCCGTGTATGCCATACCCGGCCTGGACGGCGTGCCGATGCTGATCTTCCATAGCCTGGACGACCCGATTGTGCCGCTGTCAAACGGCCTGCGGCTGTATGAAGCTGCGCCCCTGCCCAAGGTGCTGCAATTGACCCGCGGCGGGCATGTGCAAACCTTTGCCGACCCAACCTGGCAGCACGTGATGCTGCGCTACCTGGACGACCCGCAGCATTTTAATGGCGTGCGGCGTCTGGGTGAAATCCCCAATTACCCCGCCGCTACGAATTCGAATAGCGTTGAACCCGAGAGCCAACCATGAGTGAAGAACGTAACGCCATCCCGCTGATCATCACGGGTATTTGCACCATCATCGGCACCGTCGGCGTGCTGTGGTACTACGGCTACCTGCACTTTGCCAAACCTGAAGATGCCCTGTTGCTGAACGACTTCACCATGCTCAAGACCATTCCCGGTGAAGACTACAAAGTGTCACTGACCCCGGCTAACCAGGTGGCGCAGTGTATTGACGGCATCATTGTGCTGTTTGACACCGAGCAAAAAGGCCTGACCGGCGTATTGGTCAATAACAAGAAACAAGCCGTGCGCTGCCTGGGCCAGAAACCCCCGACACTGGAGCAATAAGTTCCACACCCCACGCCGGAGGGGCCGACCCGCCTTCAATGCCCTGTAGGAGCGAACTTGCTCGCGATCTTTTGATCTTGTACAGACCGGACACATGGTTGACGGGTGTACGGAGGCCCTTTAGATCAAAAACCAGATCAACAGATCACGAGCAAGCTCGTTCCTACAAACGCTGCCATCCGTAGGAGCCGCCGGTCGACGCTCGATTGCTCGCGATCTGTTGATCTTGCGCCTTCGAGGCCATAAAAAGCCCCCCTGATCGCTCAGGCGGGGCTTTTGAGTTAACGCTTACTGCACCGAAGAACGCGGTGCTACAGGCTGGTTGTCATTGGAGATGGTGACTTCCACACGGCGGTTTTGTGCACGGCCCGAGTCGGTTGCGTTGCTGGCAACCGGGTATTCCTTGCCGTAGCCCTGCGCCACGATGCGGCTCGGATCAACGCCCAGGCGTACTAGCGCATTGCGCACCGAATTGGCACGACGCTCCGACAGGCCTTGGTTAAAGGCCGCCGAGCCGACGCTGTCGGTGTAACCTTCAACGATCACTTTGCGATCCGGGTTCTGGTTCAGGTAGTCGGCCAGAGTCTTGATGTTGCGCATGCCGTTGGGTTGCAGCTCGGATTTACCGAACTGGAACAGCACATCACCGAAGGTCACGAGGGTGCCGCGATCCGTTTGCTTGGCGTTCATGCCTTGCAGCTGTTTGATCTGGGCATCACGGGCGTCCAGCAGTGCCTGGGCACGGTCGGAACCGGCGGCTTTAAGCTTGTTTTCAGCGGTGCGCAGCGCGATGGTTTGCTTGGCCACTTCAATACGCTGATTGGTCAGGTAAGCCAGTTGGTCTACTTTGGTCTCTTTGTCATTGTTCAGGTAAGCCTTCTCAGCTTTGTCCAGCCATTCGCCGGCATCTTTGGTTTCAAGGGCGGCAAGCTTGGTGGCTTCAGGGTTGGTCTGCAGGCCCGAGTAGTTGGTCTTGGCTTGTTCCAGGTTTACGTTTGGCTGGTGGGAGCACGCCGCCAGGCCAACGCTCAGAGCCAACAGGGCAGGAATCATGACTGTATTGCGCATAATATTTAGTCCTTTCTATCGATGAGGAATGCTGTGTCGCCAGGTGCAGTCAGAAAAGGGCGGCGCTTATTGCAAGCCGCGCATGCCTTCCTGACGCAGTTGTTGAATGGCTTTTTGAGCATCCTGTACAGCCCTCTCGGCTTTTGCGGCCTGCGCTTTACGTTCTGCTACACGGGCATCCCACTCTGCCTGTTCGGACAGGCGACGAGCGTCTTCATACTTTTTGTCATGCATCGCCAGTTCAGCGGCCTTGAGCTTGTCTTGGGCCGATTTCATTTCTACGGGCGCGTATTCGGTGGCCCCGGCACTGACGGCGTTGTTCACTGCCGATTGGGTCACGGCGTACTGTTCAGTCGGCGGGTTACCGGCGCAACCCGCCAAAACGAAGCTGGTACCGATCGCCAGCGCAGCCAGTTTTAGCCCGCGCAGGCGGGGTGATGCGGTTTTGACAGTGCGGGTCATCATGGTCTTCAACTCCATTGGAAGGCTCCTTAAAACTTAGAATTCCATCACACCAGCGGTGATTCTGTGGGTGTTGCAACACACGTCCAGCAGTGATGGTTATTGGCTGTGACCTGAGCGTTTTTTGAATAGTTCAAAAAAAGATGGCAAATGGCCAAATTGCGTCGAGCCGGTCTGATCAGTACAAAATGACCTTAGCCCACGGCAATGACTTGTCAAAAAGAGCCGTTGCAACGCACTCTTGTGTGAAGAGCTGGCCCCGGAATCTGCTGGAGAAATGGCTGATGAGCGATATTGATGCACGCTTGCGCGACGACGTTCACCTGCTGGGTGAACTGCTGGGTAATACCATCCGTGATCAGTACGGCGAAGCGTTTCTCGCCAAAATCGAGCGTATTCGCCAGGGGGCCAAGGCCGACCGGCGCGGCACCACGGGCGAGGAGTTGAGCACAATTCTGGGTGCCCTGGGCGATGATGAAGTACTGCCGGTGGCGCGGGCCTTCAACCAGTTTTTGAACCTGGCCAATATTGCCGAGCAGTACGAACTTATTCATCGGCGGGAAGAAGGCGAACCGGCACCTTTTGAGGCGCTGGTATTGCCCCGGCTGTTGGCGCGATTACTGGCAGAGGGGCAGGGGGCCGAATTCCTGGCGCGCCAGGTCAGCCGCCTCGATATTGAACTGGTGCTCACCGCGCACCCCACAGAAGTCACCCGGCGCACGCTGATCCAAAAGTACGATGCGATTGCCGAGCAGTTGGCCGCCCAGGATCATCGCGACCTGACCCTCGCCGAGAAAAAGCAGATTGAGCAGCGCTTGCAACGGCTGATTGCCGAAGCCTGGCACACCGAAGAAATCCGTCGTACCCGGCCCACGCCGATTGATGAGGCCAAGTGGGGGTTTGCGGTCATCGAACATTCGCTGTGGCACGCCGTACCGAACATGTTGCGCAAGGCCGATGAGGCGTTGCATGCGGCCACCGGCCTGCACCTGCCGCTTGAAGCCGCACCGGTTCGTTTTGCTTCGTGGATGGGCGGCGACCGTGATGGCAACCCGAACGTCACCGCTGGCGTGACCCGTGAAGTGTTGCTACTGGCGCGCTGGATGGCGGCCGATTTGTACCTGCGCGATATCGATAAACTGGCCGCTGAGCTGTCCATGCAACAGGCCACTCCCGAGTTGCTGGCCGTGGCTGGAGAGCGGGCTGAACCGTACCGCGAGGTACTCAAGCAACTGCGTGAGCGCCTGCGCGCGACCCGCAGTTGGGCGCACAGTGCGCTGAGCCTTGCGCAACCGGCTCCCGAAGCCGTGTTGCAGGACAACCGTGACCTGCTGGCACCGTTGCAACTGTGCTACCGGTCGCTGCATGCCTGCGGCATGGGGGTCATTGCCGACGGGCCGCTGCTCGATTGCCTGCGCCGTGCTGTGACCTTTGGCCTGTTTCTGGTGCGCCTGGACGTGCGCCAAGATGCAGCGCGCCATACCTCGGCCATGACCGAAATCACCGACTACCTGGGGCTGGGTCGTTACGAAGACTGGGACGAAGACGCGCGGCTGATCTTTCTGATGCGCGAGCTGAATAACCGCCGACCGCTGTTGCCCGGGTATTTCAAACCCGCCGCCGACACCGCTGAAGTGCTGGCCACCTGCCGAGAAGTGGCCGCAGCTCCGGGGGCTTCACTGGGCTCTTATGTGATCTCCATGGCCGGGGCGGCTTCGGACGTACTGGCCGTGCAATTGCTGCTCAAAGAGGCCGGGCTTGAGCGCCCGATGCGCGTCGTGCCGTTGTTTGAAACCCTGGCCGACCTGGACAATGCGGGGCCGGTAATTGAGCGCCTGTTGCAACTGCCGGGCTACCGCTCACGCCTGTCGGGCCCGCAGGAAGTGATGATCGGTTACTCCGATTCGGCCAAGGATGCGGGCACCACGGCCGCCGCTTGGGCGCAGTATCGGGCTCAGGAAACCCTGGTCAACATCTGCCACGAGCAAGGTGTTGAGCTGCTGTTGTTTCATGGCCGTGGAGGCACGGTTGGGCGTGGCGGTGGCCCGGCCCACGCGGCCATTTTGTCGCAGCCGCCGGGCTCGGTAGCGGGGCGCTTCCGTACGACTGAACAGGGTGAAATGATCCGCTTCAAGTTCGGCCTGCCGGACATCGCCGAGCAAAACCTCAACTTGTACCTGGCCGCAGTACTTGAGGCCACGTTGTTGCCGCCGCCTTTGCCCGAACCCGGCTGGCGCACGTTGATGGATGAACTGGCCGCTGACGGGCTCAAGGCATACCGTGGCGTGGTGCGTGATAACCCGCAGTTTGTGGAGTACTTTCGCCAGTCCACGCCCGAGCAGGAATTGGGCCGCTTGCCCTTGGGCAGCCGCCCGGCCAAGCGTCGGGCGGGAGGTATTGAAAGCTTGCGGGCGATCCCGTGGATTTTTGGCTGGACACAAACCCGCCTTATGTTGCCCGCATGGCTGGGCTGGGAAACGGCCTTGAGCCAGGCACTGGCCCGCGGCGAAGGTGATCGGCTGGCGCATATGCGTGAGCAATGGCCGTTCTTTCGTACCCGCATCGACATGCTGGAGATGGTGCTGGCCAAGGCGGACGCTGACATCGCCCGGCTCTATGACGAGTGTCTGGTGGCCGATGAACTGCTGCCATTGGGGGCTCACTTACGCGACTTATTGTCGCAGGCCTGCGCGGTGGTGCTGGGGTTAACCGGGCAAACGCAGTTGATGGCGCACAGCCCGGACACCCTGGAATTTATCCGCTTGCGCAACACTTACCTGGACCCTCTTCATTTATTGCAGGCGGAACTGCTGGCCCGCTCACGACGCCAACAAACCACCCAAGACAGCCCTCTGGAACAAGCATTGCTGGTGACTGTGGCCGGAATTGCGGCCGGTTTGCGTAACACCGGCTAAGAAAAAAACAGGATCAGATGTCGCCCAACGAGCGCTTGGGCGGCTCTCGAATGAGACCGCCCGATGTTTGCAAGCGACACTTTCGTGTGGGGTTGCGACCTGTAGCACCGCGTCATAAGCGCCGGTTTACCTACGATTATTCCTACTTTTGCCGTCTTGTGTGGGTCGGGCCTGCTGTGTATCTTGATCAGCCTTTGGCCGTTTATGCAGCCATAACCCTATTCTGAGACTGGTCCAAAGAGGCGAGTCAGTTGTTATTTAAATAAAAATTTGAGGAGCACATCGATGCGCGTAATTCTGCTGGGAGCTCCCGGGGCCGGTAAAGGTACTCAGGCAAAGTTCATCACTGAAAAGTTTGGCATTCCACAAATCTCTACCGGCGACATGTTGCGTGCTGCCGTCAAAGCCGGCACTGAGCTGGGCCTGATCGCCAAAGGCGTCATGGACAGCGGTGGTCTGGTCTCTGACGACCTGATCATCAACCTGGTCAAAGAACGTATCGCCCAGGACGACTGCAAGAACGGTTTCCTGTTCGACGGCTTCCCGCGCACCATTCCACAAGCCGAAGCGCTGGTGAAAAACGGCGTTGAACTGGACCACGTTCTGGAAATCGCGGTTGAAGACGAAGAAATTGTTCAGCGTATTGCTGGCCGTCGTGTTCACGAAGCGTCGGGTCGCGTTTACCACATCGTCTATAACCCGCCAAAAGTGGAAGGCAAAGACGATGTGACCGGTGAAGACCTGGTTCAGCGCAAGGACGACACCGAAGAAACCGTTCGCCATCGCCTGTCGGTTTACCATTCGCAAACCAAACCACTGGTCGCGTTCTACCAGAACCTGGCGGCTACCCAGGGCAAGCCCAAGTACAGCCACGTTGAAGGTGTCGGCTCGGTTGAAGCCATCACCGCCAAGGTGCTGGAAGCCCTGAGCTGATCGTCGATTAGCGCCAATCCAACAGCCCGCTTGCGGGCTGTTGTTGTTTATACTGCGACACTTTTTTCATTTTGATTCTGACGGGAACACCGATGAGCACCTTGCTGGCCCTGGATACCGCGACTGAAGCCTGCTCTGTTGCCTTGCTGCACGATGGCAAGGTCACGAGCCACTACGAGGTGATCCCGCGCCTGCATGCGCAAAAGCTGCTGCCGATGATTCAGGACTTGCTGGCGCAGGCCGGTGTCGAGCTGTCGGCCGTCGAGGCGATTGCCTTCGGTCGCGGGCCGGGTGCATTCACGGGCGTGCGCATCGCTATCGGTGTGGTGCAGGGCTTGGCGTTCGCGCTGGATCGCCCGGTGTTGCCGGTCTCCAACCTGGCTGTGTTGGCACAACGCGCCTACCGCGAGCACGGCGCGACCCAAGTGGTGTCGGCCATCGATGCGCGCATGGACGAGGTGTATTGGGGCTGCTACCGCGAGCAAGCGGGCGAGATGCGCTTGGTCGGGGCCGAAGCGGTATTGCCACCCGACGTTGCCGGTTTACCGGAAGGGGCCAGCGGCGACTGGTTTGGCGCGGGCACTGGCTGGGGCTATGCCGAGCGTTTGAGCGTCAAACCCTATGCCTTGGACGCCGGCATGCTGCCGCACGCTGAAGACCTGCTGACCCTGGCGCGCTTTGCCTGGGCGCGGGGCGAAGCGATTGTGGCCGATGAGGCCCAGCCGGTGTACCTGCGTGACAAGGTGGCGGCGACCAAAGCCGAGCGTGGTCTCATCTAGCTCCCGTAGGAACGAGCTTGCTCGTGATCTTTTGACTTTTAAAGGCTCGCGCCTACAAGCGGTCATCCGGGTATTTGCTTAGTCGGGCCAACGCCGCTAAATTGCTATTAATGTTACCGAGCTTGCCTGTATGCGTATTGACGGTTTTTCCTCACAGTCTCCCCCCATCAAGCGTAAGCCTCGTCAAGGCAAGACGCAGATTGATGACGCGGTGCAAGACAGTGAAGAGGCTCCTGACAATACGCCTCAGCCGGCCCGTTCGCGGCCATCCGTTGAACGCATCAGCCAGTTGCCGGTACGCTCCCAAGACATGATCTTCCAGCGCGCCATGAGTAAAAGTGCAGCCAGTGCTCTGGCCAGTTACCTGACAACAGCAGGTTTTGTCGACTGGGAAACCGAAGTGCTAGGGCTGGATCTGTACATTTGAAGCCCCTTCCTTATTACCTGGGTTGCCCGTCCTGGAGCGACACCGCCTGGCGCGAAGGGTTGTACCCGCAGAATGCCCGCCAAACCGATTTTCTCAACCTGTACGCCCAAGTGTTCAACGCCGTCGAAGGCAACACCACGTTCTACGCCCGGCCCGCGCCCGCCACCGTCGAGCGCTGGGCCCAGAGTGTGCCCGAGCATTTCCGCTTAACAGCCAAGTTCCCAAGGGAAATCAGCCATGGCGGTGATTTGCGAGAGCAACAGCACGCAGCCGAAGACTTCCTGCGGCTTCTGAAGCCTTTGGGAGTGCGTGTAGCGCCTTTTTGGCTACAACTGCCAGCGAGCTTTGGCCCACAGCGTTTGGCTGAGCTGGTGAGCTTTATAGACACGCTGGGCCGTGAGTTGGCGGTGGAAGTGCGTCACCCGGCGTTCTTTGCCAAGGGTGATGAAGAACGGCTGCTCAACCGTGTGCTCATGGACCGTGGGGTTGAACGTATTTGTCTGGACCCGCGTGCCTTGTTCAGTTGCGCGTCAACGGCCCCGGCGGTGTTGCACGCGCAATCGAAAAAGCCCAGGGTGCCGCCACGCCCGGCCGCGTTTACCCGCTTCCCGCAGGTGCGTTTTATCGGTCGCCCGGAACTGGAGGCCAATGACCCTTACTTGCGGCCTTGGGTCGAGAAAGTGGCGAGCTGGATCGAAGAAGGGCGCACGCCTTATGTGTTTTTACACACGCCGGACAATCACCGTGCGCCGGAACTGGCGCGGCGTTTTCATCAGCAATTGAGTGAACGTTTACCGGGGTTGCCCGAGCTGGCGCAGTTGCATGCGCCCCAAACCACCGAACAGTTGGGGCTGCTTTAAGCGGCCAGGCGCAGGTTGTTGACGACCAGCGGCCGTGCCCAGCCCAGGTCGAAGTCCATCGCCCGTTGCTGTTCGATCAGGGTCAGTGCATCGAACGGTTCGGCGGGCGGGGGTAGCAAGTCCAGCTCCAATTCGGCGATGGGCAGGTGCAAGGGGCGCGGCTCCTGGCCGGGACCCGGTGCTGGCAGCGGGTGACCTTGTGCCATGACGAGCGGCCGTCTCCAACTGTTGTCGAGGTCTTGCTGGTGCTGTTGTTCAGCCAAGGCTTCGCTGGAGAAGGGCGGTGCGGGCGGGGGCAACAAATCCAGTTCGAATTCGGCGATGGGCAAAAACAGCGCTTCAGGTGGGCGCAGTTCGGTGTCCTGCACGTCGCAATGACGCTGGGTCACGATACTGCCCAGTACATCGTTGCCCCCGGGTGGCTCGGTGTTTTCATCCACTTGCAGCACCGAGGTATCGGGCGCGGGGAAATCGCCCGCTTCGGCCTGTTCCGCCAACGCTTGGGCGTAGAAGTCCTTCCACAGGTGATTGACACTGCCCGTGACCTGGGAATTGTGCCGGCCAAAGTCGCCAAGTGGGGCGATAAAGCCGATGGAAGTAGAATGAATGTCTGACATAGCTCTCGGACGACGCCCAGCTCTGGCAAAATGCGGGATATGTCATTTATCGGCAGCGTTTGCCGATCATTAAATTTTTGAGCGTGGTTTCAATGAGTGAGCAAGCAGCGGGCTGTTGTATCAAAGTCGAGGCGTTGGGTGAGGCCCATCAGGCTTCAGCCGAGCAGTGGGCTGAGCGCCTGGGGTTGCCTTTAGAGGTGGCCGACGCGGAGTTCGCCCTGCAAGTGGGTGACCAAGGCTTGCAGCTACAGCAACTGGGCCCTGATGCTCCGGGCCCGGTGCGGGTCGATTTCGTGGAGGGCGGCGCGGCGCATCGGCGTTTGTTTGGCGGCGGCACCGGGCAGATGATTGCCAAGGCCGTCGGCATCCAGCAAGGCGTGCGCCCCCGTGTGCTGGATGCCACGGCGGGCCTGGGCAAGGACGCGTTTGTACTCGCCAGCCTGGGCTGTGAAATGAGCCTGATCGAACGCCAGCCCTTGATCGGTGCACTGTTGGAAGATGGCTTGCGCCGTGGCTTGAGCGACGACGAAGTGGCTCCCATTGTGTCGCGCATGCGCTTGCTCAAAGGCAATTCAATTGACGTGATGCGCGACTGGGAAGGCGAACCGCCCCAGGTAATCTACCTGGACCCGATGTTTCCCCATCGTGAGAAAACCGCGCTGGTGAAGAAGGAAATGCGTTTGTTCCGGCCGTTGGTGGGGGATGACAACGATGCCCCGGCGTTGCTGGAAGCCGCCTTGGCCTTGGCGAGCCATCGCGTGGTGGTCAAACGCCCGCGCAAGGCCCCGTGCATTGCTGGGCCCAAGCCAAGCCATGCGCTGGATGGTAAATCGAGCCGTTACGATATTTACCCGAAGAAAGCGTTGAAACCCTGATACAGGTCGCTCGCAAGTTCGCGCCTGCTGGGGCGTGAGCTTGCGAGCGTTTCAGGCAGGCCGATAAGCCCGCGTAAAGACAGCGACCACTTCCTGTACATGCGCCTCGGCTTCTTCGGCGGTCAGCACCCCGCCGTAGCCGTAAAGCAGGCGAAAGTTCGGCGACCCCTTGAGCATGCAAAAAAAGTGCTCTGCCGCGTAATGTGCCCCCTCAATGTGTAGCGCGCCGGTCTGATGAATTTTATTGAGCAAGCGCTCCATCTCCATCACCACCCGCTCTGGCCCTGCCTCAAAGAATATTTGGGACAGCTTCGGGTCCTGGCTACCCAGCGTCACCATCAATCGATGCAGGTTGATCGACTCTTCGCTGTTGATCAGCGCCAGAAATCCCCGGCCAATGGCGAGTAGCACCGTTTCAATCGGCACGCCGTGCGGCAGGTCAAAGAACAAATCCGGCAATTGTTCCGAGCATTTGGCCAGGATCGCTGAAGAAAACAGCGTCTCCTTGTCGGTGAAATGGCTGTAGACCGTCAGCTTTGACACCCCGGCCAGGCCCGCGACCGCGTCCATGCTGGTGTTGGCATAGCCGTGGGTCAAAAACAGCGATTTGGCGGCATCAAGGATCGCTTGGCGCTTGGCCATGTCCTTGGGGCGCCCTGGGGTATTCAGAGGTAAAGGTTTATCAGACATTTCCGTTATTACTGGACTGGTGAGTTTAGGATTAATAACATAGTGCCAGTATAAGTATTCCAAGCCTCATTAGCGAAAGGTCATCTCCATGTTGCGCCATGCCTTGCCCCGCGCTGTGCCTGTGTGTCTGATGTTTTTACTGTCGGCATGCGGGCATGAAGAGCCGCCCCAAACCAGTATCAGCCCGGCGGTGGTCATCCAGCCCCAGCCCTCGGCTCAGGCGAATCAAAGTTACCCCGGTGAAGTGCGGGCGCGATTTGATCCGCAGTTAGCCTTCCGTATCGGCGGAAAGGTGGCCCGGCGCCTGGTGGATGAAGGGGAGCGGGTCAAGGCCAACCAGCCTCTGGCCGAACTGGACTCACAGGACGTGCGCCTGCAACTGGAGTCGACCCGTGCCCAAGTGGCTGCCGGCCAGGCCAATTTGAACCTGGTGCGGGCAGAACGTGACCGCTACAAAACCTTGCTGGACCGGCAGATGGTCAGCCGCTCCCAGTTCGATAACGCCGAAAACCAGTACCGCTCTGGCGAGGCCAGGCTTCAGCAGCTCAAAGCCGAGCAGGATGTGGCGCGCAATCAGGCCAGTTATGCCGTGTTGCGCGCCCCGCAGGATGGGGTGATTGCACAGCGCCAGGTTGAGGTCGGGCAAGTGGTTGCAGCTGGCCAAACGGTCTTTACCCTGGCGGCCGACGGCGAGCGCGAAGTGCTGATCAGCCTGCCGGAAAACGATTTTGGCCGCTTCAAGATTGGCGTGCCGGTATCGGTTGAGTTGTGGTCGCAACCCGGCCAGCGTTTGACGGGGCAGATTCGTGAACTGTCACCGTCAGCCGACCCGAAATCACGCACCTTCGCTGCCCGAATTGCCTTTACGGCGGGCAAAGTACCGGCCGAGCTGGGGCAAAGCGCCCGAGTGTTTATTGAAAGTGAGAGCGGGGGCGTGCTGTCGGTGCCGCTGTCGGCGTTGAGTGCTGAAAATGGGGCCACCTATGTGTGGCGTGTCGGGCAAGGCAACACGCTTGAACAGGTGCCTGTGCGTGTGGGCCCTTATGGCGAGAAAACTGTGCCGGTGCTGGAAGGCCTGAAACCTGAAGACTGGATCGTCGCGGCCGGGGTGCATGTGTTGCATCAAGGTCAGCAGGTGCGGCCGGTTGATCGCTCCAATCGCACGATTAACGTGGCAGCCAAGGAGTAATCCCGATGGGTTTTAACCTTTCTGCCTGGGCGTTGCGCAATCGCCAGATCGTGCTGTTTTTGATGCTGCTGGTAGCCGTTGTCGGCGCGTTGTCCTACACAAAGTTAGGGCAAAGCGAAGACCCGCCGTTCACGTTCAAAGCGATGGTCATTCGCACGCTATGGCCTGGTGCGACGGCAGAAGAAGTGTCGCGTCAGGTCACCGAACGTATCGAAAAGAAGCTGATGGAGACCGGCGAGTACGAGCGCATTGTCTCGTTCTCGCGCCCTGGCGAGTCGCAAGTGACCTTTATGGCCCGCGATTCCATGCACTCCGCTGATGTGCCGGAGCTGTGGTATCAGGTGCGCAAGAAGATTGCCGATATCCAGTACACCTTGCCTGCGGGGGTTCAGGGGCCTTTTTTCAATGATGAATTCGGCACCACATTCGGCAATATCTACAGCCTGAGCGGCGACGGCTACGACTACGCGGTGCTCAAAGACTACGCCGACCGCATCCAGATCCAACTGCAACGGGTCAAAGATGTCGGCAAGGTCGAACTGCTGGGCCTGCAAGACGAAAAAATCTGGATCGAACTGTCCAACCTCAAACTCGCGACCCTGGGCTTGCCGCTCGACGCGGTGCAAAAAGCCCTGCAAGAGCAAAACGCCGTGTCGACGGCAGGTTTCTTCGAGACGCCGACGGAGCGGGTGCAATTGCGCGTCAGCGGTAACTTCAAGACGGTCGAGGACATTGAGCGCTTCCCGATTCGTGTTGGTGACCGCACGTTCCGTATCAGCGATGTGGCCGATGTGCGCCGTGGCTTTAATGACCCGCCTGCACCACGCATGCGTTTTATGGGGCAAGATGCCATTGGCCTGGCCGTCGCAATGAAGGACGGCGGCGATATTCTGGTGCTGGGTAAAGCGCTGGAGGTTGAGTTCGAGCGGATCCGCAAGCACCTGCCGGCGGGTATGCAACTGAGCAAGGTGTCAGACCAGCCGGCAGCGGTGAAAACCAGTGTTGGCGAGTTTGTGCAGGTGCTGGTGGAAGCGTTGGCCATCGTGCTGCTGGTGAGCTTTTTCTCCCTCGGTGTGCGCACCGGCATGGTGGTTGCGCTGACCATTCCGCTGGTGTTGGCCATGACCTTTGCCAGCATGTATTACTTGGGCATCGGTTTGCACAAGATTTCCCTGGGTGCGCTGGTGCTGGCGCTCGGGCTGTTGGTGGACGACGCCATCATCGCCGTGGAAATGATGGCGATCAAAATGGAGCAGGGCTACGACCGCTTCAGGGCCGCGAGTTTCGCCTGGACCAGCACGGCTTTTCCGATGCTCACCGGTACGTTGATCACGGCGGCAGGTTTTCTGCCGATTGCGATGGCGCAGTCGAGCACGGGCGAATACACCCGTTCGATTTTCCAGGTGGTGACCCTTGCGCTGCTGGCGTCCTGGGTCGCGGCCGTGGTGTTTGTGCCGTACTTGGGGGCGTTGCTGCTGCCGGATCTGGCGAAAATCCATGCGGCCAAGCACGGCACTGACGCGGGCGCGCATGACCCTTACGGTACACCGTTCTATCAGCGCGTAAGGCGGGTAGTGGAGTGGTGCGTACGCCGCCGCAAGACTGTGATCACGTTGACCGTGTTGCTGTTTATGGGCTCGGTGGCGCTGTTCAAAATTGTCCCGCAGCAGTTTTTCCCGGCCTCGAGCCGCCTGGAACTGATGGTCGATCTTAAACTGGCCGAAGGTGCCTCGTTGAGCAACACCACTGAACAGGTACAGCGCCTCGAAGCCTTGCTCAAGGACCATCCGGGGATTGTCAATTATGTGGCTTACGCCGGCACCGGTTCGCCGCGCTATTACTTGCCGTTGGACCAACAACTGCCCGCGGCCAGCTTTGCCCAGTTTGTCGTCCTGGCAGACACTATCGAGGCTCGGGAAAGTTTGCGCACCTGGCTGATCGAAACCCTTAACGAGCAGTTCCCTGAAGTGCGCTCGCGGGTCACTCGCCTTGAAAACGGCCCTCCCGTGGGGTACCCGGTGCAGTTCAGGGTGACGGGCGAGCACATCGAAGAGGTGCGTGCGTTGGCCCGAAAAGTGGCAGCCAAGGTTCGGGAAAATCCTTATGTCGTCAACGTGCACCTGGACTGGGAGGAACCGAGCAAAGTGGTGTACCTCACCATTGATCAGGACCGTGCACGGGCGTTGGGCGTGAGCACCGCTAACCTGTCGCGCTTCCTGCAGAGTACCTTGCGCGGTTCCGCTGTGAGCCAGTATCGCGAAGACAACGAGTTGATCGAAATCTTGTTGCGTGGCACGCCTCAGGAACGTGCCGACCTGTCGCTACTGCCCAGCCTGGCCGTGCCGACCGAGAATGGCCAAAGCGTCGCCTTGTCGCAGATCGTGACCCTGGAATATGGCTTTGAAGAGGGCATTATCTGGCACCGCAATCGTCTGCCGACCGTGACGGTGCGTGCCGATATTTACGGCAAGGAGCAACCGGCCACGCTGGTCGAGCAGATTCTGCCGACCTTGCAAGACGTGCGTGCCGAATTGCCGGATGGTTACTTGCTGGAAGTGGGCGGCACGGTCGAAGACTCAACGCGCGGGCAGGATTCAGTGAAGGCCGGTGTGCCCTTGTTTATCGTGGTGGTGTTGACCCTGTTGATGGTGCAATTACGCAGTTTCTCGCGCATGGTCATGGTGTTCCTGACCGCGCCGCTGGGCTTGATCGGTGTCACGCTGTTCCTGCTGGCGTTTGGCAAGCCGTTTGGGTTTGTCGCGATGCTGGGCACTATCGCCTTGTCCGGGATGATCATGCGTAACTCCGTCATCCTGGTGGATCAGATCGAACAGGACAAAGCGGCGGGGCTTGATCCGTGGCAGGCGATTATTGAAGCGACCGTGCGCCGGTTCCGCCCAATTGTACTGACGGCCCTGGCGGCGGTGCTGGCGATGATCCCGTTGTCCCGTAGCGTGTTTTTCGGGCCGATGGCGGTTGCGATCATGGGCGGCTTGATCGTGGCCACTGCCTTGACCTTGCTGTTTCTGCCGGCCTTGTATGCGGCGTGGTTCAAGGTGAAAAAACATTGAGCCACAACACGGCTGCTCCTATGGATGGCAGAGTTTGTAGGAACGAGCTTGCTCGTGATCTTTTGATCTGGCTTTTGATCTAAAGGGCCCCCTTGAGCCACGCGGGTCTCGCGCCGGTTTTGCGCAGCGGGACCATGAAGCAAGACCTGTAGGAACGAGCTTGCTCGTGATCTTTTGATCTGGCTTTTGATCCAAGGGCCCCCTTAAACCAAGCTGGCTGAACGCAGGTTTTGCGCAGTGGGTAACCCGGCAGGACGCCGGGTTAGCCGCGACACGGCCAAGGAGGCCGATCGCGGCGGCCCACGGCGTAAAGCCGGAGCCTTAGGTGGCCGTAACCGCAGCAATGGATCTGGCTGCTGAACGACAGCGCGGCATCATTGCGCTTTTAAAGATCAAAAGATCGCGAGCAAGCTCGCTCCTACAGAGCATGCTTTTGATCTGAGGGCCCCGGCCGTGACCGCAGCAATGGATAGGCTTGCTGAACGACAGCGCGGCCCCTGTTACAGGTGTTTACAGGGTGCCAAACACCTTTTTCGCCAAGCTGGTGGCGGCGGCAGCCGGGTTTTGGCGGATGTTTTCTTCCTGTTTGCCGATCATCTCAAATAAACCGTTCAATGCCTGTTCGGTCACATAGCTTTCGATGGTGGCGTTTTTATTTTGCATCACTCCCAGTGCGGCAGCTTGCCCGGCAAATGCGTTGTATTGCTGGGCCAGGCCGACTTTGTCGGTGGCCTGTTTCACGATGGGCAAGAACTTGGCGCGTATCTGTTCGCGGCTGCTTTTGTTCAGGTACTGCGTGGCCGAGTCCTGGCCGCCGGTCAAAATGCCCTTGGCATCCGATACGGTCATGTTTTTCACCGCATTCACCAGCAGGGCCTGAGCCTGCGGCACAGCGGCTTCAGCGGCTTTGTTCATGCTGCTCTCAAGCTCATCCACTTGAGTGCCCATCCCGAACTGCCGCATTTTGTTCGCCACTTTGCCAAGGTTGCCCGGCAATTCGATTTTCACCTCGGGGTTATTGCTGAAACCGCCAGGTGTGCCCAGTTGTTTCACCGCAATCTGCGCGCCTTGGGTCAGGGCGTCTTTGAGGCCGCCGGTGGCGTCTTTCTGCGACAGGTCGCTGAGTGACACCGCCAAAGCGTTGGCCGAGATCAAGAGGCTTACACACAGCCCCGCCAGTCGTAGAGTCGGGCGCACCATGGCCGTTTCCTTATTGAGTGACTTGATTAACACGCAACCGGATCGGTTGCAGGTGTTTGGCATTCAAATCAATGCTGTTGCGTTCTGTGGAGATAAACAACAATTGGCCATTATCTTCAATGCGGGCGCTGATGGCGTAGGTATGGCCAGATTTGACCTGTGCAGGGTCGTAGGTCAGGTGGAACGGCAAAGGCACCTGCCCGTTGACGGGGCCACTTTGCGTGGCCAGTGTCACGGCGGGTGCGTCAGCCAGTGAAACGTCCTGCAGGCTTACTTCCAGCGTAGCAGTCGGAGGAAGAGCAATACGCTGTAGGTAATACACTTCGCCGTCGAGGGTGGCTTTCGGGGCCGGGGCCATTGAGCTGCAAGCGCCGAGCAGGGCGGTGAGGCTCAGCAGTGCTATTTTTTTCATCGAGAGAAGCTCCGTTTCATGTCTGGTTAAGGTATTTCACACCGGGTTGGATTGCACGGGCTGACTGTTTTCCCGCGGCCCGGGTTTTGCCCAGGCCTTTGCGCTTTGCCATTTTCAGTTCGGATCGGCTACTTGCGGGGTGTCAGCGGCATCTTCTGCCCGGTGCAACGCCACTTGACGAATGGACAGGCGAATTTCGGCGGGCAACACGCGTTTGGCCGCACCCTCGGCCAGTTCGCCGAGCAGTTCGTGGTAGCTCAACTTGCCATTGGCATCGCGGCGCAAGACGTCTTCTTCGAGCAAGGTCTCGATAAAGTGGCGGAACAGGCTCTTGTCGAAGAACTCGGGTGCATTGAGCCCATGCAGAATCGACAGGCGCTGGGCCATCATGGTGCACAGGTCTTCCAGTTCCTCGGCGCTCAAGGTGTTCTGGCCACTGTTGAGCAGCAGTGAAATGGCCATATAGAAGCGCTGTAGGGTCTGCGCGATACTTTTTGACAGCAGCGTCAGCAGCACAAAGTGGCGTGAGCTGGGGGCCGGGCGCAGGTACACGTCGTTCTCAAATCGCAACAGGCCCTGTTCGACAAAGGCGGCGAGCCATTGGTCGACGATGCTGTCCAGTTCATTGCGTGGCCAGCGGATAAACAACTCCGATTGCAGGTACGGGTACAGCGCGTGGGTATAGCGCAGGATTTGCTCGCGGGTCATGCGCGAACTGCTTTGGAAGAAACTGGCCAGCAACGCGGGCAGCGCAAAAATATGCAGCACGTTGTTGCGGTAGTACGTCATCAGCACCGCATTCTGCTCGTCCAGGTAAAGGATTTTGCCCAGCGCATCGCTTTGCTCTGACAGCAGGTTCATTGCCTTGACGTGTTCGATCAGCGCCCGGCCATCGCCCTCGGGCAGGGTGGTGTGGGGCGAATAGGGCACACGGCGCAGCAGGGCCAGGTACAAGTCGAGCACCCGGGCCATGGCCCGGTCGTCCAGGGCCAGCCGGCTGGTGGACAGCAGCGCCAGCGCAACCAGGTTGACCGGGTTGATGGCGGCGGCTTCATTCAAGTGGCGGGCCACTTTCTCACCCAGGTGATGGGTGGTGGCGCTCAACCACTCCGGCCGGTATTCCGGTGCCAACGCTTGCTGGCGCCAGCCGGGTTGTTCCTGGTCAAGAAACTCGGCGAGCTTGATCGGCTCGCCAAAGTTGACGGCAACCTGGCCAAATTTCTGCTTCTTAAGGGCACCGATGACTTTGAAAATATCGAAGATCGATTCCTTTTTCTTGCTCGCCCCGCGCAGCTCTCCGAGGTAGGTACGGCCTTCAAGCACACGCTCGTAGCCGATGTAGACGGGTACAAACACAATCGGTGTGCGTGATGAGCGCAAGAAACTGCGCAAGGTGATGGCCAGCATCCCGGTTTTCGGTTGCAGCATGCGCCCGGTTCGCGAACGTCCGCCCTCGACGAAGTACTCCACGGGGAAGCCTTTGGTGAACAGGGTGTGCATGTACTCGTTGAACACCGAGGTGTACAGCGGGTTGCCCTTGAAGGTGCGGCGCATGAAAAAAGCGCCGCCACGGCGCAGCAAACTGCCAATCACCGGCATGTTCAGGTTAATGCCCGCGGCGACGTGCGGCGGTGTCAGGCCATTGCGGAACAACAGGTAGGACAGCAGCAAATAGTCGATATGGCTGCGATGGCACGGTACGTAGATGATCTCGTGGCCGGGGGCGACGTTTTGCACACCTTCGATATGGCTGACCTTGACCCCATCGTAGATCTTGTTCCAGAACCAGCTCAGTATCACTTCGAAAAAGCGAATCGCGGTGTAGGTGTAATCCGAGGCGATTTCGTTGGCGTAGCGCAGTGCCTGGGCTTTGGCTTTTTCTGGCGTGATGTTTTCACGCTGGGCTTCATCAAGGATCGCCTGACGTACAGCGGGTTCGTTGACCAGCCCTTTCACCAAGTTGCGGCGGTGTGACAGGTCGGGCCCAATCACTGTGGTTTTCAAGTTGCGAAAATGCACCCGCAAAATACGTTGAGCCATGCGCACTGTGCGTTCATGGCCTTTGTTTAGGTCGACAAGCTCACGCAAATGGATGGGTGCTGAGAACTGCACGCGGGTTTTGCGGCCCAGAATCAGGATGCGCAGCAAGCGGCGCAAACGCCCGGTCACCGCCCAGCTGTCAGCAAACAGCAACTTCCAGGGGCTGGACTCACTGTCGGGCGACTGGCCCCAAAACACACTGACGGGGATGATTTGCGCATCTTCGCTCGGGTTGTGGGTCAGGCCATCGACCAGGCGGGTCAAGGTGGGCGGTGCGCCGCGTTTATCCTGGCGGCCCAGCCAGTCGGGCGCGGGGGTCAGGTAGAAGAAAGCCGCCGGCTCGATGCTCTGGCCTACGGCCACCGCCAGTACGGGGCGCGGCAGGCCAGCCTTGGTGCATTCGGTGTCGATTACCGCCAGTTCGGTCAGTGAGGGCGACTGCAATACGTAGAACACTGGCCGGCTACGGTCCAGGTTCAGGGACAGGGACGACTGATTAATCGTCTCCGAGCGCACCCACAGGTAAAGCAAGCGACGCAGGGCACCAAATACAAGGCGGTGGAGAGGAGATGGAGTCATACGGCTTCTGCGTTAGAGGATTAAAACGAGTGTTTACTCGGGCCCGTAGTTTGCAGTATCTGCGGAAAATCGGCAAAAAGGCAGCGAACTAATATTGATTGAGTGTTTTTCGCGCTGTCTTATACTCGGTGATCTTTCGTCATGTTGCGTAAGACCTGATCTTAAAAAGGTAAGTTCGGACGAAAGTTCTTAACGGGCTAACAGTCGAGCCCACTCAAACAATAAAAAAGGGGAAGCATCCATGACAACGCGTTCTACGGGCAGTGTGAAATGGTTCAACGACGCCAAGGGCTACGGTTTTATTCAAGGTGAGAATGGCGGGGACGTGTTCGTGCATTACCGCGCCATTCGCGGTGAAGGCCACCGCAGCCTGGCTGAAGGCCAGCAGGTTGAATACACCCGTGTCACCGGTGACAAAGGGTTTCAGGCTGAAGATGTGGTAGGGCTCTAACGGTTTGACCTTCTGTAGGTGCGAGCTTTTAAAAGAGCGCGAGCAAACTCGCGCCTACAGGGGGGTCAGGTGGTTTTCCAGGTGATTTCTTCCTGGCCGTCTTCACTGATGCGGATCCAGCGATCGGCATCCGCTTCGCCTTGTTCTTCTTCCCACGTGCCCGGTGCGCAACGCACTTCGACGTTCAGGGCTTTAAACGCCGCCTGGGCACAGGCGATATCGTCATCCCAAGGCGTCTGGTCGCTGTCCAGGAACAGGCTGTTCCATTTGCCGACGGCATTTGGCATCCAGGTGACGGCGATGCCACCGGCAGTGCATTTCCAGACCTGACCCTTCTTCACCCACGGTGTGCAAGGGCCGAGGGCTTGTGAAAGCCATTCGACGACGTGCTCATGGCCGGCTTTGGCTTCTTTCAGGTAAATCTCGATATCGGGTTGGCGCATGGATGCACTCACTGTGGTCTGAAAAATCCATTCGCGGATTAGTCGGGCCAAGGGCGCGTGCCCTTGGCCGTAAAGTGGATTATTGAAGCACGAAATAGTCGTAGCGCATCGACACTGTGACGATTAACGGCTCAGGGTGCTCGATGACCTGGGCCCGACGCTCGGCACTGGCACGCCAGCCGTGGGGCGTCATGGCCAGCAGGTTGGCACGGTCCTGGGGTTGGCTCAGGTGCAGCGTGAACGCCAATGTTTCGCTGTGTTGTAACTGCATGCCCTCGGGCACCAATGCCAGGTGCTTGTCGTCGGCGTAATCGCGGACTTCGTCATACAGGCGTTCGCGCAATTCCATCAAGTGACCGCGGGTAGGGCCCACACGCATCAACCCCCCGCCGGGGGTGAGCAGGCGCTTGGCTTCGAGCCAGTCCAGCGGGCTGAACACGCTGGCCAAAAACTGGCAACTCGCGTCGGCAAGGGGCACGCGAGCCATGCTTGCAATCAGCCAGGTCAGTGCCGGGTTACGTTTGCAGGCACGCTTGACGGCTTCGCGGGAAATATCCAGCGCATAGCCGTCGGCATCAGGCAGAGCCTCGGCGATTTGCGCGGTGTAATAACCCTCGCCACAGCCGATATCGAGCCAGCGTTGAGGGGCGCGTTCGGCGGCGAGGTCTGCCAGGCGCTTGGCCACAGGCGCGTAATGACCGGCATTCAGAAAGTCACGGCGGGCTTCCACCATGGCCTGGTTATCACCCGGGTCGCGGCTGTTTTTGTGCTGGACCGGCAGCAGGTTCAAGTACCCCTGGCGCGCACGGTCGAAGCGGTGGCCCGCCGGGCAGGCCACGCCATTATCGACCGCATTCAGCGGTTCGCTACAGATAGGGCAGGCAAGCATCAGGCGAGCAACTTGATCAAGGTTTGGTAGTAGATTTCGGTGAGTACGTCGAGGTCACTGGCCAGCACCCGCTCGTTGACCTGGTGGATAGTCGCGTTGACCGGCCCCAGTTCCACAACCTGTGTACCGAGGGTGGCGATAAAGCGCCCGTCCGACGTTCCCCCGCTGGTGGATGCCTGGGTGTCACGGCCGGTGACGTGCTTGATGCTCGACGATACGGCGTCCAGCAGCGCGCCGGGTTCGGTCAGGAAAGGCAGGCCGGACAACGCCCAATCGATGTGCCAATCCAGGCCATGCTTGTCGAGGATGTCCGCGACGCGTTGTTGCAGGCCTTCGACGGTGGATTCGGTGGAGAAGCGGAAGTTGAACACCGCCACCAGGTCGCCCGGGATCACGTTGGTTGCGCCGGTACCTGAATTGAGGTTGGAGATCTGGAAGCTGGTCGGCGGAAAGAAGGCGTTGCCGTCGTCCCAATGCTCAGCGGCCAGTTCAGCCAAAGCCGGTGCGGCCAGGTGGATCGGGTTTTTTGCCAGATGCGGGTAAGCCACATGGCCCTGAATACCGCGAACGGTGAGTTTGGCCCCCAGCGAACCACGGCGGCCGTTTTTCACCACGTCACCCACCAGCGTGGTGCTTGAGGGTTCACCGACAATGCACCAGTCCAGGCGCTCGTTACGGGCTGCGAACCGCTCAACCACGGCTTTGGTGCCGTGATGCGCCGGGCCTTCTTCGTCGCTGGTAATCAAAAATGCAACCGAACCCTTGTGGTCCGGGTAGTCCGCTACAAAGCGCTCAGCCGCCACCAGCATGGCGGCCAGGCTGCCTTTCATGTCCGCCGCGCCGCGCCCGCAGAGCATGCCGTGTTCGTCGATCAGGGCGTCAAACGGGTCGTTCTGCCAGGCCTGGACCGGGCCGGTCGGGACCACGTCGGTGTGGCCGGCGAAACACAGTACGGGGCCGTCATGCTTGCCGTGGGTGGCCCAGAAGTTGTCCACGTCTTCGATGCGCATCGGTTCCAGCGTGAAGCCGGCATCCCCCAGACGCTGCATCATCAGCTTCTGGCAGTCGGCGTCGATCGGCGTCACGGAAGGGCGACGGATCAGATCGCAGGCAAGTTGCAGGGTCGGCGAAAGGTCGGCGTGGGCCGTCATGGTGTGGACTCCGAAGCTGGGCGTGTGAAAAAACAGGCTTGCATCGTGTGCAGGTGTGCTTGCACGGTGATGTGGGCCAGGCACAAAAGGGCGGATATCTTAAAGCAAAACGGCGACCAGAGGCCGCCGTTTAGAGGTTGCTTTCAATTTATGCCGCAGGTTGTTGCGGCGTGGCTTCAGTTGCCGGTTTAGGCAGCGACGAGGCAAAGGCCATGATCAGCGCAGCCAGGTACGGTAACGATTGAACCAGCAGCATGACCACCCAGAACCGCATGTCATTGCTCGGCAAGCCTTGTACGAAATAGATCCCCACCGCTGCGCCCCAAAGCAGCAGCATGATGAAGACTTCTTCCCGTGCTTCCGAGATGGCGACCCAAAAGCCGTGGTTGTCGGCGTTTTTTGGTGTACGGAAAAATGGAATGCTGGTGGTGAAGAATCCGTACAGCACCGCTTTGGCAATGGTATGGGACAACGCCAGGCCTGCCAGCGCCGCCGCAAAGGCATCTTTGAGGTTAACGCCTACGGCACGGCGGTACAGGAAGATGATTTTGCCCACCTTGAACACAAACAGGGCCAAGGGCGGTATGGCGAAAATCAGCAGCGGCGGGTCAACCCGCGTCGGCACAATAATCATCGCCGCTGACCACAACAGGGCACCCACGGTGAAGAAAATGTTCATGCCGTCGGCCACCCACGGCAGCCAGCCCGCGAGGAAGTGGTAGCGCTGGCCACGGGTCAACTGGGTGTCTTTACCGCGGATCAGGCTGGAGGTATGGCGCTTGATGATCTGAATCGCGCCATAGGCCCAGCGGAATCGCTGTTTCTTGAAGTCGATAAAGGTATCGGGCATCAGCCCTTTGCCATAGCTGTTGTGGGAATAAGCGGCGGAGTAGCCTTTTTCAAAGACCCGCAAGCCCAGTTCGGCATCTTCACAGATGCACCAGTCTGCCCAGCCAAGTTCTTCGAGCACGGAACGGCGCGTCATGGTCATGGTGCCGTGCTGAATAATTGCATCGCGGTCATTGCGGGTGACCATGCCAATGTGGAAAAAGCCTTTGTATTCCGAGTAGCAGAGCTTTTTGAAGGTGCTCTCGTTCGCGTCGCGGTAATCCTGAGGCGACTGCACGATGGCGATTTTGGGGTCGGCAAAGTGCGGCACCATGTGCTTAAGCCAGTTGGGGTCGACACAGTAATCAGAGTCGATTACGGCAATCACTTCGGCATCGGGCGCGGTGTGCGGGATCAGGTAGTTCAACGCGCCGCCCTTGAAGCCGGCCAACGGGCTGACGTGGAAGAACTTGAAGCGCGGGCCAAGGGTGGCGCAGTAATCGCGAATGGGCTCCCAGACCGCCGGATCTTTGGTGTTGTTGTCGATCAGCAACACCTCGAAGTCCGGGTAATCCAGGTTGGCCAGCGCGTCGAGGGTTTGTTTGACCATCTCCGGCGGTTCGTTGTAGCACGGCACATGGATTGACACTTTAGGCCGGTAGGCATTTTCGCTGTCGATGGGTAAAAATTCCCGGCGACGTTTGCGAATCCACACGGCTTCGGCGAGTTCATGGGCTTCGGTGAGTAGGACGATAAATACCCCGAGCGCGCCCAATCCCAGCAAAAAGCCCACGGTCAGGCTGAACCAGGTGCTGTATTGCTGACTGTAGTCGTAGCCGATCCATACCAGCGCCGAGCCGCACAGGAAGGCGGTAAAGGTCAGGAAGGTGCGACCGCGCTGGCGCAAGGCTGAGCCGTCGATCAGCAGCAAGGCCAATGACAGCAGGCCCATGACCACTGAGCCGATGGCCAGTACACGCCATTGCGGAATGGCCACTACCGGGCCTTCAAAGTTGAATTTTTGCTGACGTGCGGCGTTGTATACACCCCAGTAAGCGCCGACCGAACCTTCGTCGCTGGCCTTCCAGGGTTGGTCAAACGCTTCGATCACAAAGTAGTTGTAGCCGCGACGGTTCAGGGTATTCACCAGCGTGCGCAGGTAAATGGCCTGGTCAGCCGGTGTGGCGTCCGCACCGCCGCGCATGCGGCCATTGCTGGGCCAGCCCACTTCCGACAGCAGCAGCGGTTTTTTCGGGAACATTTTTTTCAGGTCGCGGGCGCGTTCCAATACGAAATCGCCGGCTTTGTCCATGGGGATAAATTCCCAGTACGGCAAAATGTGCGCGGCAATCAAGTCGACATGTTTGGCCAGTTGCGGGTATTTCTCCCAGATGTGCCATTGCTCGGACGTGGTGACGGGCACTTTGACGGCCGCGCGCACGCGGTCGAGCAATACGATCAAGTCTTCCGGGGTGATCTCTTCACGAAACAATGCCTCGTTACCGACCACCACGCGCACTACGCTGCGCGAGGTGTTGGCCAACTCGATGGCTTTCTGTATTTCGCGTTCGTTGCGTTCCTGGTCGGGGCTGATCCAGATCCCGAGGGTGACGCGTAAACCGAATTCTTCGGCCAACTTGGGAATGTTCCCCAGCGTGCCGTCGACCGAGTACGTGCGAATGTTGTCAGTGAGCTTGCTGAGAATTTCCAGGTCGCGCCGCATTTCATCGTCGGTCGGGTACTGGTCTTTCTGCGGGTATTGGCCTTGCTGAAACGGCGAATACGAAAAGCCCGAGATCTGCTCTGGCCAGTTAGGCGCTGAGACCGGGCGATTGATTAATGCCCAAAAACCGGTGAAGAGGGCGGCAATCGCCAGCACCACCACCAGGTTGATTCCAAATTTACGCGATGACATAGCTATTTCGGGTTCCAAAAGGAGTGGAACGAAGATCGGTCGACAGGTGCCAAACGGCGCGCATCCTACACTGGGCTTTAACTCAGCGTACAGCGCATAGCCTAGATCCGGCGTTTGGCAGTCAATGTTGACTTAAGTTCTTTCTTTAATTGTTGTGGCTCTTGTCTTGTAGCTTTGTAGGGTATTAAAGCGGCTTGATCGGATGGCCAGCAGGAAATGTACTCAGGGCGTGAACAGAGCTCTATAATGCGCGCCGGTTTTTGGGGTGATGGTCATGAGTACAGAAGATCCACGGTTTGGCGGCGTAGCCCGTTTGTACGGCCTTGAGGGCATGGAACGGTTGCGCTCGGCGCATGTGGCGATTGTCGGGGTAGGCGGCGTTGGGTCGTGGGCGGCCGAGGCCATTGCCCGCTGCGGCGTGGGCGAAATTTCGCTGTTCGACCTGGATGATGTCTGCGTCAGCAATACCAACCGGCAGTTGCACGCCTTGGGCTCGACGATCGGTCGCGACAAGGTCGAGGTGATGGCCGAGCGCCTGCGACAGATCAACCCGGACTGTACCGTTCATGCCGTCGCTGATTTTGTGACGCGCGAGACCATGGCCCAGTACATCACCCCGGACATGGATTGCGTGATCGACTGCATTGACAGTGTTAACGCCAAGGCGGCGCTGATTGCCTGGTGCAAGCGCCGCAAAATCCAGATCATCACCACGGGCGGCGCGGGGGGGCAAATAGACCCGACGTTGATTCAGGTGTGTGACTTGAACCGCACCTTCAATGACCCGCTGGCCTCCAAAGTGCGTTCGACATTGCGTCGCGATTACGGTTTTTCGCGCACTGTGACCCGTCATTACAGCGTGCCCTGCGTGTTTTCGACGGAACAACTGCGCTATCCAAAGCCGGACGGCAGCATTTGCCTGCAGAAGAGCTTTGTGGGCGAGGGTGTGAAACTCGACTGCTCAGGTGGTTTTGGCGCGGTGATGATGGTGACGGCCACGTTTGGCATGGTGGCGGCCACCAAGGCGGTGGACAAAATCGTGGCGGGCGTTCGACGGCCTTCGGAAAAGGTCAAGGCAACGCCCTGACCTTGTTGTCGCAACCGTCGTCTCTCGTCAGCGACGACGGGCACGATGGCCAGGGTGAAGGTTTAAGCGGACAACTCACGCATGCGCTGCAACACGGCATTCAGCCCATTGCTGCGCGAAGGCGACAACTGGCGGCTCAGGCCCAGTTGGTTGAACCAGCCGGGCAGGTCCACCTGTTGCAGCGCTTCGCTGGGCAGCCCGTTAACCCGCGCCAATAGCAACGCCACCAAACCGCGTATCAAGCGCGCATCGCTGCTGGCAGAAAACTGCCAGTGGCCGTTGTTTAATTCGCCCACCAACCACACCTGACTTTCACAGCCATGCACCCGATTAGCCTCGTTTTTGTCGGCATCTGCCAGCTCAGGCAGTTTCTGACCCCATTGCATCAGCAGGCGAGCGCGCTGCTCCCAACTGGCGCAATGCGCAAAGGCGTCGAGTGCGGTTTGGGCGTCCTGGGGCAAGGTCATTGCAGCAACTCCAGTGCTTGATCGAGTGCGTTGAAGAATCGCTCAAGGTCTTCAGAGTCGTTGTACAGGGCCAGCGAAACCCGTATCGCACCGGCCAGACCGAAGCTTTTCAGCAACGGCATTGCGCAGTGATGCCCGGCGCGTACGGCGATGCCTTGTTCGGTCAACAAGTGTGCAAGGTCGGCGTTATGCACGCCCTCGACGACAAAACTGACCAGTGCCAGTTGGGGTGTACCCAGGAGGCGAATGCCCGGTCGCTGTTTCAGGCCTTCGACCAACTGCTGGTGCAGAGCGGCCTCGTGAGCTTCGACGGCGCGTTGATCCAGGCTCGCCAGATAACCGAGGGTAGCTCCCAGGCCGATCACGCTGGCAATCGGTGGGGTACCGGCCTCAAAGCCCAGCGGGGCGGAGCGGAATGAAGCGTGCTGATAGTCGGCGTCTTGCACCATCTCGCCGCCGAACTGCCAATGCTGCAGTTGCGCGAATGCTTCATGACGGCCGAACAGCACGCCCAGCGCGTCGGGGCCGTAGAGTTTGTGGCTGGAAAAAACGTAGAAGTCGCAACCCAGGGCCTGCACGTCATGGCGACCATGCACAACGCCTTGAGCACCATCGACGACGGTCAGCGCGTGTTGGGCCTTGGCCAGCGCCAACAGGGCGGGTAGAGGCTGCCATGCGCCGAGCACGTTCGACAGTTGGCTGACGGCCATCAGGCGGGTGCGCGGGGTTATCAAGTGGGCGGCCGCTTCAAGGTCGATAAGGCCGTTGGCGTCCAGCGGCAAGATCACCAGCTTCAAGTGCTTGCGTCGGGCCAGTTGTTGCCACGGCAACAGGTTGGCGTGGTGTTCCAGGGCGCTGACGACAATTTCATCGCCCGGCTCGAATAGAGGCTCCAGCCCATAGGCCAGAAGGTTAAGCGCAGACGTGGCACCGTGAGTGAAGACGATGTGCCCGCAATCGCCAGTATTGAGCCATTGCGCCACTTTACAGCGGCTGTTCTCAAATGCCTGGGTCGCATGAGCGCCCGGCAAGTGCTGCGCACGGTGAACATTGGCCGCGCCGCTGGCGTAATAGTGCGTCAGTGCGTCGAGCAGCGCCTGGGGTTTTTGCGTGGTGGCAGCGTTGTCCAGATACGTCTGGTCCTGACGCTGCAAGGCTGCGATGGCGGGAAAGTCAGCGCGCCAGGGAGAAGGCAAAAGCATGGTGGACGGCCTGTGATGACGGGGCCAAAAGTGCCCCCGTCAGTGGCAGATAAACGCTTAGTTGTGAGCGTGCAGGGCTTCGTTCAGCTCAATGGCCGACTTGTGGGTTTTGCATTCCACTGCGCCGGTTTCCGAGTTGCGACGGAACAGCAGGTCCGGTTGGCCAGCCAGGTCACGGGCTTTCACCACTTTGACCAGCTGGTTGTTTTCGTCCAGCAGGGCCACTTTGGTGCCCGCGGTAACGTACAGGCCCGACTCAACGGTGTTGCGGTCGCCCAACGGGATGCCGATACCCGCGTTCGCGCCGATCAGGCAGCCTTCGCCTACCTTGATCACAATGTTACCGCCGCCCGACAGGGTGCCCATGGTGGAGCAGCCGCCGCCCAGGTCAGAACCCTTACCCACGAATACGCCCGCCGAGACACGGCCTTCGATCATGCCTGGGCCTTCGGTGCCCGCGTTGAAGTTGACGAAACCTTCGTGCATCACGGTGGTGCCTTCGCCAATGTAAGCACCCAGACGGATACGTGCGCTGTCTGCGATACGCACGCCAGCCGGTACCACGTAGTCGGTCATTTTCGGGAACTTGTCGACCGAGAACACTTCCAGGAAGTTGCCACGCAGACGGGCTTCCAGTTGACGTTCAGCCAGCTCGCTGAGGTCGATGGCACCCTGGCTGGTCCATGCCACGTTGGGCAGCAGCGGGAATACGCCCGCCAGGCTCAAGCCGTGCGGCTTGACCAGGCGATGGGATAGCAGGTGCAACTTGAGGTAGGCCTCAGGGGTTGAGGTCAGTGCGGCATCTTCGGCCAGCAGGGTGGCGACCAGCGGGTTGTGGCTCTCGGCCAGGCGGGTCAGCAGCGCGGCTTGGGCAACATCCACCGTTTTGAGCGCATCAGCCATTTGTGCGGCCTGGGCTGTCGTAAAGGTGATTGCCTGATTGCCGCCGGTATAGCCCAGAATCGGTGCGATGGCTGCAATCAGCTCGGCCGACGGGTTGATCAGGGGTTGTGCGTAGAACACTTCCAGCCATGCGCCTTGACGGTTTTGGGTGCCGACGCCGAAGGCTGCGCTGAACAGGGTAGTAGACATGCAATTACCTCTTACAAAAAAAATGGGCGGTGTTGGCTCAAGGGTTAAAGAAGGGCCGCCGCATAAAGATCTGGCTTGAAGCCAATCAGGGTTTTGTCACCGAGATCGAGCACCGGGCGCTTGATCATCGAGGGTTGGGCCAGCATCAGCTCAATGGCTTTCGCTTGGTCGAGATCGGCTTTCTGTTCGTCGTCGAGTTTGCGAAACGTGGTGCCAGCGCGGTTGAGCACGACTTGCCAACCGTGTTCGTCGCACCATTGAGTCAGGTGCTCACGGTCGATACCGCTGCTTTTGTAATCATGGAAGTCATACCGCACGCCATGCTCATCCAGCCAGGTGCGCGCCTTTTTCATGGTGTCGCAGGCTTTGATGCCGAAAAGGTGCAAGGTCTTGTTCGAATCGGTCACGGAAATTGCCCCTCCCTTGGAGATGCCTGAAATGATCGGTGGCGGATTATGCCACGGGCAGCGCGCTTGGGCGTGTATGGCTGCAAGCTTGGCATGCACATATGACACGTCGTCGAACTGCTACTTTTGTTCAGGGCCCGGTTTTGCCTTTAGGCGCTACTATGGCCCGCTGTGAGAAACTGTTACTAGCGGTGTCTAGTCCAAGACTTTTAGCCAAAAGATGATTGTTTGGGAACCCTGTTGATATGCAAACCGCCTATACCGTCCTCATTCTGCTGATGCTGGTGGGTGTCTCGCGTCTATTGGGGCGTCTGATTCCGCTGCCTTTACCCTTGGTGCAAATCGCGGCGGGTGCCGCGCTGGCCTGGCCGACGCTGGGGCTACATGTTGCGTTGGACCCTGAGCTGTTTTTGTTTCTATTTTTGCCGCCCCTATTGTTCTCGGACGGTTGGCGCATGCCCAAGCGCGAATTCTGGCGTTTGCGTGGGCCGATCCTGACCCTGGCAGTGGGCCTGGTTCTGTTTACGGTGGTCGGTGCCGGTTATTTCATTCACTGGCTCTTGCCGACCATTCCGTTGCCGGTGGCCTTTGCCCTGGCCGCCGTGTTGTCCCCGACCGACGCCGTTGCGGTGTCGGCGATTTCTCAGAACCGTTTGCCTGGCCCGCTGATGCATATGCTCCAGGGCGAGGCCTTGATGAATGATGCCTCGGGCCTGGTGACCTTCAAGTTCGCCCTGGTGGCGGCGATTACCGGGGTGTTCTCCCTGACCACTGCCAGTGTCACGTTTGTGCTGGTGGCGTGCGGCGGGTTGGCGATTGGTGTGGCCTTGAGCTGGTTGGTGGGGCGCATGCGCTCGTGGATGATTGCCCGCGGCTGGGATGACCCGGCGACCCACGTGGTGTTTATGTTGCTACTGCCGTTTGCCGCCTATGTGTTGGCTGAGCGACTGGGCGCATCGGGCATTTTGTCGGCGGTGGCGGCGGGGATGATGCAAAGCTGGCTGGATTTGCTGCCACGCCAGACCAGCACCCGACTGCTTAATCGCAGTGTGTGGGGGCTGCTGGAATTTACGTTTAACGGTCTGATTTTCCTGCTGTTGGGCTTGCAGTTGCCGGACATTATCAAGGCGGTGGTCAGCCACGAAACCACGCTGTGGCCGACCTTGCTCTACCGCTGCCTGGACGTGGTTGTGATTTTCCTGGTGTTGCTGGCGCTGCGGTTTATCTGGGTGCAAAGCATCTGGCGCTTGTTCGCGCTGTTGCGTCGCTGGAGAGGCAAGGGCGAGTTGACGATGGTGCCGAATGCGCGCTCCTGCTGGTTGCTGACCGTGGGGGGCGTGCGCGGGGCGGTGACGTTGGCCGGTGTAATGTCGGTTCCGCTGCTGATCAGCCAGGGTGTTGATTTCCCTGAACGGGACTTGCTGATATTCATTGCCGCCGGGGTGATTTTGCTGTCGTTGGTGTCGGCCTGTATCGCCTTGCCATTGTTGTTGCGTGGCATTCCTAAAAGCCCGGATGATGCCATGCGCAACGAGGTGCGCGAAGCGTGGCGGCGCACGGCAGAAGCAGCCATTCACGCGTTGGAGGCTGAGGAAGTGGTAGAGCCGGACAGCCAGCAGGACGCGGCACAGGCGGCGTTGGCGGCGGAGCTGAAGGCTCGGATCATGTCCGAGTACCGGCATCAGCTTGAAGTGTTCAACGACTCTGTCGAAGCCCAGGCGCTGGCGTCACAAATGGACCTGCTGGAAAGTCGTTTGCGGCTCAAGGCGCTCAGGGCGCAGCGTCTGGAGCTGTACAGCTTGCGCCGCCATCACGTGATTGGTGATGACGTGCTCAGCGAAATCCTGCGGGACCTGGACTTGAGCGAAGCTAATCTGGGGGCGGTGAAGTAAGGCTGTGAATACAGTAGCGAGCAATCGAGCGTCGACCGGCTGCTCCTACGGATGGCAGATCGCCGACGTGTTTTTGATCTGGCTTTTGATCTAAGGGCCCCCTTAAACCACGCTGGCCGAACGCAGGTTTTGCGCAGTGGGTAACCCGGCAGGACGCCGGGTTAGCCGCGACACGGCCAAGGATGGCCGATCGCGGCGTGCCCACGGAGCAAAGCCTGTGGTGAGGGCATGCCGAGCCACAGCGAGGCACCGAGTGGTAGGGGCATAAGCGTTTGGCCACTTTGCGCTTTTCAAAGTGGCACGGCGTAAAGCCGGAACCTTAAGTGGCCGTGACCGCAGCAATGGATAGAATTGCTGAACGACAGCGCGGCATCATTGAGCTTTTAAAGATCAAAAGATCGCGAGCAAGCTCGCTCCTACGCAGAACGCCGACATGCTTTTGATCCAGGAGCCCCCTTAAACCACGCTGACCTGTGGTGAGGGCATGCCGAGCCACAGCGAGGCGTCGAAGACGGGGAGGCCCCTCCTACCGATGATTGAAGTTAGCGGCGCAGGATAAAGTCGCGTATCCGCTCGGCGGCTTCTACGCATTCCGCCAACGGAGCGACCAGGGCCATGCGAACACGGCCTGCACCCGGGTTGAAGCCTTCGACTTCGCGGGACAGGTACGAGCCCGGCACCACGGTCACGTGTTCTTCGGCGAACAGGTCACGGCAAAATTCAGCGTCGTCACCTTTTACCTTGGGCCACAGGTAGAAACCGCCGTCCGGGCGCTGTACGTCCAGTACGGGCGTCAAGATAGCGAGTACGGCGTCGAATTTTTCGCGGTACAGGTCGCGGTTGGCGCGCACGTGGTCTTCATCGTTCCAGGCCGCAATGCTGGCGAGTTGGGTTTGCACCGGCATCGCACAGCCGTGGTAGGTGCGGTACAGCAAAAAGGCTTTGAGGATCTCGGCGTCGCCCGCCACGAAGCCGGAACGCAGGCCTGGCAGGTTGGAGCGCTTGGAGAGGCTGTGGAACACCACGCAACGTTTGAAGTCTTCGCGGCCCAGGGCAACGCAAGCACTCAACAGGCCAACCGGGGGCGTGCTTTCGTCGAAGTACAGCTCGCTGTAGCACTCGTCTGCGGCAATCACAAAGTCGTGTTCGTCAGCCAGGGCGATCAGCTTCTTCAGCGTGTCGAGTGGAATCAATGCACCGGTCGGGTTGCCTGGCGAGCACAGGAACAGGATTTGGCAGCGCTTCCAGGTGTCGGCCGAGACAGCATCGAAATCCGGGTTGAAACCATGTTCCGCCAGGCACGGCAGGTAGTGCGGTGTGGCTCCGGCCAGGAACGCAGCCCCTTCATAAATCTGGTAGAACGGGTTCGGGCTGATGACCAGGGCGTCGTCTGCGCGGTTGACCACCGTCTGGGTGAAGGCGAACAGGGCTTCGCGAGTGCCATTGACCGGCAGAATGTTACGGGCCGGGTCTAGCCAGCCGGCGGGCACGTTGAAGCGCTGTTCAGCCCAGCGGCCAATGGCCTCGCGCAGGGCCGGGATGCCGAGCGTGGTCGGGTACACCGCCATTTGATCGAGGCTGTCGGCCAAGGCTTTGGCCACGAACGCCGGGGAGCGGTGTTTCGGTTCGCCAATCGATAGCGCAATCGGGCGTTTATCGGCATCGGGCTGCACGGCACCCAGCAGTGCACGCAGTTTTTCGAACGGGTAAGGCTGAAGCTGGTTTAGAGCGTTGTTCATTGGGGGCGGGTCTCACTCGGCGACGCTTAAATGCTCAGGCGCCACGTTTCGGGGGTTGAGTCTTTATTGACCGTTAATTGCTCGACGATGGCTTCCTGCAGGCGAATGCACAGTTGCGGATCGGACAACGGCTGGTTGTTTTCATCGGTAATGAAAAATATGTCTTCGACCCGTTCGCCCAAGGTCGCGATCTTGGCGTTTTGCAGTGACAGATCGAACTCCAGAAAGATCATGCCGATGCGTGCCAGCAGGCCTGGGCGATCGGGTGCGCTAAGCTCAAGCACGGTGACCGGGCGCTGGGCATCGTTGTGAATCGTCACCTGCGGCGCGAAGGCGAAATGCTTGAGCTGGCGTGGCACGCGGCGCTGGATGATGGTCGGGTAGTCATCGGGATTGCGCAGGGCTTCGGTCAGGCCTTTGCGGATTTTTTCGATGCGTTGCGGGTTATGACCAATCGAGTCGCCGTCGTTATCCAGCACGATGTAGGTATCGAGGGTGAACTGGCTGCTGGACGTGATGATGCGCGCGTCATGGATGTTCAGGTTGAGCTGGTCCATTGCGGCCACGGTAACGGCGAAGAAATCGTGCTGATCGGGGGCATAAATAAAGATCTGTGTGCCGCCTTCAAATTCGCGCTGGGTGGTTTCCTTGATCAATACCAATGGGCCGCCATCGACCGGCTGCTGCAGGATGGCATCGGAGTGCCAAGCCACGTCGCCTGCGGTGTGGCGCAAAAAGTAGTCGTCGCCCAGTTGTGACCACAATTGCTCAACGTCATCCGGGTCATTGCCGCCGCGCACCAAAATGTCCAGTGCCGCGCTTTGGGTCTGACGGATCTGCTCTTCCCGGTCGACCGGGTTTTCCAGGCCTCGGCGCAGGGCGCGTTTGGTTTCGGTATACAACTGACGTAGCAGGCTGGCGCGCCAGGAGTTCCACAACGTGGGGTTGGTGGCGTTGATGTCGGCGACAGTCAGCACGTAGAGGTAATCGAGGTGGGTTTCGTCGAACACGAACTGGGCAAAGTCATGGATCACCTGAGGATCTGACAGGTCTTTGCGCTGGGCGGTGGTCGACATCACCAAGTGGTTCTGCACCAGCCACACAATAAGGCGTGTGTCCCACAAGGGCAGGTGATGCCGCATGCAGAAAGCCTCGGCATCGACTGCGCCAATTTCGGAATGGTCGCCGTGGCGGCCCTTGCCGATGTCATGGTAAAGACCCGCCAGGTAGATCAATTCAGGCTTGGGTAATTTGGCCATTAGCTTGCTGGCTAAAGGGAATTTCTCTGATGCCTGAGTGTACTGAAGCTTACGCAAATGCTTGATCAGGTTCAGGGTGTGCGCGTCGACCGTATAAATGTGGAACAGGTCGTGCTGCATTTGCCCGACGATGAAGCCGAACTCAGGCAGGTAGCGGCCGAGAATACCGTAGCGATTCATTCGGCGTAGATTGCGGTGGATGCCGATTTTGCACTTGAACAGCTCGATAAACAGGCTGGTATTGCGCAAATCGTTGCGGAAGTTGTCATCGATCAAGTTGCGATGTTCGCGCAGCAGGCGAATGGTATCGGCACGTACGCCTTTGATTTCAGGGTGTTGGGCCATCAGCAGGAAAATTTCGAGCATGGCAAAGGGCGTGCGTTTGAAAACGTGATCGTTGCAGGCCTCGATATAGCCGTCGTGCAGCTGAAAGCGCGCGTTCATAGGCGTTGGCGGCGCTTCGTCTTCGGGGGCCAGGATCACTTCTTCGAAATGCTGAATAATCAGGTCACTGAGTTGAGCAATGCTCATGACGACCCGGTAGTACTGCTGCATGAAGTTTTCGATGGTCTGTTTGGTGTCATCGCCGGTATAGCCGAGCAGTTCGGCAATGTTGCGTTGATGGTCAAACAGCAGGCGATCCTCGGCGCGCCCGGCGAGCATGTGCAAGGCGTAGCGAACTTTCCACAGAAATTCTTGCGAGGACGCCAGCAAGGCGTGTTCGCTTTCGACCAGAAACCCTTCGCCCGCCAGGGCGCGCAGGTTCAGGGTGCCGTACTGACGACGAGCTACCCATAGAATGGTCTGGATGTCGCGCAAGCCGCCGGGCGACCCCTTGACGTTGGGTTCCAGGTTGTATTCGGTGTCGTTGTACTTGTGATGACGCGCTTTTTGCTCGGCACGCTTGGCCAGGAAGAAGTCCTTGCTGGGCCACATGTGCTCGGTGCTGGTGACGTCCAGCATGCGCTGGCGCAAGTGCTCAGGGCCCGCCACCGTGCGGCTTTCAATCATGTTGGTGATGATGGTCAGGTCGGCGCGGGCCTGTTCGGCGCATTCGTCCACCGAGCGCACGCTTTGACCGACCTCCAGGCCAATGTCCCAAAGCAGTGTCAGAAAGCGCTCGATAGAGTCGCGAAATACTTCGTGATCGGCATTGTCGAGCAGAATCAGCAAATCGATATCGGAGTAGGGGTGCAGTTCACCCCGGCCATACCCGCCGACGGCCACCAGGGCGATGTCGGCCTGGTCGCTCCAGGTGAACTGATCCCAGGCTTGCTGCAGGATGTTATCGACGAACCAGGCTCGATCTTCGATCAGGCGACGAATATCGCGACCATTTCGAAAGCGTTCGTCAAGCACGTCACGTGCCTGGCGGATCGCCTTTTTGAAAGCGGCAATGGGGCTTGCCTTTAATGCCAGCTCGGCCTGGAACTGGCCGCGGTCAAAAAGTTCGGGATCCACCTGCGGCATCGATTGGCTTTCCTATTGCTGAGTTGTGGCTATCTATATAGAAACGACTGCAAACATCAGGCCGAAACGCGCGGGATGGTGTCATCGCTGCGCAGCGTGAAGATCTCGTACCCGGTGTCGGTCACCAGCAAGGTGTGTTCCCACTGCGCCGAAAGCTTGCGATCCTTGGTGATGGCTGTCCAGCCATCGCCCAGCACTTTGGTGTCAGCCTTGCCCTGGTTGATCATCGGCTCGATGGTGAAGGTCATGCCGGCTTTCAGTTCCATGCCGGTGCCTGCGCGGCCGTAGTGCAGGATTTGCGGTTCTTCATGGAACACCTTGCCGATGCCATGGCCGCAGAACTCTCGAACCACCGAGAAACCGTTCTTTTCAGCGTGCTTCTGGATCACTTCACCGATATCGCCCAAGCGGCAGCCCGGTTTGACCAGTTCGATGGCCTTGTACATGCACTCTTGAGTCACTTGCGACAGGCGCTCGGCCCAGACCGGCACCTTGCCGACGTGGAACATGCGGCTGGTGTCGCCGTGATAGCCGTCTTTAATGACCGTGACGTCAATGTTCAGGGTGTCGCCGTCCTTCAGGGCCTTGTCGCCCGGAATGCCGTGGCACACCACGTGGTTGATCGAGGTGCAGATCGATTTGGGGAAGCCTTTGTAGTTGAGCGGGGCCGGGATGGCCTTTTGTACATTGACGATGTAATCGTGGCAGATGCGGTCCAGCTCTTCAGTGGTCACGCCCGGTTTGACGTGCTCGGCAATCATTTCCAGCACTTCGGCGGCCAGTTTGCCGGCGACACGCATTTTTGCGATGTCCTCGGGGGTTTTGAGGGTGACGGTCATACAGGCTCTCTTCGCGCGTTGGCGCTCATCAACGGGTTGGGTGTGTGACAAGATTTTGCGTCCGCACACCAGCATAAAAACGCGATTCTAACAGACGGTCGGCGTTAATCATGAGCCTCTCGCCATCGCTTGTCGTAATGGAATGGGGCATTCTGGGCTTATTGAAGCGCGTGCGCAAAAGAACGAGGAATAAAAGTCAGAATCCGGGCTTCGTTTTTTTGGCACCTTGTGGTATAAAATGCGCCGCTTTGCGGGTATAGCCCGCAGTGCTCAAACCCACACACGCGTCGACACGATGACCTGGGTGCCTTCAGCTGAAGCTGCTGGTTGGTCATTGGGATGCGTGGAGGCCTAACCCGACTTATTAAGGAACTATCATGTCCCAAGTCAACATGCGCGATATGCTGAAGGCCGGTGTGCACTTCGGTCACCAAACCCGTTACTGGAACCCGAAGATGGGTAAATACATCTTTGGCGCGCGTAACAAGATTCACATCATCAACCTTGAAAAAACCCTGCCAATGTTCAACGAAGCTCTGACTTTCGTAGAGCGTCTGGCCCAGGGC
>Ga0308167_1000500_pt1 | contig 67081 bp, 57 predicted proteins | sample PhyCR1_2_FD_202138 | JGI IMG/M metagenome (GOLD analysis project Ga0308167, IMG submission 202138) | Phyllosphere microbial communities from UC Gill Tract Community Farm, Albany, California, United States - DLSLRC.R1 | ecosystem: Host-associated > Plants > Phyllosphere > Unclassified | place... | reverse complement strand
CGCATCGAGCACCTGAGCGCGATGAAGGACCAGGCCATCGTCTGCAACATCGGCCACTTCGACAACGAGATCCAGGTCGATGCCCTGGTCGGCTTCCCGGGCGTGCAGCACATCAACATCAAGCCGCAGGTGGACAAGTACGTCTTCCCGAACGGCAACGCGATCTTCCTGCTGGCCGAAGGCCGTCTGGTGAACCTGGGCTGCGCCACCGGCCACCCGAGCTTCGTGATGTCCAACTCGTTCGCCAACCAGACGCTCGCACAGATCGACCTGTGGGCGAACAAGGACAGCTACGAGAAGAAGGTGTACCTGCTGCCGAAGAAGCTGGACGAGGAAGTGGCGCGTCTGCACCTGGAAAAGATCGGCGTGAAGCTGACCACCCTGAGCCAGGAACAGGCCGATTACATCGGCGTGCCGGTGGACGGTCCGTTCAAGCCGGAGCATTACCGCTACTGATCGGCCTGCCGGTCCAGTTGCGTTGAACACAGACGGGCGCCGAAAGGCGCCCGTTTTCGTGGCGGAAGGCCCTTCAATCCTGGCCGAAACACCTGCGGTCGTCGTTCAGGACGGCCTTGCACTGCGCGGCGAATTCGGCTTGCCAGCGCGACAGCGTGAACCCTTCTCGTTCCTGGAAAGACACCGTTTCGCCCGCAAGCACGTAGCAGCGGTTCTGCGACAGTCGCAGCGCGGTCAGCGCGTCACCGGCCGCCCAGCAGTCATCGATGCAGGCCTGCATCAGCGCGTAATCCGGATTGGTCTTGGCCCCGCCAAAGGCGAAGCCCATCCGCTGTACCAACGCGATCACCGGGTCAGTGCCGGCCGGGGCAGCGCGCAGAACGCGCAGCACGCCGGCCTCGGGAATGCCAAACGCCCAGTTGGCAATCACGGCCGAACGTGCTGCATCGATCGCCGCATCGCGCTGCCCCTGCCGCATGTACTGGCTTGCCAGCAGCGCCCAGCCCTGCTGAAGCTCCGGGAAGGCGGTGCACGCTGCGCGCAGCAGTTCAATCGCCTGCTCGACCTGCCCCGCCAGCACCTGCGCGCGCGCCTGCTCCAACTGCCCGGTTGGCGAACCGGGATCTTCGACCTCAAGCTCGCCATACTCGCCTTCGTTCAGTTCCAGCCACTGCGAAAACACCTGCACCGAGGAATGGCGCAGTTCCATACGCCACTCGTCATGGAACATCTCGCAGACGAAGGGCGCATCTCCCTCACGCCCCAACGGCCAGTACAGCCCGAAACAATCGCCGTTGCCGAGCGCGCCTTCCGCGATCGATACAAACCCCTGAGGGGGATACGGTCCGCGCGCCACATCACTGTCGAAGCTGAGCGCGTTGAATTGGCCAGAGAGGCGCATGGGATCTTTCCAGACGGGAACGCCGCCATTATCGCAGCGACCGCAGTAGCCTCGGTCAAGCCGACACCCCGCGCACCACGCTACGATGCCGCCATGACCCCCGCCATCAACCTGCTGAAGACCTCCGGCATCGCGCACAGCGTGCTGTCCTATCACCATGACGCCGCCGCCGACTCCTACGGTGGCGAGGCCGTGCAGCAGCTCGGGCTGGATCCGGCCCAGGTGTTCAAGACCTTGCTGGCAACCACCGAGACACATGAGCTGCTGGTGGCGATCGTGCCGGTGAGCGGCACCCTGGACCTCAAGGCACTCGCCGCCGCGGCCGGCTGCCGGAAATGCGGAATGGCCAACGCCGAAGCGGCGCAGCGCGCGACCGGTTACCTGGTCGGCGGGATCAGCCCACTGGCGCAGAAGAAAAAGCACCGCACCTTTCTTGATGCCAGCGCGCAGGCCTTGCCGACTGTGCATGTCAGTGCGGGTAGGCGTGGGCTGGAGGTGGCGCTGGCACCGGCCGATCTGCTGCGGCTCACCGGCGGATGCTATGCCGCCATCGGCAAGGCACGCTGATGCGCTGGCCTCTCAACCGGGACTCAATCGCCCCCACCGAGGGCCCTGGCGCGCAGCACCTGCAGGCGCTGCTGTCATCCGAGCCTGACCGCATCTACAGCGCAGCCTGCGCCATCGCCCAGCTCCGTGATCCGGCCGAACTGGACGCGCTTTCGCCGTGGGTCGAACGGATCGAGCGCGCCACCGCGGACATCGCGCTGGGTGGCGCCCTGTTCGCCAACAACCATCACCTGCAGTTCGCCCTGCGCCGGCTGCGCTTCTGGCGGGACCGGGCCGGCTGCCTGTGTGCGCTTTACCCGCACTACCCGTTCTTCGATCCGCGTCGGGAAGCCACGCGCGGGCATGTGGTCATCGATGCCGTGGGGGAAGCCGAGGACGGCTGGGGCGAGGCGCATGCCGTCACCTGCGTGGACTGCGCAACGCACTGGCTGGCCACCGACCGCGAGTATCACTACCCGTGGTGGGAGTGGAAACCAACGCGTCCCACCGTGGAGGGAACCCCAACGCATGCGTGATTGCATCGCCGCTGCACATCGTACTGGCGCGATGCTTCGGCGCATGGGCATCCAGCCGGACGCTTCATGGACCTGTAGAGCCACGCCATGCGTGGCTGCGTTCGCCCCGGTCCGCGTGCAGCCACCCATGGGGTGGCTCTACAGGGGAGGCGTGCAGCGAGCCTGGGCGCCTCAGGGCCGCCAGTTGGCGTTGCGGTCCCAGAACGTCACCGCGCGCTGATACGCCTCGCGATCCAGCGGCACACCCGAGCCGCCTTCTTCCACGCCCAGCGCATTGCGCATCATGGTGATCGGGGCCATCGGCACTTCCTCCGGCTCGGCGGTGTAGATGCAGCCCACGATGCCCCACTCCGCATCGATGGGGGAGCCCTCTTTGGCCAACTGCTCGGCGCTGTACAGGATCACCACCAGGTAGTTCGCGCGCGGGGATTCCACGCCTTCGAACCAGCGCACCAGCACCGGCAGCTCCTCGCGGTTGCGCGCTTCATAACCACTGCGCAGCTGGTGACGGTTGGCCTCGGTGATCGGCACGGTCAGGCAGCGCGTGGAGGTCCAGTTCTCATACACATGCAGCTTGCAGAACGGCGCGTAGCCATCGAGCACCTTGAACGGCGCGTGCGTGTTGAGGTGCTGTTCGAACTGCTCGGCGCTGCAGTCCTGGATGGTGTTGCCGCGCGGCACGCGGGGGAACAGGCGGGGACGGGCGAATGCAGTGAGGACGATGGACATGGGCACAGTCAGGCGGTGGAGATCCCATACAGGGTAGCGTGTGCGACGCGTGCCCTACAGCGCCAACCGCTCACGCAGCTCGCGCGCCTGGCGCCGCGAGACCTCGACCTGGCTGCCGTCGTCGAGGGTCAGGTCGTAGCCATCGCCGAGCGACGGTTCGATCGCCCGCACGCGGCGCAGGTTGACCAGGGTGTTGCGGTTGGCACGGAAGAACATCGCCGGCGACAGCCGTGCTTCCAGGGTACTGAGGCTGCGTGCCAGCACCGCGTTCTGGTCACGGAACCAGAGCCGGGCATGGTTGCCGTCGACCACGATCTTGCGGATCTCGCCCAGTGCCACGAACCAGCAGCGCTCGCCATCGCGCAGGAACACCTGATCGTCGGCGCCCAGCAGGTCACGCGTGGCGTGCGGCGCTACAGGCGCGGCCGGCACCGGGAGGCGCGCCCGGCCGCGCTCCAGCGCCGCCCGAAGGCGGTCGGCCTCCACCGGCTTGACCAGATAATCGAGCGCATTGGTGTCGAAGGCGCGCACGGCGTACTGGTCGTAGGCGGTCACGAACACCACCATCGGCACGGTCTCCAGTCCATCCAGCACATCGAACCCCTCACCCGAGGGCATCTGTACATCCAGCAGCACCAGGTCGGGCTGCTCACGCAGGATCGCATCGCGCGCGGCGGGTACATCGTCCGCCTCACCGACACATTCCACCCACGGGATCGCCGCCAGCAGCGTGCGCAGTTCACTGCGCGCCAGCCGCGCATCGTCCACGATCAGCACGCGCAGGGAGGGGCTCATTGCCGCACCTGCAATCGGGCCATCATGCGCTCACCCTGACGCTCCAGCAGGAACGTGCCGCGGCCGGATGCGGAACGCGACTCGTCCAGGCCGAGCTGGGCGCGCAGATACGTCAACCCGATACCGTGGCCTGCGCTGCTGGCGTCGTGCGGGGCGGGATTGTCCACCTCCACCCGCAGCCAGCCGCCATCGAGCTGCACGCGGATCGTCAGCTCGCCACCGCCCGGGTGGACCGCGATGCCGTGTTTGATCGCGTTTTCCACCAGCAGCTGCAGGGCCATCGGCGGCAGCCGTGCGGACAGCGCGGCGGGGTCGCTATCGGTGCGCACCCGCAGGCGGTCTTCGTAGTGGATCGCCTCCACCGCGAGGTAGTCCTGCACCACGCGCCACTCCTCGGCCACGGTGACCCAATCGCCATCGGTATGCACCAGGGCGTGGCGCAGCGTGCTGGACAGATGGGTGACCATGTCGCGTGCGCGCGCCGGGTCTTCATTGATCAGTGCACGCAGGTTGTTGAGCGCGTTGAACACGAAGTGGGGATTGAGCCGCGCACGCAGTGCCTGGTGCTCCAGCGTCGCCCGCTGTGCTTCGGCGCGCAGCTGTGCCATTTCACTGTGCCGGGCCCGCTGCAGCGCGCGGCGGCCGGTCCACAGTGCGCACCACACGCTCAGGACGATGGCGGTATTGAACCAGTAGCCGAAGACGGCGGCCGGACGATAGTTCGCACGTTGCCCCGGCAGCTGCACCCAGTCCCAGGCCAAAGCGGGCAGTAGCACAGCGGCGGTGAGCACCTGGGTAGCCGCTGCCACGATCACCACCGCGAGCAGCAGCCGCCACGTCAACCCAAGCAGATCGCGCTGCAACCAGTCATGGCCAAGCGCCCAGCGTCGGATGAACGCGCTGCCCACCCACAGGCAAAGCGACACCATCAGCGAGATCAGGACGATGCCGGACCAGTGGCCTCCATAGGAAAACCCGAGCACCAGGCTCACCCCAAGGTAGACCAGCCAGACCGCGCTGTTGCGCCACCAGAAGCCGGAACTGCGTGCTGCCTGCGTCGTGCTCATCATCTCCATGCCGCTATCGATCAGGGCGCCGCAGGCAGATCGAGGAAGTCCCGGATCTGCGTCTGCAGCCAGCGCGGATCATCCCACATCAGGAAGTGGTAGCCGGCGCGGCTCATCTCGATCCGCACCCCGGGCAGCGCGGCGTACTGCGTCGCGAACACCTGGCGCGTGCTGGCTTCGGTCGCACCGAACGGCTGGTAGGCCGCCCAGGCACCGAGCACCATCACCGGGGCGGTGATGCCGGCGATCGGCTGGCGCAGGTCGGTCATGGTCATCGAATACATCGCGTTGGCGGTGGTGGCGCGGTCACTGTCGCGTCCCCATTGCTTCAACGTGGCAACACGTTCGGGTGCGTGCGCCATCCCGGCCACCGCGGCATCGGTCTGCGCCGCGTACCGGGTGGCGTCGGCGGCGAGCATGCCGGCCCGCATCTGCTCGGCCATCGGCTTGAGCGAAGCCGGTGTTGCCGCCGGGTTCTGCACCGCGCCGAAGTAGGGCAAGGCATCGACGATCACCAGTGGGCCGATCTTCTGCGGCGCCGCGATCGCCATCTGCAGGGCCAGGACGCCGCCGAGGCTGTGGCCGATCACCGCCGGATGATCGAGCTTGCGGTCGGCGCTGTAGGCCAGCAGGCGGTCCCGCATGGCGCTGAGGAAATCATCGCTGGCCACGGCGGGCGCACCGGCAAAGCCGGGCAGCTGGATCAGGTGGCATTGCACCTGCGGCTGCAGCGCGGCGCAGGTCTCGCGCCAGACCTGCGCGCCGCTGTTGAGGCCGGGGATCATGAGCACCGGCCGGCCGGTGCCGATCACCTCGACCTGCAGATCCTGGAACGCTTCGGTCGCTGCGTGGGCGGGGCTGACCAAGGTGGCCCAGGCGGTGAGCGCGAGTGCGGCCAATGGCGCAAGGGATTGGATGCGGCGGTTGCGGCGGGTCGACATGGCAGGCTCCGGCTGGGGTGAGCCTGCAGACTGCCGCATGCAGGCACGGCCGGGGCGATGACATGAGCAGCGGCCGCAGCGGGCCATGAGCGGTCGCCAGGCGGGGATGGAAATGCGACCTCAGCGCTCCGGCGCGCCCACGATCGCCTGCAGGGCGCCCGGCAGCGAGGGGTACTGGAACGTGAAGCCTTCGGCCAGCGCGTGTACCGGCTGCACGTTCTGCCCGGTCAACAGCAGCCCGGCCATCTCGCCGAACGCCACCTTGAGCGCGAAGGCCGGGGTGGTCAGCCGCGCAGGACGATGCAGCGCCTCGCCCAGCGTGGTGGCGAACACGCGGTTGGTGACGGTACCCGGCGCGGTCCCGTTGTAAGCACCGCGCGCCTGCCCGTTGCCCAGCAGCCACAGGATCATGCCGACCAGGTCCTCGCGGTGGATCCAGCTCATCCACTGCCGGCCGTCGCCCATCGGGCCGCCCACGCCCATCCGGAACGGCGGCAGCATCTTCAGCAGGGCCCCGCCGTCCCGGTCGAGCACGATGCCGGTTCGCAGCACGCAGGTACGCACGCCGAGGTCTTCCGCCTTCAGGGCCTCCGCTTCCCATTGCCGGCACAGCATCGCCGCGAAGTCATGCCCGGGCGAGGCGGTTTCATCCAGGGGTGTGCTGTCACGCGGGCCGTACCAGCCGATCGCAGAACCGGACACCAGCACCCGAGGCCGTTCGGGCAGCGCAGCGATCCAGGCGAGCAGCGCCTGGGTGGTGCCGATCCGGGAGTCGCGCAGCGCCTGCTTGCGCGCATCGCTCCAACGGCCGTCCATCAGCGGCTCGCCGGCCAGGTTGACCACCGCCTGGACCGGGCCGACCTCGTCCAGCGTGGCAACGCTGCGGATCCCCGGCTGCGGGTTCCGCCCGGGCCGGCGGGTCAACACGATGGGGGCATGGCCCTCGGCCAGCAGGCGCGCGCACAGGCGGCTGCCGATGAAGCCGGTGCCACCGGTCACGAGAATCTGCATGGCGATTGCTCCGGAAGATCAGCGCTCACTGTACCCGGCGCGGCGTGCACGGCGCATCGACGCACTTCACATTCATCGCGATGAAGAGATATGATTGAACCACACCCGCCGACGCGCCCCGCCCATGACCGCCATCAGCTTCGAGTTCTACCCGCCCAAGACCGACGACCAGCGTGCCCAGCTGGACCGGACCGCGGCCAAGCTGAAGGCGTTCGCGCCGGAGTACGTCTCGTGTACGTTCGGTGCCGGCGGCTCCACCCTCAGCTATACCTCCGAAACCGTGCGCCACCTCAAGCAGCACCATGGTTTCGAAGCCGCCCCGCACCTGTCCTGCGTCGGTGGCAGCCGCGAGGAGATCCGCGAGCTGCTCAAGCTTTACCGCGCGATCGGCTGTCGGCGGATCGTCGCCCTGCGCGGTGACCTGCCCTCCGGCATGGGCCATCCGGGCGATCTGCGCTATGCCTCCGAACTGATCAGTTTCATCCGTGCCGAGCATGGCGATGCGTTCCGCATTGAAGTGGGCGCGTATCCGGAGACCCATCCGCAGGCCAGCGACGCCCTGCTCGACCTGAAGCACTTCAAGACCAAGATCGACGCGGGCGCCGATGCGGCGATCACCCAGTACTTCTTCAACGCCGACGCCTACTTCCACTTCGTCGATGCCGTGCGCGCGCTGGGTGTAACCGTGCCGATCGTGCCGGGCATCATGCCGATCTCCAATTTCAGCCAGCTGCGCCGCTTCTCCGAGCAGTGCGGTGCGGAAATCCCGCGCTGGATCGGCAAACGCATGCAGGCCTATGGCGACGATGCCGAATCAGTCCGCGCGTTCGGTGCCGAGGTGGTGGCCAGCCTGTGCGAACGCCTGGTCGCCGGCGGCGCCCCGGGCCTGCACTTCTACACGCTCAACCTGGCCAAGCCGACCACCCAGGTGCTGAAACTGCTGCGCAGCTGAGGCGGTTGCGCATCGCTTGCAGATAACGCCGGCGCCGCTACGCTGCTGCGATGAAACCGCTCGTGTGGCTCCTGCTGTGTGCGCTGTGCCTGCCCTCGCCGCCCGTCCTGGCGCAGGCGCCGCAGCGCGTGAACCGCTGTACCAACGCGCAGGGCGAAACCGTCTTCACCGACCGCCGCTGCGATGCAGTGGGTGCTACGTCGCGCTTGCCCCCGCGCACCGTGAGCGTGGGCAATACCGGCATCTATCGCGCCGGCTGCGCGCGCCGACTCAGCGAGCTGACCGGCCAGATCCGCGACGCGGTCAGCGCGCAGGACGTGAACCGGTTGTCCTCGATCTACCTGTGGAGCAACGTCTCCAACGCCACCGCGAACCACATCATCGGGCGGCTGGAATCGGTGGTGCAGCGCCCCCTGGTCGACATCGCCCCGGTCTACCCCGAAAGCGCGCCGGTGGTGGTGGACCCGGCGCTTGCCGCTGCAGGTCCTGAATCGGCGCCTTCGCGCCCCCGCCCCATCGGCCTGCGCATCGAACAGACCCTGGGCAGCACCGCCACCCCGGCCCGGACCGTGTTCGGCCTGCGGCGTCAGTACGGCTGCTTCTGGATCACGCTGTAGCCGGCCACAGCGAGCGGATCGCTGCGATGCCCTGCGCGCCGTGGCGGCGCGCCTGCTCGATATCGCCAGGGGTCATCCCGCCCAGCGCGTACAGCGGCAACGAGACCTGTTCGCGCAGCGCTTCGAACGCGTCCCAGCCCAGCGGCGCGATGCCGGGATGGCTGTCCGTCGCCTGCACGGGTCCCAGCACCGCAAAATCACAGCCCAGCCGCTGCGCCGCCTGCAGCTGCGCCAGATCGTGGCAGGAGGCCGCCACCAGCTGACCGGCCGGCAGCGGCCGCTCGCCCAGCGCCAGCAGCTGCTCACTGCCCAGGTGCACCCCGACGCCCAGCCGCCCGGCCAGGTCGATATCCCGGTTCACCAGCCACTGCGTGCGCGGCCCATGCTGCTGGATCACGCGCTCGGCCAGCGCCACCCGCGCCGGACTGGATGGCGTGCGCAGCTGCACCCGGCGCACGCCACTCTCCAGCGCATGCGCCAGGCGCCCCAGCCATGCCTGGTGGACACTGTCCTCCTCGCCCTCCAGCTCCGGGGTGATCAGATACCGATCCGGCTGGCGCAACGCCGCCACCACCGGCAGATCCGCCGGCGGCATCGAGTACCGGTGCAGTTTGTCCGGGGCCACCCAGGTGATCGCCTGCCCTTCCCGCCCACGCGGCGAGCCCTTCCAGCCCTGGATCCGGCGCACCTCCAGGCGGAGCCGCTTGTCCGGGTAGATCTGCGGCACGTCCATGATCCACTCACCGACCTCCGCCTCGATCCCCAGCTCCTCGCGCAGTTCCCGCACCAGGGCCTGCTCGGAGGTCTCGCCGGGCTCCCGCTTGCCGCCCGGGAACTCCCACAGGCCGGCCATATCGCGGTTCTCGGTACGACGGTTGAGCAGGATGCGGCCGCGGGCATCGGTGATGACGCCGGCCACGACATGGATCGAACGAAGGGGAGATGACATACCCGGAGGATGCCCAAAGCGGCCCCGGTGACGCAATGCCCCTGCGGGTAGTTGTGGAGGCGCGTTGTCGATGGGGGGCAGTCTCCGCTCAGGGGGGCGGCGAGCTTAAGGGCCCCGCAGCGACCGATAGGCCCCTCGGCAAATGTCCCCCGGCCGCCGCCTGGTGGCGACGGCCTCCTCCTTGATTTTGCCCAGGGGCCTATCGGCCGCTACGGCGCTCGCGCGCGGCAGGAGTGCGGAAGAGCGGACCTTGCTGTTGGGCGCCAATAGTCTCGATACGCGGGGCGCGACCCAGCCACCGCCGCCCTGGAGCAGGCCGGACCGCGCTGCATGCCTGCCACGCGGATGTGAATAGAACCCAAAAAAAGCCCCGCACAAGGCGGGGCTTTTTCAGCGCTTCCGATCAGCGGATCAGCCAATCAGCTCAGCTGACCATGGCAGTGCTTGTACTTCTTGCCGCTGCCGCACGGGCACGGATCGTTGCGGCCGACCTTCGGCTCATCGCGGGTGACCTGCGGCACGCCGTTCTGGGCGGCCTCCACCTGCGCGGCCTCTTCGTCCGCACCGTAGCCGCCGGCATCCTGGTGCTGGAACTGCGACTGCAGCAGGCGTGCTTCGGACTGCTGACGCTCGGCCTGCTCCAGTGCCGCCACTTCCTCTTCGCTGCGGATGCGCACGCGCGCCAGCAACGTCACCACTTCGCGCTTCACGTTCTCCAGCATTTCCGAGAACAGCTCGAAGGCTTCCTTCTTGTACTCCTGCTTCGGCTGCTTCTGGGCATAACCGCGCAGGTAGATGCCCTGGCGCAGGTAATCCATGCGCGCCAGGTGCTCCTTCCAGCTCTGGTCCAGCACGGTCAGCATCACGTGCTTCTCCAGCGCGCGCATGGTCTCGTCGCCCACGCCGGCTTCCTTCGCGGCGAAGTGCTCGTCCACCTTGGCCTGCACCTTCTCGGCGATGCCTTCGGCGTCCAGTTCCTCGTGCGCCTTGACCAGCTCGGTCAGCGACATGTCGATGCCGAAGTCCGAGGCCAGCGTCGCTTCCAGACCCTGCAGGTCCCACTGCTCATCGATCGAGTTCGGCGGCACGAAGCGCGCCACCACATCGAAGATCACGTCGCCGCGGATGCCATCGACGTTCTCCTTCACCGACTCCGCATCCAGCAGTTCGTCGCGCTGGCTGTAGATCACCTTGCGCTGATCGTTGTTGACGTCGTCGAAGTCCAGCAGGTTCTTGCGGATGTCGAAGTTGTGCGCTTCGACCTTGCGCTGCGCCTTCTCGATCTGGCGGCTGACCAGACGATCCTCGATGACGTCGTCTTCCTTCATGCCCATCATGCGCATCGCCTTCTGGACCCAGTCCGAGGCGAAGATGCGCATCAGGTTGTCTTCCAGCGACAGGTAGAAACGGGACGAACCCGGATCGCCCTGGCGGCCCGAACGGCCACGCAGCTGGTTGTCGATACGGCGCGATTCGTGGCGCTCGGTACCGACGATGTGCAGGCCACCGGCCGCCTTGACCGCGTCATGGCGCTTCTGCCATTCGGCCTTGACCTGGGCGCGCTGCTCGTCGGTGGCGTCTTCGCCCAGCTCATGCAGCTGCGCTTCCAGCGAACCACCGAGCACGATATCGGTACCACGGCCGGCCATGTTGGTGGCGATGGTCACCGCGCCCGGCATGCCGGCGTTGGCGATGATGGTCGCTTCGCGGTCATGCTGCTTGGCGTTGAGCACTTCGTGGTGCACACCGGCCTTGGTCAGGTGCTCGGACAGCATCTCCGAGGTTTCGATCGAGGTGGTACCCACCAGCACCGGCTGGCCGCGCTCGTTGCAGGCCTGGATATCGGCCAGCACGGCATTGAATTTGCCGTTGCGGTTGAGGAACACCTGGTCCGAACCGTCCTTGCGGATGGTCGGGCGGTTGGTCGGGATCACCACCACTTCCAGGTTGTAGATGCTCTGGAATTCGTAGGCTTCCGTATCGGCCGTACCGGTCATGCCGGACAGCTTCTTGTACATGCGGAACAGGTTCTGGAAGGTGATGCTCGCCAGGGTCTGGTTCTCACGCTGGACCGGCACGCCTTCCTTCGCTTCCACCGCCTGGTGCAGGCCATCGGACCAGCGGCGGCCGGCCAGGGTACGGCCGGTGAATTCATCGACGATCACCACTTCGCCATCGCGCACGATGTAATCCACGTCGCGCTGGTAGATGGCATGCGCGCGCAGGGCGGCATTGAGGTGATGCACCACGGTCAGGTTCTGCGCGGCGTACAGGCCTTCGGTCTCGGCATTGAGGATGCCGGCTTCGACCAGCAGCGCCTCGGCATGCTCCATGCCCGCTTCGGACAGATGGACCTGCTTGCCCTTCTCGTCCACCCAAAAATCGCCCTCGCCTTCCTCGGCATCCTGCTTGATGAGGTGCGGGACGACGCGGTTGACGCGGATGTACAGCTCCGGGGAGTCATCGGCCGGGCCGGAGATGATCAGCGGGGTACGGGCTTCGTCGATCAGGATGGAGTCGACTTCATCGACGATGGCGTAGTGCAGGCCGCGCTGGTAGCGGTCCGCACGCGACAGCGCCATGTTGTCGCGCAGGTAATCGAAGCCGAATTCGTTGTTGGTGCCGTAGGTGATGTCGCTGGCGTACGCCTCGCGCTTGTCGCCGTGCGGCATGCCCGGGTAGACCACGCCCACGCTCAGGCCCAGCCAGTTGTAGAGTTTGCCCATCTGCGCCGAGTCACGGCGGGCCAGGTAGTCGTTCACGGTGACCACGTGGACGCCCTTGCCTTCCAGCGCGTTGAGGTAGACCGGCAGCGTGGCGACCAGGGTCTTGCCTTCACCGGTGCGCATTTCGGCGATCTTGCCCAGGTGCAGGACCATGCCGCCGATCAGCTGGACGTCGTAATGGCGCATGCCGAGCACGCGGCGGCTGGCTTCACGGCAGACCGCGAACGCTTCGGGCAGCACCTTGTCCAGGGCTTCACCGTCAGCGATGCGCTGCTTGAACTCCGGGGTCTTGGCCTTGAGCTGCTCGTCGGAGAGCTTTTCGATTTCCGGCTCCAACGCATTGACCTTGGCGACGATGCGGTTGAGCTGGCGCAGCTGTCGTTCATTACGACTGCCGAAGACGCGGGTAAGCAGGCTGTTGATCATTGAAGGAACCGGTTGGAATGAGACGCCCCAACGGCGGCGCTCTCCCCGGGGGATGCGCACGCCGCAAACGAAACAGGGCGCACCGCGCCCTGTCTATGGCAACACCCATTGTAGCTTGGGACGGGGGTCCGGCGTTTCAAGCACCCCCGTTCAAGTTCGTTACCGTGATCAGCCCCGCGAAACGCGGCCGACCGGGGTGTTGCCGCCATCACCGAGGAACTTGCGCGGATTGACCACCTGGCCGCGTTCCCAGACCTCGAAGTGCACGTGGGCACCGGTGGAACGGCCCGTGGAACCGGCCTTGGCCACTTCCTGGCCGGCCCGGACCAGATCGCCCGGCTTCACCACCAGGCGCGAATTATGCGCATAGCGGGTCACATAGCCGTTGCCATGGTCCACATCGACCACGTTGCCGTAGCCGCCCTTCACACCGGCAAAGCTGACCACGCCGTCGGCCACCGACATCACCGGGTCACCGACCTTGGCGTGGAAATCCATGCCCTTGTGGGTGGCCGCACCACGACCGAACGGATCGCTGCGGGTGCCGAAGTTGGAGGTGATGTAGGTATTGCGGATCGGCATGCGCGAGGGCACCGCGTTCTGTTCGAGCTGGTGGTCGAACATCAGCGATTCCATCACCGACAGCTGGCGGCCTGAAGCAGCAAAGCGCTGCTCCAGCACCTGTAAGTCGGCGTTGACCGCGCTGACCGGGATGTCCTGGGTCGGGCCGGGCTCGCCTTCACCGAGGCCGGGGGTCTCGTTGAAGTCGAATTCGCCGTCTTCCAGTTTGCCCATCTGGGTGAGTCGTTCGCCCAGGGCGTTGAGACGGGTGGCCTGCGCCTGCAGCTCGCCCATCCGCGCTGCCAGCGCGTTGACCTGGGTCTGAGCGTCCTTCTGGGCCTGCGCCAGTTCGCGTTCCTGCTGTGCGACCTTGGCGTGGAGCCGGGAATCGTTGAACATGCTGCCACCGATACCGGCACCGAAGCCGATCAGGCAGCCCACCCCCAGCACACTGCCCAGCAGGGCACGGGGGGAATCTTCGAAGTAGAAACGCAAACGCGCCAGCGGCGTCTTGGCCTGTCCTTCACGCGTTTTGATTACGATCTTTTTGAATGCCATCAGTGAGTTTTCATGTCTGAGCCGAAATCCAGTGCCCGTTCCCCATCCACGCCGAAGCCGGCGCTGGATGCGGTCATGGCGGACAAAGCCGGTAACCCGCTGCGTCGTGCCTTGTGGCTCGACGCGCTGGACCGTCAATTGCGCCCCCATTTGCCGCCTGCACTGGCCACCCGTTGCCGGCTGGCGAATGTAAACGGCGAGCACCTCGTTTTTCTCGTCGAATCTCCCGTGTGGCATGCCAAGGTCCGGCTTGCCGAAGCACAGTTGATCGACGCGGCCCGGTCCATCGGGCTGAAGGTCACCAAGGTGACCGTCAAAACAGCGTCCGCCCCTCCCCCACGCTCCCCAGCGATCGACAACAGGAATGGCCCCCACGCCGTTTCAGCCGCCACGCACAAAGGGCTACGCGACGCGTTGGCTTGTCTGCGCGACGTGGGTTCTTCCAAGTCGTGAAGCCATCGGGGCATCCCGCCCCTTCCCGGCCGCGTCACGATCACGTGAACTTTGGCTGGGAGCCGGTCTGCACTGTAGCGGCGTCGGTGCCGCCAGTCGTTAGTGTTTTATTAAATTAACGTTAAATTCGGCACAAACCTTGATGAGGTTCACAAATCTGTGCGCTGTGCACCCCTACGGTTCATTGACGTCAAGATCACGCGGCGTTGAGCCCGTCCTGACCCCCTGAAACAGAAACGGCGCCTTGGGCGCCGTTCTATTTTCTATAAAATCAATGGGTTGGCCAGAACGTGGCTCAGGCGTAGGCCGGCAGACCATAGACGACGGGGGCCTCGACCGCAGGCGACTCGTAGCTGACCCATTCCCACGCGCTGGCATCGGCCAGCAGGGCGCGTACCAGCTTGTTGTTGAGCGCATGGCCGGACTTGAAGCCCTCGTAAGCGCCGAGCACCTGGCCACCGGCCAGGTACAGATCGCCGATCGCGTCGAGGATCTTGTGGCGCACGAACTCGTCGGCGTAGCGCAGGCCGTCGTCGTTGAGCACGCGGAACTCGTCGAGCACGATGGCGTTGTCCATCGAACCGCCCAGGCCCAGGTTGCGCTCGCGCATGTATTCCAGATCCCGCATGAAGCCGAAGGTCCGGGCGCGGGAGATTTCCTTGGTGTAGGCCAGGGTCGAGAACTCGATTTCGGCGCGCGACTGCTTGGCCGGGATCATCGGGTGGTTGAACTGGATGGTGAAGCCGAGCTTGTAGCCTTCGTACGGCTCGAAGCGGGCGACCTTGTCGCCATCGGTGACTTCCACCGTCTTGAGAATGCGGATGAAGCGTTTCGGCGCGTCCTGTTCGGCGATGCCCGCCGACTGCAGCAGGAACACGAACGGGCCGGAGGAACCGTCCATGATCGGCAGCTCGGCCGAGGACAGCTCCACGATGATGTTGTCCACACCCAGGCCGGCCAGGGCCGACATCAGGTGTTCGACGGTCTGGATCTTGGCCTCGTGGTAGGTCAGGCCGGTGCACAGCGTGACTTCGGTGACCAGGTCCGCACGCGCGGGCACTTCCACCACCGGGTCCATATCGACGCGGCGGAACACGATGCCATGGTTGACCGGGGCCGGGCGCAGGGTCATGTAGACCTTGTCACCGCTGTGAAGGCCGACGCCGGTGGCGCGGATCGTGTTCTTGAGGGTGCGTTGCGGGATCATCGGGGGGCAGGACCAGAAAGCGCGCGGTCAGCGCGGCTGTGACAAACAAGAATAACACGCACTACCGCTGTCCCTTCCGTGAACCGTGGTGCGTCGACAGCACTGCCCGGACGTGCGCGATGCACGACGGCGGTCAGACTGCCGGGCCGATCCTGGCCCGGCAGCATGGGACATGGAGGTGCTTACCGGGGAGGACAAGGCCCCGACCAGCGTTACTCAGTCCGCCTGGCGGCGCAGGAACGCCGGGATGTCCAGGTAATCGTTGGGCAGCTCAGCGGCGGCCGGACCCGAAGCGCTCGGAGCCGACGGTGCCACGGTGTCGGCGCTGGGACGACGCAGGCCCATGCCCATGCCCATCCCGCCGACGGCCTTGGAGACCGCATCGCCGCCGTTGTCGAATTCGCCGAACTCCGGCTGGCCGGTGGTGGCGTTGCGGACCAGCTTGATCGGTGCGCGCTCGCCCGGACGCTGGGTCTTGGCGGTGACGGCACGGTTCAGGCCGGTGGCGACCACGGTCACGCGGACTTCGTCCTGCATGTCCGGGTCCAGCACGGTACCCACGACCACGGTGGCATCTTCGGAGGCGAAGCCATCGATGGTGCGGCCGATCTCGTCGAACTCGGCCATCGTGAAGTCGGCGCCGGCGGTGATGTTGACCAGGATGCCGTTGGCACCGGCCAGGTTCACATCGTCCAGCAGCGGGTTCTGGATGGCGGCTTCGGCCGCGGCCTGGGCGCGGTCATCGCCACGCGCGGTGCCGGTACCCATCATCGCCAGGCCCATTTCGGACATGACGGTGCGCACGTCGGCGAAGTCGACGTTGATCAGGCCCGGACGCACGATCAGATCGGCGATGCCCTGCACGGCGCCCTGCAGCACGTCGTTGGCGGCACGGAAGGCCTGGATCATGGTGGCGTTGCGGCCCAGCACGGTGATCAGCTTTTCGTTCGGGATCGTGATCAGCGAATCGCAATGCTGGCTCAGCTCTTCGATGCCCTTAAGCGCGACCTGCATGCGGCGACGGCCTTCGAACGGGAACGGCTTGGTGACCACGGCGACGGTCAGGATGCCCATCTCCTTGGCCAGCTGCGCCACGACCGGGGCTGCACCGGTGCCGGTGCCGCCGCCCATGCCGGCGGTGATGAACACCATGTCCGCACCCTGCAGGGCATCCATGATGCGCTCACGGTCTTCCAGCGCGGCCTGGCGGCCGACTTCCGGGTTCGCGCCTGCGCCCAGGCCCTTGGTGACGTTGGTACCCAGCTGCAGCTGCAGCTTGGCACCGCAATTCTTGATGGCCTGCGAATCGGTGTTGGCGGTGATGAATTCCACGCCGTCCACACTGGTGCTGACCATGTGCGCCACGGCGTTACCGCCGCCGCCGCCCACGCCGATCACCTTGATCACCGCATTGGGTGCCATCTTTTCAATCAGTTCGAAATGCGCCATGTCCGTGTCCTCGTGTTGCCGTTTACGCGGGACGGGGGCTTCGGAGAATCCTTCTCCTGTCCTCCCCACCGTCGTGCCGGCGAGTTGTAGTTGGTATGCCGGGCTGGATAGAGCCAACCGCGACGGTGTTGCCTGCTTCAATGGTCGGCCAGGTGGCCGGGTAATGCGCTTGCTGTGTACGTCGTGATGCGGGGTGTTGCGGCGTTGCGTGGACGGTGTGTGGATTTTTCGGGAACTGCTTATCGCTTATTGCATGTGTACTGCGTGTTGCGGGCCGCGATCAGAACTCGCCGCGGAACCAGGTTTTGAGCTTCTTGAACATGCTGCCGGCGCGGCCGGTCGGCAGCGACGGGCGACGCGGGTGTTCGATCTGGCTGCCCATCAGCAGCAGGCCCACGCCGGTGGCATGCACCGGGTTGCCCACCACTTCGCCCAGGCCGGTGACGTGCTGCGGGATGCCCACGCGTACCGGCATCTGCAGCATTTCCTCGGCCAGTTCGACCACGCCTTCCATCTTCGAAGCGCCGCCGGTGAGCACCATGCCGGCGCGCACCAGTTCCTCGAAACCGGAGCGGCGCAGTTCGGCCTGCACCATCTCGAAGATCTCTTCGTAGCGGCCCTGCACCGCCTGGGCGAGTGCATGGCGCGGCATCCGGCGCGGCGGACGATCGCCGACGCTGGGCACCTGGATGCTTTCCTCGGCGGTGGCCAGCTGGGCCAGGGCGCAGGCGTAGCGCACCTTGATCTGCTCGGCTTCCGGGGTCGGCGTGCGCAGCATGTGCGCGATGTCGTTGGTGACGTGGTCGCCGGCGATCGGCAGCGAGGCGGTGTGGCAGATCGCGCCCTGCACGAACACGGCCAGGTCGGTGGTACCGGCGCCCATGTCGACCAGCACCACGCCCAGCTCGCGCTCGTCGGCGGTCAGCACGGCCACACTGGAGGCCAGCGAGGACAGCACCAGGTCATCGACCTGCAGGCCGCAGCGCTGCACGCACTTGGAGATGTTGGCGGCGGCCGACTGTGCGCACACCACCAGGTGGGCGTGCACTTCCAGGCGCACGCCGGTCATGCCGACCGGATTGCGGATGCCTTCCTGCGAATCATCCAGCACGTACTCGCGCGGGATCGCATGCAGGATCTTCTGATCGGCCGGGATCGCCACCGCCTTGGCTGCGTCCAGCACGCGGTCCAGGTCGCCCCAGGTCACTTCGCCGTCGCGGATCGGCACGATGCCGGGCGAGTTCTTGCACTGCACGTGGTTGCCGGAGATCGAGGCGTACACCGAGCGGATCTCGCAGCCGGCCATCAGCTCGGCCTCTTCGACCGCACGCTGGATGGACTGCACGGTCGATTCGATATCCACCACCACGCCGCGCTTGAGACCGCGCGATTCGTGCGAGCCGATGCCGATGACCTCGATCGGATTGCCCGGCGAATACTCGCCGACCAGCGCCACCACCTTGGAGGTGCCGATGTCCAGACCGACGATCAGTGATTTGTCACCCTTGCGATTCATGTCCTGTCCTGCGTCCTGTGCGCCACATTGGCCGGCGCGGCCGGTGCGGCCGGCGTCGCCGGAGCCGGGGTACCCCAGCTCAGTGTGAAACCATTGGTATATCGGAGGTCGGCGCGCTCGATCGGCGCCGCCTGGTTGGCCAGCTGCGGCAGCACGCGCACGAAGCGCTGCAGGCGCGAGCGGGCATCGTCGCGGCCCACGACCACTTCGGTGCCGTTGCTCAGCACCAGCGACCAGCTGCCGCGTGCGTCCATGGTGACCCGCTTGACGTCCACCCCGGCTGGCGCGAACAGCGCGCGCGCATCGTTGTAGAGCGCCACCACTTCTTCGGTCTGGCTGTCCGGACCATCCAGGTCGGGCAGTTCCAGGTCCTGCAGTTTCTTGGGCGTGGCGAACAGCTTGCCCTGCTCGGAGAGCAGGCGGTCATGGCCCCAGCGCGCGAACGGCTTGTGCTCGACCAGGGTGATTTCCAGCACGTCGGGCCACTGCTTGCGGACCTGCGCGCTTTCCACCCACGGCAGCGTTTCGATGGCGTCCTGTGCATCCTGCAGCTTGACCGCGAAGAAGCCGGACTTCGCATACGGCAGCACCACCTGCTGCAGCTGCTCGGCCGGCACCCGCTTGAACTCACCGTGCACACGCAGCTTGGCCAACGGCCACCGCTCGGCACCGACCCAGCCGTTGAGCACCGCCACCACGGGCAGTGCCACGACCGACAGGGCCAGCAACCAGACGAAGATGCGCAGCACCGCGTTCATGCGTGGCGGTTCTCCTGCGCTGCGTGACCCGGCAGGGTCTGTTCCAGTACGCGCCAGACCAGCTCTTCAAAGCCGATCCCGGCCTGGCTGGCCGCCTTGGGCACCAGCGAATGGCTGGTCATGCCCGGCGCGGTGTTCACTTCCAGCAGGTAGAAGCGGCCCGTGCTGCGGTCGCGCATCACGTCCACCCGGCCCCAGCCGCGGCAACCGGCAGCGCGGAACGCGGCCAGGGCGAGGCGGCGGATCTCGATCTCGTCCTCGCCTTCCAGCCCCGGGCACAGGTACTGGGTGTCCTCGGCGATGTACTTGGCGTTGTAGTCGTACCACTGGCCCTTGGGCACGATGCGGATCGACGGCAGCGCCTGGTCGCCCAGGATCGCCACGGTCAACTCGTCGCCGACCACCATCTGCTCCATCAGCAGCTGGCCGTCATAGCGCACCGCCAGTGCGACCGCCTCATCCAGGCCGGCCTCTTCCACCACGCGGCTGATGCCGACGCTGGAGCCTTCGTTGGCCGGCTTGACCACCACCGGCAGGCCGAGCTCGGCCGCGGCGGCATGGACATCGGAGGCCTGGTCCAGCGCAATGAAGCGCGGGGTCGGCAGGCCGTGCGAGATCCACACCTGCTTGGTGCGGATCTTGTCCATGCTCAGCGCCGAGCCGAGCACGTCCGAGCCGGTGTACGGCACGCCGAAGGCCTCCATCAGGCCCTGCACGATGCCGTCCTCACCACCGCCGTTGTGGCCGTGGAGGATGTTGAAGACGCGGTCGAAACGCTTCTCGACCAACGCCAGCGCCAGGGCCGGGATGCCATCGACGGCGATCGCATCGACGCCGCGCGCGCGCAGCGCTTCGATCACGTTGCGGCCCGAATCCAGCGAGACGTTGCGCTCGCTGGAGGTGCCACCGAGCAGCACGGCAACGCGGCCGAACATGGCCGGATCGGTGAGGCGCAGTGGCGGGAAGGTCAGCGCGTTCATGCCGCCGGGGCCTCCTGGAAGCCTTCGCCGGCGATCTGCTGGGCGATGTAGCCGATGTCGCCTGCGCCCATCATCAGCAGCAGGTCACCGTCCTGCAGGACGTCGGGCAGCACGTGCGCCAGTTCGGCGGCGTTGCCGACCACGACCGGCTCGCTGCGGCCACGCGCGCGGATGGCGCGCGCCAGCGAACGCGAATCGGCCCCCGGGATCGGCGCCTCGCCGGCCGGATAGACCTCGCTCAGCACCAGTGCGTCCACTTCGGAGAGGACCGCCGCGAAGGCGTCGAACTGATCGCGGGTGCGGCTGTAACGGTGTGGCTGGAACGCCACGACCAGGCGCTGGCTCGGCCAGCCGCCGCGGGCGGCGGCGAACACGGCGGCCAGTTCGCGCGGGTGGTGGCCGTAATCATCGATCACACGCACCTTGGCACCGGTGTGCGTGGTGACGATGCCCAGATCGTTGAAGCGGCGGCCGATGCCCGCAAAGCTTTCCAGCGCGCGCGCGATCGCCTCCGGCGCCACGCCCAGCTGCCAGCCCACGGCCGCGGCGGCCAGGGCGTTGAGTACGTTGTGTGCGCCCGGCAGGGCCAGCGTCACCGGGTGGCTGCTGCCTTCGGGCAGGCGCAGGGTGAAGCGCATGCGCGGGCCGTCCTGGACCACATCCTCGGCGCGCACGTCGGCGTTGCTGCTCATGCCATAGCTCATGACATGGCGCGGCGTCTGCGCGGCCAGCGCGGCCACTTCCGGATCATCGATGCACAGCACCGCCAGGCCGTAGAACGGCAGGCGCTGCAGGAACTCGGCGAACGCAGCCTGGACCCGGGCGAAATCGTTGCCGTAGTTTTCCAGGTGGTCCGAATCGATGTTGGTGATCACCGAGACCAGCGGGTTCAGGCGCAGGAAGCTGCCATCGCTTTCATCGGCTTCGGCCACCAGCCACTGGCCACTGCCGAGCTTGGCGTTGGCACCGGCAGCGAGCAGCTGGCCGCCGATCACGAAGGTCGGGTCCAGCCCGCCTTCGCTCAGCACCGCGGCCGTCAGGCTGGTGGTGGTGGTCTTGCCGTGCGTGCCGGCCACCGCGATCCCGCGGCGGAAACGCATCAGTTCGGCCAGCATCGCCGCGCGCGGCATGATCGGAATGCGCTGGCTGCGCGCTTCCATCAGCTCGGGGTTGTCATCGCGGATCGCGCTGGAGACCACCACGCAGTCGGTGCCGAGCACGTTGGCAGCCGAATGGCCACGCATCACGCGCGCACCCAGGCCGGCCAGGCGACGGGTCGCGGCGTTGTCGGCGTTGTCCGAACCGGACACTTCATAGCCCAGCGTCAGCATCACTTCGGCGATGCCGCTCATGCCGGTGCCGCCGATGCCGACGAAGTGCACGCGCGGGAACGCACGTACCAGGTCGTTGGTGTCGTGGAGGCGGCGGATCATGCGCGGCCTCGCGCCAGGCTGGCGCGCGTAGCGGTGTTCATTTGGATTCCTCGAGAATGATGTCGGCGATGCGCTCAGCGGCATCGACCTTGGCCAGGGCACGCGCGGCGTTGGCCATCTGCATGCGTCGGGCGGAATTTTCGGACAGATCGCGCAGCACGCCTTCCAACTGCGTCGCCAGCGTTTCATCCTGCTTCAGCAACACGGCCGCGCCGCGCTCGACCAGATACTCCGCATTGCGGGTCTGGTGATCGTCGACGGCCGCCGCGAACGGCACCAGCACACTGCCCACACCGACCGCGCAGAGCTCGGCCAGGGTGGAGGCACCGGAACGGCACACGACCAGATCGGCCCAGGCGAACGCCTCGGCCATATCGGCGATGAAGGGTTCCACGCTTGCCTGCACGCCGGCATCGGCATAGGCCTGCAGCGCTTCGGCATGCAGCTTCTCGCCGCTCTGGTGACGCACCTGCACCGGCATGCCGGCGCCCAGTGCGGCCAGCGCCTTGGGCACCGCGTTGTTGAGCACGCGTGCGCCCTGGCTGCCACCGAGCACCAGCAGGCGCAACGGGCCCTGGCGATTGGCCAGGCGCAGATCCGGCGGCGTGATCGCGGCGATCTCGGCACGCACCGGATTGCCGACCGCTTCCTCGCGCTTGGCGAAGCTGCCCGGGAAACCGGACAGCACGCGGCGCGCGACGTGCGACAGCACGCGGTTGGTCATGCCCGGGGCGCGATTCTGTTCGTGCACCAGCAGCGGCAGGCCGTGCAGGCGCGCGGCGATACCGCCCGGGCCGGAGGCGAAGCCACCGAAGGCGATCACCGCACGCGGCTGGCGATCGCGGATCAGGAAGCCGGCCGCGCGGATCGCACGCAGCAGCCGCAGCGGCGCGCCGAGCAGGGCCAGCTTGCCCTTGCCGCGCAGGCCGCCGATGGCCAGCGTGTCGATGGGGATGTCGTGCTGCGGCACCAGGCGCGTTTCCATCGCGCCATCGGCACCCAGCCAGGTCACCGGCACGCCGCGCTCGCGCAGCACCTTGGCCACGGCCAGGCCCGGGAAGATGTGCCCCCCGGTACCACCGGCCATGATCATGACCGGGCGACGGGACGGATCGAGGCGAGGCGTGCTCATCCCATCCTCCCCAGCGTCGGCTCGATGCGCTGTTGCATGCGGCTGGTGCCACGGGTGGAGCTGTCGCGCGGTGCGGCATCGCGGTTGCCGCTGTCCTGCATCGCGGCGGCGACCGCACTGGCGCTCTCGGCCCTGGGCGCATCCCCCGGCAGCGGACCCTCCTGGTCGGCACCCATGCGCACGGCCTGGCGGCGCTCGGCGCGATCCAGTTCGTAGGAGACGCGCAGCAGCAGGCCCATCGCCACGCAGGTCATCAGCACGCTCGAGCCGCCCGAGGAAATCAGCGGCAGGGTCAGCCCCTTGGTCGGCAGGATGCCCAGGTTGACCCCGATCGAGACGAAGCTCTGCATGCTGATCCACAGGCCGATGCCGAAGGCGATGTAGCCGGAGAAGTGGCGCTTCATTTCCACGCAGCGCATGCCCAGCCAGAAGGTGCGGCCAACCAGCAGTGCGTACAGCGCGATGATCAGGCAGGTGCCGAGGAAGCCCAGCTCTTCGGCGGTGACCGAGAAGATGAAGTCGGTATGCGCTTCGGGCAGGTAATAGAGCTTCTGCACCGAGTTGCCCAGGCCCACGCCGGTCCACTCGCCGCGGCCCACGGCCATCAGCGCGTTGGACAGCTGGTAGCCGTCGCCCTGCTGGTCGGCCCACGGGTCCAGGAAGGAGGTGATGCGGCGCATGCGATACGGCTCGATGATCGCCAGCGCGCTCATGCCGACCATGCCGATGATCACCGGCATGGACATGCGCGGCATGTTGACCCCGCCCAGCACCAGCATGCCGGCGGTGATGGCCAGCAGCAGCGTGGACGAACCGAAGTCCGGCTGCAGCAGCAGCAGCACCACCAGCGCGCCGGCCACGCCGAGCGGCTTGAGCATCGCCGGCCAGGTGGCATTGACCTCATCGCGGAAGCGGACCAGATAGCTGGACAACCACACGATGTAGAGCACCTTGACCGCTTCGACGGTCTGGAACTTGGAGATGCCCAGGTTGATCCAGCGGCGGGCACCGTTGACGCTGCTGCCCAGGCCCGGGATGAACACCACCACCAGCAGCGCGAAGCAGCCCAGCAGCAGGATCTGGTTGTACTGCTCGATGCTCTTGAGCTCGGTACGCATGGCGATGATCGCCAGGCCGATACCCACCGCCAGGAAGATCAGGTGGCGGTTGAGGTAGTAGAACGGGCTGCTCATCAGCGCGATCGAGCTCGACGCGACCATCACCACGCCCAGCCCGGTGAGCGCGATGATCGCGCCCAGCAGCCACTTGTCGAAGTGGCCTCCGATGGCTTCAAGGCGGGTTGCCTGGCGCGAGAGGTCGTTCATCAGCGGACCTTCAACGTGGCCAGGCCGATCAGGACCAGCACGACCGAGATGATCCAGAAGCGCACGATCACGCGCGGCTCCGGCCAGCCCTTCAGTTCGAAGTGGTGGTGGATCGGCGCCATGCGGAACACGCGCTTGCCGGTCAGCTTGAATGAGGCGACCTGGATCATCACCGACAGCGTCTCGATCACGAACACGCCCCCCATCACCACCAGCACCAGTTCCTGGCGGGTGATCACCGCGATCGTGCCCAGCACCGCGCCCAGCGCCAGCGCGCCGATGTCGCCCATGAAGACCATGGCCGGATAGGTGTTGAACCAGAGGAAGCCCAGCCCTGCGCCGGCGATCGCCGCGCAGATGATGACCAGCTCACCGGCGCCCGGGATCTGCGGGATCTGCAGGTAGCTGGAGAACACCACGTTGCCCGAGGCGTAGGCGAACACGCCCAGCGCGCAGGCCACCAGCACGGTCGGCATGATCGCCAGCCCGTCCAGGCCGTCGGTCAGGTTGACCGCGTTGGAGAAGCCGACGATCCAGAAGTAGGCGATGGCCACGAAGCTGATGCCGGCCAGCGGCAGCGCGATCGACTTGAACATCGGGATGTAGAACGTCATCGCCGCCGGGACATCGGCGGTGTAGAACAGGAACAGACCCGCCGCGAGGCCGAAGATCGACTGCAGCAGGTACTTCCAGCGCGACTTCAGGCCGTTGGGATCACGGCGGACGATCTTGATCCAGTCGTCGTACCAGCCAATCGCACCGAAGCACAGCATCACCGCCAGCACCAGCCAGACGTAGCGATTGCGCAGGTCGGCCCACAGCAGCACCGACAGCGTGATCGTCAGCAGGATCAGCGAACCGCCCATGGTCGGCGTGCCGGCCTTGGAGAAATGGGTCTGCGGCCCGTCCTTGCGGATCGGCTGGCCGCCCTTGAACTGGGCAAGCTTGCGGATCATCGCCGGGCCAAGCCACAGCGACAGGAACAGGGCGGTCAGCGCCGCGAGGATGCCGCGCAGGGTCAGGTAGCCGAACAGCCCGAACAGGCTCTCCAACTGCTGCAGCCATCGGGCCAGTTCAAGCAACATTGGGGGTTTCCTCTCCTTGCGCGAGCAGCGCTTTGACGATCGTGTCCATGGCGCTGCCACGCGAGCCCTTGACCAGGCAGCGCACGCCGGCATGCAGTTCGGTGGCGAGCGCGGCGGCCAGGGCCTGGTGGCTCTGGAAATGCTGACCGCCTTCACCGAAGGCGGTCGAGGCGGCGGCGCTCAGCGGACCGAGCGTGTACAGCCGCGCCAGGCCAGCCTCGCGCGCACGGCGGCCGGCCTGCGCATGCAGCGCCTCGCCGTCCGGGCCGAGTTCGCGCATGTCGCCGAGCACCAGCCAGCCTTCTTCCTTCGCGCCTGCCAGGGCATCGATGGCCGCGGCCAACGAGCCGGGGTTGGCGTTGTAACTGTCATCGATCAGCACCGCGCCGTTGGGCAGCTGGTGCGCGATCTGGCGGCCCGGGACCGGCTCGGCGCGGGCCAGGCCGGCGGCGATCTGCGCCACCGGAAGGCCTGCGGCCAACGCCAGCGAGGCAGCGGCCAGGGCATTGCTGATGTTGTGCCGGCCCGGCAGGCCCAGCGTGATCTCTGCATCGCCCTGCGGCGTGGACAGCACGAACTGGCTGCCCTGCGCGGCCGGACGGATCGCACGTGCGGTGACATCGGCGCTGTGGTCCAGGCCGTAGCGCAGCACGCGGCAGCGCGGCGGCTGGCCGACGATGTGCTGTTCGAACCAGATCCCGAAGGCGTCATCGGCATTGATCACGGCCACGCCATCGGAGGGCAGCGCCGCGTAGATCGCACCCTTGGTGGTGGCCACGCCCTGCAGGCTGCCCATTCGCTCCAGATGCGCCGGCGCGATGTTGTTCACCAGCGCGTAGTGCGGGCGCACGATCTCGGTGAGGTAGGCGATATCGCCCGGCTTGCCGGCGCCCATCTCGTAGACGGCGTAGTCGGCATCTTCCGGCGCATCGAGGACCGCCAGCGGCAGGCCGATCTCGTTGTTGCGGTTGCCCGGGTTGGCGTAGACCACCTTGCGGTCGTCCCGTGCCACCTGCTCCAGGATCGCCAGCAGCAGGCTCTTGACGCTGGTCTTGCCGTTGCTGCCGGTGATCGCGAACACCTCGGTGCCGCGGTCGCGCTGCATGCCGGCGGCGATGCGGCCCAGGGCGTGCTCGCTGTCGGCAACCACGATCTGCGGCAGGGCCACATCCAGCAGGCGCTCGACCAGCATCGCCGAAGCACCGCGCGCCAGGGCGTCGGCTGCGAAATCATGACCATCGAAACGCTCGCCGCGCAGCGCCACGTACAGGCTGCCCGGGGCAAGCGTGCGGGTGTCATTGCTGATCGCATCGATGGCGGTGTCTTCGCCATGGATCTCGCCACCGGCCCAATGGGCGATCAGCGACAGCGGCGTGCGCTTCATGGGGCCTCCCTGCGCAGCGTGCCCGCGTTGTCTACGCGCGCGGCCAGCACTCGGCCGGCCACCTCGGTGTCGTCGAAGGCGTGCTTGACCCCGTCGATCTCCTGGTAGGGCTCATGTCCCTTGCCGGCGATCAGCACGATGTCGCCCGCGCCGGCCTGGCCGATCGCAGCAGCGATCGCGGCGGCACGGTCGCGCTGCACGGTGACCGCCGCGGGTGCATCAAATCCCTTGAGGATGTCGGCCACGATCACGTCGCCGTCTTCGCCGCGCGGATTGTCGTCGGTGACGATCACCACGTCGGCATGCTGTTCGGCGATGGCGGCCATCTGCGGGCGCTTGCCGGTATCGCGCTCGCCGCCGCAGCCGAACACGCAGACCAGGCGGCCGGCCAGATGGCCCTGCACGCTGGTCAAGGCCTGTTCCAGTGCATCCGGGGTGTGGGCGTAATCGACCACCACGGTGGGCAGCCCGCCCTCGCCGCCCAGGCGGTTCATGCGGCCGGCAATCGGCTGCAGCTGCGAGAGCAGCGCGGCGATCGCGGCCGGGGTGTGGTCCAGCGCATACAGCGCACCGGCCACGGACAGCAGGTTGTCCACGTTGAAACGGCCGAGCAGCGGCGACTGCACCGGATGGCGCTGGCCGTCGACCACCAGGTCGAAGGCGATGCCGCGCCCATCCAGGGTGAGCGAATCGGCACGCAGGGTGGCCTGTGCGGCACCGCGCGAGCTGACGCCGATCGGGCGGACGCTCGCGCCGACGGTGCGCAGCAGCTCGCTGCCGAAGCTGTCATCGAGGTTGACCACGGCAGCCTTCAGACCATCGCGGTGGAACAGCCTGGCCTTGGCCGCACCGTACTGCGCCATGTCACCGTGATAGTCGAGATGGTCACGGGTGAGATTGGTGAACACCGCCACGTCGTAATGCACGGCGTCCACGCGGCCCTGGTCGAGCGCGTGCGAGCTGACTTCCATCGCCACGGCCTGGGCGCCGGCATCGCGCAGCTGCGCCAGCACCTCATGCATCTGCAGCACCAGCGGCGTGGTGAACCCGGTCGGCACGACGTTGCCGTACAGACCCACGCCCAGCGTGCCGATGCTGCCACTGGCGGTGCCGAGCAGGTGCCAGGCCTGGGCCAGCAGCTGCACGGTGGACGTCTTGCCGTTGGTGCCGGTCACCCCGACCATCGTCATCGCGCGCGAGGGATGGCCGTGGAACTGGTCGGCCATCGCGCCCATGCGGTTGCGCAGACCCGGCACGGCGATCGCATCGGCCGGCGCCGGCAGCTCGGCCGGGGCCGGCGGGTCGAACAGGATCGCTGCAGCGCCATTGGCGCGCGCCTGGTCGACAAACCCCAGCCCGTGCGCGCCGAAACCGGCGATCGCCACGAAGGCGTTGCCCGGGCGCACTGCGCGGCTGTCCAGCACCAGGCCGGTGAGGGTCGGATCGTGGCTCAGTGCCACATCGGGAAGCAACTGCGAAAGCAACATCGTCTGGCTCATTGGGTGCCTCCCTGCGCGGGCGGCACCGTTGCGTGCGCGCTGGGCAGCGCGGCATCGAATTCTGCGGCGGCGTCGGGGGCGATCACCGTTTCCGGCGGCGGCATCGGCAGCACCGAGGCCGAGTGGCCCATCTTTCCGGACTGCTGGGCGGCCAGCCACGACTCGATGTCATCCGGCGGCACGTCCATCAGGCGCAGTGCGCCTTCCATCACGTTGTGGAACACCGGTGCGGACACCAGGCCGCCGTAGTACTTGCCGGCCTGCGGGTCGTTGATGACGATCACCGTGGCAAAGCGCGGGTTGGTGGCCGGCACCACACCGGCGAACAGCGCGTTGTAATGGCCACGCTCGTAGCCGCCCGGGCCGGCCTTTCGGGCCGTACCGGTCTTGCCGGCCACGTGGTAGCCCAGCACCGCGGCCTGCTTGGCGCCGCCCTGGGTGACCACGGTTTCCATCATCGCCACCACTTCCTTGGCGATGTTCTCATCGATGATCTGCTTGCCTTCGTTGCGCTGGCCTTTGACGAAGGTCGGCGCGATCAACTTGCCGCCGTTGCCCAGCGCCGAGTACGCCGTGGCGATCTGCAGCGGGGTGACATTCAGGCCGTAGCCGTAGGACATGGTGGTCTTGGACGAGCCGCTCCAGCGTGCCGGGCGCGGCAGCACGCCGGCCGATTCGCCGGGGAAGCCGCTGTGCGGCGACACGCCGTAGCCGAAGCTGTGCACGTGGTCGTAGAAGACCTGGTCCGGCATCTTGGCCGCGATCTTGGCCGCGCCGATGTTGGAGCTGCGGGTGATCACGCCGGTGACGTTGAGCACGCCGTTGTTGCGCGGCACGTCCTTGATGGTGAAACGCCCGACGGCCATGTAGCCCGGGTTGGTATCCACCGTGGTGTCCTTGGTGACCACGCCGGACTGCAGCGCCGAGGCGATGGTCAGCGGCTTCATGGTCGAACCCGGCTCGACCAGATCGGTCACCGCGCGGTTGCGACGGGTGTCCGGTGCCGCGCCGCCGACGGCGTTGGGGTTGTAGGTCGGCAGGTTGACCATGGCCAGCACTTCACCGGTGGCCACGTCCATGATCACCATCGAGCCGCCGGCCGCCTTGTTGGCGATCAGCGCGTTGCGCAGCTCCTTGAAGGCCAGGAACTGGATGCGGCGGTCGATGCTGAGGGTAAGGTCCTTGCCCGGCTCGGCGGCGCGCAGCAGATCGCTCTCGACGGTGTCGCCCTTGCGGTTGCGGATCACGCGCTTGGCACCGGCCTTGCCGCGCAGCCATTCGTCGAAGGCCAGTTCCAGCCCTTCCTGGCCGCGGTCGTCGATGTTGGTGAAGCCCAGCACGTGCGCCATCGCCTCACCCTGCGGGTAGAAGCGACGGAACTCGCGCTGCGAGGCCACGCCCGGGATCTTCAGCGCGACCACCTTCTCCGCGTCGTCCGGATTGATCCGGCGGCGCAGGTACATGAATTCCTTGTCCGCCTTCTGCGAGAGCTTGGAGGTCAGCTCGTCCAGCGGCATGCCCAGCGCGGTGGCCAGCTCCGGGATGCGGTCCGGGGCGCGCAGCAGTTCCTGCGGGTTGACCCAGATCGAGGCGACCGGCGTGGAGACCGCCACCGGCTCGCCGTTGCGGTCGGTGATCATGCCGCGCGAGGTATTGATCGGCAGCTCGCGCAGGTAACGGGCTTCGCCCTGGCGCTGGTAGAACTCGCTGTTGATGATCTGCACGTAGGCAGCGCGACCGACCAGCGAGACCGAGCACAAGCCGAGCGCCAGCCCCACCCACTTCAGGCGCTGGCGGAGGTTGAAGCTGTTGCGCGCACGGTTGCGCCCGGACTTGTTCATGGCCGGATCACCACGACATCGGCCGCTTCGGGGAACTTCATGCCCAGGCGCTCGCGGGCGACGCGGTCGACCCGGGTGGCCTCGGCCAGGGTGGCCTGCTCGAGCTGCAGGCGACCGAACTCGATGTTGATCTCATCGCGCGCCCGCTCGACCCGGGACAGCTCCACGAAGGTCTGGCGGTGGCGATGGCGCATGAACACCACGCCGATCGCCGAGGCGACGGTGCAGGCCAGCAGCACGATCAACAGCAGGCGGCTCATCCGGCCACCTCGCACTTCTCGGCGACGCGCAGCACGGCGCTGCGCGAGCGCGGATTGACCGCCAGCTCGTCATCGTCGGCCTTGATGGCGCCGCCGTGCAGCACCAGGGTCGGCACGAACGGCTGCGCCTCGGGCAACCGGCGGTTGCTCGGCGGGGCCTTGGCATGGCGGTTCATGAACTGCTTGACGATGCGGTCTTCCAGCGAATGGAAGCTGATCACGGCCAGGCGGCCACCGGGCTTGAGGCGCGCCAGGGCAGCATCCAGGCCGGCCTCGAGGTCGGCCAGTTCGCGGTTGATGTGGATGCGGATCGCCTGGAAGCTGCGCGTGGCCGGGTTGATCTTGTCCTTGCCACGCGGCATCACGGCGGCGATGGCATCGGCCAGTTCGGCGGTGCGGCTGAACGGCTGCTTCTCGCGGCGGGCCACCAGCGCGCGGGCGATGCGCCGGCTCTGGCGCTCTTCGCCATAGGTCCACAGGATATCGGCGATTTCGCGCTCTTCGGCACGGTTGAGCCACTGCGCCGCGCTTTCGCCGCTGTCCGGGTCCATGCGCATGTCCAGCGGGCCGTCCTTGCCGAAGCTGAAGCCGCGCTCGGCGACATCCAGCTGGGGCGAGGACACGCCCAGGTCGAACAGCACGCCATCCAGGCCCTGCGCGGTGGCCTCCCAGTGCAGCAGATCGGCGAAGCTGCCACGGAAGATCGAGACGCGCGGGTCCGGCGCGAAATCACGCTCGGCTACCGCAATCGCCTCGGGATCCTTGTCCATGACCAGCAGCCGGCCTCCGGGACCGAGTTGCTCGAGCACGCCGCGGGCGTGACCGCCACGACCGAACGTGCCATCGAGATACACTCCGTTTTCGATCACCTTCAGGCCATCCAGGACCTGCGTGTACAGGACCGGCAGGTGGCCTGCCGGCGACTGCGACACCGGAAGGTGACCGGTCTGCGCTGCTCCGCGCATCCGGGCACCCCGGCTCACAACTTCAGGTCGAGCAACCCATCGCCGAGATCCTCGTCAGACAACGTCTGCTGGATCAACGCGCGATGAGCCTGCTCGCTCCACAATTCGAATTTGTCGCCCATACCGAGCAGCACCGCCTTCTTTTCAATGCCAACGGCACCACGGTGGCTGGCGGGAATACTGATGCGGCCGTTGCCGTCCAGCTCCAGATGCGCGGCCGAACCGACCAGCTTCTGTTGCAGGAGGCGCACGACGCGCTGTGTGTTGGGCTTGGACATGACGTCATCACGGACGCGTTCCCATTCCTGTTCGGCGTACAGCCAGAGGCAGCCGGACTCGAACGGGTTGTAGGTCAGGACCAGACGGTTGTTGCTCACACGCGCGACAAGGTCGCGATGCGCGGTCGGAACCGCCATGCGCCCTTTGTCGTCAACAGTGATGGCCGTCTCGCCTTGAAACACGACGCTTTCACCTTTCCTTCGCTTGGTGAAACATTGAACCACGAAAAACCACAAAAAACCCGGTTTCCCCTCTGATGCCCACCTTAGCAGTGCCGATTGGGTTGTCAACAACTTTGCGAAGGGGAAATCACTTTGAACATCAAGGGCTTGCAGCAATGTTTAGAGACTTGTTCAAGGCTTATCCACAAGTTGCTGTTTCGTCTCATTTTTTGAGATTTCGCCGAAGTTCAGGCCTGTGGAGACCGCGTGAAACATCGCCGCGTATTCAGTCCTGACGCGGTCGGCTTCGTCTCGCCGCTGCGCAGAACCGGCACAATGTGAGGCATGTGTCTGCTCGCCCTCGCATGGAAAACACACCCCCTCTGGCAGCTGGTGATGGCCGGCAACCGCGATGAATTCCACGCGCGGCCCACCGCCGCGCTGGCGCGCTGGTCTCCGCCGGATGAAGCCGTGGCCGCCGGCCGCGACCTGCGCTCGGGCGGGACCTGGGCCGGGATCGGCGGGCAGGGCCGGATGGCGGTGGTGACCAACGTCCGCGACCCGCTGGCTCGGCAGACCGGCCCCTCGCGCGGCGCCCTGGTGGCCGGCTACCTGCGCGACGACGCGCCGGCCGCCGTCTTCGCCGACCAGCTCGCCGCGCGCGCGGTGGAATTCGCCCCCTTCAACCTGGTGCTGGCCGACCGCGACAGCTGCCAGTTCCTGGGCAACCATCCCCTGCACCGCCAACCGCTGGCCCCGGGCATCCATGGCGTGTCCAACGGCCCGCTGGACGCGCCGTGGCCGAAAACCGTGACATTGAACGCAGCGCTGCGCGCGTGGGTGGACGCCGCCAGCGAGGACCTGACCCCGCTGTGGGACGCCCTGCGCGATGAGACCCGCGCCGACGACCGCGCCCTGCCCGACACCGGCATCGGCCTGGCGCGCGAGCGCTGGCTGTCCTCCGCCTTCATCCGCAGCCCCGAGTACGGCACCCGCGCCAGCACGATCATCGCGCTGGACGCCAATGGCCACGGCTTCATCGCCGAACGCCGGTTCGATGCGGAGGGTGTCTTCATCGGCGAGACCCGGCTGACGACCACGCAGCTGTCTGCGCCGAGGTGACGTGAATGTGGGACAATGCGCGCGGCGGAGTCGGCCAGACAGTCGCGTCATCCCTTGCGGATGCCGAGGAAAGTCCGGGCTCCACAGGGCAAGGTGCCAGGTAACGCCTGGGCGGCGCGAGCCGACGGAAAGTGCAACAGAAAGATACCGCCTACGTTTCCTTCGGGAAGCCGGTAAGGGTGAAATGGTGCGGTAAGAGCGCACCGCGAGTCTGGTAACAGACCGGCACGGCAAACCCCACCTGGAGCAAGACCAAATAGGGACCTAATGGCGTGGCCCGCGTCGGGTCCGGGTAGGTTGCTTGAGCGCTGCGGTGACGCAGCGCCTAGAAGAATGACTGTCCACGACAAAACCCGGCTTATCGGCCGGCTCCGCCGCTTTTTTCGTCATGACGAAAAAGCCCCAGGGTTTGCAGCGCAAACCTGGGGCCCCGGGCCACCAGCGCCCCATTCCCCGCGGCTGTCGCCGCGCCCCCCCTTTACTAAAGGGGGCTGTGCATCCAGACGGTTGGCGTGGGCCGGCATTCAATCTGCACGCGCGGTAGCCACCCCATGGGGTGGCGCGACCGGCCGATCAACCGCCGTACAGGGCTTTTCTGGGGGCGCCGGTGATTTCCGCCGCCAGCTTGGCCGCGGTCGAGGGCGGCAGGTGTTCGCTGAGCTTGGCGTACATGCGGCGGCCGGCGGCCAACTGAGCCTCCTCATCGTCGGCCGCGCCCTGCACCATCACCACGAACTCGCCCTTGCGCTGGTTGTCGTCCGCCTCGACCTGCTGCAGCAGCGAGGCCAGGTCGCCGTCCAGCACGGTCTCGAACAGCTTGGTCAGTTCGCGCGCCAGCACCGCCGGCCGCTCGGGCCCGAACGCAGCCATCATGTCCGCCAGCGATTCGGTGATCCGGTGCGAGGATTCGTAGAACACCAGCGTGCGGGTCTCACCGGCCAGCGCGTTGAGGCGCTCGCGGCGGCCGGACGCCTTGGCCGGCAGGAACCCTTCGAAGGTGAAGCGGTCGCTGGGCAGGCCGGCCACGCTCAGTGCGGCAATCGCGGCGCAGGCGCCGGGCACCGGGCTGACCTTGATTCCGGCTTCGCGCGCGGCGCGGACCAGGCGGTAGCCCGGATCGCTCACCAGCGGGGTGCCGGCGTCGCTGACCAGCGCCAGCGACTCACCGGCCAGCAGGCGCGCCACGATCCGCTGCGACAGCGCTTCCTCATTGTGATCGTGCAGCGCCACCAGTGGCTGCTGGATGCCGAAGTGGGCCAGCAGCTGGCCGCTGCGGCGGGTGTCCTCGGCGCAGATCGCGGCCACCGAACGCAGCACGTCCTGTGCCCGCGGGGTCAGATCGGCGAGGTTGCCGATCGGGGTGGCAACGACATACAGCGTGGGGACAGCACTCATCAGCGGCTCTTCCGTGGTCAAGGGTAGAATCGTACCGTTCCCCGGCCACGGCCGCTGCCCCCATCGAATGGACCTGATCATGAACAAGCCCGTCGTAAGGATCTCCGCCCTTTCGTTGTCGCTGATGCTGCTTGCCGGCTGCGCCACGACCAGCTTCACCAGCGCGCCGGAATCGCCGGCCCAGAGCCAGGCCCTGGCCTTGATCGAGCAGGGCAAGCCGCGCGATGCGGCGCTCCAGCTTGAAGCGCTGGCCAACACCCTGCGCGGCAGTGCCCGCAGCGCTGCCCTGGCCGATGCCGCCTTTGCCTGGCACGAAGCCGGCGATGCCACCCGTGCCCGCACGCTGCTGGCCCAGGTCACCGCGCGCCAGCTCAGCGGCGCCAGCCTGCAGCGCTACCAGCTGACCACCGCCGAACTGGCGCTGGCCGACAAGCAGCCGGCACAGGCGCTGGCCGCGCTGAAGGATTCGGCCGATGCGGTCACCCCCTCGCTGCGCACGCGCTGGCAGCTGGCCCGCGCCAACGCGCTGCAGGCCACGGGTGACAACCTCGGTGCCGCACTCGAGCGCGCCCGTGCGCACGCCGCACTGACCGGCAAGGCGCGCAGCGACAACCAGCAGGCCATCGCCGGCCTGCTCGGCACGCTGGACGATGCCACCCTGCGCGCCCGCGCCGCCGCACTGCCGGCCAATGAGCCGCTGTACAACTTCGCCGGCCGTGCGCTGATCGCCCGCGGCCTGCCGCTGCCGCGTCCCTTCGATCGCGAAGGCGCCTCGCAGTTCGACACCAGCAAGCGCCCACCGGCCATGAGCGATGGCTACCGCCCACCGGTGAAGATGGCCGTGCTGCTGCCGCTCAGCGGCCGCCTGGCCACCGCCGCGCAGCCGGTCCGCGATGGCCTGCTCAGCGGTTACTACGGTGAAACCCGCCGCCGCCCGGACATCCAGTTCATCGATACCGCCGGCACCGCGGCCGGGGCCGTGGCGGCCTACGACAAGGCCGTGACCGCCGGCGCCGATTTCATCGTCGGCCCGCTCGGCCGCGACGAAGTGGATGCCGTGTTCGGCCGCCGCGAGCTGCCGGTGCCGGTGCTGGCACTGAACCGCGGCAAGGACACCCCGCCGGCCGGCAGCGCGGGTTTCTCGCTGGCCCCGGAAGACGACGGCATCATCGCCGCCGAGTATCTTCGCGGCCGCGAGCGCAGCAAGGTGCTGGTGATCCACAGCAACGATGACAACGGCCGCCGTGCCGCTGCCGCCTTCCGCGAGCGCTTCGCGCAGCGTGGTGGCCAGGTGGTGGCGACAATCGGCGTCAGCGACACCGTCGGTGATATCGGCGCGCAGGTGCGTGCCGCCGGTGCCATCGACGGCGTGCTGCTGGCGGTCAAGGCACCGCAGGCGCGTGCGCTGACGCCGCAACTCGCACTGGCCGGTGCGGGCGGCGCCACCCGCGTCGGCACCTCCCAGCTCACCGTCGGCGCCGGCAAGCCCGAAGAAGACATGGCGCTGGACGGCATCGTCTACCCGAACGAAGCCTGGAACGTGCGCGGCGTGCCCGGCCTGCCAGCCGCGTCCACCGCCGGGCAGATCCTGCCCTCGGCACGTGGCGCCTCCGGTCGGCTGTTCGCGTTTGGTTTCGACGCCTGGAAGATCAGCGCCTACCTGGACAAGGTCGCCACCGAAGGCGGCCTGGCCGGCGCCACCGGCACCCTGTTCCTGGACAGCAACGGCAACGTGCTGCGGGTACCGGCGTGGTCGACCTTCAGCGGCGGCCGGCCGATGCCGATCGCCAGCAGCAACTGATCGGCGTGCCGACAGGGCGCGCGCTACGTGGCGCGGCGGTGGAAGCCGCCGCACAGCAGCATCTCCGTGAGGCCGGGCTGCGCCCGGTCACCACCAACGCGCGTTATCGCCGCGGTGAGATCGACCTGATCATGCGCGACGGCGATGTCGTCGTGTTCGTGGAAGTGCGCTACCGCGCCAGTGCCCGCTTTGGCGGCGGCGCGGCCTCGGTGGACCTGCGCAAGCGACGCAAGCTGGTGATCGCCGCGCAGTTGTTCCTGCAATCGCATCCCTGGCTGGCCGAGCAGCCCTGCCGCTTCGACGTGGTTGAAGCCAGTGGCGAGCCGCCGCAGCTGAACTGGCTGCGCGACGCGTTCCGGCTGGAAGACTGCTGATGCCGGCGAGCGTTACCCGCGCCTCATTCCACCGCCGTCGTGGTGCGCCGCGCCGATGCGCCCCAGCCGATACCCGGACTCGATGATGACCACCGCCCTGCCCGCTGCGTTTGCTGCCACCCTGCATGCCCTGCTTGGCGAGGACGGCTGGCGCACCGATGACAGCGCACTGGACGCACATGCGCAGGACAACTCCTGGCGGCACACGCGCCCCGCAGGCGTGGCGTTCCCGCGCGATCGCGGGCAGGTGGTCGCCCTGGTCCGCGCCTGCCGCGAGCACCACATCGCCCTGGTCGCGCGTGGCGCCGGTACCGGCACCACCGGCGCGGCGGTGCCGATCGAAGGCAGCATCGTGCTGTCGTTCGCGCGCATGGCGCGCATCCTCGACATCCAGCCCGGCAACCGCTGCGCGGTGGTCGAACCGGGCGTGCTCAACGGCGACCTGCAGCAGGCACTGATGCCGCACGGCCTGTTCTGGGCACCCGATCCTTCCAGCGCCGAGATCTGCAGCATCGGCGGCAACCTGGCCTGCAACGCCGGCGGCCCGCGCGCGGTGAAGTACGGCACCAGCCGCGACAACGTGCTGGGCCTGGTGGCGGTGACCGGTGCCGGCGAACTGATCACCTGCGGCGGGCCGTACACCAAGGATGCCACCGGCTACGACCTGACCCATCTACTGGTGGGCAGCGAAGGCACGCTGGCGCTGATCGTGGAGGCGACCTTGAAGCTGACCCCGCTGCCGGTGACACAGGCCGGGCTGCGCGTGCTGTACCGCGATGCGGATGCCGCCGCCGCTGCCGTGTCACGCCTGATGTCGCAGCCGGTCGTGCCCACGCGGTTGGAGTTCATGGACGCGCGCAGCCTTGAACTGCTGCGGCTCAATGGTGCCGACGTGCCCGAGGCCGGCGCGATGCTGTTGGTCGAAGCCGATGGCGACCACGACACCCTGCCCTATCTGCTGCAGGCGCTGGCTGCTGCTGCCGAGGGTGACGGCATGGTCCAGCTGGATGTGGCGATGGAAGGCCGCGCGCGCGACCAGCTGTGGGCCGCGCGCAAGGCGTTGTCCCCGGCACTGCGGACCGTCGCCCCGGGAAAGATCAACGAAGACGTCGTGGTACCGGTGTCGCGCATTCCGGACCTCGTGTCTGGCGTGCAGGCGCTGGCGCGCGAGTACACGCTCACCATCGTCACCTTCGGCCATGCCGGCAACGGCAACCTGCACGTCAACATCCTCTACCACCCGGACGATGCCGACGAGAACGCACGCGCGCATGCCGCGCTGCCGAAGATCTTCGAACTGACGTTGGCGCTGGGTGGCACGCTGTCGGGTGAGCACGGCATCGGCCTGGCCAAGCGTGATTTCATGGCCAAGGCGTTCACCGCGCCAACGTTGGCGACGATGCGTGCGATCAAGGGTGCACTGGATCCGGATGGCATCCTCAACCCGGGCAAGGTGCTGCCGCCGGCTTAGCGATAGGTGGCGGTCAACACCGCCTCCCCGACGATCTGGCCAGGGCGAAGGGGATCGCTCGTGCGGACATAGCGCGCGGTGAAGGGAATGTCCTGGCTGCCCTTGCTGGACCCACCATGCCGCCACGACTGGCCGAACTGGACCGGGCTGCCACCGCGCAGCATCTCCACGCGTACGCCCCCCGCATCGGAACCAGACGCCGGTGCCAGCACGCTGCCTCGGTTGGCGGCGTCGTTCGCATCGGCCAGCACCATCTCGACGTCGATGTTCGCACTGGGGCAGCTCATGCTCATCACCACTGGCTTCTCGCCTGCATCGCTGCCGACCACGGCCAGCTGGTCGGCCGACACCGGATCAAGCGTACGCGCAGTGTCGCTCAGGGTGCAGGTCAGCACCGGCACATTCACCTCCAGCCGGATGTGATGCTGGATGCGCTGGCTCGGGTCGCTGTCGCTCCAGGAAGTAGCGGTGCCGAGATGGGTCATGGGAATGCTCTCCATCGCGCCACCGCGGAAGAACAACACCACATACATAGTCACGTCCACCGGCTCGTCAGCGTTGGAGACGATACCGGGGTTACGAAACGGTGTTCCCACCGAGACGGCTTGCTGGCTGGCACGCCAAGCGCTGTTGTGCGAAGTACTGACCGAGTGTATGAAACCGATCAACGGCGATCGCGGACCCAAGCTGTAGACGCTGTAGGTACGGCCGTCTTCTGCGGCAATCTCACGCTCGTATGTGAGACCGGTCAGTGGCAGCTCGAGCTGAAACGCACTCTGGCCAGCGTCACAGCGATAGGCGTCAGCAACAACTCCGTGCGAAGGTACGCCAAAGCGTCTGTCTGGCAAGTCCAGGTTCGGCATGGTCACGCTGATGGTCATGTCCTGGTCGCCCGGGTTCAACCGTACGCAGGCGGCGGATGCCTGCGCGGCGCCGAACACGACACTTAGCGCACAGACCAGGCGCATCCACGATCGCAGCGTGCTGCCTCGGGCGGCGCCAGCGAAAAAGCCACCGCGATGACGGCACATCTCAGGGACGGCTCGACGGAGGGGCAGGATCATCCTTCGCAGTGGAACCACGCGGCTCATTCGTAGTCCGCCGTCACGACGATCTCGGCCTGCACCGCGCCGGCCGTCAGCCCGCCCAGCACCGGCAGGTAGTAACCCGCACGCAACGCATAGCTGGCCGTCGCGCCGGTCACCGGTACGTCGATGCCGGTGTCGCCGCGCTTGAGGTAGGTACTGCCGGTGGTGCCTGCCAGCAGGGCGATCGATACGCCATCGGCCGCATCGGTGCTGGCGGTGTTCTTCCAGCGTGCGGCATCGCCATCGGCGGCGGTACCGTCGAAGGACAACACCGCCTTGCTCACGCCCACGCAGCCGGTGAAATTCAACACGCCGGCCTTGAGCAGATTGTCGCCCTGGGTGAGGTCATTGGCGTTCACCGGGTCCAGCGTGATCGCCGGCGCTGCCAGCGTGCAGGTTCCCGGCAGCACGCGGCCGCTGATGGTGAGGGTGGCGGTATCGGCGAACGTGGCCGGGGCAAAGGCCAGCAACGCGGCGACCAGCACGATACGGTGGGAATTCAACATGGGGGTGCTCCTGCAGAGGAAGGGCATGAGAGGAAGGTCAATCAGCGCGTGCCGCGGCGGCTGGGCGGCACGCTGTCGGGCGAACACGGCATCGGCCTGGCCAAGCGCGACTTCATGGCGAAGGCGTTCACCCCGGAAACGCTGGCGACGATGCGCGCGATCAAGGCCGCGCTGGACCCGGATGGCATCCTCAACCCGGGCAAGGTGCTGCCACCGGCTTAGCGCTTGGTGGCGGTCAACACCGCCCCGACCGGCACATGCGAAAGGCTGTTGTCTGCCCACAGGGTTTACCAGCTGTAGCTCAGGCCCACCTGGGCGCTGGTCTGGTGGTAACCCGAGGCACGCTGCAACGACAGCCCGCCCCACGCGCCCACGCCATTGGCAAATTTCAGCGACGCACCGGCACTGAACTCGCCACGGCTGCGCGGAATGCGCGCGTCCACCGCCTCATCGTCCATCAGCACGCCCGACGCCGCACGCTGGTGCAGCCAGTGCGCAGCCACATACGGCTGCACCTGCGCGGCGCTCGTGCCCCACCGTGTCACACCGGAAAGGCGCACGCCCGCACGGCCGAACAACCCATCGGCATCGCGCGTGGTCACAATCGTGCCGTTTGCTTCGGTGTGGCGCAGATCATCCCAGCGGTTGTACCCGACCTGCAGCTGCGGCTCCAGGTAGAGGCCACCGTTGGCAGCACCACCTACGCGCACCGCATAACCCGCTTCCACCGCGCCCTGCCACGCCTTGCTGTCATAGCGCTCCGGGGTCAGGGCCAGGCCTTCCACCCGGTTGCGGAACTGCGAACGCTGCAGCGAACCATCCACATAGAACCCTGCATACGGATCTTCATGCGGTGCACGCCAGGTGCCATACACACCCAGTGCGGCGCCCTTCACCTTGCCGCGCGCGTAGTAGCCGGTCAGCGCATTGGTGGAGGTGCTGCCGGCGTTGCCGGCCGACAGCATGACGCCAAAGGCGCTGCCGTCCGCGTTGCGCAGCAGGTCTGCCCCCACGCTCAGCGCCTGGCTGTTGCCCTGCACATCCAGCTGGCGGCTGACCGCATCGAAGCCACTACGCGAACCATCCACCCGCGCCCAGCCGCGGCCACCGTTCTGGCCTGCCTGGCGGTCGTGGTAGCCCAGGCGGAACATCACCTGCGAAGCGGTCAGATTGGCCAGGTAGGCACCGCCTTCCGGGCGCAGCACCGGTACTACCGGGCCGCCGCAGTCGGGCAGCGTCGGATCGGCATCGCACGGGTCCGGCGGGGTCGGCAGCTGCGAGCGCAGGTACCAGTTGCCCTCGCCACCGGCCACGCCGCCCTTGTGCAGGAAGTACTCGTACTGCCCGCCCACCGCGCGCCCGGCCAGATCGAACTGGCCGTTGGATGCGCCGTCTACGCGGATCAGCTCGATGCCATCCACCGTCTGCGCGCCGGCGCCGCCCACGTTGTTAACCGCCACCTTGGCGGTGCCGCTGGTATCGCCCAGCACGTGCAGCAGGTCGGTGTTGGACCCATCGGCGCCCAGCACGGTGTTGAACAGCACGGTGCCGCCGTTGCCGGTGAAGGTGTCCACGCTGAGCGTATTGAAGGTGCCACCATCGCCCAGCGCCAGCGTGCCGCCATCGTTGAGCGCCAGCGTGCCCACGCTGCTGTCGCCGCTCATCTGCCAGTGGCCGCCGTTGTCCAGCGTGGCGCTGGTAACGTTGGTGAACGCACCGGTGATGCTGCCGCCATTGGACAGCGTCACGTGGCCCTGGCTGCCATCGTCGCCCACCACGATGTTGCCGCGCAGAGCGCTGGATTGAACGTCGAAGTGGGCGATGGGCAGGTCAGTACCCGTCGTCGACACTTCCAGCAGGTTGCCGTTGCCGCCAATCAACTGGCTGCCATTGCGCACGGCAATGCGTGTCTCTGCCGAAGCGCCGCCGCTGGAGGTTCCCAGTACCGAGATGGCCGGTCCGGCAAGGCCTTCCACGGTCGAGCCGTCGATGACGTTCTCACCGGGCACCTCCATGCTGTAGTCGCCCACCCTGAGCCGGATGCCGGCAGCTACGCCCTCAATGCGGCTGCCGCCAAGGACGCTGAGGCGACCACCGAACGAGTTGATGCCAACGTTGCCACCCGCGACGGAGGTATTGGAGAGCGTCAGCTCCGTGCGGGAACCCATGTTCACCGCATTGACGTCGGATCGGATCGTACTGCCACTGACGTTCACCGTCGTCCTTTCTGGCGAAGTGTCGGAATATGCGACCCGCAACGCCTCACGATTGGTGCTGGTCAGGGATGAATTGGAGATGGTGGCCGTACCCAGGACGTTCACAGCGAAAGAGCCGGGACTGGAGACCGTAGCACCATCCATAAGCAGGGTCCCTGCGCCGTTCATGGAAATGTCGATGAGCTGCGCGCCAGGCTGCACGATCAGCGTGCCGCCGGTTCCCACCGTCCAGCGTTCGGCAGGCGCCCCCGGCCCCAACACTACTTCACCATCGGCCGGAACCACGCCGGCAAAAGCAGCGGGGGTCGCGGCCACGGTGGCGAGGGCGGCCATGAGGGCCAGGGTCAATCGGCGGTGCTGAATGGGATTCATGGAAGCGTTCCTGTTTGAAGGATCAGGCAGCCAAACCCGCGCAGCTGCGTAGGCCGGTAATGGCCGCTACTGTGTCCGTCGTGCCGAATCAATCACATTCAATTAGTTGTAAAAATGTGCGATTGCGACAACAAGTTACGTTTTGTTAATACTGGCGCGCAGGAACGTGATGGATATGTGAGCGGCGCCGGCATGCCTGGATCAACTGCCGCCCGCACGACGCGCCCTACCAGTAATCCACGTTCAGCACGGCTTCGCCTTTGATCTGACCGGGTTTCAGGGCTTCATTCAACCGGATATAGCGTGCGGTGAACGGATGGTCGTGCACGCCGCCGGTACCCGGATCGAAGTCCCACGATTGTCCGAACTGCATCTCCCTGCCATTGCGCAGCAATTGCACCCGCACCCCCTGGGCGTCCGAATCGGCTGTGGGCGTCAGCTGACTCCCCGTATTGCCCGCGTCGCCGGCATCGACCAGCGTCATGCGCGCACGCGGCGGGTCGATACCGCAGTTCATGCGGATCGCCACCACTTTCTCACGGGCCGTACTGCCGGGCGTCGACAGCTCCGCTATCTGAACCTCCTGGAGGGTTTCGTCGACGTCCTGCAACGGGCAGGTGGTTGCCGGAAATTCGATGCGCAGACGCACCGGCATGACGGTGTTGACGGCCGGCCTCTCCACTGAGGTCATCGTCAGCGTCCCGCGGGTCTCGAAGGTGCGCATCCGGCCGCCCCGGCTGAAAACATAGAACTGTGGCGCGAATGCTGCGCGGCCCTCCCCGCTGACGTCCGCCAGATAGGGAACCTCCTCCCCATTGCGCAGCGCCACTTGGTCCCATCCGAACGTCTGCACTTGGGTGACCGCAAGCAATGCCGAATCCGGCGATGCCTCATACGCCGGCATGACGATTCCGTTGTAGGTGACATCCCCTACCGGCAGCAGATCCGGCATGTCCAAGCGGACACTGGTCTGGAACGGCGGACCGACGCAATCCAGGATGGTGATGGCCCCCGGAACCTGCCACATCCATACCTTGGGCGCTTCGGGGTAAGTGTCATACCGCAGATCCCGGTCCACTGGCCACATGATGGTGGAGCAGGCCTGGGCGCCCCCCGCAACCAGACAGGCACCGAGCATTACCCACGATGCGCTACGTTTACTCATAGTCTGCCGTCACCGTAATCTCGGTCTGCACCGCACCCGCCTTCGCCGCGCCCACCGTGGGCAGGTAGTAGCCGGCGCGCAGGACGAAGGTGGCGGTCGAACCGGTCACCGGCACGTCGATGCCGGTATCGCCGTTCTTCAGATACGTCGTGCCCGTGGCGCCCTGCAGCAGCGCAATGGAGACGCCATCGGCCGCATCGGCGGCAGCCGTATTCTTCCAGCGCTCTGCGTCGCCATCAGCGGCGGTACCGGCGAAGGACAGCGTGGCCTTGGTCACGCCCACGCAACCGCTGAAATCGAGGCTGCCGGTCTTGAGCTTGTTGTCGCCCTGGGTGAGCTCGTCGGCTTTCACCGGATCCAGCGCGATGGCGGGCGCGTTCAACGTGCAGGTACCCGGCAGCACGCGGCCGCTGATGGTCAGCGTGGCGGTATCGGCCAACGCGGTGGGCGTAGTGGCAATCAATGCGAGGAGGGTGGCGCTACGCAGGGCAACAGCATTCATGGGGAATCTCCTGTGGAAGGGAATGGCGGATCAGGGGGTTGCGGGAGCGGCGGCCTGCAGGCCCCGCACGGGGGCAGCCAAGGGCACGCACAGCGCCTGGCTCCACGACAGGCCATAGCCATCGGGCGCACCGGGCATGCGGTATTCCAGACGGCAGCGCTGCGTGCCGTCCGGGTCGACAATCAATGCGCCGGCATCGTGCGCACCGCGCAGCTGGATGACGCCGCCCTGCCCGACGGCGCCCTTGGGCGTGCCGGATTCGTCTTCCACCCGCGCAGCGAACGGCAACGGCTGGCCGAGGGCATCGGTGGCGTCGATGAACAAGATGCGCTCGCGACGCGCGCCGAATTCCACACGCACGATGCTGCCCGCCGTGGGCGCTACCCGCTGCGAGGTCTGCAGCAGTTCCACCTCGATCGGCAGGCCGGACGGGTCCAGATCGATCTGGTTCCAGCGATACGGACTGATGTGCGGCAGCAGCGCGTAGCCATTGCCAGCCACGCGCACCTGGCCGCCATGGCCGACGCGCGCGCCCTGCGCGCCATCGGCATGGATGAGCACAAAGCCCTCGCCCGCCGGCGGGCCCAGGTTCATGCCGCCGCGATGCAGGGCGACGCTGCCGCTGGCACCCAGCGACAGGGCGCGGTAAACACCGCTGCGGCCGTAGCCCGCGGTGACGTTGCCACGGCTGCCCTGGTACGCGGCGTAGGCGCTGGCGTTGCCCTGGCTGCCGTTGCCGTCGCTTGCCGACAAGCTGTAGCTGAATGCGCGGTGTTCGCCCAGTACGCCGTGGATGCCCAGCTGTGCCTGCGTGCCGCTGGCGGCATGGCTGAGCTGGCTGCCCAGGCGCGGCGTGTTGGGGCTGCGGCCAAGTGGCACGCTGACGGTAAGCGCATAGCGCGTGTCCTGGTGCCCTTCGCCAATCTGGTAGCGCAGCGCGGAGACGCCGATATTGGCCACGGCCACCACGGTCTGCATGCCCAGCTGCACGTCGTTGTGGCGGCGTGCGCTGTCCCAGTACCGGGTATGACCACCGCTGAGGTACAGCGTGCTGCGCTGGCCCAGCTTCTGCGAGAAGTTCATCTGGTAGCGCTGGCGGGCGCGGCTGGCATAGCCCCAATCGTCACTGCGTACGCGTGCGAAATCGCCCAGCGACAGGTAGCCACGTGTGCTGTAGCGGTAAGCGGCCAGACCGAAGTTGGTGCCGCTGCGCGCGACGTAGCGCTGGTAGTTGATGCGAAGGCTGTTGCCGCTGACCGGCCCGGCATGCAGCGGCTGCGCGCGCGAATGGGTAATGTCGGCACCGAAGGCACCTACTGGTGTGTTGAACGCTGCGCCGGCCAGCAGCGAGCGGTAATCCTCGCCCAACTGCGCGCCGCCCAGCAGGGTCAGTCGGTTGCTGATGCCGCGTGCGTAGGTGGCTTCGGCAAAGCGCAGTTCTTCCCAGCGATCGCTGGTGTCGCGCAGCTGGCCCACGGTGGCGCTGAAACGGCTGGCGCCGGGACGCAACGCCTGCGGCACGGCGGAGAAGTTGACGTGGAAACGCTGCTCGCGACCGTCAGGCTCGGTAACGGTCACTTCAAGATCGCCACCGAAATGGGTGGGATACAGATCCTCGATGACGAACGGGCCCGGCGCCACCGTGGTTTCGTGGATGACGTTGCCGTTCTGGCGGATACGCACCACTGCGTTGCCCTCGGCAATGCCACGCACGACCGGCGCAAAGCCGCGCAGCGAGTCCGGCAACATGCGCTCGTCGCTGGCCACGCGCAGGCCGGTGAAGGCCACGCTCTCGAAAAGCTCGCCGCCGGTGTTGCTTTCGCCCAGCAGCAGCTGGCTGTTCCAGCCGGTCAGTTCGCGCTGCAGCGTACTGCCGATCACATCGCGGCGGCGACCGTCGCTGCCATGGCTGATGGACGAGCGATGCCGCAGTCGCCACGCGCCCAGGTTCAGGCCGGCGTTGACGCCGAGGTAGGTGCTGTCGCGGCCACCGCTGCGGGTGTGGTTTAGGCTGTAATCGAAGAAGCCGGCAGTGATGCCACGATCGCGTTGGTCCGGTGCCACATGGCCGCGCGCGCGACGCGCCTGCGCCGCCTGCGGAAGACCGATGCGCAGCTGCAGCGTACTGCTGTCAATCGCCACGGTGGCGCCGTCGATCAGGCCGGGCAGATCGACGCAGGCGTCGGGGCCATCACCCAGCTGGGCACGGATGTCGTCCTTCAGATCCAGCTGACGCACTACTGCCGTGGGCAGGCACATCACGCCATCGCGCACACCGATATCCACGTTGCGCTGAAAGGCGTCGTTGACCAGCAGCTCCAGCGGGTAGTGGCCATCGGGTAATGGATTGCCCTGCGCGTAGCGCTGCATGTCGATGGCCTGGCCACCGATGAGGAAGCCGTCGCTGAACTCCACATCATCGGCAGCCGCCGACGCGATACCGGTCGAGCACAGCACGATGGCGACGGCCGCACACAAGGCCCGGCGCGGTACAGGAAGGGGGGTGGGAGAGGAACGCAGTGTCATGGAGGAATTTCAGGTTGCGGCCCGCACAGGCGCGAACGTCGCAGCGAAGATTAGGCAGGCGTGTCCCACATGCCCATGCAACTTGTTGCAATTCCAGCAAGGCCGCTCCCGGCCATGCGCACGTGGCGAGCGCCAAGGCTTCGCGTCTGGTCCGACCTGCGTACGAAGGCCGATCACCTCATCGCGCGCACGTGTCGACGCAGCGTCTGCTCATCGAGTGGACTGCCTGCGACGTCTTGTATCCGCGCCTCCTTTTGCAACTAGTTGCATTGGTTGTCCGCCGCCCCGCCTGCAGACTGCGCGCTGTCGATCGGGCGCCGAGCGTTCGTCGGCGTTCCTTTTCTGATCTACCAAGAGAATCCCATGTCGAACATCATCCGCGCGCTGGGCGCTTGCCTGCTCGTTGCCGTTGCGCCATCCGTCTTCGCCGAGAAGCTGGAGATCACCGGCGAGATCATGCCCACCACCTGCGAGGTGCAGGCTGCCGCTGGCACCATCACCGTGCCGATGGGCAAGGTTGAACTGACCTCGATCAATGCCGATACCCGTGCTGGCCAGAAGAACTTCAGCATCCTGCTGGACTGCTCCGGCTCGGGCGCCGCGCAGGACGTAGGCGTGCGCTTCGGTGGCGCGCCGCATGGCACCACCGGCAACCTGGCGCTGAATGCTGGCTCGAGCGCCACCAACGTGGGCGTTGCGCTGTACGACTTCGCCGGCAACCACCAGAAGATCGGTGAGGACCCGGTGCAGTGGGTGACCATCCCCGCCGCCGGCAGCGGCCAGCTTGACTACAGCGCGTGGTACGCCTCGCCGAGCCAGAATGCCACCGCCGGTAGCGCCAATGCGTCCGGTGATTTCGTGGTCGTCTACAAGTAAGCCCGCGCCTGTTTCCGGCCCGGTCCGGGCCGGAAACAGCTTGTACAAGAGTCAAGCCATGAATCTCCGAGCAACCGTGTGTGTCGCCCTGCTGGCTGGCGCGATATCGATCCCTGCGCATGCCGCCGTGACCCTGCAGGGCACGCGCATCGTGCATGACGCGAGCAAAGGCCGCGACGTGACCGTGCAGGCCAGCAATCGCGGCGAACAGCCCGCTATGGTGCAGGTGTGGATCGACAACGGTGACAGCCAGGCACGACCCGAGCATGTGCGTACGCCGTTCCGGCTGACCCCGGCCGAGCCGCGCCTGCTGCAGGCACATCAGGGCCAGGCGTTCCGCGTCACCTATGCCCCACGCCCGGGCGAAGCGCCGCTGCCAGCCGATCGCGAATCCCTGTTCTATTTCAATCTGTTGGACATCCCGCCCAAGCCCAAGGACGCCGCGGGCAGGAACCTGTTGCAGTTTGCGGTGCGCACGCGGGTGAAGCTGTTTCATCGGCCCGAAGGATTGCAGGGTGCGGCGCGCGATGCCGCGGCGGCATTGCAGTGGTCGGCCGATGGCGACGCATTGCAGGTACGCAACCCCAGCGCCTACCACGTGACACTGAGCACGCTCACCTTGGCCGATGGCCGCAAGCTGGACGTGGACATGATCGCGCCGGGCACTGAGGTACGGTTGCCGTTGCCGCAGGGCACGACGATGCCGGCCACGGTGAGCTTCCAGTGGTTGGACGATTACGGCACGCCGCGCAACCACGATGCGCCCGTAGGCCCATGAGCACCGCACTCGTGCAACCTGGTTCCCGCGTCGCTTGGGCCTTTGGTGGCTGCGGGGCGGACGCTTACCTGTACGATGTGATCACGCGAAGTGCTGGTAGCCGCCGTCGGTGGCTTCACCATTCACCTGCACGCCTTGCCCGTCGACAATGCGGCCGATGCGGGTCAGCGGCAGGTCCAGTGATTCGGCCAGATAGTGCAGCGCGTCGCGCTGGTCGGCAGCGGCGGTGAAGCACAGTTCGTAGTCGTCGCCACCGCGCAGCGCGCACTCGCGTGCACCCTCGCGGCCGAGCAATTCGCGCAGGGAAGACGAGACCGGCAGTAGATCGGCGTCCACTTCGGCGCCCACACCACTGCGTGCAGCGATATGACCGAGGTCTGCCAGCAGGCCGTCGGACACATCCACGGCTGCGTGCGCGAATGCACGCAGGCGCAGGCCCAGGGTGACGCGCGGGGTGGGCCGCAGCAGGCGCAGGCGCAGGCATTCGTAGTCGGCCAGCAAGGTGGCGGTGGCCACGTTCAATGCGCCCTGCTGCCACAGGCGCAGCGCACCGGCGGCATCGCCGAGTGTGCCACTCACCCAGATGTCATCGCCCACCTGTGCGCGGTCGCGGCGCAGTGCCTGGCCGCGTGACACCTGCCCCATCGCAGTGACCGACAGTGACAGCGGGCCACGCGTGGTATCGCCGCCGATCAGCGCGATATCGTGCTGGTCGGCCAGGGCGAAGAAGCCATCGGCAAAGGCATCGATCCAGTCTTCGCCGGCCTCGGGCAGCGACAGCGCCAGCGTGCACCAGGCCGGGCGTGCGCCCATCGCGGCGAGGTCGGACAGGTTGACGGCCAGCGTCTTCCAGCCGATGTCGAACGCCGGGGTCTCCGCCGGAAAATGCACCCCGCTGTTGAGGGTGTCGGCGGTGACCACCAGTTGTTCGTTCGGGCGCGGCTGCAGCAGTGCAGCGTCATCGCCGATGCCGAGCACGATGTCGTCGCGCTCGACGGTGCGCGCCCGGATGCGGTCGATGAGGGCAAATTCAGCCAGGGACATGGGGCCGATCAGCCCCCGTTTTCGACCTTGCGCCATTCCACGGCGGCGCGATCCAACACCCCGTTGACGTAGGTGTGGCCGTGCTCGGAACCGAAGCGCTTGGCCGATTCGATCGCTTCGTTGATCACCACGCGGTACGGCACGTCCAGGCGGTAACGCATTTCATAGGCGGCCACGCGCAGCGCGGCGCGTTCGATCGCATCCACTTCCTCGATGCCGCGGTCCAGGTACGGATCGATCGCCGCGTCCAGGTCCTTGCGGTTGTCGAGCACGCCGTGCACCAGCGCTTCGAAGTAGGCCAGGTCCGCGATCTCGCGGGCCTGTTCGTGGGCGAACTGGGCGATCACGCTCTGCGCGTTGCCACCGGAGATCTGCCACGCATAGATTGCCTGCAGCGCACGACGGCGGGCGCGCGAACGCAGCACCGGATCGACGCCATCACGGCGGACGGGCTTACCGGAGGGCTTGCCCGGGTTTGACTTGTTCATGGCAGCTGCTCCAGAAGATTGACCATTTCCAACGCCGTCAGTGCGGCTTCCTCACCCTTGTTGCCGTGGCTGCCACCCGCGCGGGCTTCGGCATCCTCGACCCGCTCCACCGCCAGCACGCCATTGAGCACCGGCACGCCGAAATCCAGCTGCACGCGCATCAGGCCTTCCGCGCAGCGGTCGGCGACGTGTTCGTAATGACGGGTATCGCCCCGGATCACGCAGCCCAGGGTGATGATCGCGGCATGCTGATGGGCGGCGGCCAGGCGCGCGGCCACCAACGGCAGTTCCCACGCGCCGGGCACGCGGATCACGTCGATGGCGGACTCGTCGATCCCGTTGCCGGCCAGGCTCTGCCGCGCACCGGCCACCAGCACGTCGGTGATGCGGGCATTCCAGCGGCTGGCGAGGATGGCGAAACGGGCCTTTTCCGGAGTACGGAGGTCGCCTTCGTAATGGCTCATGTTCGGCGTGGGGTCCATTTAATAGGTGAATATTCTAGCGCATGGCCGCGTGTAGCCGGGCCGCCATGCGTTATGGGTCGGGTCGGGGGCCAAAGCCCCCTGAGAGTCAGGGGGCTGCCGCGAAGCGGCGGGGGTCTGGATGATGGTTAAGAGGCGCCCGTGATCTGCGAAGCAGATCGTGGGGCGTCAGCGCGCAGGCGATGACGTGTTCCCCACCGTCTCGACCACTTCCAGGCCATACCCGGCCAGGCCGATCTGGCGGCGGGGGGTGCCCAGCACGCGCAGCTTGCCCAGGCCCAGATCGGACAGGATCTGCGCCCCGGCCCCGTTGCGGCGCCACTGGCTCACATCCTTGTCCTTGCCCGGCACCACCGGCTGCGGCTGCTGGCGCAGGCGGGCCAGCAGGCTGTTGGTGTCGCGCGGGGCCGACAGCACCACCATCACGCCACGCCCGGCAGCGGCGATCGCACGCAGCGCATCGGTGGAGGCCACGCCGAAATCGTCGCGACGCCAGTGCAGCAGATCGGCCAGCGGGTTTTCGACCTGCACCCGGACCAGGGTCGGCTCGGTATCGGGGGTGCCGCGGACCAGCGCGAAGTGCAGGTCGTGGGCGATCCGGTCGCGGTAAGTGACCAGCGTGAACGGACCGAACTCGGTCTCGATCTCACGCTCGTCCACCCGCTCGACGGTCTTCTCGGTGGCCAGGCGGTAGGCGATCAGGTCGGCGATGGACCCCATCTTCAGGCCGTGCTCGCGGGCGAACACCTCCAGCTCCGGGCGGCGCGCCATGCTGCCGTCCGGATTCAGGATCTCCACCAGCACGCCGGCCGGTTCCAGCCCGGCCAGCATGGCCAGGTCCACGCCCGCCTCGGTATGCCCGGCGCGGGTGAGTACGCCGCCCGGCTGGGCGATCAGCGGGAAGATGTGGCCCGGCTGGTGCAGGTCGGCCGGCTTGGCGTCCGGCTTCACCGCGGTGCGGATGGTGTGCGCGCGGTCGTAGGCCGAGATGCCGGTGGTGACACCCTCGGCGGCCTCGATGCTGACCGTGAAGTTGGTCTGGAACTGCGCGGTGTTGGCCTGGACCATCGGCGCCAGGCCGAGATCGGCAGCGCGCTCGCGGGTCAGCGGCAGGCACACCAGGCCACGGCCATGGGTGACCATGAAGTTGATGTCCGACGGCTTGACCAGCTCGGCGGCCATGATCAGGTCGCCTTCGTTCTCGCGGTCTTCGTCATCGACGATGACGACCATGCGGCCGAGGCGGATGTCCTCGAGGATCTCGGGAATCGGGGCGAAATTCATGCGCGTGCTCCTGCACCCAGCAAACGTTCGACGTAGCGGGCGACCAGATCGATTTCAAGATTGACCGCACTGCCCACGGCGGTGGCAGCGAAGGCGGTGTTGGCGACGGTGTGCGGAATGAGCGCGACCTCGAAGCCCTGCTCGTCCACCTCGTTGACGGTCAGGCTGACCCCGTCCACGCAGATCGAGCCCTTCTTGGCGATGTAGCGCAGCAACGCGGCCGGCGCGGCGAAACGCCAGCGCTGGGCACGCGCGTCGTCGTGCACCGACAACACCTGGCCCAGGCCATCGACATGGCCACTGACCAGATGGCCGCCGAGGCGGTCGGTCGGGCGCATCGCGCGTTCGAGGTTGATGACGGCGCCGTCGGCCAGCTGCCCCAGCGTGGTCAGGCCCAGGGTCTCGGTCGAGGCGTCAGCCTGGAAGCTGCTGGCGTCGAATGCGATGACGGTGAGGCAGACCCCGTTGATGGCGATGCTCTCGCCCATCTGCACGTTCTCGAACGGCAGGGTGCCCACGTTGAAGGTGAAGCGGACATCGCCGCCAAGGGACTCGCGTGCGGCCAGACGGCCGACGCCTTCGATGATTCCAGTAAACACGTAACGTTCTCCGCGGAAAGTGAGCGAAAAACGCCGCAAGGCATATAGGTGCACGCCGGGCACAAGGCCCGGCCGCACCGTCTTCTTTCATCCGGACTATACCGTCGGCTCCGGCATTGGACCGGATCTGCTGACCTTCCCGGGGGCCGGGAAGCGCTCGCGGGCTCGTGCTTGCGCACCTACCGCCGGTGGGGAATCGCACCCCGCCCTGAAGACGTTTATGTACCGGCGAACCGGCCCGGCTAGTGTAACAGGGCACCCTGACTGGGGGCTTTAAGTTAAATAAGTGTTAAGCTACGCGACTGAGTGCTGCGCCGCGTGGATATGACGGCGCACACGTCGGTTACTGATCGAGCTGCAGCGTCCGCGCCGCGCCATGATCGAACGGGTCCCGCAAGGGGCCCGTTTTTTATGGGCGCATCAACAGCCTCACGTCTGCCCCCACCTGCCGCTGGTCCACCACCCGCAACCGGCGCTGCTGGTCCATCGCGTAGATGCCCAGGCCGGACAGCAGCGGCCGGCCATGTTCGCCCAGCAGCGTGGGCGCCTGGTACAGCAGCAGCTCATCGACCCAACCGCCGGCCAGCAACGCACCGGCCAGCGTCGCACCGGCTTCGGTATGCACTTCGTTGATGCCGCGTTCGGCCAGTAGCGCCAGCACCGCCCCCAGATCCAGGCGGCCATCCACGCTGGGCGCAGTGGCGAATTCGGCATCAGCCGCATCCGGCGCGCTGACGGCGGCGTCGTGCACGTACAACGTCGGCGCCCCACCCTCGCGTACGCGACCACATTCCAGCGAACGCAGGCGTGAATCGAGCACCACGCGCAGCGGCGGCAGTACCTCGGTGTCGGCCAGGCGCACGGTCAGCATCGGGTCGTCGGTCAGCACGGTGTCGGCGCCGGTCAGGATCGCACCCGCACGCGCGCGCCAGTGCTGCACATCCTCGCGCGCGGCCGCACCGGTGATCCACTTCGATGTCCCATCGGCCATCGCGGTGCGGCCATCCAGGCTGGCGGCCAGCTTCACCCGCAGCCACGGCCTGCCGCGCTCGATGCGCGACAGGAAGCCCTTGTTGAGCTCGCGCGCCTGCGTGGCCATCAGGCCTTCGGCCACCTCGATGCCGGCCTCGCGCAGCAGCACGAAGCCGCCCCCGTCGACCTTCGGGAAGGGATCACGCATCGCGGCCACCACGCGGCTGACACCGGCGTCGATCAGGGCCAGTGCACACGGCGGTGTGCGCCCGTGGTGCGCGCAGGGCTCCAGGGTGACGTAGGCGGTGGCGCCGCGGGCCTGCTCACCGGCCTGGCGCAGCGCGAACACTTCGGCGTGCGGGCCGCCGGTGCGCTGGTGCCAGCCCTCGCCCATCACGACCCCATCGCGGGCAATCACGCACCCCACCATGGGATTGGGCCGCGCGGTGTATGCGGCACGTTCGGCCAGGCGCAGCGCGTGCGCCATGTGCTGATGGTCGAGAGCGGAGAAATCGGTCATGGCGGGGATCATCTGGCGGCGTGCAGCCGCGATGGTAGCCCAGCCGGGGTGGCCGCGATGCGGCCGGGGCTCAGCCCTTTTTCTTCTTGGTCAGCGCGATCACATCGCCGAGCAACTGCAACTGCTCGGTGCTGGAGGGCAGCTCGCGTTCGAGCTTCTCGATCTCCTCGCGGAAATCGGCCACGTCTTCGAAGCTGCGGTACACCGAGGCAAAGCGCACGTAACCCACATGGTCCAGCTTGCGCAGTTCGTTCATCACGAACTCGCCGACCTTGATCGAGGGGATTTCGCGTTCGCCACAGATGCGCGCCTGCTGCATCACCGCGCGCACCGCCAGCTCGATCTTGTCTTCGGGCACCGGACGCTTCTGCAGCGCGCGGTCGAAACCACTGCGGACCTTGCGCGCATCGAAGGCCTCGCGGCTGCCGTCGCTTTTGACGATCGCCGGCAGTTTCAGTTCGATGGTTTCCAGGGTGCTGAAGCGCTCGTTGCAGGCCTCGCACTCGCGGCGACGCCGGATCGTCGCGCCGTCTTCAGAGACGCGCGAATCGATCACACGGGTGTCGGCATGCTGGCAGAACGGACAGTACATGGAACGCCTTGCATCGGGAAAACGTCATGCCGTGGTCACGGCAGCGTCGCAACGGTACCTGAGAGAGACAGGCAACAGCAAATGGCAGGGGGCAGAGGCCAGCCCAGCCTAGGCCGGCTGCCGACGAAGCCACAGCAGGTGCGCCGCGCAGGAGAGCATCGGCGGCCCGGCCAGCAGCAGAACCAGTGCCGTCGGACTCACGGCGGCCTGCCAGAATGCCATGCCGACCACCGCCAGGGCGGCAAGGACGCCAAGGCCCAATGCAGCCCACGGCCAAGGCCCGGCATCGCGCAGGCCGGTGCGTCCCTTTCGGAGATAGCGGCCACTCAACCACAGCCAGCCCACGATCCCGATCAGGCCGGCCGCCCCCCAGCTGCCAATCACCAGGCGCGAGGCCCGGTCCAGATAGGCCGGCTCGACCCATGCGACCCAGACCCCGATGGCGGCGAAGGTGCCACCGCCAGCCATCCCCACGATGCCGCAGATCAGGGCCAGCACGGCGTAGATGCGCCGTTGCCGGCCCTCGTCCATATCAGCCGTAGACCGGGTACTTGCGGCACTGCGCGCTGACCGCATCGCGCACGCGGGCGATCACGGCCTCGTCAGCCGGGGCATCGAGCACGTCGGCGATCCAGTTGGCCAGGTCCACGCAGTCCTGTTCCACGTAACCGCGCGTGGTGACCGCCGGGGTGCCCAGGCGCAGGCCCGAGGTCACGAAGGGCGAACGCGGGTCGTTGGGCACGGAATTCTTGTTGACGGTGATGTGGGCCAGGCCGAGCGCGGCTTCGGCATCCTTGCCCGAGACATCCTTGCCGATCATGTCGACCAGCATCAGGTGGTTCTGGGTGCCGCCGGACACGATCTTGTAGCCACGCGCGATCAGCGTGCTGGCCATCGCCTGGGCGTTCTTGACCACCTGCTGCTGGTAGGCCTTGAAGCCCGGCTCCAGCGCTTCCTTGAAGGCCACGGCCTTGCCGGCGATGACGTGCATCAGCGGGCCGCCCTGGATGCCCGGGAACACGATGGACTGCAGCTTCTTCTGCAGTTCTTCGCTGGCGCCCTTGGCGATGATGATGCCGCCACGCGGGCCGCGCAGGGTCTTGTGGGTGGTGGAGGTGACCACATGGGCGTGCGGCAGCGGGCTCGGGTAGACGCCGGCGGCGACCAGGCCGGCCACGTGCGCCATGTCCACGAACAGGTAGGCACCGACCTTGTCGGCGATGGCGCGGAAGCGTGCCCAGTCCACCACCTGCGAGTAGGCCGAGAAACCGGCCACGACCATCTTCGGCTTGTGCTCCAGGGCCAGGCGCTCGACCTCGTCATAGTCGATCAGGCCGGCTTCGTCGACGCCGTACTGGATGGCGTTGAACAGCTTGCCCGAGGCATTGACCTTGGCACCGTGGGTCAGGTGACCGCCGTGGGCCAGGCTCATGCCCAGGATGGTGTCACCGGGCTGCAGCAGCGCGAAGTACACCGCCTGGTTGGCCTGCGAACCGCTGTGCGGCTGCACGTTGGCGTAGTCGGCGTCGAACAGCTGCTTGAGGCGGTCGATCGCCAGCTGCTCGGCGATATCCACGTATTCGCAGCCACCGTAGTAGCGCTTGCCCGGATAGCCTTCGGCGTACTTGTTGGTCAGCTGGCTGCCCTGGGCCTCCATCACGGCCGGGCTGGTGTAGTTCTCGCTGGCGATCAGCTCGACATGGTCTTCCTGGCGCTGGGTTTCGGCGGCGATGGCCTTGGCCAGTTCGGGATCGTAGGTTTCGATGCGGACGTCACGCGGGAACATCGGTTACTCCAGGCAGGCAGAGGGGGTACAGCGCGAGCCTTGGATTGTAGTCCCCGGGCGCGGGGCTGACCAATTGTGCCGCCGATCGCCGGCACCCCCGCATGCTGCCCAGGGCGCCAGCCGCAGCAGCCCGCCGCGGAAACCAGAACGGCGCCCCGAAGGGCGCCGTCCGTGTGAGGTACCGCCGCGATTGGACCCGGTCTTACCGATTGTTGATCACGTAGTCGGCAATGATCCCGGTGGCGATGGCGACCAGCAGCAGGTTGCCGCGGTCGTCGCGGATCCAGTGATGGTCGCGCGGCGGGCGGCGCACCGAGTAGCGGCTGTAATCGTTGACCACATAAACCGGGCCGCCGTAGTACTCACGGTAGCGGTGGCCGCGGGCCCAGCCGTAGGAGCCATAGCCCGGCGCCGGGCGATAGACCACCCGCGGCGGCGGCGGGCCCGGGCGGTAGTAGCCACGGTTGTCATAGCGGCGGTCGTAACGGCGGTCATGGCGGACCTCGCGACGGTCATGACGATCGTGCCGGTCATGGCGATCGTGGCGGTGGTCACGGCGGTCATCACGCCACTCGCGGCGGTCGTGACCGCGCCCACGGTGGTCATCTGCGAAGGCCGGGGCCACCGTGCCCAAGGCCAGCAGCGAGGCGACGGCCCCGACCACAAATCGATTCATGCGCATGACTGGCCTCGCTTGGTGGGTTGATGGCTCCATCATGCGCACCCCATCTGAACGGTCTCCGGCTGGAAACGGTTTCCAATTCAAGGGCTTTGACCCCGCATTCAGGCGGCGGCAAGCCCCGGCGCCCTTGGCTTCCGGCGGCATTGATCGCTTCCGGCTATAATCGGCGCATCCTTTTCTTCCTCTGTTCCTGTTCCGTCCGGAACGGGCGCAGGGTTGCGCCTTCGGAGAGCTCATGTCCTCGCAATACATCTACACCATGAACCGCGTCAGCAAGGTGGTCCCGCCCAAGCGGCAGATCATCAAGGACATCTCGCTGTCGTTCTTCCCGGGTGCCAAGATCGGCCTGCTGGGCCTGAACGGTGCCGGCAAGTCCACGGTGCTCAAGATCATGGCCGGCGTGGACACCGATTTCGAGGGCGAAGCCCGCCCGCAGCCCGGCATCAAGGTCGGCTACCTGGCCCAGGAACCGGAGCTGGACCCGACCAAGACCGTGCGTGAAGCGGTCGAGGAAGGCGTCGGCGAAGTGCTGCAGGCCCAGGCCCAGCTGGACGCGGTCTACCTGGCCTATGCCGAGGAAGGCGCCGACTTCGACAAGCTGGCCAAGGAACAGGAGCGCCTGGAGGCGATCCTCGCCGCCGGCGATGCGCACACCCTGGAAAACCAGCTGGACGTGGCCGCCGATGCGCTGCGCCTGCCGCCGTGGGATGCGGTGATCGGCAAGCTCTCCGGTGGTGAAAAGCGCCGCGTGGCACTGTGCCGCCTGCTGCTGCAGAAGCCGGACATGCTGCTGCTCGACGAACCGACCAACCATCTGGACGCCGAGTCCGTCGAGTGGCTGGAACAGTTCCTGGCGCGCTACACCGGCACCGTCGTGGCGGTCACCCATGATCGCTACTTCCTGGACAACGCCGCCGAGTGGATCCTGGAACTGGATCGCGGCCGCGGCATTCCGTGGAAGGGCAACTACACCGATTGGCTGATGCAGAAGGACGAGCGCCTGAAGCAGGAAGACAACCAGGAAAAATCCCGCCAGAAGGCGATCCAGAAGGAACTGGAGTGGTCGCGCCAGAACGCCAAGGGCGGCCGCACCAAGGGCAAGGCCCGTCTGGCCCGCCTGGAAGAACTGCAGTCGGTGGATTACCAGAAGCGCAACGAGACCAATGAAATCTTCATCCCGCCGGGCGAGCGCCTGGGCAACTCGGTGATGGAGTTCAAGAACGTCTCCAAGAAGTTCGGCGACCGCCTGCTGTTCGACGAACTGAGCTTCCTGGTGCCGGCCGGCGCGATCGTGGGCATCATCGGCCCCAACGGTGCCGGTAAGTCGACCCTGTTCAAGATGATCACCGGCCAGGAAAAGCCGGATTCGGGCGAAATCACCGTCGGCCCGACCGTCAAGCTGTCCTACGTGGACCAGAGCCGCGACGCGCTGGAAGGCAACCACAACGTCTTCCAGGAAATCGCCGGCGGCCTGGACATCCTCAACATCAACGGCATCGAGATCCAGTCGCGCGCCTACATCGGCCGCTTCAACTTCAAGGGCCAGGATCAGCAGAAGCTGGTCGGTTCGCTGTCCGGTGGTGAGCGTGGCCGCCTGCACATGGCCAAGACCCTGCTGCAGGGTGGCAACGTGCTGCTGCTCGATGAACCGTCCAACGATCTGGACATCGAAACCCTGCGTGCGCTGGAAGATGCGCTGCTGGAGTTCCCGGGCAACACCTTCGTGATTTCGCATGACCGCTGGTTCCTGGATCGCATCGCGACCCACATCCTGGCGTTCGAAGGCGATTCGCACGTGGAGTTCTTCCAGGGCAACTACCGCGAGTACGAAGAAGACAAGCGCCGCCGCATGGGCGACGACGCTGCGCCGAAGCGCCTGCGCTTCAAGGCGCTGAAGTAAGCAAGAACGAAAGGCCGCGCTCGCGCGGCCTTTCGCCTTTCATGGGCCGCAATCGATTTTTGTTGACGCTTTTGACCTCTTCGCGACGCACTTCAACGCGACCCGGCTGAAGGCTGCCCGTGTAAAGCAGTGTTGATTCCTTGTCGCACACGGCATCCTCCGTACTTTGCAACTCGTTGTATGTTCCCGGCCCAATGCTTCGGTTTTCCTACGCACCCGATTCATCCCCCTCGTAGGAAAACACCATGAAAGCACTGATCTCCACCACGGCAGCGCTGCTGCTGTCGGGCACTGCCGCGGCCGCGCCGGCGAATTGGGAAGGCATCTACCTGGGTGCCCATGCCAGCCATGGCGAAGGCCACAGCCAGGACCGCAGCAATGCCAATGCCTCTGAAAAGAGCATCCGCGGCTTTGCTGGCGGGCTGCAGGCCGGCCGCAACTGGCAGTTCGACAACAATGTGGTTGCCGGGATCGAAGGCACCCTTTCCTTCGGCAACATCACCCAGGAGTGGAAGGACCGCGACAACCACCAGTACAGCCCTTACTACGGCAAGGATGCGGTGACCCGTTCGGGCGCAGTCAACCTGACGCTGGGTTACGCGGCGGGCCAGTGGCTTCCGTACGTCAGCGCCGGCGTGAGCGTGGCCCGCCAGGAGTTTTCGCTGGGCTGCGACAAGTCGCTGGTGGAGGCCACCAACGGCTGCCGCGTGGCCGAATTCGAAACCCGCGCGTCCCATGTATCCACCGGCGCGAACGTCGGCGCAGGCGTGCTGTACCGCTTCAGCGACCAGCTTTCGGCGGGTGCGGAGTACCGTTACACCCATCTGGGCTCCAGCCCGGTTTACCTGAAAGATCCCAACTACCCGGCTGCGGCGCGACGCAGCTTCCATACCAACTACAGCAGCGTTACGCTGAAGTTGAACTACCACTTCTAACCGCCTGGCGACGCACCCGCCGGTCCTTCGGGCGGCAGGGCGCGCAGGTACGAGAGATCTGCGATGTCCCTGTTCGAACGCCTGTTCCAGCTGCAGCAGCACGGCACCACTGTGCGCACCGAACTGCTGGCCGGTGTCACCACCTTCCTGACGATGTCCTACATCGTCTTCGTCAATCCCGAGATCCTGGGCACCACCGGCATGGATGCTGGGGCGGTGTTCGTGGCCACCTGCCTGGCCGCGGCGCTGGGCTCGGTGGTGATGGCGCTGGCGGCCAACTTCCCGGTGGGCATGGCCCCGGGCATGGGCTTGAATGCGTTCTTCGCCTTCACCGTGGTCGGCGCTGCCGGCCTGCCCTGGCAGCAGGCGCTGGCGGCGGTGTTCATTTCCGGCCTGGTGTTCCTGGTGCTGTCGCTGACCGGCGTGCGCGCGTGGCTGGTGTCGGGCATCCCGGCGTCGTTGCGGTCGGCGATCGTGGCCGGCATCGGCCTGTTCCTGGCCATCATCGCGCTGCAGAAATCCGGCGTGATCATCGGCAACGAGGACACGCTGGTGGCGCTGGGCCCGCTCAATACCGCGCCGCCGCTGCTGGCACTGGGCGGCTTCCTGCTGATCGCGATCCTGGAAGCGCGGCGTGTGCGCGGTGCGATCCTGATCGGCATCCTGGCGGTGACCGCGGCCGGCTGGGCGTTGGGCGATCTGCAGTACCACGGGCTGGTGTCGTTGCCGCCGAGCCTGGCGCCGACCTTCCTGCAGCTGGACCTGCCTGGCCTGCTGCACCACAACGGCGGCGCGCCGATCGCCGTGCTGCTGCAGGTGGTGCTGGTGTTCGTGCTGGTGGAAGTGTTCGATGCCACCGGCACGTTGTATGGCGTGGTCGGCCGTGCCGGCCTGCTGAAACTGCCGGGTGCGCAGAAGCGGTTCGGCCGCGCGCTGCTGGCCGACAGCACGGCGATTGTGGCCGGCTCGCTGCTGGGCACCAGCAGTACCACCGCCTTCGCCGAAAGCGCCTCGGGCGTGCAGGTGGGTGGCCGTACCGGTTTGACCGCTCTGGTGGTGGCTGCGTTGTTCCTGGCCGCGCTGTTGTTCTCGCCGCTGGCGGCGATGGTGCCCGGCTATGCCACCGCGCCGGCGCTGCTGTTCGTGGCCGGATTGATGCTGCGCGAACTGGTGGAAGTGGACTGGAGCGACCTGACCGAATCCGTACCCGCCGCGCTGTGTGCGCTGGCGATGCCGTTCACCTATTCCATCGCCAACGGCCTGGCGTTCGGCTTCATTGCCTATGCCGCGCTGAAGGCCGGCACCGGCCGCTGGCGCGAGGTGCACCCGGCGGTGTGGCTGGTGGCGGTGTTGTTCGTGCTGCGTTACGCGCTGGAGTGATCACCTGTTCATAGGCCCGCCGGGCATCGCCCGGCCGTTGCATCACCAGCGCGGCTGCAGGCGTCCGTCGGCAGCGAAACGCCAGCGGCCTTCCGCCCAGCCGCGACCGAACAGGGTGAGCATCTGCGAATAGTACGCGGGCTCGCCAGCACGCTGCTGTTCGGCGCTGGGCAGGCTTTCAAGCAGCACCGCGGCGCGGGATGTTTCCCCCTGTGCCAGCAGGTAGGGCAGCAGTGCGGCACGGAAACCGTAGTTGCCCTCGCCCTGCCCTTTGCCGGTACGCGTGTCGATTTTCTCCCACATCGGCGCACCGCTGCGCAGGCGCTGCAGAGGGCCGGACAGAGCGGTGAGCTGGCGACGGAACAAGGGATCGCGCGGCGCAGTCATGCCGGCCCAGGTGTAACAGCGGATGGCGTCGTAGCCACCCACAGCCCCTTTCACCGGATCGACGATGAAGCTGCCGCCCTTCCACGCGGCCCAGTCCGGCGCGAACCCATGCGGACTGGTCTGCTGCAGCAGGGCCACGCTGTTGTCGGCCAGCGCCTGCCAAGGGCCGCTTCGATCAACCGCTGCGAATCGCCGCAGCAACGGCAGCGGCAGGTAGCTCGGATTGACCCGGGTGGCACCGTCTTCGATGAATCCCTGCGGCGCCGGCAGCAGCATCGGCCCCAGCGTGGGTATCTGCACGATTTCGCGCGCGCGCACCTGTGCCAGCATGCCTTCGGCGATGGCCTGCAGCGCGGGGCGGCGCCACAGGCGTGCAGCTTCCAGCAGTGCGTAGGCGAGCCACAGGTCCGAATCGGATGCAGGATTGTCGTCCAGCAGGCGCCAGCCTTCCTTGCCCTGCCCCCACAACCAGCCTGGCAGGCGCGCGGCCATGTCACCGCCTGCGAGATTGTCCTGCGTCCAGGCCAGGATGCGGTCGAACAGTGCAGGATCGTTGTCGACCAGCGCGAAGAACAGTGCATAGGACTGGCCCTCCGATGTGCTGCGCTGATCGTCCTGGCTGCGGTCGATCATGCGCCCATCGCGGCTCAGGCTGCTGTCCTGCAGCACCTGCCAGGCCGGCCAATGCGATGCTGTGGTGGCCGCGCGAACGCCGGCGCTGCCCAGCAGCGGCAGCAGGACTGTCGCCTGCAGCAGACGGCGGCGTTGCAGGTCAGCGGAATTCGCCATACGGCACCAGCGGAGAGACGGGCAACGGCAGGTTGCCCTGCCACGGTTTGAAGGAATAGCGCAGGTACAACTGGAACGTGTTCGGCGAAAAATCGCGGCTGCGCTGCAGGGTACCGGCCGCACCCAGCACGAAGTGATCACCCAGGCGCCGCTCAACTGCCGCGTACAGGCGATAGCCCGTACCGGTACTGCTGCCATCGGTGGTGTACAGGCCATCCGGGTCCAGTTGCAGCGGACCGTACTGCGGTTCCAGCTGTGCGATCACGCGCTGGATGAGGGCCTCGTCGGGGAAGCGGCTGATCGAGCGGGTGCGTGCATTGGAGACACTGACCGAACCATCAACGCGCACCGACCAGTCGTCGTTGCGCCAGGCGAAGCCCACCGGAAGGCTCAGCGACGCATAGCGCTGCGGGCTGTAGTAGCCGCCCTGCCCCAGCGAATAGCCGCCCAGGTCCTTCTGGTAGCGCCAGTACATCGCGGTGGTTCCCACATCCAGGCGCATGTCCGGGCGTTGGATCAGCTTGTGGTACCAGCCAACCATCGCCCGCGCGCGGGTGTTGTCCACCACGTTGTGGCCGGTCAGCTGGTGCCAGCTCCAGTTCGACCACACGCCGTTGCGTCCACCTTCGTCATAGCCGAGGCTGACGGTCACGCCATTGGCGGTGACACCCCCCCAGGCAATGCCACTGCGTGGATCGATCGCACCAGCCTGCGACAGCAGCGAATTGGTCATCGGCCGCCGCGATACGGTCGCTCCCCAGCCCAGCCGGCCGAGGTCACCATTGAGAGTGACGCCGCCCAGCCAGTTGCCCACCACGTAGTTGGACGGCGAATGGCCGATATCAAAATTCCAGCGATCATCCAGGGTGCGCCAGCCCACGGCAAAGCCGGCACCCGAACTGCGCCGCTGGTGTACGTAGCGGATGCAGCCCGGCGCCTGCATCCGCGTGCCGTCGGCCTGCAGCAGGCCCAGGTCGCAGCTGCCGAAATCGTCGCTGTAGGCGCCGTCGGCGTCGGTCTGGAAACGGCCTGCATCGAAATGCACCTGTTCAATGCGCGCCCAGCCCAGGCCACCGGCGAACGGTGCATCAAGATGGGCGATGCGGGTATCGCGTGCAAGTTTCGAGATGCCAGGCGTGCCGTCGCTGCGACGGCCGGAATCCTGCATCACGGTCAGCGTCGGATTTTCCTGCTGGTACAGGGTTTCCACGTCGCTGCGCAGGCTGCGCCGCAACCAGTCGTCGCTGGCGGTTTCGCGGCTGGCCAGGGTCAACGCGCGGTTGTCACGTGGCTGCGCCTGCGACGGTGCGATCAAGCCATTGTCGGCCATCGCCCGTGCGTACATGTCCAGCGCCTGCTGCGGATCTTCGCGCCGTACAAGACGCGCCGCATCGCGCCAGGACTGGGCGTCCGGTCCGCTCTTGCGGGCAAGCAGCGCGCGCAGGATCTGCAGCGCCTTGGCGTCTTCATGCAGGTCGGTCCAGATGGTCGCCAACTGGCGTTGCTGGCCGATCGCATCATCGGCCACCACGGGGGGCGCGTCGTGCATCTGCCGACGGGCACTGGCCAGGTCGCCGGTGCCGATCCAGGCCTGCAGCTGGCCCAACTGCGCATCGAGATTGTCCGGTTGCACCGCCAGCACCTGCTGGTAGTAGTGCAGCGCCTGTGCATGATCATCACGCAGGCGCGCCCACTCGGCCAGGATCAGCTGGTTGTCCGCGCTGGGCGGCTGTTGCTGCAGCAGGGCAACGGCTTCTGCTTCCCGGCCTTGCGCGCGCAGCTCCCACAGATGATCGATCAGCTGCTGGCGCTGCAGGCGTTCTGACAAGGCGCGCATGTCATCGTCCCACTGCGCGCGCGGCACGCCTTCAAGCACGGCCAGCGCCTGTGGCAGGCGATCGGAACCGGACAGGTACAGCGCCTGCGCGTAACGCGCTTCGATGCCGGCATTGCGCGTGGCCATATCGGCAACCACCGCATCTGCTTCATCCAGCTTGCCGGCCGTCCGCAGTTCATTGCCCAGCGCATACGCCAGCCAGGCATCGCCGGGCAGTTCGCGGCGCAGCTCACGCCCCAACGTGATGGCCGCATCGGCATCACCAGCGGCCAACGCCTGCTCACGACGCTCACGCAGCCGGCTGATCTGCAGCTGGCGCAGGTCTTCGGCGTACAGGGTGCGCTGCGCTGCAGGCAAGGCGTTGATGAAGGATTCCAGACGCTGCGGGTCGGTACGGCCATACAGCTGCACCAGCTTGCGGATCACATTGGCATCGCGCGGGGCGATCCGTCGCGCGGCCTGCAGCTGCCGCTCGGCGGCCTCATCGTCGCCACGCGCCACCGCGACATCGACCAGGCCGAGGATGGCGTTTATCTCGCGCGGCTGCTGCCGGCACGCCTGCGAATACAGTGCCTGAGCATCATCGAGCCTGGCAGCGGCCAGCGCGGTGTCGGCCTGGTCCAGCAGCAGCCAATAGCGGGTGCTGGTGATCAGGTCGCGCCATCTGTCGCTGGTATCACCCGCGGGTGTGGCCTGCACGGCACGCTGGAAATAGGCGATGGCCTGCTCGCGGCGCCCCTGCCGCATCAGGGTCATGCCCAGCCCACCGAGGAACTCCGCTTCGCGCGGATAGCCGCGCAGCGATTGCAGGAATGCGCGCTCGGCCTCTGCATTGCGACCGGCGTCGAGCAGTTGCTGGCCACGCAGGCCTGCGCGCCAGGAAGGATCGCTTACCCGCTTGTGCTGTTCGGCATAGCGTTCGCGCACCAGCGCAATGTCGCTGAAGGTGGGGTTGCGGGTGATGAATTCCTGCAGGCGGCGCACGTTGCGCTCGTCGGCAGGCTGGTCCTGCAGGTAGCCCCATTCGGCATCGGCCGCCAGCGCGCGCGCTTCCGGATTGCGCCCCATGCGCTGCAGCGCCGCCAGCGCATCGGCATCACGCCCGGCTGCGAACAACAGCTGCGACAGTGTCTGCAACAGGGTGGTGTTGCCGGGGTAACTGCGGTCCAGCGCGGTCAGTTCGCGGATTGCGGCATCGCGCCCGCTGGCCTGCGTGCCGCGCAGGCGCCAGTACTCCAGGCCCAGCTGCAGCCCCGGTGGATCGTCGTTGAACAGACGGCGGTAGATCAGCAACGCTTCATCGCTGCGACCACCGGCGGCGAACAGCCGTGCCTGCTGCAGTTCCTGCTGCAGGTCGCCGCGATAGGCGCGCCACAGGCGCTCACCGGCGGCCAGTTCGCGGCTGCCGGCGCCGAGCTGGCGCAGCCGTTGCAGGGTCGCATCGGCATCTTCCATCTTCTGCTGCGACAGCTGCACTTCCAGGATCGCCACCAAGGTGCTGCGGTCGTCCGGTGCGAGCATGCGCAGCCGGGCCAGGGCATCTTCGATCAGCCCCTGACGGCCGCTGGCCTCGCCGATGCGCACCTGCTGCAGCAGCCATTGCCGCTGCTCGGCGACAGTGCCGCCGGGCGTGGCTGGCAGCGCCTGCGCCGCGCACGGGCCCGCCAGCCCGATCAGGACCAGGCCGGAGGCGGCGACCAGCGACGGCGGCGTACGCACCATCAATCAGTGCCCCGGATCCAGCCGCTTGGCTGCCACCCAGCGCAGCACCCGCCAGAACAGGAAGGCCACCATCAGCACCACCACCGTGGCCAGTACCGCCAGCAGCGCGGGGTGATCAGCCAGGTGGTACCAGAGCAGCAGCCACCACGGCAGCACGCCCACGTAGTAATGGTCGCCGACGAACTGGCTGTGGATGCCCGAACTGCGCAGGATCGCCACCGAACCGGCAATCGCCTGGCGCTTGCCGGTATCGCTGAGTGCGTCGTCGAGCAGGCCGTAGTCGGCGGCATTGCTGGCTGCCAGCGAGACGATGCTGCGCTGCGCATGATGCGGCGACTGCAGGCCGATGATCGCCGCGAAGGGCGCTTCGGCGGTGACCGCCACCTGGGTGACCGCCGGATCACCGGCGCGGCTGCCGCGACGGGCCTGCTCCATCGCCAGCTGGGGCGACGGTGACTGGCCATTGAGCAGGCGCGTGCGCTGGTCATCGATCAGCAGCGACAACTGATCGCTGCCGCGCAGTTCGGCCGGCATTGCACCCAGCATCAGCAGGTCGGCATCCATCGCGCTGGCCTGCTTCCAGTCATCGGACAGGCGCAGGCCATAGGCCGGATATCCGGTCTGCACGCCCAGGCCCCCCACCAGATTCAACAGCAGGCTGACCTGCGATTCGCTTGCCGTTGCCGGCACCAGCACCACTGTCTCGGACAGATCGGCCATGCGGCTGAAGGGGAATCCACTGAGCGCGAATGCGGACAGGTCCGGCAGGCCCATGTAGTGGTGGAAACCGGAGAAGTCGATGGTCGAATCTTCTTCGATCGCCGCCTGCAGGTTCGGCGGCAGCACGGTCTGGCAGTGGTCGCGCTGGGCGCTGCCCATCACGCTGGCGAAGTTGAAATCAAAGCGCAGCTGGTTGCGATCACCCAGCTTGAGCGAGGGAATCAGCAGGCGGCCGTCGTCGGCACCGGCGTCACCGGCCAGCACCGGCAGGCGGATTTCCTCCAGACCCTGCTTGCCGTTGCGGCGCACCAGCGGGAAGCTGGAAATGAACTGGTCGTTGATTGCTACGCCCAATCGCGATTCATCGCTGCCGAACGGCGGCGTGTAGCGGTAACGCAGGTTCAGCGGAATGCCCTGGTTGCGCCAGATGAAAAGATCCGGCGGCAGGTTGAGGTTGACCGTGATCGGCTGCGGCGACACGCCGTTTGCATGCAGCTGCTGCGGGTAGTCGAGCAGTTCGGCCAAGCGCACGGCCCGGTCGGTGCGCACCCAGTTAGGTGCATCGTACGGCTTGCGCGGGGCCAACGGCTTGACCTCGTCGATGCTGACCTGGCGGCCACGGAACAACGCGTTGCCCGCCGCCATCGCCGCCACCGCCTTCTGCAGATCGTCATCGTTGCGGCCCAACACCAGCAGCAGCTTGCGCTGCGGATCCTCCGGCAGCGCCATCAGCTCGACCACCGGGCCCTTCACCGGTGCATGGTTGGCGATCACCGGCGGGAACTTGCCATTGACTGCCAGCACCACGGCATGCCCCTGCGCCGGCAGTTGGCCGAAGCTGACCGGGAAACGCGCCTGCCGCCACCAGCCGGCCAGGCTGCCGAAGTAAGAGGCCATCACGGCACCGGCGCGTTGCTGGGCCAACGTCGGTGCGGCACCGAACACCACCGGCAGCTCCAGGCGCGCGGTGTCGCGTGGATCGAAGAACGGCAGCGGGAAGTTGGCCAGGTCATCCTGCATCGCCAGCAGCTGTCCGCCCAGGCGCAGCGTGCTGTTGCTGGACAGGTTCACCCACAGCGAACTGTGGGTGGGTTCTTCGCAGATGTCGGTGTAATGGCCGACAAATTCCAGCCGCACCTGATTGAAGTCTGCGATCAGGCGCGCATCCAGCGGCAGCTTGGCCTGCACCGGGCGGCCAAGCTGGTCGTTGCTGATCGGCACCACGCCCATCAACGCATCGTTGAGATAGACCCGCAGGTGCGACAGGGTCGG
>Ga0308167_1000497_pt1 | contig 67287 bp, 58 predicted proteins | sample PhyCR1_2_FD_202138 | JGI IMG/M metagenome (GOLD analysis project Ga0308167, IMG submission 202138) | Phyllosphere microbial communities from UC Gill Tract Community Farm, Albany, California, United States - DLSLRC.R1 | ecosystem: Host-associated > Plants > Phyllosphere > Unclassified | place... | reverse complement strand
AGCTGTCGGTCAAGGCCACCAGCATCCGCCTGCTGACCAAGTCGCTGCGCCCGCTGCCGGACAAGTGGCACGGCCTGGCCGACGTGGAGCAGCGCTACCGCCAGCGCTATGTCGACCTGATCGTGACCCCGGAGTCGCGCGAGGTGTTCATCAAGCGCTCGCGGATCATCCGCGCCATGCGCGCCTGGCTGGACAGCCGCGACTTCCTGGAAGTCGAAACGCCGATGATGCATTACATCCCCGGCGGCGCCACGGCCAAGCCGTTCACCACCCACCACAACGCGCTGGACCTGGACCTGTACCTGCGCGTGGCCCCGGAGCTGTACCTCAAGCGCCTGGTCGTGGGTGGGCTGGAGCGCGTGTACGAGATCAACCGCAACTTCCGCAATGAAGGCGTGAGTACCCGCCACAACCCGGAATTCACCATGATGGAGCTGTACGAGGCCTACGCCACGTACACCGAAGTGATGGACCTGACCGAAGGCGTGATCCGTGACGTGGCCAGCAAGGTGCTGGGCACCACCACGGTGGAGTGGGACGGCGCCACGATCGATCTGGCCCCGGCGTTCCGCCGCTGGCGCATGGATGAAGCCGTGCGCCACCACAACCCGGAAATCAGTGCGGCCGACTGTACCGACCGCGATGCGCTGGTCGCCCATTGCGAGCGCCTGAAGATCCGCATCAAGCCGTCCTACGGCTGGGGCAAGCTGCTGCTGGAGATCTTCGAAGCCACCGTCGAGCACACCCTGATCCAGCCGACCTTCATCACCGACCACCCGGTCGAGGTGTCCCCGCTGGCCCGTGCCAACGATGACCAGCCGGGCTATACCGACCGCTTCGAGCTGTTCATCAACGGCAAGGAGCTGGCCAACGGGTTCTCCGAGCTGAACGATCCGGAAGACCAGGCCGCCCGTTTCCAGGCCCAGGTCACGGCGAAGGAGGGCGGTGATGACGAAGCCATGCATTACGACGCCGATTACATCCGCGCGCTGGAGTACGGCATGGCGCCGACCGGCGGCCTGGGCATCGGCATCGACCGCCTGGTGATGCTGCTGACCGGCAGCAGCTCGATCCGTGACGTGCTGCTGTTCCCGTATATGCGTCCCGAAAACTGAGACCTGGGTCCGGACGTGCTTGGGGCACGTCCGGATGGGGGTTCCGCTCCCGTGGCCGCGCGAGTATGGTTTCTGCGTGGCCTTAGCAAGGTGCTATGGCGTGATGGCCACGGACCATGACGGGTTGCAGCGGGTGCTTACATTGGCATCACACTGTGACGACGATCATGAACTGGGGTGTTCATGACGGGAGGCGGACCCATGCAAGGTGCCAGTGTGCTGAGCGGCGGAGTATCCTCTCCGCAGCATGTTCCAGTGTGGTCAAGGAAGAAGGCAGAAGCAGCCTTGAATATTGTCATCGTTGACGACCAGACGTCCGCGCGAACCATGCTGCGCCATGTCATCGAAGACATCGCGCCGGAACTGTCCGTGCACGACTTCGGCGATCCACTGACGGCGCTCGCCTGGTGCGAGTCGCATGCCGTGGATCTGCTGCTGCTCGATTACCGCATGCCGGAGATGGATGGGCTGGAGTTCGCCCGCCGGTTCCGCCGCCTGCCCAAACACCGCGACATCCCGGTGATCCTGATCACCGTGGTCGGCGATGAGCCGATCCGTCAGGCCGCGCTGGAAGCGGGGGTGATCGATTTCCTGGTCAAGCCGATCCGCCCACGCGAATTGCGCGCGCGCTGCTACAACCTGTTGCAGCTGCGCCAGCAGTCGGAGAACGTGAAGCAGCGCGCGCTCTCGCTGGAGCAGCGGCTGCTGGCCAGCATGCATGAGGTGGAAGAGCGCGAGCGTGAGACGCTTTCGCGCCTGGCGCGTGCGATCGAGTTCCGTGATGCCGGCACCAGCGCCTACCTGGAGCGCATGGCGCACGTGGCGGGCCTGATCGCCGAGCAGCTCGGGCTGCCGGAGGAAGAGGTCAAGCTGATCGAGATGGCCGCGCCCCTGCACGACATGGGCAAGATCGCCATTCCCGATGCCGTGCTGCTCAAGCAGGGCAAGCTGAGCGAAGAGGAGCAGGCGATCATGCGCCGGCACCCGCGCATCGGCTATGAACTGTTGAGTGGCAGCCAGAACCGTTTCATCCAGGTCGGCGCGCTGATCGCGCTGCGCCACCACGAGCGCTACGACGGCAGCGGCTACCCGGATGGGCTGGTCGGCGATGCCATTCCGCTGGAAGCGCGGATCGTGGCGGTGGCCGATGTGTTCGATGCCCTGATCTCACCCCGTCCGTACAAGGAAGCATGGACCATGGAAGCCACGCTGGCTTATCTGTACGCCCAGCGTGGCCGGTTGTTCGACCCGCGTTGCGTTGATGCCCTGCTGCGCGGCCGCCTCCAGCTTGATGAGATCTGCGCACAGCACTCCACTGCGTCATCCCGCCCGGGGATGTGATATGCGTCGTCTGTACCCGCGGCTGAAGCAACGTCTGGCGCAGCGCCCGGATACCGAGCACGGCCAGGCGATCGTGCGCATCGTGCTGATCACCCTGATCCTGCTGTACGTACTGATGCCGGGGCCGCGGCACGATCTGCCGCCGGCGCAGTACCACGGCGTGCTGGCGATCGTGCTGACCGGCCTGACGCTGTCGTTGGGGCTGTTCGGCTGGCTGCTGTGGCGGCCGGGGCGCTCGGACCCGCGCCGGGTGGCCGGCATGCTGGCCGACTACGGGCTGATTGCCGCCGGGATGGTGCAGATGGGCGAGCCGCTGGCCTGGGTCTACATCGTGGTGATGTGGGTGACGGTCGGCAACGGCATGCGCTATGGCAACAACTATCTCTATGTGGCCGTGGCGATGGCGATGGTCAGCTTCGGCAGCACCGCGCTGCTGACGCCGTACTGGGAACGCAATGCCCGGCTGGCGTTCGGGCTGTGGCTGGGCCTGGCCGCGGTGCCGCTGTATTTCTCCACGCTGCTGCGCCAGTTGACCCGGGCGATGGCCGAGGCGCGCCGTGCGAGCGAGGCCAAGAGCCGCTTCCTGGCCAACATGAGTCATGAATTCCGCACGCCGCTCAACGGGCTGTCGGGCATGACCGAGTTGCTGGCCACGACCAAGCTCGATGAAGAGCAGCGCGAGTGCGTCAATACCATCCAGGCCTCCTCGCGCAGTCTGCTGGCGCTGGTTGAAGAGGTGCTGGACATCTCCGCGATCGAAGCGGGCAAGCTGCGCGTGACCGCCGAAGACTTCGCCCTGACCGATGTCATCCAGGCGATCGGGCTGATCCTGCTGCCACAGGCCAAGGCCAAGCGGCTGGATTACCGGGTCAAGGTGGCCGACACCGTGCCGCCGTTGCTGCGCGGCGATCTGGGTCACCTGCGCCAGATCCTGCTCAACATCGCCGGCAACGCGGTCAAGTTCACCGACCATGGCCGGGTCGAGATCCGCGTCGCCGTGCTCAATGCCGAATCCGATGGCGGGGTGCGCCTGCGCTTTGACATCCTCGATACCGGCATCGGCGTCGCGCCGGAAATGCGCCCACGTCTGTTCGAAGCCTTCGAGCAGGCCGATGTCAGCATGGCCCGCCGGCACGAAGGCACCGGCCTGGGTACGACCATCGCCAAAGGCCTCGTCGAGGCGATGGGCGGCGACATCGGCTATGAAGAGAATCCGCCGCAGGGCAGTCATTTCTGGTTCGAGCTGCCGTTTGCGCCGCCGCGCGTGCCGTTGGGCACCGTCACCCCGGCCCTGGTCGGCGACGGGCTGCCGGACCGCAACGGCAATGTCATCGCCTTCGCCGATCCGTTCCTGCGGCACCGCGCGCGCGTGCGCAGCATGCACATCCTGGTCGCCGATGATCACGAGGCCAACCGGATGGTACTGCAGCGCCTGCTGCAGAAAGCCGGTCACAAGGTGCTGTGCGTCAACGGCGGCGAAGCGGTGCTGGATGCGATGGCCGAGAGCGATTTCGATGCCGCCATCGTCGATCTGCACATGCCCGGCATGAGTGGCCTGGACATGCTCAAGGAGCTGCGCGTGATGCAGGCCGGGGGCGGTCCGCGCACGCCGGTGCTGGTGCTCAGCGCCGATGTCACCCCAGAGGCGATCCAGCGCTGCACCCAGGCCGGTGCGCATACTTTCCTGGCCAAGCCAGTGGTGGCCGTGCGGCTGCTGGACGTGCTGGCCGACATCGCCTCCAACGGTCAGCTCAAGGCGAGCGCGCCGATCGTGCGCACCGCCACCGTGCTCGATGGGGTGCTCGATCCAGGCGTGCTGGACGAGTTGGCCTCGCTCGGCATGGGCGATGGCTTCGAACGCGAGTTCATCCGCCAATGCCTGGCCGATGCCGAGCAGTGCGTCGGCGTCGCACTGGCCGACGGCGAGCGCGCCGACTGGGTGCATTTCCGTGAGCAGGCGCATGCGATCAAGGGCGTGGCCAGCAATCTGGGCCTGGTCCGCGTGGCGAACCGTGCGGGCGACCTGATGCGCATGGCCGATTGGCAGCTCAAGAGCGAATGGCGGCAGCGCGTGACCCTGCTGCAGGCGGGCATCAAGGAAGGCCGGCAGGCGCTGGATGCGCGTGCGCAGCGCAAGGCGCAGGGGCAGGCCGACGACGGCGGCGACATGCGCTGAAAAAAAGCCCGGCGGCAGCCGGGCTTGAACAACACAGGGGAGGGGAGGACTCAGGCCACGTCGAGGGTGGCGCGGCGGGTCTGGGCCTTGATCAGGCGGTCCATGGTGCGCAGCGACTTGTCGCCCAGGGCGAGTGCGGAATCGACCCACACCTTGGTGATCTCCAGCAGTTCGTCATAGCGCACGGCCTGGGCCAGGTTGCGCGCGGCATTCATCGCCAGGTACGAGTGCGGAATGCGCTGATGCTGGCGGATCAGATCCTCGACCGCCTTGACGCCGTGGCCCTTGGGCACCAATACGTCGACCACGCCCATGGCATGCATCTCTTCGGAGGAGTACACGCGGCCGTCGAGGATGATCTTCTCGGCCAGCTGCGGTGCCACGCGCTTGCACAGGAACGAGTACGCGCCCATGCCCGGGAACAGGCCGAACAGCACCTCCGGCAGGCCCATGCCGCAGCCTTCTTCGGCCACGATGGTGTGGCAGGCCAGCGCCATCTCCAGGCCGCCGCCGAGCGCGTCGCCCTGGATCAGCGCGATCGAGCGCACGTCGCCACCGAAGCCGGTGTGCAGGTGGTGCACGCCTTCCACGCAGCGCTGTGCGTAGGTCAGCAGGCGGTCGCGGTTGCCCTCGCGGATCAGGCGGGTGAACAGGTCCAGATCGCCGCCCAGGTTGTAGGCGTTCGCATCGGAGGCGAGCACGAAATGCCGCAGCTTGCCGCTGTTGCGCTCGGCCGGGGTGCGGGTGATGGCGCTCATGAAATTCCACATTTCATCGAGCATGTCCTTCCGGCAGCACGGGCGGATGCCGCTGGCGGCATCGGCGTGCATGTACAGCCAATGGGCATCGTCGTTACCCGTGGTTTCGGTGCGGATGGTGGCGTAGCGGTGGTTGACGGGCAGCTTTTCAATGGTGCTCATGGCGATTTCCTCGGAGGCTGGCCCGCTGGGAGGACGGTGGGCGGCGGGCCTGACGGGTCCACACGCCGCGATCCTACACCCCCGGCATCTCACGCAATGCAAAAGGCCCCCGCCGTTGCCGGCAGGGGCCCTGTGAAGATGCAGCCGTTGGGGAACCGTTACGGCGCGGGCGTATCGCGCAGTTCGCGGCGCAGGATCTTGCCGACGTTGGTCTTCGGCAGCTCCTTGCGGAACTCCACGATGCGCGGATGCTTGTAACCGGTCAGGTTGGCACGCGCATGCTCCTTGACCATCTCGGCGGTGAGGTTGGGGTCCTTCTTGACGATGACCACCTTGACCACTTCGCCGGACTTCTCGTCGGGCACGCCGACCGCGGCGACTTCGAGCACGCCGGGCATCATCGCGATGACGTCTTCAACCTCGTTGGGATACACGTTGAAGCCGGACACCAGGATCATGTCCTTCTTGCGATCCACGATGTAGAAGAAGCCCTGCTCATCCATGCGCGCCATGTCGCCGGTGTGCAGCCAGCCCTCGGCATCGACCGCCTGTGCGGTGTCCTCCGGGCGCTGCCAGTAGCCCTTCATCACCTGCGGGCCCTTGATGCACAGCTCGCCCACTTCGCCGGCGGCCAGCGTCTTGCCGGCGTCATCCTTCACGCAGGCATCGGTGGACGGGATCGGCAGGCCGATCGCGCCGTTGTACTCGGCCAGGCTGAGCGGATTGATGCAGGCGGCCGGCGAGGTCTCGGTCAGGCCGTAGGCCTCGACCAGGGTCACGCCGGTGACCTTCTTCCAGCGCTCGGCGACGGCGCGCTGCACCGCCATGCCGCCACCCAGGGTGACCTTCAGCGAGGAGAAATCGATCTCGTCGAAGCCGGGGGTGTTGAGCAGGCCGTTGAACAGCGTGTTGACGCCGGTGATCGCGGTGAAACGGGTTGCCTTCAGCTCCTTGACGAAGCCCTTCATGTCGCGCGGGTTGGTGATCAGGTAATTGCAGCCACCGAACTTCATGAAGACCAGGCCGTTCGCCGTCAACGCGAAGATGTGGTACAGCGGCAGGGCGGTGATGATCACCTCCTTGCCCATCTCGATCCCCGAGGCGGAGATCCAGGCCGAGGCCTGCTGCATGTTGGCGACCAGGTTGCGGTTGGTCAGCATCGCGCCCTTGGCCACCCCGGTGGTGCCGCCGGTGTACTGCAGGAAGGCGACGTCGTCGTGATCGATCTCGACCTTGGGCAGGGTGTGGCGGCTGCCCAGCTTGAGCGCCTTGTTGAAGCGGATCGCACCGCGCAGGCTGTAGTTGGGCACCATCTTCTTGATGTACTTCAGCACGAAGTTCACCACGATGCCCTTGGCGCCGAGCATGTCGCCCAGGCCGGTGGTCACCACCTGCTTGATCGGGGTATCGGCGATGACCTGCTGCACGGTGTCGCAGAAGTTGTCGACCACCACCAGCACGGCCGCGCCGGAATCCACCAGCTGGTGCTTGAGCTCGCGGGCGGTGTACAGCGGATTGACGTTGACCACGGTCAGGCCGGCCCGCAGCACGCCGAAGGTCGCGATCGGGTACTGCAGGCAGTTGGGCATCATCAGGGCAACGCGGTCGCCCTTCTTGAGCTGCAGCTCACCGAGCAGGTAGGCGGCGAACTGTTCGACCAGTGCGTCCGTTTCCCCGTAGGTCAGAACCTTGCCGAAACTGGAGTAGGCGGGGCGGTCGCGGAACTTGGCCACCGAGGTGTCGAAGACGGCCGAGACCGAATGGAACTCGTTGACGTCGATCTCGGCGGGTACGCCTTTGGGATAACTCTGCAGCCAGGGTCGTTCCAGACTCATATTCCCCCTCCAGGAAACGTGGATGATGTGATGCGATGACGGAGAGTATCCGTCGTTTCATGCCTCGGCAGCATACCGTCCCGAATGGGAAACGCGAAGGGCCGGTGAAGAAAGGTGGAGGCGGGGCAGCGGGGCAGGGTCGCGCCGACGATGGATGACGTTTGCAGCCGCATGTGTTCGCTCATCCGCCTATGCTCGCTCATCGCGGCGGCTCGCCAGCGCAGGCGTCGTGACACTGCAGTGCAGCTTCCAGCACCGGCACGGCCCAGTCGGGTGCCTGCCGCAATTGGGCGGCGTCATCGGCGGCGGGCCAGGTCAAACGGCCACCGTCCATCTGCAGCACAAGCTGCGGGTCGGCAACGGGCTGGCCAGGACCGGCCTCTGCACTGTTGTCGTACACCTGCAGCTGTGCCAGTGCTGGCAACAGGGTGATCAGGTTCTGCAGCGCCAACGGATAGCGGCGGTGGATGTCCGCATCGCTGATGGGGTGGCCACCGGCCGCAACGCATGGGCGCACCCGTGCGATGTGCTGCTCGGGAGAGGCCAGGCCGCAGTACCAGACCAGTACGTCATGCGTGGCGCATGCCTCGGCCAGGGTCGCGGCGATGGATTGTCCGCCCAGGGTGGTTTCGAAGGCGTGGTTGCGACGTTCGGCGATCGCGGCCTGCAATCGGGAGAAGCCTTCCTGCCACGCCTGACCATTGGCCTCGCGCTGGCTCATGCCCAGTCCGCGGCACAGCTGCCGGGCCCAGTCGTCCGGATCGAACCAGTCCAGCCCGGCCTCGCGGAGCAGGTGACCCCCGATGGAACTCTTGCCTGCGCCGTTGACCCCTGCCAGGACGAACAGGAAGGGGCGCGCCGCCATCAGTACCCGCTGCCTGCGACTACCTTGCCCTTGAGCCCTGCCGGCTTGCGCAGCAGCGCGCGCGCGTTGGTGCCCGCCGCAGCACTGTCCAGCACGGCAAGGCGATCATCGAAGCGCTGCCGCAGGTGCTGGAGGGCCGGGGTCTGCTCGCGCAGGGAGGCCAGATCACGCTGCAGCGATACCACTTCGGCCTGCATGGCCTGGTATTGCTCGGCGGAGAGGATGACGGCCTGGGGCTCGTTGTGATTGGTCACCAGCACGGCCTGTTGTTCGCGGACGTCCTGCATGACCTTTCGCCAGTGCTCCTTCACCGTCGAGGCGGTGGTGCGGGTCAGCTCGGTGATCGGGTCGAACTTGAGCGCGTGCAGCATGGCGGTGGCTCCCTGACGGATGCCTCCAGCCTAGCTCATTCCGTACGAAATGGGATAAATATGTGATTTATGAAATTTATGAAAAAGGAGATGGGGCGTTCGGACGCCTGTCCGGGGCACGCCCAAGACGCAGATTCGCGAGGATTCCGGAAAGCAGCAAGGGGGCGTTGCGCCCCCTTGCTGTCACGTCATCCCCTGGATGGAGACGGCGTACTTCGCCAAGTGGCTGACGCTTACTTCTTCCCCGCCAGCTGGCGCAGCACGTACTGCAGCAGGCCGCCGTGCTTGAAGTACTCCACTTCCTTCGGGGTCAGCAGCATCACATGGACCTCGAAGGTCTTCTTCGTGCCATCGGCCCGGGTCGCGGTGAGGGTGGCCGATTTGCTGGCGCCATCCTCCAGGCCGGTGATGTCGACCACTTCCGAGCCATACAGGCCCAGGCTCTGTGCGTTCTCGCCGTTCTTGAACTGCAGCGGCAGCACGCCCATGCCAACCAGGTTGGAGCGGTGGATGCGCTCGAAACTCTCGGCGATCACCGCCTTGACGCCCAGCAGGTTGGTGCCCTTGGCCGCCCAGTCGCGGGAGGAGCCGGTGCCGTATTCCTTGCCGGCGAACACCACCAGCGGGACGCCCTCGGCCTTGTACTTGACGGCCGCGTCGTAGATCGCCAGCTTCTGCGGCTCGCCGCCGTCCTTCGGGAAGTACAGCGTGTTGCCGCCTTCTTCGCCGCCGAACATCAGGTTCTTGATCCGGATGTTGGCGAAGGTGCCGCGCACCATGACGTCATCGTTGCCGCGGCGACTGCCGTAGCTGTTGAAGTCAGCCGGCTGCACGCCACGCTCCTGCAGGAAGCGGCCCGCCGGGGAATCCTTCTTGATGTTGCCGGCCGGGGAGATGTGATCGGTGGTGATCGAGTCGCCGAACAGGCCCATCACACGCGCGCCATGCACATCCTCGATGTGGCCGACGTCCATCGTCATGCCGTCGAAGTAGGGCGGGTTCTTGATGTAGGTCGAGTTGCCATCCCACTCGTACAGATCGCCATCGGGCGACTGGATGGTGTTCCAGCGGGTGTCGCCCTTGAACACGTCGGCATAGTTCTTCTTGAACATCTCCGGCCCGATGGTCGCGGCGATCACGTCGCCGATTTCCTTGTTGCTCGGCCAGATATCGCGCAGGTACACCGGCTGGCCATCGCTGCCCGTGCCCAGCGGCTCGGTGGTCAGGTCGATATCGGTGGTGCCGGCGATGGCGTAGGCGACGACCAGCGGCGGGCTGGCCAGGTAGTTCATTTTGACTTCCGGGTGCACGCGACCTTCGAAGTTGCGGTTGCCCGACAACACCGAGGCCACCACCAGGTCACCAGCCGCGATGCCCGCGCTGACTTCGGTCGGCAGCGGGCCGGAGTTGCCGATGCAGGTGGTGCAGCCATAGCCGACCACGTAGAAGCCGATCTTCTCCAGCTCGGTAAGCACACCGGCTTTTTCCAGGTAATCGGTGACCACGCGCGAGCCCGGGCCGAGCGAGGTCTTGACCCACGGCTTGCGGTCCAGGCCCTTGGCCGCCGCGTTGCGGGCGAGCAGGCCGGCACCGATCATCACCGCCGGGTTGGAGGTGTTGGTGCACGAGGTGATCGCGGCGATCACCACCGCGCCATCCTTCAGGCGGAATCTGTGACCCTCCAGCTCGACATCGCTGTAGCCCTTGGCCAGCTGTTCGTTGCCGACCGCCGCACCGCCGCCTTCGTTGACGAACTTGGAGACGTCATCGTTGCGCTTGTCGCGGTTGGTGGTCAGGCCGACCAGGTTCTCGCGGTAGTTCTGCTTGACGTCTTCCAGCAGCACGCGGTCCTGCGGGCGCTTGGGGCCGGCCAGCGACGGCTTGACCTCGCCCATGTCCAGTTCCAGGGTGGCGCTGTAGCTGGCGTGCGCGGTGTTGGCGTCGTGCCACAGGCCCTGGGCCTTGGCATAGGCTTCGACGAGATCGATCTGTGCTTCGCTGCGGCCGGACAGGCGCAGGTAGGTCAGTGATTCTTCGTCGATCGGGAAGATGCCGCAGGTGGCGCCATATTCCGGTGCCATGTTGCCGATCGTGGCACGGTCGGCCAGCGGCAGGTGCTGCAGGCCCTCACCGAAGAACTCCACGAACTTGCCGACCACGCCGTGCTTGCGCAGCATCTGGGTGACGGTCAGCACCAGATCGGTGGCGGTGGCGCCTTCGGGCATGCGGCCGGTCAGCTTGAAGCCGACTACCTGCGGGATCAGCATCGAGGACGGCTGGCCGAGCATCGCGGCCTCGGCTTCGATACCGCCCACGCCCCAGCCGAGCACGCCGATGCCATTGATCATGGTGGTGTGGCTGTCGGTCCCGAACACGGTGTCCGGGTACGCCACCGCCTTGCCATCCTTGTCCGCGGTCATGACGACGCGGGCCAGGTTTTCCAGGTTCACCTGGTGGACGATGCCGGTATTGGGCGGCACCACCTTGAAATCATCGAAGGCCTTCTGGCCCCAGCGCAGGAAGCCATAGCGTTCCTGGTTGCGCTGGAATTCGATCTTGCCGTTGAGGTCCAGCGCGTCCGGGGTGCCGAACACATCGACCTGCACCGAGTGATCGATCACCAGCTCGGAGGGGATCTGCGGATTGATCTGCTCCGGCCGACCGCCGAGCTTGACCACCGCATCGCGCATCGCGGCCAGGTCGACCACGCAGGGCACGCCGGTGAAATCCTGCAGCACCACGCGGGCCGGCATGAAGGCGATCTCGATGTCCGGCTCGGCTTTGGGATCCCACTGGGCCACCGCCTGGATGTGGTCCTTGCCGACGGTGACACCGCCGTCCTCGTGCCGGAGCAGATTCTCCAGCAGGATCTTCATCGAATAGGGCAGGTGGGAAATGTCGAACGTCTGTCCGAGCTTGGGCAGGCTGAAGTAGTCGTAGGTGGTGCCGCCGACGTCCAGCTGGCTGCGGGTGGAGAACGAATCGCTCATTGCAGATGACTCCTTTGCTGATGGCTTGCAACGGCTGCGCCGGAACGCGCGCCTGCTTGCGGCTGCCGTCGGGCTCGCTGCGCCCGCCGATCCCTCGCAGTATGCGACAGCGGCCGGGGCGTGCCAGCCCTTGGGCTCAGGACGCAAGGTTACACAGGCATGTGTAGTGCCGATGTCATCGCCTGCATCCCGAATGCAGACGGGGCGCCATGAGCGCCCCGTCTGGAAGTAGCTCGGCCGCGGCCGCTTACTTGCCGTTGGCGGCGTCGATCAGGGGGTTGCCGGTCTTGCCCACCGCTTTGGTCTTGGACTTGGCGGACAACACGCCGGTCTTGCCGAACTCGAACACGGTGGCTTCCTGGATGTTCTTGCCGAACGACTTGATCTTGACGAAGTCGTAGTACCAGACCTGCGTGTCGCCGAGTTGTTCGCGGCGGCTGGGGGCACCGAAGGCGCCACGCACATCATCCTGGGTGGTTTTGCCCACTTCGGCGGCATCCAGTTGCTGCTGGGTGATCTCGGTGCCGGTGGTGTAGGCGCCAAACGGGTTGGCATGCGCCGATGGGGCAGCCAGGGCCAGCGGGGCGGCAATCAGCAGGGCAAAAGCGAGGGTGGTGGCGCGCATCGTGGGATGTCCTTGTCTATCGATGGGGGTGCGGGTCGCCAGGAGGGCGGCAAGCGTCCGGGTCCAGGCGGCAGCGGTTGCTGCTCGTTCAGTCTAGCCTTCTTGCCGGGCCCGGGACGCCCGAAAGGCGGGCGCCGCCTGGATTTGCCCCTGAACGTCAAAGTACGTACAATTTATACATACTTTTCGAGGCGTACCCCATGGAAGCTACTGTTGCTGAACGCGGACAGATCACGCTGCCCAAGGCCGTGCGTGACGCCCTGGGGCTGACCAAGGGCACCCAGTTGACCGTGGAGCTGGAAGGCGGCCGCATCATCCTGCGCAAGAGCGTGGACGATGCGATCTCCCGCGCCCGCGGCAAATTCGCACTGGATGGCTTCGAGTCGTCCGAGGCCGCCGTGAAGGCTGTCCGTGACGAAGACTGAGCCCGCGATGATCGCCGTCGATTCGCCGGTGCTGATCGAACTGCTCAGCAACGGCCCGCAGGCCGATGCCGTCGAGGCCTGCCTGCGCCAGAGCCTGGTCGGCGGGCGCGTGGTGGTCTGCGGCGCGACCCTGGCCGAGCTGTGCGCCTCGCTGCGCGGCGGCGCCGAAGTGCTCGAAGCGCTGGAGGAAATGGGTGTCCATTTCAACGCGCTGGAGGCCAAATCGGCCCTGCGCGCCGGCGAGATGCAGCGCCGCCACCGGCAGCGTGGCCAAGGCCGGCGCAGCCTGGACGACTTCATGGTGGGGGCCCATGCACTGCTGCAGTGCGATGGCCTGATCACCTGGAACGACACGTTTTACCGCGACTACTTCAAGGGCCTGAAGCTGATCGTGCCGCAAGCCTGAGCCCATTCTTTAAACCGCATTCTTTCAAAAGAATCACCCGGGAGTTGTCATGTTGGAAGCCTACCGCCACCACGTAGCCGAGCGCGCCGCGCTTGGCATCCCGCCGCTGCCGCTGAGCGCCCAGCAGACGGCCGACGTCATCGAACTGCTGAAGAACCCGCCGGCCGGCGAAGCCGAGTTCCTGCTGGACCTGCTGACCCACCGTGTGCCGGCCGGCGTCGATGACGCTGCCAAGGTCAAGGCCTCGTACCTGGCCGCGATCGCCCTGGGCAGCGAAGTCAATCCGCTGATCACGCGCGAGCGCGCCACCGAACTGCTGGGCACCATGCTCGGCGGTTACAACGTCGCCCCGCTGGTCCAGCTGCTGGACGACGCTGCCGTCGGTGCGATCGCCGCCGATGCGCTGAAAAACACCCTGCTGGTGTTCGATGCCTTCCACGACGTGCAGGAAAAGGCCAAGGCCGGCAATGCCAACGCCCAGGGCGTGCTGCAGAGCTGGGCCGATGCGGAGTGGTTCACCAGCCGTCCGCAGGTGCCCGAAAGCCTGACCATCACCGTGCTCAAGGTGACCGGCGAAACCAACACCGATGACCTGTCGCCGGCCCCGGATGCCACCACCCGCCCGGACATCCCGCTGCACGCCCTGGCGATGCTGAAGAACAAGCGTGATGGCATCGAGCCGGAAGAAGACGGCAAGCGCGGTCCGGTCAAGTTCATCGAATCGCTGAAGGACAAGGGCCACCTGGTCGCCTACGTGGGCGACGTGGTCGGTACCGGTTCGAGCCGCAAGTCGGCCACCAACTCGGTGCTGTGGTTCACCGGCGAAGATATTCCGTTCATTCCGAACAAGCGCTTCGGCGGCGTGTGCCTGGGCTCGAAGATCGCCCCGATCTTCTACAACACGATGGAAGACGCCGGCGCCCTGCCGATCGAACTCGACGTGTCGCAGATGAACATGGGCGATGTGATCGAGCTGCGCCCGTACGACGGCAAGGCGCTGAAAGACGGCGCCGTCATCGCCGAGTTCAAGGTCAAGTCCGACGTGCTGTTCGACGAAGTGCGCGCCGGTGGCCGCATTCCGCTGATCATCGGCCGCGGCCTGACCGCCAAGGCGCGTGAAGCGCTGGGCCTGGCCCCGACCGATCTGTTCCGCCTGCCGATGGACCCGCCGGATACCGGCAAGGGCTTCTCGCTGGCGCAGAAGATGGTCGGCCGCGCCTGTGGCCTGCCGGAAGGCAAGGGCATGCGCCCGGGCACCTACTGCGAACCGAAGATGACCTCGGTGGGCTCGCAGGACACCACCGGCCCGATGACCCGTGACGAGCTGAAGGACCTGGCCTGCCTGGGCTTCTCGGCCGACCTGGTGATGCAGTCGTTCTGCCACACCGCCGCGTACCCGAAGCCGGTGGACGTCAAGACTCACCACACCCTGCCGGAGTTCATCTCCACCCGCGGCGGCATCTCGCTGCGCCCGGGCGACGGCGTGATCCACAGCTGGCTCAACCGCATGCTGCTGCCCGACACCGTCGGCACCGGCGGCGACTCGCACACCCGTTTCCCGGTGGGCATTTCGTTCCCGGCCGGCTCGGGCCTGGTCGCCTTTGCGGCGGCCACCGGCGTGATGCCGCTGGACATGCCCGAATCGGTGCTGGTGCGCTTCAAGGGCACGATGCAGCCGGGCGTGACCCTGCGTGACCTGGTCAACGCGATCCCGCTGTACGCGATCAAGTCCGGTCTGCTGACCGTGGCCAAGGCCGGCAAGAAGAACATCTTCTCCGGTCGCATCCTGGAAATCGAAGGTCTGCCGGAGCTGAAGGTCGAACAGGCGTTCGAACTGTCCGATGCCTCGGCCGAACGTTCGGCCGCCGGTTGCTCGGTGCACCTGAACAAGGAGCCGATCATCGAGTACCTCACCAGCAACATCACACTGCTGAAGTGGATGATCGCCGAGGGTTACCAGGACGCCCGTTCGCTGGCGCGCCGCATCGAGAAGATGGAAGCCTGGCTGGCCAACCCGGAGCTGCTCGCCCCGGATGCCGACGCCGAGTACGCCGCCGTCATCGAGATCGACCTGGCCGACATCCACGAGCCGATCGTGGCCTGCCCGAACGATCCGGATGACGTCAAGACGCTGTCCGACGTGGCCGGCGCGGCCATCGATGAAGTCTTCATCGGTTCGTGCATGACCAACATCGGTCACTTCCGTGCGGCGGCCAAGCTGCTGGAAGGCAAGCGCGACATCCCGACCAAGCTGTGGGTGGCCCCGCCCACCAAGATGGATGCCTCGGAGCTGACCAAGGAAGGCCATTACGGCACCTTCGGCACCGCCGGCGCACGCATGGAAATGCCGGGCTGCTCGCTGTGCATGGGCAACCAGGCACAGGTGCGTGAGGGTGCGACGGTGTTCTCGACCTCGACCCGCAACTTCCCGAACCGTCTGGGCCGCAACTCCAACGTGTACCTGGGGTCGGCCGAGTTGGCCGCGATCTGTTCGCGTCTGGGTCGCATCCCGACCAAGGAAGAGTACATGGCCGACATCGGCGTGCTGGATGCCAGCAGCAAGGACATCTACCGCTACATGAACTTCGACCAGATCGAGGATTATCAGGAAGTCGCCGGTACGGTGGCTGCCTGATCCGGTGCCGGGCGCTGCCCGGCCTCGGTAGCCATCGACCGTGGGTCGATGGATGAACACAAGAACCCCCGGTGAACGCCGGGGGTTTTTTCATGCGCGACGCTCAGGGTGTTGGAAACCGGAACGGCCAGGCCTCGTCGCCTGCATCGTTGCGTTCGGTACAGACCTGCCGGAACGTCTCCACGAACGCCTGCTGCAGCCGGGTAGGGTGCCAGTCAGCGCGGGTGGTCAGGCCGATACGGCGGCGCAGGTCATCGCCGGCCCGGCCGATCTCGCAGAGCAGGCCGGCCCGACGTTCGAACACGAACTGATCGCGCGACATCAGCGTGAGCCAGTCGTCTTCGAGCAGCAGGCCGCGGGTGATCAACACCGAACCACACTCGATGCGCAGCCGCGGGGGTTCGTGGCCATGCTGGCGGAACATCCGCTCCCAGCGCGCCCGGACCGGGGCCCCCGTCGCGGCGATCACCCAGGGGTAGTCGAGCAGCTGTGGAAAGTGGATCCCTTGGGTGGCAGCCAGTGGATGTCCGCTGCGCGCGACAATGACCGGGTCGTCGTCGAACAGTCCTTCCTGCGCGATGTCGCGTACCGGCAGCTTGTCGCGCATCGCGCCGATCAACAGGTCCAGGCTGCCTTCGCGCAGGTCACCGAGCAGCTCGGCATAGGGGCCTTCGATCACGTTCACCGTCGCCCCCGGATGCGCGCGCGCAAAGCGGGCAAGCACCTGGGGCAACAGGATGGCCCGGGCCAACGGCATGACGCCGAGCGCGACCCGGCCGCCCTGTTGCGAGCGTAGTGAGGCAAGTTCATCGACGCCGGCGCTCAGCTCGGACAGCGCCAGGCGGACCAGACGGAGCATGCGTGTGGCCGCGGGAGTCGGCTGCACGGTTTTCCCGCGGCGCACCATCAACGGTGTCTCAATCACCTCGGCGAGCTCGTGCACCGCGCGATAGATGGCCGGTTGGGACACGCCCGCGCGGCTCGCCGCGAGCGTGAAGCTGCCGGCGGTATCCACTGCGGCCAAGGCGCGCAGCTGGCCCAAGGTGACCCGACGCTCCACAGCGGGCATCGCCGGCAGGCGCTGGGCCCGGCGGGCCCCGCGGACACCGTGCGCGATGTAGGCGAGCGCGCGTTCGATCCGCGGCACCAGCAGCCCGGCCGCCTCGGTCGGCGACATGCCGCCGGGCTGGCGATCGAACAGCGGCGCGTCCAACTGTTTCTCCAGCCGCGCGATGGCCTGCGTCAACGCCGGCTGGGACAGATTCACGTGCGGTGCGGCCGCGCTGATGCCGCCGTGGTGGTAGACCGCGGCGAGGGCATGCAGATGCTTGAGGTTCAGGTCCAGAGGTGTGCTCATGGATCAACTATAACCAAACCCAATGGCTGTTTCGAAAAACGATCTTGAGGGGTTGGGCCGCGCAAGGACAGACTGCGCCATCGTCAACGAAGGATGGATGGATGTCCCGGCTAGTCTCTTCTATCGAACGCGCCGATGCGGCGTTGATCCAGGTGCTTGCGCAGGCCGGTGTTGCCACCGCGCATGAAGCGCAGGGCCGCAGCGGTCTGCTGCATCCGCGGCTGCGCCCGATCTATAGCGGTGGGCGCATCGCCGGTAGCGCGATCACCGTGTCGGTGCCGCCGGGCGACAACTGGATGATGCACGTGGCCATCGAGCAGCTCCGCGAGGGCGACGTGCTGGTGGTGGCGCCGACCAGCGACTGCACCGACGGCTACTTCGGCGATCTGCTGGCGACCTCGGCCCAGGTGCGTGGCTGCCGCGGGCTGGTGATCGATGCCGGCGTACGCGACGTGCGTGACCTCACCGCGATGGGCTTCCCGGTCTGGAGCCGCGCGATCCACGCACAGGGCACGGTCAAGGAAACGCTGGGGTCGGTCAATGTGCCGGTGGTCTGTGGCGGGGCACTGGTCCGGCCGGGCGATGTGGTGATCGCCGACGACGACGGGGTCTGCATCGTGCCCCGTGCGGATGCGGCGCATGTGGCCCGCGAGGCACAGGCCCGCGAGGCCCGTGAAGCGGACAAGCGCGAACGGTTGGCCAAGGGCGAGCTGGGCCTGGACATCTACCAGATGCGCGAGCGCCTGGCGGCCAAGGGCCTGCGCTATGAGTAAGGCCGTGCGCGCGATGTGGATGCGCGGCGGCACCTCCAAGGGCGGGTTCTTTCTCGCTTCGGAGCTGCCGGCCGAGCCGGCCACGCGCGATGCCTTCCTGCTACGTGCGTTCGGCTCGCCCGATCCGCGCCAGATCGATGGCATGGGCGGCGCTGATCCGCTGACCTCCAAGGTCGCGGTCGTGGCGCCCTCCCGCCATGCGGATGCCGACGTGGACTATCTGTTCCTGCAGGTGTTCGTGGACCAGGCCGTGGTCAGCGATGCGCAGAACTGCGGCAACATGCTGGCCGCCGTCGGCCCGTTCGCCATCGAGCGTGGATTGGTTGCAGCCACGGGCGAGCAGACCGACGTACGCATCTTCATGTGCAACACCGGCACGCTCGCCTCGGCGACCGTGCAGACGCCGCAGGGCACGGTGGCGTATGACGGCCAGGCACGCATCGACGGCGTGCCCGGCAGCGCCGCCCCGGTTCCATTGGCGTTCGCCGACATCGCCGGCTCCAGCTGTGGCGCGCTGCTGCCGACCGGTCATGCTGTGGATGTCATCGACGGGGTGGAGACCACCCTGATCGACAACGGCATGCCGTGCGTCGTGCTGCGCGCCTCCGATGTGGGCATCACCGGCCATGAGGACCGCGCCACGCTGGACGCCGATGAGGCGCTCAAGGCCACGTTGGAGGCGATCCGCCTGCAGGCCGGCCCGTTGATGCGGTTGGGTGATGTCAGTGCCCAGTCCGTCCCCAAGATGATGCTGGTGGCGGCGCCTCGCGCAGGCGGGGCGATCAGCGTCCGTTCGTTCATTCCGCATCGCTGCCACGCCTCCATCGGGGTGCTTGGGGCAGTGACGGTCGCCACGGCCTGTCTGCTGCCCGATTCCCCCGCGCATGCCCTCGCGGCGCTGCCCGGCGGCCCGCATCAGACGCTGGAGATCGAGCACCCCAGTGGAAGCACCGCTGCCGTGCTGGATCTGGACGCGGCCGGGCAGGTGACCCGCGCCGCGGTACTGCGCACCGCGCGAAAGCTCTTCGACGGCGTGCTGTTCGACTGAATACGCACGACGTCCTTATTCTTGTGACCTGGGAGGGTTGATATGACCGTTGTAGAGAAGCGGCCGAGCCGCTTCGGCATTGTGGGCCAGCTCTGGTTCCAGGTGCTGGCAGGTACCGTGATCGGCGTGCTGTTGGGGTGGCTGCAGCCGGACATCGGCTCGGCGATGAAGCCCTTCGGCGACGCGTTCATCAAGCTGATCCGGATGATGATCGGTCCGATCATCTTCGTCACGGTGGTGCATGGCATCGCCGGCATGCGCGACATGCGCAGCGTGGGCCGCCTGGCCCTGAAATCGCTGATCTACTTCGAAGTCATCACGATCCTGGCGCTGATCGTGGGCCTGGTGGTGGTGGATGTCTGGAAGCCGGGCGCGGGGATGAACATCGACCCGGCCACTATCGACATGGCCAGCATCCAGGGCTACGTGCACAGCGCGCATGACCAGTCGATCGTGTCCTACATCATGGCGATCATCCCCAACACGCTGGTGAGCGCCTTCACCGAAGCGCACGTGCTGCAGGTGCTCTTCGTGGCGGTGCTGTTCGGTGTGGCGCTGGCCTCGATCGGCGAGCGCGGCGCGCCGGTGATGAAGGTGATCGAGTCCACCTCGGGCGCGCTGTTCAAGATCATCGGCTACATCATGTACTTCGCCCCGATCGGCGCCTTCGGTGCAATCGCCTTCACCGTTGGCCAGTTCGGTGCGGGCTCGCTGCTGTCGCTGGGCGAGCTGATCATCGAGTTCTTCGTGGTCTGTGGGCTGTTCACCGTGCTGGTGCTGGGCAGCGTGTGCTGGTGGACCGGTGCCAGCTTGTGGCGGCTGCTGGGCTACCTGCGCGATGAGATCGTCATCGTCGCGGCGACCACCTCCACCGAAACCGTCCTGCCGCGCCTGATCGAAAAAATGAAGAAGCTGGGCTGCGAAGAAGGTGTGGTGGGTTTCGTGATCCCGGCCGGCTACTCGTTCAATCTCGACGGCACCTGCCTGTACCTGACCACCGTCGCGCTGTTCCTGGCCCAGGCGACCAACACCGAGCTGACCGTCTGGCACCAGCTGGGCCTGATCGCGGTGCTGCTGCTGACCTCCAAGGGAGCGGCCGGTGTGGCCGGCGCGGCATTCGTGGTGCTGGCAGCGACGCTGGGTACCACCGGCACGATTCCGGTGGCGAGCATCGCGTTGATCCTGGGCATCCATCGGATCCTCGCAGAGGGCCTGACCTTCGTGAACCTGATCGGCAATGCGATCGCGGTGCTGGTCATCGCCAAGTGGGAAGGCAAGCTCGACGAGAAGGTGCTGGCCGAGCAGATCGGCACTCGGCGGCTGAGACGCCGCGTGCTGACTGCCGCCACCGTCTGATCCTGCCGCCGCGGCGCTGCCGCGGCCTCCCGACATCCATCCGTTGCGCGGCTGCGGCCGCGCACAGGAGGCGCTTGTGTCCCGTTTTCCCCGCAACACCCTTTGCCTGCTGGTGGCTGCCAGCCTGGCGGCGCCGGCGTTCGCCGCGTCCGCTTCACCCAAGGGCAGTCTGCCCGATGGCGTCGATCTCACGTTGGACCTGGTCGGCAACGTCGCCTCCAATCCGGTCGGTGGTGTCGAGCAGGGCACCGAAGGCTCGTACTGGGTGATGGCCCAGTCCAAGTTTGATCTGGACACGCTGTGGGGTATCCACAACACCGACGTCGATGCGCAGTGGGCCTGGTTCGCCGGCCGCAACCTGGCGCGCGAGAAAATCGGCAATTCGATCAGTGCCCAGCAGACCTGGCGGCCGGTGGCCGGCGGGCGCCTGACCCGGCTGACCCTGCGCCACCGCTTCGACAACGGCCTGAGCATCATTGCCGGGCGTGCCCCGGTGAACAGCTACTTCAACAGCTCCGCGCTCAACTGCGTGTTCATGAGCAACGCGATGTGCCTGACCCCGTATGGGGCGATCACCGATCTGGGCATCACTGCCTACCCGAACGCGTCCTGGGCCGGGATCGTGCGCTACGACGTGAATGACCGCTGGTATGCGCAGGCCGGTGCCTTCGACTACAACAACGCCTTGAACAAGGCCGGCAAGAACGGCCTGGACTTCTCGGTGGGCGAGGGTACCGGGACCATCACCGCGTATGAAGTCGGCTACCAGACCAGCTTCGCCAATGACCGTCTGCCGCGGACCTTCCGGCTGGGCATGTACCGCAACAGCGATGGTGGCAAGAGCTCCTACTACGATGCCAACGGCACCTCCGCAGCGCTGACCGGCAGGCCGACCGCGGTGCAGGACGGTGCGCGGTCGGGCGGGTATGCCATGGCCGATCAGACGGTCTGGCGGGGTGCAGGCAAGCGCAACCTCGCGCTGTTTGCGCGCGCGTACGTGAACACGGGCAACGAAGCGCCGGTCGACACCTTCGTCTCGGCCGGCTTCGTCAAGACCGGCACCTTCGCCGGCCGCGAGCAGGACACGTTGGCGATGTTTGTCTCCAACACCCACTTCAGTGACGAACAGATCGACTTCCTGCGCGACCGGCGTACCCGCAATGGCGGCAACGGTGCGCCGCATGCGGACGAGATCATCGCCGAGCTCAGCTATGGCTGGGCCGTGCACAAGGGCATCCGCCTGATGCCCAACCTGCAGTACGTCATCAACCCCGATCCCCTCTACGCGCCTACCCGTACCACCGACATTCCCGATGCGCTGATTGTCGGGCTGCGCATGGACATCCACTTCGCCCAGCTGTTCGGCTGGTGATTGATCCCCCACGAGGCCCCTGCATGATCATCGATTGCCACGGTCATTACACGACCGCCCCCGCCAGCCACGACGCCTTCCGCAAACAGCAGATCGCGCATTACCACGACCCCTCGCTGCCGGCGCCGGTCTACCCGGAGATCAGCGATGCGGAGTTGCGCGAGAGCGTGGAGGCCAACCAGTTGCGCCTGCTGCGCGAGCGTGGTGCCGACATGACCATCTTCTCCCCGCGTGCCAGCACCATGGCCCATCACATCGGCGACGAACGGGTCAGCGCGGAATGGACACGCCGCTGCAACGACCTGATCGCCCGCGTGGTGGCGCTGTATCCGGAGACCTTCATCGGCGTGTGCCAGCTGCCGCAGTCGCCGGGCGTGCCGATCGCCCATTCGATCGCCGAGCTGGAGCGCTGCGTCAACGAGCTCGGCTTCGTGGGCTGCAACCTCAACCCGGACCCGTCCGGCGGCCACTGGACCGGCCTGCCGCTCACCGACAAGGCCTGGTATCCGTTCTTCGAGAAGATGGTGGAACTGGACGTTCCGGCGATGGTGCATGTCTCGGGCAGCTGCAACGCCAACTTCCATGCCACCGGCGCGCACTACCTCAACGCCGATACCACCGCGTTCATGCAGTTCCTGCAGGGCGACCTGTTCCGTGACTTCCCTGCGTTGCGTTTCATCATTCCGCACGGCGGCGGTGCGGTTCCCTATCACTGGGGGCGTTTCCGTGGCCTGGCCGACATGCTGGGCAAGCCGCCGCTGAACGAGCACGTCATGAAGAACGTGTTCTTCGATACCTGCGTCTATCATCAACCGGGCATTGATCTTCTTTTCAAGGTCATCGACATCGACAACATCCTGTTCGGTTCGGAAATGGTCGGCGCGGTCCGCGGCATCGATCCGGAAACGGGGCAGTTCTTCGACGACACGCTGCGGTATGTGAACGCGCTGGGCCTGTCCGAGAGCGATCGCCGTAAGGTGTGCGAAGGCAACGCGCGGCGGGTCTATCCGCGTCTGGATGCGCAGCTGAAGGCGAGGGGCCTGTGATGAGTGATTTCGTGAAAGACGCCGATTGGCTGGATTTCTGCCCCACACCGAGCGTGCCGCGCTTCGTGCCGCCCATGGGCGCCGTGGACGCGCATTGCCATGTCTTCGGGCCGGGCGACCGCTTCCCCTACGCACCCGAGCGCAAGTACACCCCATGCGACGCCGGCAAGGAACAGCTGTTCGCGCTGCGTGACCTGCTGGGATTCGAGCGCAGCGTGATCGTCCAGGCCACCTGCCATGGCGCCGACAACAGTGCCCTGGTCGATGCCCTGCGCAGTGCGGGCGGCCGCGCCCGTGGCGTGGCGACCGTGCGTGACAGCGTGACCGATGCTGAACTGCGTGAGCTGCACGCGGCGGGCGTGCGCGGGGTCCGCTTCAATTTCGTCAAGCGGCTGGTCGATCCCAAGCCGGATGCGTACTGCCGCGCGATCATCGAGCGCATTGCGCCGCTGGGCTGGCACGTGGTGGTCTACTTCGAGGCGGCCGATCTGGCCGAGCGCTGGGACTTTTTCACCTCACTGCCGACCACCGTGGTGGTGGACCACATGGGTCGACCGGACGTGACCCAGCCCGTGGAAGGTCCGGCGTTCCAGCAGTTCGTGCGGCTGATGGATGAGCACGCCAATGTGTGGAGCAAGGTCAGCTGCCCGGAGCGCCTCTCGCGCAGTGGGCCGCCGCATTACGACGACGTGGTGCCGTTCGCGCGCCACCTGGTGGAGAGATTCCCGGACCGTGTCTTGTGGGGGACGGACTGGCCGCACCCCAATCTGACCTCGCACATGCCCGACGACGGTACGCTGGTGGACGTCATTCCGCGTATCGCAGTGACCGCGGATCTGCAGCGCAGGCTGCTGGTGGACAACCCGATGCGGCTGTACTGGGCGTAGGTGTCGACCGGCCCGCCGCCGCTAGCTGCGGGCCAACGCCATCAACCGCTCCGCAATCCGCTCCAGCGGCACCATTTCCTCGGCCGCGCCGATCCTCACCGCGCTGCCCGGCATGCCCCAGACCACGCTGGTGGCTTCATCCTGCACCAGGGTCGGGGCACCGGCGTTGCGAAGATCCAGCAAGCCGCGCGCACCATCGTCGCCCATACCGGTCAGGATCGCGCCGATGGCATTGGCGCCCGCGCTTTCGGCCACCGAGCGGAACAGCACGTCCACCGCCGGCTTGTGCCGGTTGATCGGCGGACCGTCGTCGATCCGGCACCGCCAGCGCGCACCGTCCCGGATCACGCGCAGGTGCTTGCCACCGGGCGGCAGGTAGGCATGGCCGGGCAGGACCGCTTCGCCGTCGGTGGCTTCGCGCACCGACATTGCCGAATGGCGGTCCAGGCGCTCGGCGAACGGGGTGCTGAACTGCGCCGGCAGGTGCTGGGTCATCACCACGGCCGGGGCATCGGCCGGCAGGCCTTCGAGCACCACGCGCAGGGCTTCGGTGCCCCCGGCGGAGGCGCCGATGGCGATCAGGCGGTCGGTGGTGCGGAACTGGATGGAGCGCGGTGTCGCCACCGGCGCCACGGCACCCAGGGTGATCCGCGGGGGATTGGGCCGGGACAGCGGGCGCACGCGCGAGCGCGCGGCCATCTTGACCTTGGCGATGATCTCGTCGGCGTAGCCCTGCAGGCCACGGGCGACATCCAGCTTCGGCTTGGAGACAAAGTCCACCGCGCCCAGCGCCAGCGCCTGCAGGGTGGTGTCGGCACCGCGCTCGGTCAGCGAGGAGATCATCACCACCGGCAGCGGGTGCAGGCGCATCAGGTTTTCCAGGAAGGCCAGGCCATCCATCCGTGGCATTTCCACGTCCAGCGTGATCACGTCCGGCGCCAGGCGCTTGATCTTCTCGCGCGCCAGCAGGGGATCGGCAGCGGTGCCGACGACCTCGATCCCGGGATCGCTGGCGAGGATCTCGCTCAGCATCTGGCGGACGACCGCCGAGTCGTCGACGATCAGGACTTTGCAGGGCACGCCGTGGGTCATTCGAACAGCTCCACGCCACCGGTGACCGGGGCCTTGGACAGGCGGGCGCGCACGGCCGATTCGGTCGCGGCCACTTCAGCTTCATGGGCGTGCGGCAGGCGCTGCACCACCACGCGGCCGGTATCGGCGAAGAACCACACCTTGCGTGGATGGATGCCGCACAGGTCCTCGGCGATGATCGGAATGTGCTCGGCCTGCAGGTACTGGCGCACGAACTCGGCGTTGCGGGTGCCAACCGGGTTGCTGGTGAAGCCCTTGAGCACGTTGGCCCCGCCGAACACCTTGGCCTCCAGCCGCTTGCGGTGCGCGCCGCGCTTGAGCAGATCGTTGATCAGCAGTTCCATCGCGTAGCTGCCGTAGCGCGCGGGCGCGCCATCACCGACGTTGCCTTCGGGCAGCAGGAAATGGTTCATGCCACCGATCTTGAGCACCGGATCGCGCAGGCAGGCGGCCACGCAGGAGCCCAGCGTGGTGGTCAGTGCGGTGTTGTCATCCACGGCGAGGTACTGGGTCGGCAGCAGCTTGGCGGCGGTCACCTGGAAGCGGCTGTCGAAATAGCGCATCACCTCGTCGTTACGGATCGGCAGACTCATACCGGTGCTCCCGGCGCGCGCTTGTACAGCGTGCGGCCGCAGGGTTGGATCAGGTCGGCGGCGTGCAGGTAGTTCTCCGAGTGGCCGGTATAGAGCAGGCCGTCATCGCCCATGTGCTGGATGAGACGCGAGAGGATCCCGCGCTGGGTCGGTTTGTCGAAATAGATCATCACGTTGCGGCAGAACAGGGCATCGAACGGGCCACCGACGTCGTAACGGCTGGCGAGCAGGTTGAGCGGGCGGTAGTCGATGAGGTCACGCAGGGCTGGATTGACCCGGCAATGCCCTTCGTTGGGGCCGGTACCGCGCTGGAAGTAGCGCTTGCGGATCGCCGGATCCAGTCCGGCGACCCGGTCGATCGCGTACACGCCGCGGCTGGCGGTGGCCAGCACCTGGGTGTCCACGTCGGTCGCCAGGATGCGCACCGGCGGTTTGAGCGTGCCGAAGGTCTCGCAGGCCGTGATCGCCATCGAGTAGGGTTCTTCGCCGGTCGAGGCCGCGCACGACCACAGCTGCAGCGTGCCATGGCCGGCGCGAAGGCGCAGTTCCTCGGCGAGCTTCTCGAAGTGGTGCGGTTCGCGGAAGAACGCGGTGAGGTTGGTGGTCAGGGCGTTGGTGAACGCCTGCCATTCGTCACCGCCGTGGGCTTCGAGCTGGTCCAGGTAGTCGCTGAAGCTGCGCATGCCGAGCGCACGCAGCCGCCGCGACAGCCGTCCATAGACCATGTCGCGCTTGGCCGGGGCCAGCGAGATGCCGACGCGCTGGTAGATCAGCTCGCAGACGCGGCGGAAGTCACGGTCGGCGAACTCGAATTCGCGAGCGTTCGGTGAAGCGGCGTTGGCGGGGGGCGTGGACACGGGCGGACTCGCAGGGGAAGGGGGCGCGGCGATCGTGGGATCGCCGCGGGAACTCAGAACGCTTGCCAGTTGCCGTCATCGGCCGGCGTGCTGCGCGGGGTGCGCACCGGGGCGGTGGCACGCGGGGCAGGGGATGCCGGCGGTGCCGGGCGGCTGGGGCGGCGCATCGGGGCCAGCTCGGCAACCGCACGGGCTGTCACGGCACTGACCGCCTGGGCGACCTGGTTGTCGAGGCGGAAGATCGCCACCGCATCGGCCAGCTGGGTGGCCTGTTCTTCCATCGCGCGGGCGGCAGCCGTGGCTTCTTCCACCAGGGCGGCGTTCTGCTGGGTGGTCTCGTCCATCTGCACCACGGTCTGGTTGACCTGGTCGATGCCGGCGGACTGCTCCTGCGAGGCGGCGGAGATCTCGGCCATGATGTCGGTCACGCGCTGCACCGAGGCCACGATCTCGCCCATGGTGGCACCGGCCTGGTTGACCAGCTGGGAGCCCTCGGCGACCTTGCCGACCGAGTCGTCGATCAGGCCCTTGATCTCCTTGGCCGCGCCGGCCGAACGCTGGGCCAGCGTCCGCACTTCGGAGGCGACCACCGCAAAGCCGCGGCCCTGCTCGCCGGCACGGGCGGCTTCCACCGCGGCGTTCAGCGCCAGGATATTGGTCTGGAAGGCGATGCCGTCGATGACCGAGATGATCTCGGCGATCTTCTTCGAGGAGGTCTGGATCGCGGCCATGGTGGTCACCACTTCGCCGACGACATTGCCGCCCTGGGAGGCCACCGTGTGTGCGCCGATCGCCAGCTGGTTGGCCTGGCGGGCATGTTCGGCATTCTGGCGCACCGTGGAGGTGAGTTCCTCCATCGAGGCGGCGGTCTCTTCCAGGTTGGCGGCCTGCTGCTCGGTGCGGCGCGAGAGGTCGCTGTTGCCGGTGGCGATTTCACCGGCGGCCAGGTTGATGCTGCTGGCGGCCTCCTGGATCTGGCCGACGATCTGGGTCAGCTGCGCGACGGTGGCGTTGGCATCGTCGCGCATGGTGGCGAAGACGCCCTGGAAATCGCCGTGCATGCGCGCGGTCAGATCACCCTCGGCGATCGCCGAGAGCAGCTGCGAGAGCTTGCCCAGGTTCTCATCGCTGACCTGCATCATCGCGTTGAGGTGACCGATCATCCGGCGGAAATCGTGATCGAAGCGGGCGGTGTCGCCCCGCTGGCTGAAATCGCCGGCGGCGGCGGCCGCAGCCAGGCGCTGGATCTCGCCATTGATGCTGCCCAGGTTCTGCTTGACCGCATCGACGGTGCCGGTGATGGCGGCCTTTTCGCCCGGGTAGCGCGCGATATCGGCGCTGAGGTCGCCCTGTGCGTAACGCTGCACCACCGCCAGCACCTCGTCCATGGTCTGCACGTGCGCGCCGACCAGGCTGTTGGTCTCGTGCACCATCAGGCCGTACTCGCCGGGGAAGGCGGTTTCATCCATCCGGTAGCCGGTGTTGCCGGCGTCGTGGCGGCTGGCCATCTCGCGCTGGCCGCTGATCACCGCGTGCAGCTGTTCCTGCATGCGCGCCATGCTCTCCAGCAGGCGGCCGGGCTCGTCGTGCGCCTGCTCGCCGATGCGGCTGTCCAGCTTGCCGCGGGCGATGCTCTCGGCCACGTGGGTGGCCTGGCGCAGGGGCAGGGTGATGCGGTTGCCGATCAGCCAGCTCAGCCCCAGCACGATCAGCACCACGCCGCCGCCGGTAGCGGCCATGATGGCGGTGAACACCAATGCCTGCCGCTGCACGTCATCCATGTACACGCCGCTGGTGATGACCCACTGCCACGGGGCGTACATGCCGGCGTAGGTGACCTTCTCGATCAGGGCGTCATTGCCGGGCTTGGTGGTCTTGTAATACGTGTATCCGCCGCCGGTCCTGGCCATGTCGACCTGCTGCAGATAGATCGGCACGCCGTCCTTGGAGGTGTAGTCCTTCTGCACCTTGCCCACGCGGTCACGCGCAAAGGGGTGCATCAACAGGGTGTAGTCGGTGCCGAGCACGTTGTAGTACGCGCTGTCATTGTCGGCACGCATCACGTCCAGCGCCTGCAACGCCGCTGCCTTGGCAGCCTCTTCGGTCAGCTCGCCGGAACTGGCCAGTCGGGTGTAGTGCGCCAGGATGCCGTAGCTGAGTTCAACCTGGGTCTTCAGCGCTTCCTTGCGGGTTTCGGCAAGGTCCAGGTACTGCATGCGGGCAGCAATGATCGCCAGCGCGATCACGCCGACGGCGATGAGTGCGGTCAGCAGGTTGAGCTTGCGCCTGACGGACAGGTTGGAGAAGGACTGGTTCCAGCGGCTGAGTAGATTCATGGGCAGGGGTCTTTGATCGACAGACATGTCGCGGCAATGCTGTTATCGGCCGCAGGTCGCCACGATTGAGTCCGCTCGACTGAGCGTATTCAGGTTGCGGGCGGCGCCGCAGTGGAACGCGCAGAAAAAAGGCCCCGATGCACATGCATCGGGGCCCTTCCGCGTGGCGCGTGGCGGGGCTTAGAACTCCTGCCAGTCGCCGTCGGCCAGTTCGGTGGCCACCGGGCGCGAGGCCGGGCGACGTACCGCGGCCTGCGCCAGCGGCGCACGCACGGCGCGCGGCGGTGCGGCCACGACCGGCGCCGGGGCGATCTCCTGCTCATCGAGCTTGAAGATCGACACGGCATCGGTCAGATGGCCGGCCTGCTCTTCCATGGCACGGGCGGCGGCGGTGGCTTCTTCCACCAGCGCGGCGTTCTGCTGGGTGGTCTCGTCCATCTGCACCACGGTCTGGTTGACCTGCTCGATGCCGGCGGACTGCTCCTGCGAGGCGGCGGAGATCTCGGCCATGATGTCGGTCACGCGCTGCACCGAGGCCACGATCTCGCCCATGGTGGCGCCCGCCTTCTGCACCAGCGCCGAGCCATCATTGACCTTGCCGACGGAGTCGTCGATCAGGCCCTTGATCTCCTTGGCCGCGCCGGCCGAACGCTGGGCCAGGGTGCGTACTTCGGAGGCCACGACCGCGAAGCCACGACCCTGTTCACCGGCACGCGCCGCTTCGACGGCCGCGTTCAACGCGAGGATGTTGGTCTGGAAGGCGATGCCGTCGATGACCGAGATGATCTCGGCGATCTTCTTGGACGAGGTCTGGATCGCGCTCATGGTCGTGACGACCTGGCCGACCACATCCCCCCCCTGCGAGGCGACGGTGTGCGCGCCGATGGCGAGCTGGTTGGCCTGGCGGGCATGCTCGGCGTTCTGGCGCACGGTGGAGGTCAGTTCCTCCATCGAGGCCGCGGTTTCTTCCAGGTTGGCGGCCTGCTGTTCGGTACGGCGCGACAGGTCGCTGTTGCCGGTGGCGATCTCGCTGGCGGCCGAGTTGATCTGCTGGCTGGAGTGCTTGATCCGGGTGACGATGCCGCTGAGCTGCTCGGCGGTGGCGTTGGCGTCGTCGCGCATCCGGGCGAACACGCCCTGGAAGTCGCCGTGCATGCGCACGGTCAAGTCGCCCTGGGACAGCGCGGCGAGCAGGTTGGAGACCTGTTCGATGCTGGCCGAGTTGGCATCCAGCAGGCCGTTGAGCTGCTGGGCCAGCTGCAGGAAGAAGCCTTCCTTGCCATCGCTGTCGATGCGGCCGGAGAGATCGCCGGCCGCGGCCTGGGCGATCACGCGGGCCACTTCGGCTTCCACCAGGGCTTCCGGGGTGCGGTCGCGCCATTCGATGACGTGGCCGACGGTCTCACCCTGTTCGTTGGCGATCGAGGAGATGACCTGGGCGAACTGGGCCTCGCCGAACTGCATCGGGCGGCGGCTGACGCCGTGCTGCTGCAGCTGGGCCAGGGTCTTGGGATCCATTTCGCTGCCGTGCTCCAGCGCGGCGGCCGACTTGCCGATCAGCGAGGCGGCGGCGTCGAAGTCCGGCAGGTCCTTGCGAATGTCGGCTTCGTACTGGCTCAGGGTCTGCTGCAGGGCGCGGTTGCTGTACACGATGGTGTGCTGCGCATCGGTCAGGTAGACGCCGGTGGAGCTGTAATCCAGCGCGGTACGGATGCGCAGGTTCTCGCGGGCAATGGCCTGGTCGGTTTCGGTACGCTCGCGCAGATCACGCTGCATGCGCTGCATGGCCTGCAGCAGATCGCCGACTTCATCCTTGCGGCTGACATCGATATGGCCGTCCAGCTTGCCGCTGGCGACATCGTTGGCGACCGAGACGGCGCCGCGCATGCTGCCCACCAGCGAACGGGCAAACAGATACACCAGCACCAGGCCCAGGGCGGCGCCGCCGAGCAGGGTGATGACGGTCAGCATGGCCGAGGCGGCGTAGGTGGATTCGGCTTCTTCGCGCGAGGCGCGCGAGAGACGGTTGTCTTCGGCGATCAGGGCTTCGAGCGCGGCCGAGGCCTTGCGATGCTTGGCGCGGGTTTCACCAACGAAGGTGTCCACGGCATCGTCGGGCAGGTCCAGCTCGAGCATTTCGGTGACGGCGTCGTAGGACGCCAGCGAGTCGGTCCAATCCTTGGCGAAGGTGTCAAACAGCTTCTTCTGCTGGGGATTGTCGATCAGCGCGGGGTATTTTTTGATCGAGGCGTCGATCTGGGTGCGAAGCTCCGCCGCGCGGGACTTGGCTTCGGCCTTGACGTCATCGCTGGCGCGGATGAGGCCCTGGTAAGCGGAGTTGCGGTACTCGCCGACCATGCCACGCAGTTCGCCGGCCATGCGGATGCTGTCCATCCGGGGGCCAGCCAGTTCAGTGGTGACGTTGTTGAGTGAGTGCAGGCCACGATAGGCCACGATGCCCTGCAGCAGCATCACCAGCAGGAGGACGCCGAAAGTCAGCATCAACTTGGGCATCAGTTTGAGGTTGTTGATCCACGGCATGGCAGGTGCGGTCTCCAGTGGCAAACGCGTCCGGCCGTCGGGGCCGGTTGCAGCGACCACGCCGGCCAGGGCCGGCGTGGCAGGGCGAACGGGCAGTTACTTGATGTTGGCCAGCTTCAGGCCGGCCGGCGAGCTGACTTCGATTTCAGCACGCGAGGCATCGCGGGCGATCTTGCCGATCACGCAGACGGTCTTGCCTTCCAGCGATTCCAGCGGGAAGCTGAACTTGTCGCGGTTGGCGCCGGCGATGCGGGCCGAGAAGGTGTGGCGCGGGAACGCGCCGCCCATGTACAGGAAGGTCGGCTGGCCTTCGGAGCCTTCGGCGTAGCGGGCCTTTTCGACCTTGCCGCAGACCATGCCGTCCTTGCCGACCGAGCGCGGTGCCAGTTCCGGCGGAATCATTTCACCGGACTGGGCGAATGCAGTGGAGGCGGAAGAGGCGATCACGGCGACCGAGAACAGGGCAAGCAGGGACTTCATCGGGAAAATTCTCCGGGGATATGGGCAAGGTGGCCCGGCCATGGGCGATCCAGTGCAGCCGGGTTCTGAAACCAGCTATCGGCCGGTCAGCGGGGAACTGAAGCAATTTTTTCGACGGTGGCCGCTGCCGGTGGCGACAGCGGCGTGACGGCCGTTTTTCTGTGACGGATGTCTCAGGCGGCGACGTCGTCGATGACCGGGGCCTGGCCCATGTCGGCGCTGTCGAGCAGGGTTTCGATATCCAGCAGGATCAGCATGCGATCGTCCTGGGTGCCGATGCCGGAGATGAACCGGGTATCGACGGCGGCGCCGAACTCGGGCGTCGGGCGGATCTGGTCGGCAGCCAACGGGATGACGTCGGAGACGCTGTCAACGACGATGCCGACGACGCGGTCTTCGACGTTGAGGACGATCATGACGGTGAAGGCGTCGTAGGTGGCATTTTCCAGGCGCAGTTTGAGGCGCAGGTCGATGACGGGGACGATGGTGCCGCGCAGGTTGATGACGCCTTTGATGTAATCCGGGGCATCGGGGACGCGGGTGACGGAGTCGTAGCCGCGGATTTCCTGGACTTTGAGGATGTCCACGCCGTAGTGCTCGGCGCCGAGGGTGAAGCTGAGGTATTCGCCGCCGTCGCTGGCGGCGTTGGTGTTCTTGTCGTTCATCGAGGGGTCCTGGGTCGGGCGTGGCGGTCGAATAACCGGGGGTCACGCTGGATATCGGCCTGCTCGGGGGCGACTTTAGCTCCCACACCCACCCTGCCTTCAACTCGGGCCCAGCCAACTGTCCATGGGGCGGCGCGCTGACCCAACCACGCATCAACTGAGCCATGCAGTTGAAGCAGCCATCAACTCTCCCCGTTCTTCCTCGCACTGCGCTGCCGGTCGATACGGAAGATGTAGCGCTGGATCGCGCTGTCGCCACCGCGCGGGAGGTTGTCGAAGCGCATGCCGATGCGCTTCATCTCGACACCGTTGGGCAGCTTGACCGCCAACTGGTTGCAGACGATCAGCGAGACGTGCAGCGGGCTGCCATCGGGGAGGTCGAGCTGGGCGGCGTAGCGTTTCTGCAGGGAAAATACGTTGCAGTCCACCGGTACCGTGACGGCCAGACCGCCGCCGCTGATGTCGACCACGCGCAGCTGCAGCACCTCACCGCGGTCTTCGTTGATCGGGAACTGCAGGTGGGGCGAATCGGTGATCGGCGTTTCCAGCCGGTACAGTTCGCGGCGCTGCAGGTGCACCAGCTCGTCGGGGAAAGGCACGCGGAAGGCAACATGGCCTTCGTTGCGCACGCGTTGCAGGCCATCCAGGCGGAAGCGCACCATCACCCGGTCCAGCTGGGCGAAGCACAGCAGGTGGCCGGCGTCTTCGGCGGCGCGGTTGGAGGGCTCGGACGGGCTGCCGTCCAGGAGCAGCCAATCGTCGTCTTCGTCCAGTTCCAGCACCGCGGTGGGGAAGGATTGATCGCGGCCGCCCAGATGGGCGTTGATCAACGAACGCTGGTCGATCAGCGCCTGCAGCAACTGCCGGATCTGTCGGGGGTTGCGGACCAGGTACCTGTCATCCGTGGCATCGTCGTGGATGCCATGGGGACGGTCGTGTGCGTCGAGGCTGCCTTCGGACATGGAATCTACTGGGTTGGGCGGGTGCCGGCGTGCGGAGATGCCGGGGCTCAGTCCGTTTATCGGCAGCAGTTCACATTTATGTAGGGGAATTGTGCCGCGGTGGCGTGGCATGGCACCGGCGAAACGACGACACCCCGCCGGAGCGGGGCGTCGAAGGTCGACCGATCACGCGTCGAACGCGATCAGAATTCCTGCCACTCGGTATCGTTGGCCAGGGCCGGTTCACGGCTCATGACACGGCGGGGCGCGGCCGCCACGCTGCGCGGCTTGGCCGGTGCCGCCGCGCGCGGCAGGGCGGGTGCGCGGAGCACGGCTGCCGGTGCCGCGTGCGCCTGGCCCTCCAGCTTGAACAGCGCGACCGCATCGGTCAGATGGCCGGCCTGTTCTTCCATGGCACGGGCGGCGGCGGTGGCTTCTTCCACCAGCGCGGCGTTCTGCTGGGTGGTCTCATCCATCTGCACCACGGTCTGGTTGACCTGCTCGATACCGGCGGACTGCTCCTGCGAGGCGGCGGAGATCTCGGCCATGATGTCGGTCACGCGCTGCACCGAGGCCACGATCTCGCCCATGGTGGCACCGGCCTGGTTGACCAGCTGCGAGCCTTCGGCAACCTTGCCGACCGACGCATCGATCAAGCCCTTGATCTCCTTGGCCGCGCCGGCCGAGCGCTGGGCCAGGGTGCGCACTTCAGAGGCGACGACCGCGAAGCCGCGACCCTGCTCGCCGGCGCGGGCGGCTTCCACCGCGGCGTTCAGCGCCAGGATGTTGGTCTGGAAAGCGATGCCGTCGATCACGGTGATGATGTCGGCGATGCGGCGCGAGGATGCGTCGATCTCGTGCATGGTGCTGACCACGCGGCCCACCACATCACCGCCCTGCGAGGCGACCGAGTGCGCGCCGATGGCCAGCTGGTTGGCCTGGCGGGCGTGTTCGGCGTTCTGGCGCACGGTGGAGGTCAGTTCCTCCATCGAGGCGGCGGTCTCTTCCAGATTGGCGGCCTGCTGCTCGGTACGACGCGACAGATCGTTGTTGCCCGAAGCGATCTCGCCGGCGGCGGTGCTGATGCTGGAGGACGCCTGCTGGATGCGGCCGACGATCTGGGTCAGCTGGGCGACGGTGGTGTTGGCATCGTCGCGCATCGAGGCGAACACCCCGTGGAACTCGCCCTGCATGCGCGCGGTGAGATCGCCGTTGGCGATGGACTGCAGCAGGTGCGAGAGCTGGGACAGATTGCCGTCGGCGACCTGCATCATCGTGTTGAGGTGCTCGATCATGACCCGGAAGTCGTGGTCGAAGCGTGTCGCATCGCCACGCTGGGTGAAGTCACCGGCGGCGGCGGCCTGGGCCAGCGACTGGATCTGCGTGTTGATCGCCAGCAGGCTCGCCTTGGCCGCATCCATCGATTCGTGCAGGATTGCGCGGGTGCCGGGCAGGCGGCGGGCGTTCGGCGAGAGATCGCCGGCGGCGTACTGGTTCAGGACGTTGATCGCGTCTTTGATCGAATCCAGGTGCTCGAAGATCACCGTGTTGATGCCGACGGCCAGCTGGCCATACACGCCCGGGAAATCTTCCGGAATGCGGTGGCTGATGTCCGGACCGGCGTGCATTTCCACCATCTGCTGGGTCTGCTCGGAGAAGCGGCGCAGCATCACGGTCATGTCGCGGGTGGCGGTCAGCATCTTGCCGGCTTCATCCTTGCTGGTGGCCTGGATGTTGACCGACAGATCGCCACGGGCGACCGACTGGATGGCGTGCACGGCCTGGCCAAGCGGGCGGGTGATGGCGCGCGAGATCACGACGCCCATCACGGCAGCCAGCAGCGACAGCAGCACGATGCAGCCGATGATCGCGTAGACGCTGTTCTGGTGCGTGGCGTTGGCGCTTTCGATGCGGCTGGCCATCACGCCGTTGCTGAACTCGCCCAGGTCCTTGAGTGCGGCGAACAGCGCGCGGCGCGCCGGGCGCGACTGTTCATCGGAGATCTGCTGGGCAGTGACGCCGTCGCCGGCGGCGATGGCGTCCTTGATCTGGCCGTTGGCCTTGAAGTAGTCGGCAGTGCGGGCGGCCACCACGTCGTACAACTGACGTTCCTTGTCGCCGGCCGGCAGCAGCGCGTAGGCGGCCAGCTCGGCGTTGACGATCTTGCCGGTGTCGGCCATGCGCTTGTCGTAGTCGGCGACCGACTCCGGCTTGTCCAGCACGGTCAACTGGGCCATTTCGTAGGTGCGGAACTCGCCGAGCTGCGCGCGCACTTCGCCCAGGTGCTGGACCGAGGGAATGTCGTTGGTGCTCATCGCGCGCAGCTGGGCGTTGGCCTCGCCCAGGCGGACCAGGGCGAAGCTGCCCAGGGCCAGCGTCATCAACGTGGTGAGCGTGAAGCCTACCGCCAGCTTGCGGGCGATGGGCAGGTCGTGGAACCACTTCATGATTGAAACTCCGGGCAGGGCAGTGACGCACAGCCGTGGGGTGCTGGGCGGAATCAGCGGGATGGGAGAGAGTGGAGCGGAGGAGCGCGACGGTTGACGTGGTCGCTACTTCGGATAGCGGCGCTGATCGACCGCAACTTGATAGTGCTGCGTCACATTTTTTTCACATTCGCCATCACGGCGCGACGGGCGGCGATGCTTGCTGTTGCAAGGGGTTGAGCGGTTTCGTCCGTACGCACGCGGACGGTGGGAGGGGATGCTCGCCGCCTTGCGCGCTGACGGAGTTCACAGTTCGATGCGCCCTGATCACCACCACCCACGCACGCCCACGAAACAACGCCGCCGCTCCCGGGGGAGCGGCGGCGTCGGGGACAGCATGATGGAGCCGCGTTATGCGGCCTGTGGCACCTTGAGCGAACGCACCAGGCCGCCGATGTCCACGATGAGGGCAACCCGGCCGTCGCCGAGAATGGTCGCACCGGAAACCCCGCTGATACGGCGGTAATTGTTCTCGATGTTCTTGACCACGACCTGCTGCTGGCCGACCAGTTCGTCCACTTCCAGCGCGATCTTCTGGCCATCGCCTTCAACGACCACCACCAGCGGATCGTCCATGGCACGGCCACCGTAGCCGTAGTACTCGCTGAGCGAGAGGATCGGCAGATACTCGCCGCGCACCCGCAGCACCCGGCCTTCGCCAGCCATGGTGCGCACATCGTCGGCCTGCGGCTGCAGGGCTTCGAGCACATAGGCCAGGGGCAGGATCAACGTTTCGCCGGCGACCGAAACGGTCATGCCATCCAGGATCGCCAACGTCAGCGGCAGGCGGATCAGCACGCGGGTGCCGTTGCCGGCCTGGCTTTCCAGCTGTACTTCGCCACCCAGCGCCTGGATGTTGCGGCGGACCACATCCATGCCGACGCCACGACCGGACAGATCCGTGACGGCATCGGCGGTGGAGAAGCCGGGCTGGAAGATGAGATCCCAGACCTGCGCGTCGGTGGGGTTGTCCGGCACGCTCAGGCCGCGTTCGAGCGCCTTGGACAGGATCTTGTCGCGGTTCAGGCCGCGGCCGTCATCGCTGACTTCGATCACGATGTGGCCGCCCTGGTGCGAGGCCGCCAAGGTGATCGTACCGGTTTCGTCCTTGCCCGCCTCGCGACGCACGTCCGGCATTTCCAGACCATGGTCGATCGAGTTGCGGACCAGGTGCACGAGCGGATCGGCGATCTTCTCGATCAGGCCCTTGTCCAGTTCGGTGCCTTCGCCGATGGTGCGCAGGCGCACGTGCTTGCCCAGGCGCGAGGACAGATCGCGGACCAGGCGCGGGAAGCGGCGGAACACCGCGTCCACCGGCAGCATGCGCACGCCGATGACCGCTTCCTGCAGATCGCGGGTATTGCGTTCCAGCAGATCCAGGCCGGTCAGCAGCTGCTCGGCCTGCGCCGGATCCAGCGCGTGCGAGACCTGCTTGAGCATGGCCTGGGTGATGACCAGTTCGCCGACCAGATTGATCAGCGCGTCGACTTTATCCACGCTGACGCGGATCGAGGTCTCGGCTTCATGAGTGGCGGCGGCAGGCGGTGCGGCCGCCGCCGGTGCCGCAGGGGCGACGACGGCGGGTTTGGCCTCGACCGGCGCGCTGGTGGCCAGGCTCGGCGGTGCGGCCGGACGGATGTCCAGTTCGCAGTCGTCCACGACCCAGGCGAAGGTATCTTCGATCTTGCTGCGCGGTACCTTGCCGACCAGGCCGAGGTCCCATGCAAGGTGAGCTTCGAGCGGATCAAGCTGGTCGAAACCGGGCAGGCGATCCAGACGTGCGGCGACCTGCAGCGAGCCCAGGTGCTCGAGCTCGCGGATGATGCGCAGTGGGTCGTTGCCGCTCATGAACAGCGATGGCGCCGGCACGAAACCGATCTGCCACGCCTCCGGGGTGTCATCGACCTTGGCGGCCGCGACCGGTGCCGCCGCGGCGGCGTGGCCGGACAGCACCGCTTCCAGGCGCGCCTTGACCTCGGCGACCGCCTGCGGATCTGCAGCCTGGCCGTGTTCGGCTTCGCGCAGCAGCGCGCGCAGCACGTCCACCGACGCCAGCATCGCATCAACCGCGGCCGGCTCCAGCGCCCGCTTGCCGGCGCGCAGTTCGTCGAGCAGCGTTTCCAGCACGTGGGTCAGCGCGGCGATCGCATCGAAGCCGAAGGTGCCGGCGCCGCCCTTGATCGAGTGCGCGGCACGGAACACCGAGTTGATGATCTCCGGGTCCTGCTGCCCCGATTCGAGCGCCAGCAGGCCAGCTTCCATCGCATCCAGCCCCTCGCGGCTTTCTTCGAAGAAGGTGGCGTGGAAACGTTGCAGATCCATGCTCATGGTGCGGGGTGTCCAGTTGCGAGGGGAGGGAAGGGTGAAGCGGGATCAGCCCAGGACTTTCTGGACGGTGGCGACCAGCTGTTCCGGGTTGAACGGCTTGACCAGCCAGCCGGTCGCGCCGGCGGCCTTGCCTTCGGACTTCTTGTCCGCGGCCGATTCGGTGGTCAGCATCAGCATCGGGGTGAACTTGTAGTCCGGCAGCTGGCGCAGCTCACGGATCAGCGCGATGCCATCCATGTTGGGCATGTTGACGTCGGTGACCACCGCGTTGAAGCGTTGGCCCTTGGCACGACCGAGGGCGACCGCGCCGTCTTCGGCTTCCTCGACGGAAAAGCCGGCCGAGGTGAGGGCGAAAGAGACCATCTGGCGCATCGACGCCGAATCGTCCACCACCAAGATACGTGCGCTCATGCAGCGTTCTCCACAGATTTCAGGTTGTCATGGGGTGCATCCAGGCCGAGGGCCTGGGTGACGCCGAGCAGGCGCGCGGCATCACGGAAGGTTGCGGTGCAACCGTGGAATCCGGTGGGATGCCCGGCCTTGCGGCGGGCCTCGACGAATGCGCACAGCACCTGCACCGAGGCGGTATGGATACGGCCGACCTGGCTGGCATCCAGCATCAGATCGCCGGCCTGATCCACCAGGGGGGCCAAACGTGTTTTCAGCTCGGTGCTGGTCTCGATACCGAGATCATCACCCAGGGCCACAGTGCTCATCATTGCTCCGGACAAACGGTTCCGAGGTCTATAACGGCAATAACCCGGGAAGCTTTAGCCGTTGCGGCGGTCAGTTCAGCAGCTGGGTTGCATCCAGCAGGATCATCGGCTGGGCGCCGCCGCGGGCCACGCCGCGGAAGAGGTCGTTGGAGATCTGGCAGATGCGGGCGGTATCGGGGGGTTCGATCTGCGAATCGGTGAGGTTGGCGACATCCTCCACGGCTGAAACGCGCAGCCCCATCGTCTCGCCGTTCTCTTCCAGCACCACGATGCGGGTATTGGCGTCGTTGCCGGCCGCGCTGCTGCCCAGGTGGATCCCCAGGTCCATCACCGGCACCACCTGGCCGCGCAGGTTCATGATGCCCAGCATTGCCGGCGAGGTGCCGCGCAGCGGCAGCAACGGCACCGGCAGGACCACTTCCTGGACCTTGAGCAGCTCCAGTGCGTAGGCCTGGGCGCCGCAGCGCAGGCGCAGCCAGCGCGAGGTGCGCTCGCTGGCGCGGCGGCTCTCGCGCGGGCTGGAGGCCGGGTCGCGTGCCTGGCGTTGTAGTTCCTCCCAGCTGCCAGGGCGACTCTGCGCCAGTGAGGGGGTACCGGCGCGGACGCTGGTGGCGGCCGGCATCGGCGGCATCGGCGTCATGGAAGGCATCGGCCGGGCGATCGGTGCGCGGGCGGTTGGCAGCGCGGCGACCGGTGCCGGGGCGGGCGCCACCGCCGGCGAGGGTGCCGTCGCAGACGCGTCGGTGCCTGCATCCACGGGATCGGTTTCATAGACGACCTCGGCTGGCAGGTCGTCCCAGCTTGGGCGGGATTCGTCCACGGGCGCGGGCATCGCGCCGCTGAGGAGGGGGTCGTTGCGCAGCTCATCGAGCAGGTCGTCGAAGCCTGGCGCAGGCGCCGCGAGGGCAGCCTGCACAGGCGCGGCGTCCAGCGCCTGCACCTCCGTGGGGAGCGTCATCGCGCCGCTCAGCAGCGGATCGTTGCGCAGTTCGTCCAGCAGGTCGTCGAAGCCTGGCGCGACGGCACTCGCTTCAGCCGCCGGGGCTGCTTCGGTGACGCCCGCGTTGCCGGTGGCAGACTCGGCTTGGACTGCTTCGACTGCTTCGACTGCGGCGAGCGCATCAACCACCTCGACCCCCGCGACGGACACCGGCGCCTCGGCCGGCGCCGGCATCGCGTCGCCGAGCAGCTGCTCCAGGTAGTCGTCGAGGACCCCCGCGGTGTTCATGCCGCGCGCTCCATCTGCTGCGCGTCGTCGGCCAGGATCCATTCCAGGGCGCGGCGATAGGCGGCCAGGCCACGCCCGGGGTAATCCTCCGATTGCGGCGGCACGGTGAGGCTGGCGGCGTTGCAGATGCGGGTGTCGACCGGGATCGCGTCTTCCCAGACGCGGTGGCCGTGCTTGTCCTGCATCAGCTTGACGGTTTCGTTGCCGGCGCGCGTGCGGCGGTCGAACAGGGTCGGCAGGATCGACATCGGCAGCGGGCGGCGGCGCGAGCGCTCGACCATTTCGCCGGTGCGGACCATGCCATCCAGGCCGTGCAGGGCCAGCGGCTCGGCCTGGGTCGGGATGATCAGGCGGTCGGCCGCAGCCAGTGCGTTGATCATCAACAGGCCCAGGGTGGGGGCGCAATCGAGCAGGATGTAATCGTGCTGGCCCTGATGGCGGCCCAATGCATTCTGCAGGGCCAGGCCGAGGCCAGGCTGGTTCGCGCTGCGGCGCTCCAGCGTGGCCAGCGCGGCCTGCGCGCAGACGTAGTCCAGGCCCGGGATGTCGCTGCGGTGGGCGAGGGTGGAGAGCTCGGCCGGTGGTGCGGCGAACAGTTCCAGCACGCCCTGCGGCGGCGGATCCAGCGGCACGCCGAAGGCGCGGGTCAGCGACGAATGCGGATCCAGATCGATCAACAGTACGCGGTGGCCCTGCGTGGCCAGACCGCGGCCGAGCGCAAGCGTCGTGGTGGTCTTGCCCACGCCGCCCTTCTGATTGGCAACAGCCCAGATACGCATGCGGTTCACTCCTTCATTGCGGGCGGAACGGCGGCGCCAACGCGGCTGCCGGCCGGCACCGGTGGCAACTGCACCGGTGCGATGGGGGTAACAGGGGTGCCGGCGGCGGTTGCCTGGGTGGCATCGGCCGCCTCGGCATCGGCGCTGAGCCGGTCGGTGATCGGATCGATGCTCTGCGCGGTGTCGGCCAGGATGATCACCATCACCCGCCGGTTGCGGTTGCGGCCTTCGGCGCTGGCATTGTCTTCGCGGGGGCGGAACTGGCCGTAGCCGACCATCGCCAGCCGTGCCGGCTGCAGGCCCTGATCAGCGAACAGATGCACCACGCTGGCCGCACGCCCGGCCGACAGCTCCCAGTTGGAGGGGAACAGCGAGGTGGCAATCGGGATGTTGTCGGTGTGGCCTTCCACGCGCACGCCATTGGGCGCATCGCGCAGCACTTCGGCCAGTTTGGAGAGGGTGTCGCGCGCGTGCACATCCAGCGTGGCCGAGCCGGTCGGGAACAGGATGTCGCTGTTGATCTCCACTTCGATCCACAGCTCGGTGCGGCGCACGGTGATCATGCCGCGTTCGATCAGCGGCGCCAGCGTGGCGGTGAGCTTGTCGGCGATGCCGTTGAGCTGGCGCTCGGCTCTCTGCAGCTGTGCCTGGTTGCGGATCGAGACCGGCATGCGCATCTGCGAGGCCATCGCCGGCAGCAGGGTCGGATCGTTGCTGGGGGCGGGGGCGGAGGGGCCGATCTTGGTCCCGGCCCTGATCACCGAGGGGCTGTCCCAGCCGCCGCCCTGGACCTGCTGGTTGCCGACCTGCACCGGGTTGATGGTGCGCGGCGCGCCACCAAAGGCGGTGGTCAGCGCGTCAGCCATGATCCGGTACTTGCCCTCGTTGAGCGAGGAGATGGCGTACATCACCACGAAGAAGGCGAGCAGCAGCGTCATGAGGTCGGCGTAAGGGATCGCCCAGGCCTCATGGTTGGCATGTTCTTCGTGGTGCTTGCGGCGGGCCATGTCAGTGCAGGAACCCGGACAGGTTGGTTTCGATGTTGCGCGGGTTCTCACCCTGGGCGATCGAGATCAGACCCTCGATGATCATCTCGCGGTCGCGGCTGTTGTGGTGGATCACGCTCTTGAGCTTGGCCGAGACCGGCAGGAACAGCAGGTTGGCCGAGGCGATGCCGTAGATGGTGGCGGTGAACGCCGCCGCGATGCCGTGGCCGAGCTTGCTCGGATCGGCAAGATTCTTCATCACCGCGATCAGGCCGAGCACCGCGCCGATGATGCCCAGCGTCGGCGCATAGATGCCCATGCCCTCGAACACCTTGGAGGCGGCCAGGTCCTGGCTCTCCTGGCTGCTCAGCTCGATCTCCATCATGTGCCGGATGGTTTCCGGCTCCACGCCGTCCACCAGCAGCTGCAGCCCCTTGCGCAGGAACGGATCGTCCTGGGCGTCGACCTGCGCTTCCAGACCGAGCAGGCCCTGGCGGCGGGCGATGTTGCTCCACTCCACGATCTGCTGGATCAGGTGGCGGCGGTCGCTGCTCGGCGGCAGGATCACCCACTTCACGATCTTGAAGGCGTGCTTGAACACGGCCGGCGAGGTATGCAGCAGGATCGAGGCGATGGTGCCGACGATGACGATCACGAAGGCGGCCGGCGACCACAGCGACGCCAGACCAGCCCCCTTGAGGATGCTGCCGCCGACCAGTGAGGCCAACGCGAGGAAAAGTCCAATGAGGCTGAGTCTGTCCATGGGTCCGTTATCGGCTTGTGTGAATGGGACTTGAGATGCCGAAGGAATCCGGTGGGGCGGCGGTCACAGTTTTTGGGGGTAAAGCAGCCGACCAACGGTCGGCTCTACCGGCGTCAGCGGAGGCCGTCTACGTCGAGGATCAGCGACATGCGGCCGTCGCCGATCAGGGTGGCACCGGCGTAGCCGCGCAGGCCGCGCAGGGCCTTGGGCAGCGGCTTGATCACCACTTCCTCGCGGCCGCGGACCTGGTCGACCACGAGGCCGAAGCGGGCTTCACCGGCCTGCAGCACCACGATGGTCAGCAGCGAGGACGGCATCGGCTCCACATCCAGCCAGTGACGCAGATCCACCAGGGCCAGCGTGTGCGATTTGCGGTCCAGCACGGCGCGGCCGTCGAACCAGCCCAGGGACGTGTTGGGGGCGTGCAGCACCTCCATCACGCGGGCCAGGGGCAGGGCGTAGACGTCTTCGCCGGCCTGCACCAGCAGGGTTGGCAGGATCGCCAGGGTCAGCGGCACGCGGATCATGAAGCGGCTGCCGCGGCCCAGCTCGGACTGGATCTGGATCTGGCCGCTGAGCTCGCGGATGCGGGACTGGACCACGTCCATGCCCACGCCGCGGCCGGAGATGTCGGTGACCTGCTGCTTGGTCGAGAAGCCGGGCAGGAACACCAGGTGCAGGCATTCCTCGCTGCTCAGGCGGGCGGCGGCCTCCGGATCGATCAAGCCCTTCTCGCGTGCTTTCTGACGCAGGCGTTCCGGGTCGATACCCGCGCCATCGTCCTGCACTTCGATGCTGACGTAGTCGCCTTCCTGCTGGGCCGACAGGCGCACGTGGCCACTGCGTGGCTTGCCCTGGGCCTCGCGCAGGTCCGGCATTTCCACGCCGTGGTCGATCGCGTTGCGGACCAGATGGACCAGCGGATCGGCCAGCGCTTCGACCAGGTTGCGGTCCAGCTCGGTTTCCGCGCCGATCAGCTCAAGCTCGACCTCCTTCTTCAGCGACCGCGCGACATCGCGTGCCACCTTGGGGAAGCGCGAGAACACCTTGCCGACCGGCTGCATGCGGGTGCGCATGACCGCCGACTGCAGGCGCGCGGTGGCGATGTCCAGCGTGGAGACCGCGCGGTCCAGTTCTTCATCGTGCAGGCGCGCACGCAGGGTCTTGAGCCGGTTGCGCGAGAGCACCAGCTCGCCGATCAGGTTGACGATCGCATCCAGGCGTTTGGTGTCCACGCGCACGGTGTGTTCGGCTTCGGCGAGCGGCTTGGCCGGGGCCGGCTTGGCGCTCGGCGCGGCCGGCGCAGCCACGGCGCGCGGTGCAGCCACCGGCGCGGCGGCAACGGCCTTGGCACCAGGAACGGCGCCACCGTGCAGCTGGTCCAGCAGGGCTTCGAACTCGTCCTCGCCGATCAGGCCGTCATCTTTTTTCGGGGCCGCGATGGCGGTCGGTGCGGCGCCGCCGTGCAACTGGTCAAGCAGCGCCTCGAACTCATCATCGGTGATCATCTCGCCGCCGCTGCTGGCCGTGGCGGTGGCCGCAGGCGCCGGCGAGGCCGGCCCGTTGACGTCGAACTGGGCGATCAGCTCCGGCGGGGCATAGCCCGGCTCGGTCCCGGCCGAGACCGAATCCAGCATCGACTGCAGGTAATCCAGCGATTGCTGGGCTGCATCGAAGTGGTGGGCCTGCAGCGTGGCCTGGCCCGAGCGGGCCATGCCAAGGGTTTCCTCGGCGGCGTGGCACAGTTCGACCATCGCCTGGATGCCGAGGAAGCCGGCACCGCCCTTGAGCGTGTGGAAGCCACGGAACACGGCGTTGAGCTGGTCGGCATCCTGGGGCGCCTGCTCCAGCGACACCAGCTGTTCGCCGAGGCGATCCAGGATTTCCTGGGCCTCGAGGATGAAGTCGGCAGCGATATCGTCTGGCACAGCACTCATGAGCGTTACAGTCCCAGGTCCGAGAGCAGGTCGTCGGCGTCGTTCTGTGACACCGCGTGGCGATCCAGGCCATTCACGGCCGGGCCGGCCAGGCCGTTGGTGTCGCGCTTCTTGTCGTCTTCCTGCGGGGGCAGGCCCAGCGCACCGAAGCCCTCATGCACGCGACGCACGATCCCGACCACGCGGCGGATGATCTGCCCGGTAAGGTCCTGGTAGCTCTGGGTCAGCGCGATTTCGGTGAGGTTGTGGCGGATCCGGTCCAGCTGCTGGCCCTGGTCGGGCGTCAGCCCGTTGGCGCGCAGCTGTTCGGTGAGCGAGCGACATTCCTCGGCCAGGTCCAGGGTGCGGTGGGTGGCCTGTTCGGTCATCGCCACCACGTGGTCCAGGCGCGCGCAGGCATCATCCAGCTCGCCGGCTTCGCTGGGCAGGCTGGGCAGTTCGCCCAGGGCCTGGCCAAGCTCGCGGGCCAGGCGGTTCAGGCCGGCCATCATCGGCTGCGTGCGCAGCGCGGCGAGGGCGTCGATTTCCCGGCGCCAACCGGCTTCGTCACCGCTTTCCAGCGCGGCCAGGGCGTCCTGCAGGCGCTGCACCAGCGCGGATTTGTCGCTCAGGGTGTCCATCAGGCGCTCGCCGCCAGGCGTTCGAAGATCTTGCCGAGCTTTTCTTCCAGGGTCTGGGCGGTGAACGGCTTGATGATGTAGCCGTTCACGCCGGCCTGGGCCGCTTCGATGATCTGCTCGCGCTTGGCTTCGGCGGTCACCATCAGCACCGGCAGCGTCTTGAGTTTGGCGTCGGCACGCACCGCCTTGAGCAGGTCGATGCCGGTCATCACCGGCATGTTCCAGTCGGTGACCACGAAATCGAACGGCTGGCTCTGCAACATCGCCAGCGCCGCATGCCCGTCCTCGGCTTCGGCCGTGTTGGTGAAGCCCAGATCGCCCAGCAGGTTCTTGACGATACGACGCATGGTCGAGAAGTCGTCGACGATCAGGATACGCATGTTCTTGTTCAAAGCACTTTCCTCGATTTCAATGGTTCTCGAGGCCGGCGTCTGCCGCCTCGAAGATCTTCAGCCGGCCCCGCAGGCGCAGCACGGCCTGGCCATGGATCTGGCACACGCGCGATTCGCTGACACCCAACACGGCGCCGATCTCTTTCAGGTTCAGTTCCTGCTCGTAGTACAGCGACAGCACCAGCTGTTCGCGCTCGGGCAACAGGCCGATCGCGTTGCCCAGCTCACGCCCGAACTCACCGCGTTCCAGCACCTGCTGCGGGGTCGGGCCGCCCTGGGCGACGGTGTCCAGTTCACCCTGGTCCTCGATCCGCGATTCCAGGCTCAGCACCTGGCCCCGCGATGCGTCTTCCATCAGGCGCAGGTAATCGGGTAGCGGCATGTCCATCGCGGCGGCCACTTCGGTGGCGCTGGCGGCACGGCCGGTGCTCTGCTCCAGGCGACGGATGGTCGCGGCGGCATCGCGGGCGCGGCGGTGCACCGAGCGCGGCACCCAGTCGCCACGGCGGATCTCGTCGATCATCGAACCGCGGATGCGGATCGAGGCGTAGGTTTCAAACGAGGCGCCCTGGTCGGCGTCGTAGCTGCGCGAGGCCTCGATCAGGCCCATCATGCCGGCCTGGATCAGGTCGTCGACCTCCACGCTGGCTGGCAGACGTGCCGCCAGATGGTGGGCGATGCGGCGGACCAGATCCGAGTGCTGGGCAATGCACTCGTTGGCCGCGGTGCGCTGGACCTCTTTGTATTGTGCTGCGCCCTTCATACCGTCACCCCGCGTTGCTTGAGGATGCGTTCCAGGAAGAACTCGACGCCGCCACGCGGCTCGGTCGGGGCCTGCCAGCGGGCAGTGCGGCGCGCGATCTCGGTCAGCGCCAGGGCGGCCGGGCTGGACGGGTAGGCCTTCACCACCGGCTGCTGGCGCTGCACCGACAGGCGCAGCCAGTCATCCTGCGGCACGCAGCCCAGGTAGTTCAGCGAGACATCGGCGAGGAACTTCTCGCAGACGCGGCTCAGCTTTTCGTACAGCACGCGGCCTTCGTTCGGGTCGCGGACCATGTTGGCCACCACCTGGATGCGGTCCACGCCGCGCTCGCGCGAGAGCACCTTGATCAGCGCGTAGGCGTCCGTGATCGACGCCGGCTCATCGCAGACCACCACCACGGTGTCCTGTGCGGCCTGGCAGAAGGTCAGCACGCCATCGGTGATGCCGGCGGCGGTATCCACGATCATGATGTCCAGCTCGCGCTCGAGCTCGGAGAAGACGTTGACCAGGCCGACGTGCTCGGCCGGCTGCAGCTCGGCCATGTGGCGACGGCCGGAGGCGGCCGGGACCACCAGCACGCCGCCGGGGCCTTCGATGATCACTTCTTCCAGCGTGCAGCGCCCGGCGACGAGGTCGGCCAGGGTCACCTTCGGCTGCAGGCCGAGGATCACATCGATGTTGGCCAGGCCGAGGTCGGCGTCCAGCAGCAGCGTGCGCTTGCCCATGTCCGCCAGCGCCACGGCCAGATTGGCCGAAACGTTCGTTTTGCCCACGCCGCCCTTGCCGCCGGTGACGGCGATGGTGCGGACCGGGCCCAGCGGCTGGCTTCGGGTAGCCGACAACGGGAAGGTCTTGGTCAGCTTGGCGTACTCACGCGACGGCATGGTTCAACTCCGGGTTGCAGGGCATATCGGCCGCGCGGCGCAAATCTTCAAGGCGAAGTACAAGATTGGCCGCACTGGCACGGTGCAGGTCTTCAGGAACGTCCTGGCCATCGGTGACCCAGGTGATCGGCAGGCGGTGATCCACGGCCACTGACAGGGCGGTACCGAAGCGGCCGGTTTCGTCCAGCTTGCTCAACACCACGCCCTGCGGGTTGGCGGCGCTGAAGCGGCGCACCACCTCGTCCATGTCGCCGAAGCTGGTGTTGGCCGGCAGCACCAGCAGGGTGCGGATCTGCTCGGCGGCGCGCAGCCACTGCAGCTGGGCGGCCAGGGCGCGGTCGCGCGGGCCCAGGCCAGCGGTGTCGATCAGGACCAGCTTGTAGTCCTTCAGGCGCTCCAGCAGCTGGTTCAGATCACTGCCGCTGCTGGCCTCGTGGACGGCGATGCCGAGCTGGCGGCCGAAGCCGTACAGCTGCTCGCGGGCGCCGATGCGGCCGGTATCGGTGGTGACCAGGGCCACGTCGCGGGCGGCATGCGCCTCGGCGAAGCGCGAGGCCAGCTTGGCGATGGTGGTGGTCTTGCCGGCGCCGGTCGGGCCGACCAGGGCGATCACGCCGCCGGCTTCAAGCGGGTCGACCGGGGCGATCGGCAGCTTCTTGGAGAGCAGGCCGAGCATCAGGCCGCGGCCACGGTGGGCCTCGGTATCCAGCGGAATCTGCATGGCCACGTCGCGGCTGATGCCGGCGTCGAAGCCGTATTCGTCCATCAGGTCCAGCGCGGCGGCGCGGACCGGCGAGCCGCGCAGGCGCTCATCGGTGAACCGGTGCATCTCACGCTCGATGACGTGGCGCATGCCGGCCACTTCATGGCGCAGCTGGCGGATTTCTTCGTCGTCGCGCTGGATGACCGTCAGTTCCGGCGCGCTGGCCACGACCGGTGCCGGTTCATTGGCGGCGGCGATGACGGTCTCGGCGATCGGCAGCGGGAGTGCCGGCGGCACGACCGGCACCGGCACGGCGGCGCCCTGCAGTACGGTCTCCTCCGTCTCCTCCAACGGCGGATCGATCACGAAGCGGGCGCGGTTGATCGGGGCCGGCGCGGCGACGGCATCCACCGGTGCGGCAGGCGAGGCGGCCGCGGCCTGCTCGACATTGAACGGCGCGAAGATCTGCTCCGGCAGCGACGGTTCATTGACGGCAGGACTGACGCTGGCGCGGGCCAGGGTGGCAGCGAAACCGTCGCTGCCCGGCGGCGGCACGATTTCGTTGGCGGTATCCAGCGTGCGACCGGTCGCGCCGACGGCGGCGCGGGCCAGTGCGGCCACGGCCGAGGTGGTCGCGGCCACCGGCTCGGGCGTGGCGACCGGGGCCTTGCGGCGGGTCACGGCGGCAATCACGGCATCGGCGGCGCTGCGCGGGCGCGGTGCCGGCGGCGCGACGTCCTTGCGGGCCGCTTCCAGCGCACGCTGCACGGCGCTTTCGTCGTAGTTGGCCGCCGCCACGATTTCGACACCTTCCTCGATCCGGCGGTTGGACAGGATCACTGCGTCCGGACCGTGTTCCTTGCGCACCAGGTTCATGGCCGAGCGCATATCGGAGGCGACGAAGCGTTTGATTTTCATGCTGTGATACCGGGACTGGGGCGGCGGAGTGGTGGAAGGGAAACGCTGGTTGTCGGTGGTCTGCACGGTCAGGGAGTCCCTTTATTTCCTGCTGCGGTGAAATCGAATGAGGTGTCTGTTTTCTGTCGCGGTGCCGTTGGGTGTCCGGCTCAACTGATCGTGCCGACCAGCTTCAACCGTTTGTCCTCGGGCACCTCGCTGTAGGCCAGTACGGACAGCGAGGGGACGCTGTGGCGTACCAGCCGTGCCAGCGCGGCACGAACCGGGCCAGGCACCAGCACGACCGCCGGCTCGTTCTTCGCTTCCTGCTTGCCGACACATTCGGCCAGGCTTTGATGCAGTCGCTCGGCGAGTCCGGGTTCCAGCGCGGCGCCGTTGCCCTGCGTGGACTCCTGCAAGACCCGTTCCAGTTGCGGGTTGAGGGTGAAGACCGGCAGCTCCGGCGACATTCCGGCGATCTCCTGCACGATGAAACGGCCCAGCGCGTTGCGCACGGCAGCGGTGAGCACGGCCGGGTCCTGGCTGGTCGGCGCGCTTTCCACCAGCGATTCGACGATCTTGCGCAGCTGGCGGATCGGAATGCGCTCGATCAGCAGGTTCTGCAGCACGCGCACCACGGCCGACAGCGGCAGCGACTTGGGCGTCAGATCTTCGACCAGCTTCGGCGCGCTCTTGGCCAGGTTGGCCAGCAGCTGCTGCACTTCTTCATGGCCAAGCAGTTCCGGGGCGTGCTCACGGATCAGGTGCGACAGATGGGTGGCGACCACGGTGGCCGGGTCGACCACGGTGTAGCCCATCGATTCGGCATTGGCGCGCTGGTGCGGCTGGATCCAGGTCGCATCCAGGCCGAAGGCGGGATCCTTGCCGGCGATGCCTTCCAGGGTCCCCAGGGCGCTGCCCGGGTCCAACGCGAGTTCGCGGTCGGGGTGGATCTCGGCGGTGGCCACCGGCACGCCGTGGATCAGCAGACGGTAGGCGGTGGCCGGCAGTTCCAGGTTGTCGCGGATATGGACGGAGGGAATCAGGAAGCCGATGTCGTGGGTGAGCTTGCGGCGCACCCCCTTGATCCGCGCCATCAGCTCGCCGCCCTGGTTCTTGTCCACCAACGGGATCAACCGGTAGCCGACTTCCAGGCCGAGCGGATCGACCGGGCGCAGTTCATCCCAGGTCAGCTCGGCGGTGGGCGAGGGCGCGGCGCCGGGCAGGCCGAGGGTATCGGGACGGTTGGCGGCGGGAGATTCGGCGGCGCGGGCTTCGGCCGTGCTCTTCTTCCAGGCCTTCCACGCGATGAAGAAGAGGATCGCGGCCAGCGTCAAGAAGGCGACGTTGGGCATGCCCGGCACCAGGCCGACCACCGCCAGAATCGCGGCGGCGATGGTCAGCGCACGGTACTGGCCGAACACCTGGCCCATCATGGCCTGGGCCATGTCCTGCGAGCGCGAGGCGCGGGTGACCAGCATGGCGACCGCCGAGGACACCAGCAGCGCCGGGAGCTGGGCGACCAGGCCGTCACCGATGGAGAGCAGGGTGTAGGTCGCGGCGGCATCCCCAAACGGCATGCCGTGCTGGAGCACGCCGACCGCCAGGCCACCGACCAGGTTGATGAACAGGATCAGGATGCCGGCGATCGCATCGCCGCGGATGAACTTGCTGGCACCGTCCATCGCGCCGTAGAAGTCGGCTTCCTCGCGGACCTCCTCACGACGGGCCTTGGCCTCTTCACGCGTCAGCAAACCGGCGTTGAGATCGGCGTCAATCGCCATCTGCTTGCCGGGCATGGCATCGAGGATGAAGCGTGCGGTCACTTCGGAGACGCGCCCGGCACCCTTGGTGATCACCACGAAGTTGATAATGGTCAGGATCGCGAACACCACGATGCCGACCGCGTAGTTGCCGCCGATCACGAACTCACCGAACGAGGCGATCACCTTGCCGGCCGCTTCGTGGCCGTTCTGGCCGTTGAGCAGGATCACGCGGGTGGAGGCCACGTTCAATGCCAGCCGCAGCATCGTGGTGACCAGCAGCACGATCGGGAAAATGGTGAAATCCAGCGGGCGCTTCACGTAGACCACCGCCAGCAGCACCATCAGCGAGATGGCGATGTTGAAGGTGAACAGTGCATCGAGCACCGGCGGCGCCAGCGGCACCACCACCATGGCCAGCAGGGCCAGCACGATCAGCGGGGCCCCCAGGCCGTGGCGGATCATGTCCAGCGCGCGGCGCACGTTCATCCCGGCAGGTTGCGCGCTCATGGGCGGCCTCCCTTGCCGAATTCATCGATATCGATGCTCGGTGCCGCCGGCATCGGGCCGGTCCCCCAGCTGCGCAGCTGGTAGACGTAGGAGAGCACCTGGGCCACGGCCGAATACAGTCTCACGGGAATTTCCTTTCCAAGTTGACCTTCCCGATACAAGGCGCGTGCCAAAGGCGGGGCGGAGACGATGGCGACCTTGTTGCCGTCGGCCACTTCACGGATGCGCAGGGCGGTTTCATCCACGCCCAGGGCGACCACGGTGGGTGCCCCCATCTTTCCGCCGTCGTACTTCAGGGCGACCGCGTAATGGGTGGGATTGACCACCACGACATCGGCGGTGGGCACCGCCTCCATCATCCGGCGGTTGGACATCTGCTGCTGCAGCTGGCGGATGCGGCCCTTGACCTCGGGGCTGCCTTCGCTTTCCTTCATCTCCCGGCGCAGCTCTTCACGGGTCATCTTCAGCTTGCGCATCCAGTTCCAGCGCTGGTACGGCGCATCGATGGCAGCCAGCAGCATCATCGCGCCGCCGGTGGCCAGCATCAGCTTCAGGGTGAAGCCCAGGCCATGCACCATCGCCGCTTCCAGAGGCTGGTTGAGCAGGTCGCGCAGCGAGCGGGTGCCGTGCCACACCACCAGCCCCGCCGCGGTGCCGACGAAGGCGATGCGCAGCAGCGACTTGGTGAACTCGGCAATCGCTTCAGGCCCGTACAGGCGCTTCATGCCGGCCATCGGGCTGAGCCGTTTGAAATCGGGCATCAGCGATTTGTTCGACCAGCGCAGCCCGCCCATCGCCACCGGCGACAGGAAACAGGCCAGCAGACAGATCACGAGCAGCGGCCACATGGCCAGCATCAAGCGCAGCATCAATTCGCCGAAGTGGCCGAACAGCGCCTGTGGGTGCAGGCGCAGGCCCGGCTCGGGGCTGAGCGCGAACTGCATCCAGCTCTTGGCGTTGCGGGCGATGGTGCCGGAGAACGCCATCAACGCCAGTACGCCGGCACCGAACACGGCCGCCGTCGCCAGCTCCCGCGAGCGCGGGATGTTGCCCTGTTCCCGGGCATCGCGCAGGCGTTTTTCGGTCGGTAATTCGGTCTTTTCGCCGGCTTGTTCGTTTTCGGACATCAGGGCACGACACGGGAGGAGACACCCGGGTCCGTGCAAGAACCGTTCCGCGAGCCGGGAGCCGGGAGCCAAGGTAGTGCCGGCCGCTGGCCGGCTCAAGGTGATGCCTGCTGGCCTTCGAGGAGCCGGCCAGCGGCCGGCACTACCTCACCGGGCGGGCACTACCTCACCGGGCGGGCACTACCTCACCGGGCCTGCATCACCCCGCCGAGGCCCCTGGCCGCGCCTGGGCCTTCCAGCCTGCCGCAACCTCCACTCTGGGGCGGGGCACATCATGCAGCTGCATGAAGCGCATGGCGTCTACCGGTCTGCCGAGCAGATAGCCCTGCAGGTAATCACAGCCCAGCCGTTCCAGGTAGGCGCGCTGACCGGCGGTCTCGACCCCCTCGGCCACGATGTCCATGTCCAGGGCATGCCCCAGGGCCACGATCGCCGAGACGATCACCACATCCTCGGAGCTGTTTTCCAGGTCGCGCACGAAGGCATGGTCGATCTTGATCTCGGTGGCGGGAAGGCGCTTGAGGTACAACAGGCTGGAGTAGCCGGTACCGAAGTCATCGATGGAGATGCCCACCCCCAACGCCGCCATGGCCTGCAACAGGGTCAGGCTGGCCTCGGTATCGCGCATCACCGTGTTTTCGGTGATCTCCAGGATCAGCCGGCGCGGCTCGATGCGATGGGTCTGCAGCGCCTCGCGGACTTCCTTCAGCAGGTTGGGCGAGGCGAACTGGATCGGCGAGAGATTCACCGACACCGTCCAGGCGTCATGCCCGGCGTCGTGCCACACGCGCAGCTGGCGGCAGGCTTCATCCAGTGCCCAGCGCCCGATCTCGTTGATCACGCCGCTGCGTTCGGCCAGCCGGATGAAGCGGTCCGGCGGAATCAGGCCCTGTTGCGGATGCCGCCAGCGGATCAACGCTTCGGCGCCGCTGATCGATTGCCCGGCGACGCGGGTCTTGGGCTGGTAGTGCAGGAACAGCTGCTCGCTGCCGATGGCGCGGCGCAGGTCGGCCAGCAGCTGGAACTGCTGCTCGGCGCTGTCATTCATCCAGTCCGCAAACAGCACGTAGGCGTTGCGGCCGGCTTCCTTGGCCTGGTACATCGCCGCATCGGCGAAGGCCATCAGCTGGCGCTCGCTGGCGGCGTGGTCCGGGCAGATCGCGATGCCGATGCTGGCGGTCACCTGCAGGTCGTGGCGCGGCAGCAGTGGCTCGTTGCCGACGGTCTGGATGAGGCGGCTGGCCAGTGTCGCCACGTCCTCGTCGTTCTCGATCGGCACCACCAGCACGAACTCATCGCCGCCCAGCCGTGCCAGCATGTCCGCCGGCCGCAGCAGCTTGCGGGTGCGGTCAGCGACGGCCACCAGCAGCGCATCGCCGGTCTGGTGGCCGTAGGCATCGTTGACCTGCTTGAAGCCGTCCAGATCCATGAACATCACCGCGAAGCGGCTGCCGCGCTGCTCGGCCTCGGCCAGGGCCTGCTCGATGCGCTGCTGCAGCAGCCGGCGGTTCGGCAGGCGGGTCAGGGGATCGTGCAGGGCCGCCTGGGTCAACTCCGCCTGCGCATCATCCAGCGAGCTGCTCAGGTCGGTGTTGCGCAGCCGCAGCAGCTGCGCCTCCATGCGCTGGTCCAGCCAGGACACGATCAGGACCACCGCCAGGATCGCGATGGTCAGGGCCAGCACCACCAGTGCCAGCCATTGCGCCTGCAGCCCATCACCGGCCGCAGCACCGCAGATGCTGTCCGCCGGAAAGCGGGCGGCGGCCATGCCGGTGTAATGCATGCCCACGATCGCGGTGCCCAGCACCAGTGCCGGTGCGGCGCGGTCGCGCAGGCGGCGGTGCGTGCTGCGCAGGCGGAAGGCAATGAACAGGGCCGTCCACGAGGCCGCCACTGCAATCAGCAGCGACAGCGCCACCCAGCCGGCGTGGTAGTCGATGCCGGGCTGCATGTGCAGCGCGGCCATGCCCAGGTAATGCATCGAGGCGATGCCACTGCCCATCAGCACGGCGCCAAGCGCCAGCCGCCCGTGCGGCAGGGTCGGCTGCGAGACCAGCCACAGCGCGAAGATGGAAGAGGCCATGGCGGCCAGCAGCGAGACGGTGGTCAGGCCAAGCGCATAGCCGAGGGGGATCGGCAACTGGAAGGCGAGCATGCCGATGAAGTGCATTGACCAGATGCCCAGCCCCATCGCGCAGCCGCCGCCGACCAACCACAACCAGGTGGTGCGGCGCGTGGTGGCGGTCGTCACCCGGCTGGACATATCCAGCGCGGTAAAGGAGGCCAGTACTGCGACAAGGAACGAAATCACCACCAACCACGGGGTATAGCTGCCGATCAGCATGGAAGACACTCTCCCTGGTCAACATCTGAGCGATACGACAGGACGCACGGCCATCACCGCAAAGATACGGTGAAGATTCTGTCGTTGCGTTGCAAAGGCACTGCCGTCGAGCGGTCAAGACTACCGTCAGGCCCCCGGTGCCCCGCAAGTGGCGTGAGTGCCCCCAACCCATGGCGGCAGGAGGTGTCCCGCCGCGTGTCCCGGGTCAGCGGCTGACACTGTCGGCGGCATCGAAGGCCGCATCGAACAGGCGTTGCACCGGCGGCCCCATCTCGCCGGCCAGCACGGTCAGCAGGAACAGGCCCAGCAGCAGTGCGACCGGCAGGCCGAGCTGGATCGGGTTCAACGCAGGCGCTGCACGAGCCAGCACGCCGAAGGCCAGGTTGATCGCCAGCATCGCCACGGTCAGCGGCAGTGCCAGCGTGAGCGCGCCACGGAACACCTGCAGCAGGAAGGTCGGGGCGATGCTCAGGAATGCCTGCGGATCGGGCAGCGAGGTGCCGATCGGCAAGGCCTTGTAGCTGTCCATCAACAGCGAGATCAACGCCAGGTGGCCGTTGACGGTGAAGAACAGCAACCCGAACAGCAGATAGAACCACTGCCCGATCACGCCGGAACTGCCGCCACGCAGCGGGTCGCTCATCTGCGCGAAGGCCAGGCCGGTACCCTGCGCGACCAGCTCGCCGGCCATCGCGCCGGCTTCGAAGACCAGCCTCAGCAGGAAGCCGATCGATACGCCGATCGCCAGTTCGCGGGCAATGGTCAGCACCGTGGCCGCATCGAAGCCGGTCCATTCCGGCACCGGCGGCAGCATCGGCGACAGCGCGATCGCCAATGCGCCGGCAAGCAGCACGCGGATCCGTGACGGCACCGCGCGTGTACCGATCAGCGGCATGGCCATCAGCATCGCGCCGATCCGCAGCATGGTCCACAGGATCGTGCCGATCATGCCGAAGGCCTGCAGGCCATCGGCGGCCATCTGGGTTGCGGAATCCACGGCGGCTGCCTCAGCCGATCAGATGGGGAATGCGCTGGAACAGCAGCGTGGTGTACTCGACCAGGTGGCCGATCAGCAGGCTGCCCAGCGCGAACAACACCACGGTCAACGCCGCGGCCTTGGCGACGAAGGCGATGGTGGGTTCGTTGAGCTGGGTCGCGGCCTGGACCACGCCGACCACCACGCCGACGATCAGCACGGTGAGCAGCAGCGGGCCGGCAACCCACAACACGGTGATCAGGCCACCACGCAGTTCGGTCAGGGCAAGTTCGGGCGTCATGTCAGTCTCGGGTCCGTTTCGATCAACAGGGTGGGGCGGTCAGACCGCATTGAAGCTGGCGGCCAACGTGCCCACCACCAGAACCCAGCCATCCACCAGCACGAACAACAGGATCTTGAACGGGGCGGAGACCAGCATCGGCGAGAGCATCATCATGCCCATCGACATCAGTACGCTGGCCACGACCAGATCGATGATCACGAAGGGAATGAAGATCAGGAAGCCGATTTCGAAGGCGGTCTTGAGCTCGCTGGTAACGAACGAGGCGACCAGGATCGGGAACGGGATGGCATCCGGGCTGTCGTAGGTGCCGTGGCCGGCCATGCCGGCAAAGGTCATCAGATCGGTCTCGCGGATCTGCGCCAGCATGAAGGCGCGCAGCGGCTGGGTGGTCAGGGTCCAGGCCGTCTGGAAATCGATTTCGCCGTTGAGGTAGGGCGCCATGCCGCTGCCCCACGCCTTCTGCCACACCGGCAGCATCACCATCGCGGTGAGGAACAGCGCCAGGCCGAGCAGCACCTGGTTGGACGGGGTCTGGCCGGTGCCGAGCGCCTGGCGCAGCAGGCCCAGCACGATGATGATGCGGGTGAAGGCGGTCAGCACCAGCAGCATCGACGGGATCAGGGTGATCGCCGTCATCAACAGCAACGTCTGCAAAGGCAGGCTGACCGGCTGCCCGCCGATCTTGCCGACATTCACATCCGGCAGTGCTGGCACACCCGGCACGCCGGGCGCGGCCCAGGCCAGGGCCGGCAGCGCGCACAGCAGGGCGGTCAGCAACAGCGGCAGGTAACGGGTCCAGGAAGTACGGGGGCCACGCATGGTCAGGGTTCCTTGCGCAGCCGCTGTTGCAGCAGCTGGGCGAAATTCGGGAGGTGTTTGAAATCGGGAAGGCGCGCTGGCGTCGGGGCCGGCAGGGGGTCGGGCAGCTGATGCAGCGTGTTGATGCCACCGGCAGTGACGCCCAGCAGCAGCTGGGTGCCATTGACCTCGACCACCACCACGCGCTCCTTCGCGCCGACGGTCAGGCTGGCGACCACGCGCAGCCCCTCGGCCGGGCGGAAGCCGCTGCCGGGCATGCGCTTGAGCAACCAGCCCAGCCCGACGATCAACGCCAGCACGCCGAGCAGTGCCAGCACCGCACCGAACATGCCCGGTGCAGCGGCGGCATGCTGGCCGACCTTGACGGTCGAGGCGCCGGCCGCGATCAGCAGCCCGGCACTCAACGCAGTCTCCGGATCCGTTCGCTCGGGCTGACCACGTCGGTCAGGCGCACGCCGAAGCGGTCGTTGATCACCACCACCTCGCCATGGGCGATCAGGGTGCCGTTGACGAACACGTCCAGCGATTCGCCGGCACCGCGCTCCAGTTCCACCACCGAGCCCTGGTTGAGCTGCAGCAGGTTGCGGATCGGCAGGCGGGCGCGGCCCACTTCCAGCGACAGCGTCACCGGCACATCCAGGATCACATCCAGGTTGAGCTCGTCGCCGACCGTGGTGTCATCGGACTGCAGCTGGGTGAACTGTGCCGGTGCCGGCGCGTTGGATTCGATATCGTTCATTGCGGGTCTTCCTGCAGTACGGGAACGCGTGGGCGGATGCCCGGGGGATGGGTGGCGGTGATCTTCACCGCGTTGAAACCGTTGGCGACGCCGAACTCGCCGGTGAACACCGGCACGTTTTCCACGCACACCGGCACCTGCTTGGGCAGCTCGATCGGCAGCACATCGCCGATCTTCAGCTTGGTCAGGTCGCGCAGGCTCATGCGCTTGGTGGCCAGTACGCTGGAGAGCGTGACCTCGGCGATGTTGAGCTGCTCGCGCAGCATCACGCCCCAGCTGGCGTCGCGGTCGTTGCGGTCGCTCTGGATGCCCGCGTCAAGCAGCTCGCGGATGGGCTCGAGCATCGAGTAGGGCAGGGTGACGTGGATGTCGCCACCACCGCCGTCAAGCTCGACATGCAGGCGGCAGACCACCACGTACTCGCGCGGCGTCACGATGTTGGCGAAGTGCGGATTGATCTCGGAGTTGATGTACTCCAGCTCCACATCCATCACCGGCGCCCAGGCTTCCTGCAGATCAGCGAAGGTCTGCTTGAGCAGCAGGTGGATCACGCGCATCTCGGTGGCGGTGAACTCGCGCCCTTCGATACGGGTCGGGTAGCGCCCATCACCGCCGAAGAAGTTGTCCACGATCGCGAACACCAGCGTCGGCTCGAACACGATCAGCCCGGTCCCGCGCAGCGGCTTGAAGCGGATCAGGTTGAGGTTGGTCGGCACGTACAGCGAGTGCATGTAGTCATTGAACTTGATCAGCTCGATGCCACGCACGGAGAGTTCGGCCGAGCGGCGGATCAGGTTGAACAGGCCGATGCGCCACAGGCGCGCGAAGCGCTCGTTGACCATTTCCAGGGTCGGCATGCGGCCGCGGATGATGCGGTCCTGACTGGCGAAATCGTACGAGCGCGCCTCGCCGGGCGTGGGCGCATCGAGGTCGGTCTCAACCGCACCGGAGTCCACGCCATGCAGCAGGGCATCGATCTCGTCCTGGGAAAGCAGGTCATTCATGGTCGCCCTTACTGGGTCACGAAACTGGTGAACAGCAATTCGTCGGCACCGGGCTTGCCGGTCTCGGCCTTGAGCAGCTTCTGCACTTCAGCCAGTGAACTGGCCTGCAGGCGCTCTTTGCCGGCGCGGTCGGCGATGTCGCTCGGCTCGACCTGGGAGAACAGCATCAGCAGCTTGGCGCGGATGGCCGGCGCATGCAGCTTGATCGCCTCCATCGCGGCCGGGTCGCGGCTCATCAGCTGCACTTCGACCTGCAGGTAGCGCGGGCCGTCGAAGCTGCTGTTGAGGTTGACCACGAACGGCGGCTCAAGGCCGAAGTACTGCGCCGGGGCAGGCACCGCGGATTTGCTGGCGGCCGGCTTGGCGGCCTTGTCATCATGCTTGGACTGGGTGAAGTACCAGACCCCGCCACCGGCGGCGCCAGCGGCGAGCACCGCGACCAGGGCGGTGACCAGGAGCGGACTGCGCGGCTTGGCGGTCTTGTCCTTCTCGGCGGATTTCTTGGTTTTATCGGCGGCTGCGGCCACGAGGGGAAGCTCCAGAGGATTGCTTCCTGCCTACATGCAAAGGCCGTGCCTGAATGCTGAAGACGACGTGTCGGCTTTCTGGCGGCGCGGTGGAGCCCGCGCCGCCGCGTGCGATCACGCGTAGGCGTCGACCAGGCCGCGCTGGCGGATCAACTGCGAGGGCGACAGCGTGGTGTCGGCCAGCGCCGGTTCTCCGTCCTCGCCATTCATTCCGCCGCGGCCATCGCCTCGTCCGCCATCGGGCGCGGTCTGCTGGTGGCCTACATCGGCGTTGCCAAGCTGGAAGCCCTGCTCGCCAAGCAGGTCGCGCAGGCGCGGCAGGCTGCTTTCCAGTGCATGGCGCACGTCGGCGTGGGCGCTGGTGAAGCTCGCATGGACCTTGTCGCCGTCCAGTTGCAGGCGCACCTCGATCGGACCGAGGTCGTTCGGGGTGATCTTGATGTGGGCGTGGCCGATCTTCTGGTCCGCCAGCCAACCGACGCGCGCGCCGACGGCATCGTCGAAATCCTCACCCCCCAGATGCGGGGTTGCGGTAGGCGAGCCGGTGAACAGGCTGGCCACCGTCGGCTTGGCCTCGGTCATGCCCTGCAGTGCATGCAGCAGCGGGCTGGCGGGGGCATCGGGGCCGTCGTTGGTGGCCGCGTTCAAGGCGTCCGTGAAGGTTTTGAGCAGCAAGGCATCGTCGGCCGGCGCAGCCTCGGCAGCCAAGGCGGGCAGGGCGATGCTGCCGTCGGTGGATGGCGCGGCAGCCAGCACCGGCGGGGTCGCGTTGGCGTCCGGGGCTGCGGTGACCACGGCCGGCAGGGCCGCATTGGCGCCCGCGGCGGCGCCGGTCGCCACGGGTGTGACGGGCGTGGGCGCCGGTACCGGCAGGCCGTTCAATGCCAGCCCGGCCAGCCCCAGCGGGGGCCATGCGGCCTCGGTGTCGTCGGCCGGTTCGGCGGCCGGCTTCTCCGCCGTGGCCGGTGCCGTGGCAGCGGTATCGGGGGTGGCGACCGTGTCGTCTGCCTTCCTGGCGCTGGGCCTGGCGGGGCGTGTCGCGGCGTCCTTGTCCTGGCTGGCGGTGCCGGTCGTGGCGCTCTTGCCTGCGTCGCGGCTGCTGCCGGCGTTGCGCGGCGTGTCGTTGCGGGGCGCCTCGCGACCTGGCTTGAGCAGCGCGTCAAAGTCCCGACGGTCGGTGCCGCGGGTGCTGTCCGCGCGGGGGCTGGACGAGGTGCCGCCCGCATTCTGTGCGGAGGCGGCGCCGCCGAGCAGGCCGGAAGGCATCACGGGCTGCCTCCGTTCTCGCCTTCTTCGCGCTGCGCCTGGCGCGAACGGCGGGCGCCGAGATCGTCCATCTCGCGCTGGTCGCGGCGGTCGGTGACCACCTTTTCCTGCGCGCGGTAGCTGGCGGCGAGCTGTTCCAGCACCTGCTTGTCACGGCTGGCCAGCAACAGGCGGGCGCGCTCGGCGTCCACCTTCTCGCGGTTGTTGTCCACGGTCTGGCGCTGCTGGGCGACCGCACTGTCCAGGCGATCCAGGAAGGCGCGGCGGTTCATCAGCTGGGCCGGGCTGGTGGCCGACATCTGGGCACCGGCGTATTCCTCGGCGTAACGGCGCAGCTCATCCAGGCGCGACACATGCGTGTCGAGCGCACGCTGGCGCTCGGCCAGGTCACGGGCGACCTCGTCTTCGTGGTCCTGGGCTCGTTTCAGCAAGGGGTCGAAGCGCTTGGATTGGATCATGGCTTAACTCTCTGGTTCCACCAGCCGCTTGAGGGCGGCCTGACTGTGCGGCAGGTCGGCGGCTTTGCCGACGTCCTGGCCGAGGAATTCAACAATGTCCGACCAGCGCTCCAGCGCTTCGTCGGTCGCCGGGTCGTTGCCGCGCTGATACGCGCCGATCGCGATCAGGTCGCGGTTGGACGAATACGCCGAGACCAGCCGCTTGAGCTTGCGGATGCGCAGGCGCCACGGTTCGTCGGCAATTTCCGTGACCACGCGGCTGACCGAGGACTCCACGTCGATGGCGGGGTACAGGCCGCTGTCGGCGACGCGGCGCGAGAGCAGGATGTGGCCGTCAAGAATCGCGCGTGCGGCATCGGCGATCGGATCCTGCGGATCATCGCCTTCGGTCAGCACGGTGTAGAACGCGGTGATCGAGCCGCGGCCCTTGGCGCCATTGCCCGCGCGTTCAACCAGTGCGGGCAGCTTGGCGAATACGGAGGGCGGATAGCCGCGGGTGGTCGGCGGCTCACCGACCGACAGGCCGATCTCGCGCTGGGCCTGGGCGAAGCGGGTCAGCGAGTCCATGAGCAACAGCACGTTCAACCCCTGGTCGCGGAACCACTCGGCGATCGCGGTGGCGCGGTAGGCACCGTGCAGGCGGGCCAGCGGCGGGCGGTCGGCCGGGGCCGCCACCACCACGGCGCGGCGCAGGCCTTCTTCGCCCAGCGTGCTTTCCACGAAATCGCGGACCTCGCGGCCACGTTCGCCGATCAGGCCCACCACGATGACATCGGCGGCGGTGTAGCGGGTCATCATGCCCAGCAGGGTCGATTTACCGACACCGGAGCCTGCGAACAGGCCGACACGCTGGCCGCGACCGATCGGCAACAAGGCGTTGATCGCGCGTACGCCCACGTCCAGCGGCTGGGTGATCGGCTCACGCGAGAGCGGGTTGATCGAGACGCCGGCCATGCCGACGGTGCCTTCGGCGCGGATCGGGCCCTTGCCATCCAGCGGCACGCCGTCGCTGTCGATCACGCGGCCGAGCAGGCCTTCGCCCACTTCCACGCCACCGCGGCCGAGCGAGGGCACGACCCGCGCATTGGGCAGCAGGCCGTGCAGTTCGGCGCTGGGCATCAGGTAGGTGCGTTCACCGGCGAAGCCGACCACTTCGGCATCGACCCAGCCACCGTCGGCCACCTCGACCTTGCAGCTGGCGCCCATCGGCGCTTCACAGCCGACTGCTTCCAGCGTCAGGCCAACCGCGCGGCGCAGCACGCCTTCGCGGATCAGGCCGCGGCCATGCGCGGTATCCGGGCGGATGTTGTCCAGTCGCGACGCCAACCGCAGGTTGCGCGCGGCGGTCCACTCGGCGGGTGGGGGCAGGGTATCGGTGTTCATGGGGTGGTTCCGGCTTTGCGGATGACCGCATCCAGGGCGCCGCGCAGGCGTGCATCCAGCGTGCCGTCGATGCGCACGGCCTCGGCATGCACGCGCAGGTCGCCGCGGCTCAGGCTCAGATCCGGCGTCAGGCGCTGGTTCGGGGCCAGGTTGAGCACCGGCGCCAGCGCAGCGATGTCGTCTGGATGCAGGCGGACCTCCACATCGCGGCTCGCGCCACCAACGGCATCCACCGCTTCATTGACCAGCTGCGCCAGCAGTTCCGGTTCGGCCTCGTAGGCACGCCCGACCAGGTTGCCGGCCACCCGCACTGCCAGCTCGCCGAGTGCGGCGACCACTTCGTTCTCCAGCCGCACCAGTGGCCGGCTGAAGTTATCCAGGATGCCTTCGATCTGCGCGATCAGCCGGCGCACTTCCGCCTGGCCCTGGGCCAGCCCTTCGGCGTGCCCCTGATCGAAACCGTCTTTCTCGGCGCTGTCCTGGATCGCCTGGATTTCTTCCAGGGTCGGCAGCTGCAGCAGCGGTTCCGGCTCGTGCTCCGGATCCGGTTCGGTGAGCTCGAACTGCTCTTCCGGCGGCGGCTCGGGCACCGCCAGCAGGTCCGGGGCAAGCCAGCGCACGGCGTTGTTCACAGCATGGCCTCCGCGTTGCCGCCAATGGTGACGGTGCCTTCATCGGCCATCCGCTTGACGATCGCCAGGATCTCGCGCTGCGCCACTTCCACATCGGACAGGCGCACCGGGCCGCGGGCTTCCATGTCTTCGAGCAGGATTTCAGCGGCACGCTGGGACATGTTGCGGGTGATCTTGTCGCGTACCTTGATGTCGGCGCCGCGCAGGGCCAGGCCGAGGCGCTCGCCGCTGACTTCGCGCAGCACCAGCTGCAGTTCGCGGTCGTCCAGGTCGACCAGATCGTCGAACACGAACATCAGGTCCTGGATGCGGCCGCTCAGCGGGGCATCGATGCGGGCGATCTCGCCGAGGATCGCCTGATCCTGGCCGCTGTCCATGAAGTTCAGAATGTTGGCCGCACACTGCACGCCGCCCACGTTGGACGACTTCAGGTTCTGGTTGCCGGCGAACTGGCGCTCCATGATCTCGTTGAGTTCATTGAGCGCGTTCGGCGGAATGCCATCCAGCGTGGCGATGCGCAGCAGTACGTCCACGCGGGTGCGTTCGGGCAGCAGCTTGAGCGCGTCGGCGGCCTGGTCGGTTTCCAGGTGGGCCATCACGATGGCGATGATCTGCGGGTGCTCGTTGCGGACCAGGTCTGCGACGGCACGCGGATCCATCCACTTCAGCGCGTCCAGGCCGGTGGTGTTGCGCCCCAGCAGGATGCGGTCGATCAGGCTGCCGGCTTTTTCGGTGCCCAGCGCCTGCACCAGCATGTTGCGGATGTAGTCGTCCGAGCCCACGCCGAGCGAGGTCTTGGAGCCCAGCTCGCTGCCGAACTGGTCCATGACCCGCTCGACCTGCTCGCGGGTGATGTCGGTCATGGTCGCCATCGCGATGCCGATCTTCTGGACTTCCTTGGGCTCCATGTGGCGCAGCACTTCGGCCGCGTCCAGTTCACCCAGCGAGAGCAGCAGGACGGCAGCGCGCTGAACGCCGGTCAGCGGGGGAGGTGCATCAATCATTGGCCACCCAGCCCTTGACCACCTGGGCCACGCGCTTGGAATCGGTCTTTACAGCTTCACGCGCCATGCGCAGTCGTTCCTCGTAAGAGTCCACCGGCAGCGCCAGCGGTTCATGTCCGGCCGCGTGCAGGCGCTCGCTGCCGATCGCCGGCAGCCCTTCGCCATCGTCGACCAGCTGCACATCGGCACGGTGGGGTTCCAGCTCGTCATCCTTGGGCTTGGTCTGGCCGGTGATCGAGCGCAGCGCCGGGCGCAGCACACCGAATACCAGGGCCAGCACCACGATCGCGCCGAGCAGCAGACGCAAGGCGTCCTGCACCTGGGGCAGCTCCCACCACTTCGGCCCTTCGACCGGCGTCACTTCGCGCACGAACGGGGCATTCATCACCGAGACCGTGTCGCCTCGTTCGGCATCGAAGCCGACCGCCTGCTTGACCAGCGCTTCGACGCGCGTCAGCTCGGCCGCCGAGAGGGCCTGGTCGGCCATCTTGCCGTTGGCACCGGCGCGCGGCACGTTGTCCACCAGCACCGCCACCGAGACGCGCTTGATGCGACCGGCCGGCTGGCGGGTGTGCTGCAGGGTGCGGTCCAGCTCGTAGTTGCGGGTCGCGTTCTTGGAGGTTTCCGTCGGCGCCTGCGCCGTGGCCGGTGCGGCGGCCGGGCCGGGCGGGGTATTGCTGGCAGCCCCGGGCACGCCCTGCGGGCCGGGCACGTTGCTGCTGTTTTCGCTCATCTGCTCACTGCGCAGCTTCTGCGGCTCGCCGTTGTAGAGCTCGCGGGCTTCTTCGATCACCGAAAAATCCATGTCCACGCTGACTTCCGGGTTGACCCGGCCGGGGCCGGTCATCGGCTCGAGCAGCTCGCGAATGCGCTGATTGAACGAGGTTTCCTGGCGGCGCACCTGCTCGAACTGCGCGGCATTCATGGCCGCTTCGCTGTTCGGATCGGAGACGCTGAGCATGCGCCCGCTCTGGTCCACCACAGTGACGCGCTCGGGCGCCAGGTCCGGGATGCTGGCGGCGACCATGTGCACGATCGCATCGATCTGGCCGCGTTCAAGCTGCTGGCCACCGCGCAGCTCCAGCACCACCGAGGCACTGGCCACGTCACGCTGGCGGGTGAAGGCGCTGGGCTTGGGGATGGCCAGGTGCACGCGCGAATCACGGACCGGGCGCAGCGTGTTGATGGTGCGCGAGAGCTCGGTTTCCAGCGAGTGCTGGTAGCGGGCGTTTTCCATGAACTGGCTGACGCCGAAGCCCGGGTCACGCTCCATCAGTTCGAAGCCCAGACGGCCGCTGTCGGTCAGGCCGGAGCCGGCCAGCTTCAGGCGGGCATCGTGCAGGTTCTTTTCCGGCACGGTGATGCCGCCGGTGGCGGGATCCAGCTGGAAGGGAATCTGCGCCGCGCGCAGCAGGTCGGTGGCCTCGGCCGTGGCCTTCTGGTCCAGCCCGGTGTAGAGCGGCACCATGCCCGGCTTCTGCGACCAGAAGAACACGAACAGCCCTGCCGCCACGGCCACGGCGATCATCGCCATCAGGCCGAGCCGACGGGTGATCTGCAGGCTTTGCAGCCGGTCGAACCACTGCCCAGCCTTTTCGGTGTTCAGCGATTCTTTGGAGAGCGACAGGGCCATGCGTTTCTATCCTTACAGCGGCATGTTCATCACGTCCTGGTAAGCCTGGACGAGACGGTTACGGACTTCCACGGTGGCGCGGAAGGCGATCTGGGACTGCTGCGAGGCGACCATCACTTTGGCCAGGTCCGCACCGGGTTCACCCAGTTCGAAGGATTTGGCCAAGGCGCCGGATTTCTGCTGCGCATCGTTGACGCCGGCGATGGCGCCGCGCAGCGTTTCGGTAAAGCTCGGGCCCTGGATCTCCTGGGGGGACACCAGACCCTGGATGGCATTGCTGCGCGGCAGCTCCGTCAGCGGACTGACGGCGGGCTGCCCTATCTGGGTCTGGAAGGTGCGGATCTGAGAAAGGATCGAGGTGACGGAGTGCGACATCTGGAACGTTCCGAAGCAGGGGTGGGTTACACGGGAATACGTTGCAAGTGCCGTGCCGAAACGGATGAGTGGTTCAGTTTTGTAAGGGGGGCGCGGGTTTGCGTATTCAGCAGCGCCTGCAGGCGCGGCCGTGATCTTCGTCAGGCGCCGGGGAGTGGCCGAGCGGCGGTGTGACGCGGTGGCGTGCCGGAGAGTCGACGCCGGAAAACCGGCGGAGGGTGCTCTGAGCCTTCGAGGCGGAGACCATTTGACAGATCCACAAAAAAGCCCGGGACAGGCCCGGGCTTCTGGTTTCCACGTGTTGATCGGCTCAGCCAGCCAGTTCGGTCTGGTCGCGCTCGATGCCGTACTTGCGCAGTTTTTCCACCAGGGTGGTGCGGCGCAGGCCGAGCAGCTGGGCGGCGTGGGCGACGACGCCCTGGGTGCGTTCCAGCGCTTCGTTGATCAGGTTCAACTCGATGTTGGCCATGTGGTTGCGCAGGTCCAGGCCGTCGTCGGGCAGGGCCGGGGCGCGGCTGACGGGGCCGTTGCCGTTGTCCAGGGCCGGGGTGCTCTGGGCGCCCGGGGTGTGGAAGGAGAAGCTGCGCAGGTCCAGGCGTTCGTCGGCCACGGCGGCTGGCGCCGCTACGGCCACCGGCGCGGCGGCGGCGAAGTCACCGCGATAACGGGCCGGCAGGTCCTGCACGCGCACGTTGCCACTGGGGTGCAGCACGGCAAGGCGCTCGACCAGGTTGGTCAGCTCGCGCACGTTGCCGGGCCACTCGTACGCGGCCAGGGCCTGCAGCGCTTCGCCGGTGAAACGCACTTCACCACGCCCGGTACGGGCCAGCTGGCCGGCGATGGTGGTGACCAGCGCGGGCAGGTCTTCGCTGCGCTCGCGCAGGGCCGGCACATCGATCGGGAACACGTTGAGGCGATAGAACAGATCCTCGCGGAACTTGCCGTCGGCGATGCGCGATTCCAGATCGCGGTGGGTCGCGGCGATCACGCGCACGTTGCAGCGGATGGTCTGATTGCCACCGACGCGCTCGAAGCTGCGCTCCTGCAGCACGCGCAGCAGCTTGACCTGCATCGGCAGGCTCATGTCGCCGATTTCATCCAGCAGCAGGGTGCCACCCTCGGCCATTTCAAAGCGGCCCTTGCGGGCGCTCAGTGCGCCGGTGAAGGCGCCTTTTTCGTGACCGAACAATTCGCTTTCCAGCAGGTCGGCCGGAATGGCGCCGCAGTTGATCGCCACGAACGGGCCATCGCGGCGGGGCGAGCGCTGGTGGATCGAGCGCGAGACCACTTCCTTGCCAGTGCCCGATTCGCCCAGCACCAGCACGGTGGTGTCGAACGCGGCGACCTGCTCGATCATCCGGCGCAGCTGGGTGACGGCCGCGCCATCGCCGGTCGGGCCCTGGTCCTGCACGGCGCCGGCCTGGTGCTCGGCATCCAGGCGCTTGAGGCTGGCACGGCGCAGCAGGCCTTCCATCTGCGCGTGGCGCAGCGGCGCTTCCAATGGCCACACATTGGCCTCGTGCAGGCCGAACTGCTGGGCGAATGCGGTGGTGTCGCCGTCGATCAGCATCACCGGCGGGGGCAGGGCACCCTTGCCCAGCCAGGCGAACAGCGCATCGCTGCGGTCGGAATTGTCCAGCCCGCCGATGATCGCGGCCATCCAGTCGTTGGGGCGGTGGCGGGTAATGTCGAAATCGTTGGCGTCGGCCACCCAGCGCGGGTTGAAGTCCATGAACTCCAGCAGGGCGACGGTGCGCTCGGCGCGCACGGCGTCGTTGTCCAGTACCAGGATGCGGGATTCGCTCATGATCCGTTCCCCTTCAGGCCTTCCAGGATCGGCATCACTTCCTGGATGTAGGACAGCTTGCTGACGAAGTTGTCGGCCCCGGCGCG